>PDWJ01012104.1_pt1 | contig 11340 bp, 8 predicted proteins | sample 1430881 | NCBI WGS metagenome assembly PDWJ01 (sample SAMN01162460, study PRJNA174530) | Oral metagenome, whole genome shotgun sequencing project. | biome: Marine environment; feature: Marine mammal; material: Swab sample of the gingival sulcus; isolation source: swab sample of gingival sulcus... | reverse complement strand
CCCGCAGGGTAACGGCGATCAGGAAAGAGGATTTAGCCAAAATGGGGCTGGTGATGAAGCGGGCAAAATATTTTATCTCTATTGGCGGCAGGGCACTGGCAACAGCCGTACCTCATCATCTGTTGATGGCGGCGCTGCGCAGTGCGGAAAAAGGGTCGTCAGCCAGAGGATACAGGCAGTTGCGTCTGTTTTAACAGGTTCACTGAACAACCCGATGTAAAACCGGGTTGTTCAGTGGCATAAGGTTTGTTACATACTCAGCTTTTTTTTCAGCTCTTCAGCCTTTTCCTTAAAGGGAAAATTCTTTGTCATATCAATTTGCTGAATGATCTTTTTTGCCTCTTCCAGTTCGCCATGTGCATCAAGGGCAAGAGCGAGGTGATAAAGGATTGTCGGGTTGTTCGGTGATTTTTCCAGGGCGAATTGGAATTGACCGATGGCAAGAGAATATGCCTGCCGTTTAAAGTGAACCCAGCCAAGGGTATCAATGACCTGGATATTGTCCGGTATCGCCTGTTTGGCAATCATCGCAAGCTGCAGGGCTCTGCCGAGATCGCCATCATCCCGTTCGGCAATAAGCCATGCCAGATTATTGGCGGCGATGGCGTTAACCGGATCTATCTCCAGTATCTTTTCATAATAATCTGTCGCATTTTTTACTTCTCCCTTTGTCTCCAGAATTTCTGCTGCACCCATAAGGGCGGGGATATGTTTGGGCTGTTTGGCAAGGAGGCTCTGATATTGCTCAAAAGCCTTGTCCTCGTCACCAAGGGATTTATATATTCGGGCAATGGCAATGTAGATCTGCGGGTTATCTGGCTGCTGCTCAAGGGCACTGTTGAGATAGTGTAGTGCTTCCTTGTTTTCGCCCTGACTGGAGAGCATATTTCCCAGAAGAAAGAGAATACGGGCATCCTGAGGAGCCTTCTCCAGCTGCTTGCGGATAAAGGAGGTTGCGCCTTTGACATCTTCAGGATATTTCAACCCCATATAAAGAGTCAGCCCCCGACTGTTGGCTGGATCTATGGCGAGGAGTTTATTGAGATACTTCTCACCATTTTCTTTATCACCGCTACCCAGCGAGGCGGTGGCAAGATCTTTCAGCACAACTTTATCGTCTGGTATGGCTTTATGGATCTGAGAGAAAATGGAGACAGCCTCCTTGTACTCCTTAAGGCCGATAAGAGCCCTGCCAAGCACTATGGCAACACGGGGATCCTTCGGGTTAAGCCGCAGAGAGGCAATGGCGTTATCACGGGACTCTTTAAAATTGCCTCTGGCCTGCTGAATTTTTGCCATAAAGGCAAAATACTTTGCTTCATTTCTGTTGAGTTCCAGCGCCTTGCCAAGAGCTGCTTCAGCCTGCTCAATATTGCCAAGCAGAAATTGACTGAGGCTTAGCTGGTAATAGGGGGCGCCCCATCTGGGAAACTCCTCAATAAGTTGCTGGAAACTGTTGCTTGCGTCCTGATACTTTTTTTCCTGCAAAAGGAAACGGGCGGTCAGGAGTTGTGCTTCCGGCAAGTTTGCATTTTTGGCGAGTACGGAGTCGAGAAGTTCTCTGGATTCGTCAAATTTCTGCTGCTCAAAAAGCAGTGAGGCGATACGGATCTGAACCTTTTGGTCATCAGGAAATTTTTTATGGGCCTCCTGTGCCAGGGCAAGAGCTTCCGGGATGTTGCCGCGCTGCTCCTTGTATATGATAAGCTGCAGCACTGGCAAGGCAGAGTCCTGGCTCAGCTCAATTACCTTTTGCCACAGAGGCTCTACCTTGTCAAACTGCTGTGTCGCTTGATAGTATCTTGCCGCCATGATATATACCTGCGGCTTTTCCGGAAAAATTTCAGCCATTTGATTCAGCACGTTTTCCAGTTTCTGGGCATTGCGCTGTTTTTCGTAAAACTGAAGAAGTATCTGGTAGTGGGAGAGCTTTTTCGGGTCTTTGGCAATGGCTTGTTTAAAATTCTCCTCCGCCTTTTCCCACTCTCTTTTCTCCGTATAAATTCTTCCTTTCAGGCTGAGAAGAGAAGCCGTCTCTTCTTCCGTTGCAAGGGTGTCGACGATATTCATCGCCTCATCACTGTTTTTCTCCATCAGCTCAATGTTGGCGAGGAGACACATACTCCTCATACGCTTTTGCCGGTGCGTCGCTGTCGAGATAGAGTTTGCCCAGTTTATGGTGGGCATCGCTGAATTTTGGATCAATCTGGATAGCGTTTTTCAGCTCGATGATGGCAGCTTTTGTATTGTTTTCATTAATGTATTTCAAAGCCCTCTGATATGCTTGCTGTTTTTCCTGTTCGGGGTTGGAGCATGCGTTTGTTGTCAGCAAGGCGAAGGTGGTTGCGATCGGCAGGAGAAATTTAGCAATTGTTTTTTTCTTCATAGCTGTTCTCTGGTTGAGTTTCTGGTGTCGTCGGTTTATGGCAAGATTTTATAGAAAAGAAGAGGTTAAAGATTATTGATTAATGTTTTTTTTCTATGCTATTGCTGAGATATCAGGCTGGTATCGGCAGCATGCCTCTTATATATATTGATAAAATTGCCGGTTGGTCAAGAAGCCGGAACTCATCTGTAGAGGAAGAATTCTTGCAAAAGAGAAAAATCATCGTAATATATTTATTACTTGAATCTCGCTTGTTCACAACTGTTTCATAACAGAGAGTGTAAGATTTAGGTGTTATATTTTTTCCTCATGGGGTAAAAATACTTTTAATGATCGAATATTACAATCAGATTTGTTATTTACAGCGGTTTGAATGACAGGCTTTATCTTGTCCCCCCCCTTGTTTTCTTACAAAATACTCTACAGGAGGTGTTATGTTCTGCAGGAAACTTTTTTTCTTTGTCTCTTTTTTTCTTGTTTTCTGTTTTGCAGGCGGGGTGTTTGCTGCTCAGTCGACCCAGGATGCTCCGGTCTCTGTCTCTGAAAAGAGAAAGGCGTTAAAAAAGGTGCGTACTGGTGTGGTCAGACCTTCTGAAGAGGAGTATGTTATCGGCTCCGGGGATCTGCTGGCCGTTTCCATTTATGGTGAGGGTGATATGTCGGTAAATGGTGTGGTTGGCAGTTCTTCCGGGCAAAAGGTTATGGCCCCAAATGCGATTCTTGTGCGTAGTGACGGCCGCATCTCTTTAAAGGATATTGGGGATGTTGAGGTTATCGGGTTGACCTTCCCGCAACTGGCAGATTATCTCAAGCAGCTTTACTCTGCTCTTTATGATGACCCGATCGTTGTTACTTCCCTTATTCAGAGCAATAGCAGGCGTTATACTGTTATGGGAGAGGTGAATAAGCCTGGAACCTATCGACTTGATAATACAACAAATCTTGTGCAGGTTGTTGCCGAAGCCGGCGGTTTTACCAAATGGGCGGGAAAAGAGATTACCGTTGTACGCAAGAACCTGGGAAGAAGAGACAGAAAAATCTTTCGTAATAATACAATAACCCTTGACTATGACAGGTTTATCTCCGGAAAGGATATTGAAAAAAATATCTCTGTACGTGCAGGTGATATTATTGTGGTAAAATAGGAGCTTACCCGTTATCTGCAGATTTTGACAAAAGGAGGAGAGTGTTTTGCGTAAGGCAGTAGTGGTTTCCATTTTTTTACTATCTGTGATTGTTCTGTTTTTCTGTTGCGGGAGCAGTATGGCCGGTATGAGCAGTATAGATATCGGCGTCGGCGTCTCGTATGATTTTGACGATAAAAAATATGGCAAAGACACTCCCGGGGAGGCAGGGCAGCCTGGAGGCAGTGATGATGTGGCCGTTCAAAAAAACAGAATGCGCAAAAAAGATAAAGATGAGCGAAGCAGCGATCTGTCTTTGACTCCTCGTTTTCATTATATTTACAGCTACAATAATGATGATAGTTTTGAGCTGTTTTTTGCCCCGTCTCTGCACCATGATTTTGCGGAAGATGGTGAGAGTTCGTTGCAATACAGGGATATACGAGCGAGTTTTTTCAAGGAGTTGACAAAGAGGTGGAGTCTCTCTGGTGAAAATGCCTTCTCTCTGGGTAAAAATGATGATTCAGAGGAGGAGCAAACGGAAGAACCGGAGATTTCCACAGCAGAGGATGGCAGTGTTAAATCCTCTCCCGAGCTCTCTGCCGAAACAGATAATACCCGTTATTATCGAAACCGTCTCAGCATGGACAGCCGCTATATATACGGTGATAACAGCTCTGTGGATATTGGCAGCAGTTATGATCTGCTGCGTGAGGATGTAGATAGCGATGAGTCTGAAGCGAAAAAAAATGATTATGACCGCTACTCTACATATATAAGAAATGAGCACCGTTTTAACAGTAAGTGGGGGACAACAGTACAGGGAAGCTATGTCCGCGGCAGGTATAAAGATGATACCGTTCGTAAACCGATAACAGAAAAGACCGCCGTCGGTGCAGCTGGAGAAGCAGCGTCTGCTGAAGAAAAGGAAAATTTTGTCAGCGGTGATGTTTCGGAATATCGCTTTGCCGGAAGTGTTACAAATTTTCTCAGTCAGGAAAACAGTCTCACCGTCGAGTATGACTATACAGCAGCTGTTTATGATGTGGATATATTAAATGACAGCACTATTCATACAGGGATGTTACGCTGGCATCATCGTTTTTCCGAGATACTGGAAGGTTCTGCCGGTATTGGTTCTTCGTTGACACAAACAGAGGGGAGCGATGACCATATCGGTTTGAATGGTCTGCTGGAGCTGAGTTATCTGCAGAAGCTGGGGCGTTACAGTTTTCAGCTGAACAAAACCTCTGATATGGAAAACTTTGATGGAACTGATAACCGCGGTGCGGTGGACAGGCTGAGTTATCGGCTCAGTGCTGATCGTGAGCTGGGAAGAGATCTGAGTATCGGCGGGACGTTGGAATATACTGAGGAAGAGGGTGACAGGGCGGCCTCCGCTGAACGGGATGAAACTGGAGAGTTGGCGGCTGCCATTGAAGGGTATCAGAAAAAGATATGGCAGGCAGCGTTTGGTTTGCGGTATCATTTAATGGAAGAGGTTGATGCCGGGTTGAGATATTCCTTTTCTCACCTTGAGGCGGACAAGGATGTCGATTCCTATGATGAGCATCGGGTGATAATGAGTCTGGATTGGGATCGGGAATGGTTGCGATGGTAACAGGGAAAAAGAGTAACTCCGGGGTGTTTCTGCGCTTTTTTTTTGTATTGGTTCTGCTTGCTGCGACAGCGTTTCTGCTGCAGCAGACAGGTGAAGTTCGGCCGGTGGCGATACGCAAAAGTCTCGCCTCTTTCCCCCATACCATAGGACCATGGCAGCTGGCAAAAACGTTCCAGTCCTCCAGTGATGTGCTGGAGCTGCTGGGAGTTGATGACTATATTCAGTATAATTATATCTCTCCATCAAATGAGATGATTAATCTCTATGCGGGATACTATCGTGCTGTTGGCGTTGAGGGGGGGTACCACTCTCCGAAAAACTGTATCCCGGTCAGGTCGTGCTCTACTGGTTTCAGAACCGGGGGCGGATTATTGCTTCAGAATATTGGGAGAAGTTTTATCTTGTGTGGGATGCTCTTTTTATGGGGCGACGGGATGGTACTTTTGTCCGCATTATCATGTTTGCCAGGGATGGAGATATTGCCGCCACCAAGGACAAGGCAAAACGATTTGCTGAATCTGTTATGGTGGAGTTGGCAGAGTATCTTCCGGGGGAGAAATTGTGAATATCGAGTCTCCTTCTGTAAACAGGGTTCCTCTGTTATTGATTACAGCAGCTATTGCCGCCCTTATTATCCTCTATCTGCCGTTTTTTAAAACGCTGGTTGTTGCCTGGGAGCACAATGAAAACTATTCTCATGGCTACTTTATCCCCTTTATCTCACTCTATATGGTTTATCTGTTGCGGTTTCGTCTGCGGAAAGAGGCTTTTGCCGGCAGCCTGCTCGGTCTTTTTATTCTGATTCCAGGTCTGCTGCTGCTTATCGCCGGTAAAGTGGGTTCCGAGTTTTTTATACAGCGCTTCTCTTTTCTTCTCTGTCTGTTGGGGATCATCCTGCTTCTTGCCGGAGCGCGTATTGCCAGAATTGTCCTGGTGCCCGTTTTTTATCTTGTTTTCATGATCCCTCTGCCGGCAATTATCTGGAACAAGCTTGCTTTTCCTCTGCAGCTTTTTGGGTCAGCCCTTACCGAGGAGGTTATCCGTTTTCTCGGTGTACCCGTTTTTCGTGAAGGAAATGTTTTACACCTGGCCGAGACCTCGCTGGAAGTGGTCGCCGCATGCTCCGGGCTGCGTTCACTGGTAACGATGTTTGCCCTTGCTGGCTTGCTCGCTTTTCTGGCAAAATTACCTCTATGGAAGCGGCTGGTGCTTTTTGTTTCGGCAGCGCCGGCGGCAATTATTGCCAACATTATACGGCTTACAGGAACTGCTCTGCTCGCCTCCAGATATGGTGGCAAGGTCGCCCAGGGGTTTCTGCATGATTTTTCCGGTATGGTTGTTTTCGCGATTGGTCTTATGCTGTTGTTCGGGGTTAATTTTTTGTTGGCCAGTGGCGGAAGGGAGGAAAAACAGCGGAGTTGATACCGCAGGGTGAGATGAGCTGTGAGTGGTAACTGATTTGTGGAAGTAATAGCTAACATGTGTTGGATTCAGAGGGCTGGTAATGATTACCGGTTGATGATAACTATTTGTTTATAACGATCTGTTTATGCCTCATATTTTTAAACAATACTATTCGACAAGGGATGTCGTTTTTGTTGTTGGAGAGAGTCTTCTTATCCTTTTTTCCATGCTTACTGCGTTGACTCTTTCGTCTCTGAAAGGTCTGGAGCCGGTATGGCAGCAGTGGCTGTCACAATCGCTGTTCTTTATGGTGATTTTACAGCTATGCTTCTATTTTTTTGAGCTTTATGATCTCTCCGACAGGCGCACTGTCACTGATTATATCATGCGTTTTTCTCAGGCTTTTGGTTTATGCTGGGTGATTCTGGCGCTCTGTTATTATCTGCTGCCGACAGTTTTGATTGAAGCGAGGGCTTTCTGGGCAGGGTGCGGGCTGACCGCTGTGGTGCTTGTTGTATGCCGTTCTCTCTACTATTTTGTTGTTCGTGAAGGGTTGTTTTCTGAACATGTGGTCATGCTTGGTACCGGAAAGCTGGTCTGTGATATTGTCCGTGAAATTGAGAGGCGCTACCGCTCTTCTCAGCGTATAGTTGCCTTTATCGGCAAGGAACAACCGGAGTATAACCCCTGTAACCGTCCGGTAGTGGAAAATCTTGAGGCTCTTGGTTCGGTTGTTGATATGGAGCGTCTTGACTGTATTGTCGTCGCTCCTGATGACAGACGTGGCCAGATTCCGGTACGGGAGTTGCTTGACTATAAACTCTCTGGTATTGATATCAGAGGGGGGGTTGATTTTTATGAGCGTCTGTCCGGGAAAATTCTGGTTGAGCGGATTGATCCCTCTTTTCTCGTCTTTTCCGGGGGAGGGACGCTGACCAAATTTCAACGGGCGGAAAAACGTCTGCTGGATCTTGTTGTTGCCGCCGCTCTTTTTGTGCTGACTCTGCCAATTATGTGTCTGACCGCGCTTATCATCAAGCTGGAGTCTCCCGGACCGGTTTTTTATCGGCAAGAGCGGCTGGGGCGTGATGCTGTTCCGTTCGTGCTGATCAAGTTTCGCTCCATGCGGGAAGATGCAGAAAAAGATGGTGCCGTCTGGGCGCAGGAGAATGATCCGCGGGTAACCCGTTTTGGGCGCTTTATCCGTAAGGTGAGAATTGATGAACTCCCCCAGCTCTGGAATGTATTACGGGGTGATATGAGTATGGTTGGTCCCAGACCTGAGCGAAAGGTCTTTGTCGATGAACTGATTGATGAAGTGCCGTTCTACAATGTCCGTCACGGCGTGAAACCCGGAGTAACAGGGTGGGCGCAGGTGTGTTATCCTTACGGTGCTTCCAGGGAGGACGCATTGCGCAAACTGGAGTTTGACCTCTATTATATAAAAAATATCTCCATTGCTTTTGATCTTCTGGTCTATTTTTATACCGTAAAGACCGTCCTTTTTGGCAAGGGAGGACGCTGATTTCAGTTTCTGCATAAAGGCTGCAGAGCAGCAGAGAGAGGGGAAATGTATCAGAGAAAAGAGCGCGCAGCCGCACTGGTGGAAAGTTTTTTACAGTCCGGACAAAAGATCCCTTTTTCTCCTGCAATTGGTACAAAACTGGTTAGTTTTGCCAATAAACCGGTGGCGCAGGTGGAAGTCGATCAGCTTGTTCGTTTACTGGAGACTGATGCCGGTTTTGCCAGCAGACTCCTCCAGCTTGCCAACTCATCCTATTTCTCCGGAGTGGAGAAAATTGTCAGCCTGCGCCGGGCTATTATCCAGGTAGGGCTTGAAGAGGCTATCAGTTTTACCCAGATGGTCTATTACCGCAATGTACTACCCGAAATTCCACAACGGAGAGGATTCTGGTCCGATCAGGAGTATTGGCAATATTCCTGGTCAACAGCTGTTGCCGGAAAAAGCCTTGCCCATCCGAAATGTGGCAGCAATGTTTTACCGGGAGATCTCTATATTGCCGGCTTGTTGCACGGGGTGGGGAGGGTTGTCCTCGCTTTTAACAGTTCTGCCGATATCGGACAGAAATTACAACAGGCAGAAGATGCTGACCGCTCCTTTGAGGAGGTGCAGCTGGAGCTTTTTGGTACCACAGATGCGGATATTTCCCGAGAGCTGCTTGTTCGCTGGCAGATGCCGGAGACAGTTTGCCGCGCAGTAGGCAGTATATATCACCCGGAAAGTGCTGATAGTGATATTCAGGAGTTTGCCGGACTGCTGCAGCTTGCCAGCTGTATTGCCAGAATGTCACAAGCTGGTGCAGATGCAGCGGAGGGGTATAATGAACCGGGGCAGACATGGGTTGCAACCAGCTCCAGTCTGCCCCTTGCCGATCCGGTTTTTCTTGGTGAGCAGGTTGAGGAGATTTGCAGAATGCTGCAGAGCAGGAACGATCTCTTTGCAGATGAAGCTGCTGCAAGGGAGTTGCCTGCAGACTCCCCGTCTGGAGAGCATATTCCTTCAGGAAAAAAGAAAAAATCCTGGCAGCGGATAATTCACAGGTTAACCAGCTGGCTATGATCTTTTTCTCTCCTCGTAAGCAGCCTGTCTGGCGGAGCGGTTGCAGTTGCCATGGTCTATAAAAAAAATCCTGGCAGAATAATAGTAGCGGCGATTTTCTTTCTGTTGTTTCTGCTGCTGTTGATTGCCGCATTTACTCCTTATCTTTGCAACCGTTATCTCCTGCCTCAGCTTTCTGCACAACTTCCCTTTTCACAAAAGAGTTTGAAAATAGATTCAATATCTCCGTGGAAACTGACAGCAACGCTTAAGGTTAACACCGAAGAGAGCAGCGTTTTGCTGCCGCAGGTGGAGATCGATTACAGTGTGCCGGGGCTTCTGCGGGGAGAAGTGGAAAAGGTCGTTATAGATGGCCTTGTCGCCTCTCTGTATACGAATAATGGCCGGCTTGTTTTTTCCCCTCTAGCTCCCGAAAAAAAAGAGCAGAGTGAGCAGAGAGATGCCGGTGGCAGGACGATTCGTATAAAAAAAATTCTTCTGCGGGATGCTGCCATTCATCTGTCTGACAGCGTTGCAAATCTGCAAACAACTCTGTTGGCAGACGGGGAGGTATCGTCTCTTACCCTTCCTTTTTCTGATATGCAGGAAAAATTGACTGGCAGCGTCTCCTTGCAGGGAGATATGCAGGCAGCACTTGATTTTGCTGTTGATTTCAGCGGTAAAAAAAGAGATATGCATCTGGATTTGACAATACTGCCGGGTAATAGTTTCTGCTCTTGTTCCGGTAAGAGTTTTCAGCTTTCCGGGGCTGGAACTGTTAACGCGGATATAGCCTTTGATAAGGCATATAGTCTGCGGCGTTATAATATCTTGCTGCAGCTTGCCGCTGCTCAGTTTCGTTCAGAAGGGATAGAGTTTGTCAGCCGGCAGGAGAAACCTGTTGCCGCCAGAGTGGAAGGGGACGCAAATCATGCCTCGTTTTCGGTAAAAAATCTTTATAGCGTTGCGCCAACACGGCTTGCTGCTGATATTATCGGTGATATATATTTTCCCGCGATGAGCATACAGGGGCGCGCTCTACTCAATACAGAGTATAGCGCCGCACCTCTGGTATACAATTTCAGGATACAGCAGAAGGGCGGTGCCAGCCATATTGCAACAACGCTTAACGGTGAAAAGCTGCAGATAGAAAATATCTCGTTACCACAGCTTACTATGGAAGCTGCGGCAACGATAAAGGGCGGGAAAACAACGGGGGAGATCAGGCTTGATCTGCCGGAGATTATGCTGCCGCAGTTGAAAATATCAGAGGCCAGGCTCTCTCTTCCTCTACAATTTCCACTGCAGCGGGGGAAAAGCGGGAACTTTTCGCTGACGTCGATACGCCATAAGAAAAGAGAGTTGGGCAGGGTTTCAGGCCGGCTGCGGCAGAGTGCTGCCGGACTGGATATTGATCTGCGGGCAACTTCTCCCTTTCTTGCCGGCTCCGGGCTTGACTGTAACGGAACATTTTCCACCACTCCTTTAATGGGTAACGCGGAATGTCATCTGCCCTGGGCAGAATTTTCCAGTGCCAGCCTGCCGGCTCTCTCTGCGTCAGATCCATCACTCTCTTTTTCCGGGAAAATTGGTGCCAAAGGTCGTGTAACTGTTAGCGGTGGAAAGATTGATGGTTCAGCCAGGCTGGCAATCAGAGATGGGGCGCTCTCTCAGGAAAAAATCTCACTTACCGGTATTCATGGAGCAGTAACCCTGCCGGATATCAACCATATTCGTTCCAGACCGAATCAGCGGCTTACCATTGCCAGCATCTCTTCCGGAAATATCAGGGCAGAGCAGGCGGAGATCCGCTGGCAGCTGGAAGATCCCGGCACCGTTTTTATTGAAAAGGCGCAGCTTGACTGGTGCGGCGGTAAGGTGGAGGCGGCCAGCCTGCGTCTTTCAGCCGACAGTAAAGAGCTGGCAACAACGCTTTACTGCGACCGGCTGCTGTTACATCAACTGCTTGCCCAGTTTGATCTGGCACAGACCGAGGGGGAGGCCTCTCTTAATGGTCGGCTGCCGATAGTGGCAAGCAGGCAGGGGGTTGAGGTTGATGGCGGTTTTCTGTTTTCTACTCCCGGAGAAAAAGGGGTGCTCAGGTTTGCCGATACCAGACAGATCAGAGACAGTATTCCCGGCATAAAAACCTCTCCCTATATTGAATATTCGTTTGAGTCGCTGAAAAATTTTGCCTATAATTGGATCAAACTCACTTTTAATAGCGATAAAGGAGATATGTTGG
>PDWJ01009712.1_pt1 | contig 11340 bp, 10 predicted proteins | sample 1430881 | NCBI WGS metagenome assembly PDWJ01 (sample SAMN01162460, study PRJNA174530) | Oral metagenome, whole genome shotgun sequencing project. | biome: Marine environment; feature: Marine mammal; material: Swab sample of the gingival sulcus; isolation source: swab sample of gingival sulcus... | reverse complement strand
GCGGCTTGGATTTTGGTTTGCATACCACCGGAACCTAAACTTGATTTCGATGAACCAATAAAACTATCTAAGTCAGGATTATTGGCAAAATCAAATTTAACTAATTTAGCGTCAGGATTTAAACGGGGATCAGCATTGTAAAGCCCATTTTGATCGGTTAAGATGACGTAAAGTCCCGCGTGTACTAAATTGGCGACCAACGCCCCTAAATTATCATTATCGCCAAACTTAATTTCATCGAATGAAGTCGTATCATTTTCATTGACGATAGGCAAAATATCATTATCCAACAATGCGCCAATAGTCGATTTGATATTTAGATATCTTTTGCGGTCGGCGGCATCATCGTGAGTAAGCAAAACTTGAGCCGTTTGTATGCCATAATTGACAAAAATTTCTTCGTAAACACGTGCCAACGTCACCTGTCCAACGGCCGCCGCCGCTTGCTGCTTGGCCAGCTCGCCAGGGTTTTTTTTCCAGCCTAGTTTTTGAATACCTGCGGCAATTGCCCCAGATGAAACTAAAATAACTTTTTTACCTTGTTTTTTTAATAAGGCAATTTGATGAGCCCATGCGTTAATCGTTACTCTATCAATGGTACGACCATGATCAGTAAGCATTGCCGAGCCGACCTTAATGACCCAAATAGAGCTATCGATTGCTTGCTGATAGCGTTTTTCCGTATCGTTGTTCATCTAGAAAATTTCTTCAGTATCACTTAAGTGTGCCATAATGGCTTTGCACAAATCCATTGTCCCCTGCTTTGCCGCGGCAGAAATGGTGTAAATTTCACCCTGCCAATCTAATTCATCGCGGATAGTTTGAACCTTTTCCGCTAGTTCCTCTTCCGTCAATAAATCGATTTTATTCAGTACTAACCACTGTTCTTTTTCACCCAGTTCAGCACCAAATTTTTCTAATTCATGATTGATTTTAACAATATCGTTAACCGTATCGCCACCACTGTCTGAGTAAGGTGAAACATCAACTAAATGCAACAAAATCGAGGTTCGAGAAAGGTGTTTGAGAAATTGAATACCCAAACCATGCCCTTCAGCAGCACCCTCAACTAAGCCAGGGATATCGGCAATAACGAAACTATCGACAGGATTAATCGCCACTACGCCCAAATTTGGATGCAAGGTAGTAAAAGGATAATTAGCCACTTTGGGTTTGGCTGAAGAAACTGAGGAAATAAAAGTCGATTTACCTGCATTCGGCAAACCCAAAAGCCCGACATCGGCTAATACTTTTAGTTCCAACCGCAAATTGCGTTCCTCGCCTTCAGTACCAGGTTTTGACTGGCGAGGCGCACGATTAGTCGAGGACTTATAACGCGTATTGCCTAATCCATGAAAACCGCCTTGAGCAATCAACATTTTTTGTCCGTCTTTGGTCAAATCCGCTAATAGTTCATCAGTGTCATCATCATACACCATCGTACCGACAGGGACATTTAGGACTAAATCCTCACCTTTTGCTCCGGTTCGATTACCGCCTTTACCTTTCTCACCATCTTGGGCCAAAAAAGTGCGAGCAAAACGGAACTCTGACAAAGTGTTTAATGCCTCACTCGCCAACACATACACAGAGCCACCATCACCACCATCACCACCATCAGGTCCGCCAAAAGGTACGAACTTTTCACGGTGAAAACTTACCGCACCATTACCGCCTTTTCCAGCCCTGACTAACACGGTAGCTTCATCTACAAATTTCATATTTTCTCTACTTAGTCAATTAATCGTTCATTATAACGGATTACGGAAAAATCGGGTACTTTCATGAGAGATATTCAAACTATAATTTTTATCTCAAATTAGAAAATATTTATATAAAACAAAACTTATACTTGCGTTATCTATTAGCCCAATGCTAAAATTTTGGCTAGTTGTTTATTAATCATAATTTTAGGAGTTCCTTATGAAAAAATTACTCATCTCAGCAATACTTGCCACAACTATTACTAGTCCGGCTCTTGCCGATGACGATTTGGCCAAAGGCTTAAACGTTATCGTCACCAGTGGTGAAGCTCAAACACAAATGATGGCAATGGTACTTTCTATGATGACCGTCAAAGAGCACAAGAAAAAAGTTAACATGGTACTTTGTGACAAGGCGGGAAGTTTAGCGGTAAAGGGTACGGAAAGCCCTGTCGTTAAAGCGATGAAAGCTTCACCCAAAGACATCATGAAAAAATTAATCACCATGGGAGCAGACGTTAAAGTTTGTCCTTTATACTTACCGAGTATTGATAAAGATGAAAGTGTTCTTATCGAGGGTGTTAAGGTTGCTAAACCACCTAAAGTTGCCAAGAAATTGCTCGATAAAGACTACAATACACTCAGTTACTAATATCAATAATTACTAACTGATAGTTACAAGTAAGCAGGCATAAACTGATTATGTCTGCTTTTTTTATCCTTTTGGGGAAAAGTACCGTCATTCTGGTAGACTGGACTGCTGGCTAAGGTTGACCAATAGAAAAACAAGAAATAATGTGAATTTATTTTTGATGCAGAGCTTACCATCCAAACATTATGCCATTATTTTGATACGATGTGTATGGTGTCCTTTACCAGATTGTCGAACATGGCGACAAAGATGTAACAAAGAACAATTTGCGGGAAGAGGAAACTTTAGAAACTAATAACATGTAAATATTGATAAAGCCTTACCAAAGCTAAAGATGAAAAGTACGTTTTTGTACGCAATCTTAAATTTACTATAACAACAATTTCTCTATCACACTTTTAGGAATATCGGTCATTGCACCGGGTTGTCCACAAACGAAACTGGCTAGATAATTAGCCTGATGACTAATACGAGACAATGGTAAGCCTTTCAGCAAGCCCAGAGCAACAACAGTTGTAAAAGCGTCACCCGCTCCGATAGTATCCACTACTTTACAGGGGAAACCGGCATGTTCGGATATCGCACTGTCAGTCACCAATATACTACCCCTTTCTCCACGCGTTAAGGCAACAAGTAATAAACCATGGTCATTTAACAATTGTTTTAATTGCTCTTCTTGATTACCCCTTAGGGCAAACAAGCTTTGCATAATCACCAGCTCATCATCATTTAATTTTAGTACGTTGGCAAATTGTAAAGAACGCTTAATTATCCCTTGACTATAGAAATTTTGGCGAATATTGAGGTCAAAAACTTTCAGTGTTTTAATGCTATCTAGATTTTTTTCCCGTTCACTAGAGACCATTGTGAGATAATGATAAATAGTATCTTTGGTTGTTTTGGAACGTTGCGCCAAGCTGCCAAAACAAATGACATCTAATTTTTCTATCAGCTCACAAGTACTCGAGTTCAGCGTTAAGTTATCCCACGCCACATTATCGGGAAACTGGTAAGTAGCAACGCCCTCATCATCGGTACTAGCCAAAACATAACCTGTTTCTTGCTTTGTTTTTTGTATGCAATCAACATTAATGCCCTTATCTTCAAGTATCGTAATAGCCTTATTACCTCGCCCATCATCGCCTATAGCAGAAATGGCATAAGCACTTGCCCCGAGCTGCGATGCATTGAAAACAAAATTAACCGGAGCTCCACCCATACTTTCTTGTTCACCGACAACATCCCAAAGCAACTCGCCTATCCCCGCAACAGCGATGGGATTATCACGCTTTTTAACCATACTCCTCATATCACCTGTTGGAAAAGTTTTCTTCTATATACCGTGCATTAGAACATATTTATTTTTAACCACAAAACACTCTTTACGTAAAAATATGATTTGACCTTGCTATAACCCTTTCTTAAATGCTAATATAATGACGGGTGATACCATATCACATTACTTTAGGTGTGATTTTTTCGCCTCTCTTCGTACCATGATAACCTAGCTAGGGAGAATTAATAATGAAATTAAATAAATTTGTACTGGCAGGCATTAGTTATTTATCTATTGCTTGTTCTGTTGCAGTTGCCGAAACTATTACCGTGGCAACCGTCAATAACGGCGATATGATTCGCATGCAGGGGTTGATGCAGGACTTTAATGACAAGCATCCCGATATCAAAGTCAATTGGGTGACACTGGAAGAAAACATACTGCGGGAAAAAGTCACTACCGATATTGCCACCAAAGGCGGGCAATATGATATTATGACCATCGGTACCTATGAAGTCCCTATTTGGGGAAAGAAAGGCTGGTTGTTACCACTTGAATTCTCTGCTGAGTACGATGTTGATGATTTACTGCCAGCGATTCGCAGCGGTCTTACCGTTGATGGCGAGCTTTATGCCGCGCCGTTTTATGGTGAAAGCTCAATGCTGATGTACCGCAAGGATCTAATGGAAAAAGCAGGCATTAACATGCCGGAAAAACCCACCTGGGACGATGTTTCCAAAGCAGCTGAAAAAATAACTGATAAAGACAATAGTGTCTATGGTATCTGTTTGCGCGGTAAAGCCGGTTGGGGCGAAAATATGGCTTTCCTAAGCGCCATGTCGAATTCTTTTGGGGCACGCTGGTTTGATGAAAAGTGGAAACCACAACTAGACAGCAAACAATGGGCGAAGACGCTAAATACCTATCTTGATTTAATGAAAAAATATGGACCACCCGGTGCTGCCTCGAATGGCTTTAATGAAAACCTTACCCTATTCCAACAGGGTAAGTGCGGCATGTGGATTGATGCCACTGTGGCCGCTTCGTTTATCACTAATCCCAAAGACTCCAAGGTTGCCGATAAGGTCGACTTCGCTTTGGCACCCGATAACGGACTGGGTAAACGCGGCAACTGGCTTTGGGCCTGGTCACTAGCGATACCGGCAAGTACGAAAAAGGCTGAAGCAGCAAAAACCTTTATTGAATGGGCAACCTCAAAAGACTACCTAAATTTGGTTGCCGAAAAAGAAGGCTGGGCTAATGTACCACCTGGTACACGTAAATCTTTATACGCCAACCCCGAGTACGCCAAAGTGCCATTTGCGAAAATGACGCTGGATAGTATTAATTCGGCCGACCCGGCTCATCCAACGGTTGATCCAGTCCCTTATGTGGGTATTCAATTTGTCGCTATCCCCGAGTTTACTGGTTTTGCGACAACGGTTGGACAAGAGTTCTCGGCTGCCCTTGCCGGTGATAAAACCGCAGAAGAAGCTCTATCGGCGGCACAAGCGATAGTAACGCGTGAGATGGAGAAAGCCGGATATTAGCCTATCCTATCACCAATCCGATTATTCGGTTGGAAACGACACATTGTATTGACGTTTCCAGCCGAACCTTTTGAGAGCAGCCATGTCAACTAAAAACTCACGTTTGATGGCCAAGTATATGGTATCACCGTCGGTCATTTTGTTGTTTCTTTGGATGATTGTCCCCTTGGGCATGACCTTGTATTTTTCTTTTCTGCGTTACAATCTGTTGCGGCCTGAGAGAACCGGTTTTTTTGGCATAAAAAACTACAAATATTTACTCACTGACCCGGCATTTACAACGACAATTATCAATACCCTAGTGCTAGTTGCCGGTGTGATTATCATTACCATCGTTGCCGGTGTCTTACTGGGACTGTTGCTCAATAAAGACTTTTTCGGCCAGGGTGTCGTTCGCCTGTTGGTGATTGCACCTTTTTTTGTGATGCCCACGGTTTCTGCTTTGGTGTGGAAAAATATGTTTTTGCATGTCGAGGACGGTTTATTCTCACATTTTGCCCGTTTTATTGGCGCGACTCCAACTGATTTTCTTAATCATTATCCGTTGGCCTCCGTCATCGGTATCGTCGCCTGGCAATGGGTGCCTTTTGCCACCTTGATTTTGCTTACTGCTTTGCAGTCACTGGATCAAGAACAGATTGAGGCGGCCGAAATCGACGGTGCCAATGCCCTGTCAAGGTTTTTTTATATCACCATACCGCATTTGGCTAGGCCGATAACCGTTGTTATCCTGATTGAAACCATCTTTTTACTATCTATTTTTGCCGAAATCTATGTTACCACGCAAGGGGGGCCGGGTGTTGCCTCCAGCAATTTAACTTGGTTAATATATAAATCCGGATCGCTAAGTAAAGATGTCGGTGGAGCGGCAGCCGGGGGTATTGTTGCCGTTATTCTTGCCAATATTGTTGCTATTTTTTTGATGCGCATGATTGGTAAAAATTTAGATACATAGGTATATTGATTATGGCACGTAGACAAAGCATACAACAAAAAATCAGCTGGACGGTATTTGCTTGGCTGATTGGATTAATTATCTTTTTTCCTATTTTTTGGACAATATTGACCAGCTTTAAAAGCGAGGCCGAAGCCATCGCCAGCCCGCCCAGTTTATTCTTTTTCGACTGGACGCTAGAAAATTACACCACTGTTCAGGCACGGTCGGATTATGGCCGCCACTTTATGAATTCGGTGATTCTTTCCGTTGGCTCAACGCTTATCGGCTTACTTATCGCCATTCCCTCCGCTTGGGCGATGGCGTTTATCCCCAGTAAGCACACCAAAGGGCTGTTGATGTGGATGTTATCGACCAAAATGATGCCGGCCGTTGCCGTGTTAATGCCAATTTATTTTATCGTCCAGTCCATGGGACTGTTGGACAGTAAGATAGCTTTGTTGACGATTTTAATGCTGATGAATTTGCCGATTATTATTTGGATGCTCTATACTTATTTCAAGGAAATTCCCAAGGATATTCTTGAAGCGGCACGCATGGATGGCACTGAATATTATTTTGTCTTGGAACGAAGCGTTTTGGACACTGACATTAACGTCGGTGGATGCCGCTCCGCTGACCGCCTTTATTGCCAGCTACTCCAGTCCCGAAGGTTTGTTTTATGCTAAATTATCGGCCGCCTCAACAATGGCCATTGCCCCCATTTTGATTATGGGCTGGTTTTCGCAAAAACAACTAGTTCGCGGTTTAACCTTTGGCGCAGTAAAATAACAATATTTACTAACCAACTATTAATTATGGGAAAAATTAAACTTAACAGTATTAGCAAAAAGTTTGCCAGCAAAGAAGTTATTCCGCCACTGGATTTAACCATTAACGAAGGTGAGTTTGTTGTCTTTGTCGGTCCATCGGGCTGTGGCAAATCCACCTTATTACGTCTGATTGCCGGCTTGGAAGACACCACTTCGGGACATATTGAAATTGACGGTCAGGATGTGACTATGCTGCCACCGGCCAAACGCAGCCTGGCGATGGTATTTCAGTCATACGCCTTGTATCCGCATATGTCGGTACGTAAAAATATCGCTTTTCCACTGAAGATGGCAGGGGTGGATAAGGCGGAAATCAATAAAAAAGTTAACGCTGTGGCAGAAACATTGAATTTATCGGATTATCTTGAACAGCGTCCGGCTAACCTATCGGGTGGTCAGCGCCAGCGGGTGGCTATTGGTCGCGCCATTGTCCGCGAGCCCAAAGCATTTTTATTTGATGAACCATTATCCAATCTTGATGCTGCCTTACGCGTCAATATGCGTCACGAAATTAAGCAGTTGCATCGGAATCTAGCTACTACGATGATTTACGTTACCCACGATCAAGTCGAAGCGATGACTATGGCGGATAAAATCGTGGTGTTGCGAGACGGAATTATCGAACAAATCGGTACGCCGCTGGAGCTCTACAATACACCTAGCAACCAGTTTGTTGCCGGTTTTATCGGTTCGCCCAAAATGAATTTTATTCAGGGCAATGCCGCGGCAAAATACTATGCCCATACTATCGGTGTACGCCCCGAGCATATCGGCGTCACTCAAGACGGTGAGGCGGTTTGGGAAGGTATTGTCGGTGTGGCGGAACACCTGGGTTCCGATACCTTTTTACGGGTAGCCGTTGAGAGTATCGGTGACTTAATTGTCCGCTCACCTGGGGATGTTGGCGTCAATTTTGGCGACAAAGTGGCGTTAAAAATTACCGGGGAAATTTATAAATTTAATGAAAAAGGTGAGGCCTTATGAAATTACAAGGAAAAAATGCCCTGATTACAGGCGCAGCGCGGGGCATTGGTGCCGCTTTTGCCAAACGTTATATTGCAGAAGGGGCAACGGTGGCCATTGCCGATATTAATTTTGCCCGGGCTCAGGAAACGGCCAAACAATTGGGCGAAAAAGCCATTGCCGTAAAAATGGATGTTACCTGCCAAAAAAGCATTGACCAAGCGGTGAACGAGGTTATAGAAAAAATGGGCAGCATTGATATCCTGATCAATAATGCCGCTATTTTTTCTTTGGCACCTATCGTGGAAATTACCCGGGCGGAGTATCAAAAGGTTTTTGACATCAATGTCGCCGGTAGCTTATTTACCTTACAAACAGTAGCAAAACATATGATTGCCCGCGGTAAGGGCGGAAAAATTATCAATATGGCCAGCCAGGCAGGCCGACGCGGTGAATCTTTGGTTGCCGTTTATTGTGCCACTAAAGCCGCCATTATCAGTTTGACCCAATCGGCAGGGTTAAACCTGATTGCGCATAAAATTAATGTCAATGCTATTGCCCCGGGTGTTGTCGACGGCGAGCACTGGGACGGTGTCGATGCCGCCTTTGCCCGCTACGAAGGCTTGCAGCCCGGTGAAAAGAAAAAACAAGTCGGTAAAGCGGTTCCCTATGGGCGCATGGGTAGGGCTGATGACCTAACTGGTATGGCGGTTTTTTTAGCCAGTGACGATGCCGATTATATTGTTGCACAAACCTATAATGTTGACGGCGGCAATTGGATGAGCTAGGACACGCCCTGGGGAAATAACAATGAAATTAACAGAAAAAAATCTCCGTGCTATTGCCGATAATCAGCCTATTCTTGTTCCCGACTATAACAGGGCGTCGCTAACAGCCGGAATTGTCCACATTGGGGTGGGAAATTTTCACCGCGCTCACCAAGCTTGGTACTTACATCGCTTATTGGCCAAAGGCCTAAACCAAGATTGGGCCATTATTGGAGCGGGCGTGCGCCCCAATGACGAGGTGATGCGGCAAAAACTGCGAGAACAAAATTATTTAACGACACTGATTGAGTTAAGTCCAACCTCTCGCCGCGCTGAAATTGTTGGCTCAATGATTGACTACGTGCCGGTCGCGGCTGACAACGCCCCGTTGATTGTCCGCATGGCGCAAGCGGATATTCGTATTGTTACGTTAACGGTTACAGAGGGCGGTTATTGTATTGACCCTGCCAGTAAAGGCTTTGCTGCCTCGCACTCCGATATCATTCACGATGCTGAAAACCCCGATACACCGGTGACGGCCTTTGGGGCAATTATTGCCGCCTTAAAACGGCGCCGGGATAACGGTATCGGGCCGCTGACGCTGCAAAGCTGTGATAATTTGCAAGGTAACGGCAACATCTTACGGCAGACGGTGATTGCCTTGGCAACATTATCCGACCCGGAACTGGCCGCGTGGATTGATCAACATTGCAGTTTTCCTAATTCGATGGTTGACTGTATCGTCCCGGCAACTGGCGAAAATGAACGCAACTTGGTGCGAGAATTCGGCATTGAAGACAATGTGCCAGTAACCCACGAAGACTTCCGGCAATGGGTTATTGAAGATAATTTTTGTGCAGGACGCCCCGATTGGGATAAGGTAGGGGCGACATTTTCAGATAATGTCCACGCTTACGAAACCATGAAAATCCGTATCCTCAACGGCGGCCACCAGGTTATTGCCGCCGCTGGCGACCTGCTAGGTATCGGAACAATTTCACAAAGCATTGCTCACCCATTGATTTCCGCACTGTTTGACAAAGTTGAGCGAGAAGAAATTATCGCCAATGTTACCGCCGTACCTGAATATACACCCGAGGCCTATTTGGCCTTGATAAAAGCACGCTTTTCCAACTCCGCCATTGTCGATACCACGCGGCGGGTGGCGTTTGACGGCTCTTCCCGTCAGCCTGGATTTATTCTGCCCTCGGTGCGCGATACCCTACGTCGCGGCGGCTCGGTCAGCGGGCTGGCCTTGGTCAGTGCAATTTGGGCGCGCTATTGCCAAGGAGTACGCGAAGACGGCAGTGACATTGAGGCTAACGACCCCTATTGGCCAGACTTACAAAAGCGGGCGCTACAAGCCAAACAATCCCCGCAACGGTGGTTAAACAATACCCTAATTTATGGCGATTTAGGCAATAACCCTGCGTTTTCCCAAGCCTTTATCCAATGGCTAACCATGCTAAACGACATTGGCTTAGCAAAAACACTCAGTCATTATCTAGATATTTAATTAGGGGGCTGTTGTAGATTAGCCTCTTAGGTATTTTAATTAGCTACTACTTCACCCAGCTGTTAGTACTAAGCAAACTGTGCGTTCCCGTACTTCAGGAGGGGGTAATATTTTTCTCGATTTTTATTTTGATATCAGAAAGGTACCGTCATTCTGGAATATTGGATAGCGTAGGCCATATAGTAGAGGAGTTTAAAAAGTAGTCCAAACGGGCGTTACAAAATCTGGAAGAGTAGGCAATAAACCAACATTTGCCGCATAAGGAAAATGACGATGAAAGTCACTGCCTAAACTTGCATAAAGCCCTTTATCATTGGCAATATGAGCAAATTTTGTCGTAATATCCGGGTGCTGTTTCCCAGAAATAACCTCTAACCCTTGTCCGCCAGCTTCGATAAAGTCATCAAGCATTTTTAATAATTTAGTACGTGTCATTTTATAATGATTGGGGTGGGCGATAACAGCAATACCGTCACTCTGGCGAATAGCTTGGGTGGCTTCTGTCAAGGTAGCCCAGCCACTTTTCACATCACCCATTTTCCCTGTCCCTAAATATTTTTTAAAGGCTTTGTCAATGCTATTAACATAACCCTTTTCCACCATTAAACGGGCAATATGCGGTCGACCAATATGCGCGGTCTGTGCATATTCGTGTAGCTCATCAATCGTTATGGAAAAACCCACTTTTTGCAATTTTTGCAAAATGATCTCCGCTCGTTGCCGTCTTGCTGTGGCTTGGGCAGATAATAGTTGCTTGATTGCCGTTTTTTCTGGATCAAAATTCAGCCCAACCATATGAATACCCGTGCCTTCCCAAGTCGTTGAAATTTCCACGCCTGAAATCAAGCGAATATCTGAGCAACAACTTTTTACCGACAAATAGCCTGCAACTGTATCATGATCGGTAATGGCTAACATTTTTGTACCATTGGCTCGTGCCAAATCTAACAATTCAGTAGGACTTAAAACACCGTCAGATGCCGTTGTATGCGTATGTAAATCAATAAATACTGTTTTTACTTCCTTATTTATCACGATATTCCCATTGGATTATTTGACTTTTTTTTCGAATGACAGACAATAGTCGCACAATTTTTTCAAAATACCCATTACTATTTTATTATCATGGATTTTATACAAACATTT
>PDWJ01009458.1_pt1 | contig 11342 bp, 18 predicted proteins | sample 1430881 | NCBI WGS metagenome assembly PDWJ01 (sample SAMN01162460, study PRJNA174530) | Oral metagenome, whole genome shotgun sequencing project. | biome: Marine environment; feature: Marine mammal; material: Swab sample of the gingival sulcus; isolation source: swab sample of gingival sulcus... | reverse complement strand
TATTTGACATAATTAAATAAATTTAATATTCTTATTTTCTAATATTTTCTACCTGCAAAAATAGCCTTTTATTAGCAAATATTATTGCTTTTTAATCGGATACAAAAATGATACTATCAATTATTCTGATGTGTAACATATGTGTCTATAACATTTTTTAATAATAATACATTTGCACGGTTTTTATGGTATATTTAGACGATAATTAAAGAATATAATTTACTTTAATAAAGTTGGTTTAAATGACTGTATATGAAGTCTAATGCGCTAAAAAAAGATGTTTAGCATTCAATAAATTAATACAAATGTCATACGAATTTGGTAATCTAACAACAATAGAAGAAGTTAATCAAGCACTGGAACAACACGATGCTTTATTGATGTATTTTAATTCCGGTTCCTGCAATGTAGGTGAAGCCGTTGCCCCAAAAATCATGAAATTGATCGCCGGTGACTTTCCAAAAATGAAATTTTTCTTTGTGGATATAAAATTGAGTCCGGAGATTGCCGCACATTTTTCTGTCTTTGTAGAGCCTACTATTCTGACTTTCTTTGGCGGTAAAGAAACCTTACGAAAGAGCAGGCATTTCAGTCTGGATGAGTTGGCACAAGCTATCAGCAGACCTTATCATATCCTTTTTGACTAGCGTTCTTGTAATGAATTAGGGTATTGCAGTGGCTTGATAGACGTTAAATCATAGTGTGCAAACTCTTCCATATAGTGGTCTATTCTGGTACCGTAAGCGTCTTTGGTTTTGCGTTTACCCTGAGTTCTCAGATAGCGTTTAACATTTTGAGGACCAGCCAGATGAGCTGATGCTAAAATACCCGATTCTGTAATCTCAACTCCATTAATTATTTGACCGGAATACGCTGCTATCTCATCTTGTAATAACCATTTGTTGTAAGCCAGATAGGCTTTCAATGCTTTTTCCTGAAGTTCAGGTTTATGCAGAAAACTTTTGATGTCTCTTATCCGAAGTAAGGCTAATGTAGAAGACCCAAACTGATAACGTCCTAAATACCCCAGCGTATTGATAGCTCTGTACCTGTCACGTGATTCTCTTAATGCCAAAGTCTCTTTAAAACCGGTATAAGAATAAGTATAATAAGGAATGGTCATTGCATCAACAGACTTGTATGGAGAAACAGTAGGTTGACCCACGTCTTGATGGATGTACTTAAATGAGTCTTTTTTGTAGATTGTGGTAAATGCTAATAAGATAAAAACAAACCCCAACCCACTACTCATAATTACTAATCTTTTCAAAACAAATTAATTATAGTTAGTTAACAAGGTACAAATCTATACTAAATTTTGCACGTTACAATACTTTACAGGTGAAATTCACCTATTTTTAACGTAAGTTTGACTTAAATATTACTATTTGGAAAGTATTAAAAAGCAATCTGAAATCGTATCTCATTGAACAATTCTCTAATTTTGAATACTCCTGATACAAGGTAGCTTTCAATACAATTCTTTTAGTTTTGTTGTCTCTATAAGTTCCCTGAACTCTAGTGTAAGAAAAGGAAATATTTCCTGTATTTGAATAGTCTCAAAACCCGGAGGACAAAGGTTTCTGGAAATACCTCCCATACCATTGTAGTGAAAGTTGATGGAATTTATTTTTCCGTATGTGTCAAATTCAAAATCAAGATTGTTTAAATCTGATGCTGTGAATTTTTCCCTCAACTCCAGATAATCATTGATTTATTCAAAGTCTGAAGGGTCTATATATTCAGGTTTAAAATTGGATAAATTTTTTTGTTCATACAATGCTAAAGCATTTGTAGGATCTGTAAACATCTGATCGTAGGTAATCCTCTTTCCTGTTCCTGTGTCAAAAGTGGCGTATTTGTAATACTCATCCTTATCATTTAACCCGTTATAAGTATATTTTAAGGAAAGTGTTTTGCCTGTTTTAGATATTAGATGTATTTGCTTTGGTGAATAATTGTCACATCCCATGGTGTTATTGTCTAAACAGGCTTGCAGTAATTTCTTTTTTTCTTCTAATCTCTGTGAAATGTTCTTTGAGGTTAAGTTGTTGACTGACAAAGACTAAATTTCTTTATTGATTGTGTGTGAGAATTGTTTGTTTTTAGAATCAATTTTAAATTCCTCAATTACATAATACATATTGTCTTTTTTGATAGAATCTTTTAACCGTATAATCTCAAATTGAATGTTTTGGTGTGTTGGTATAGGTATGCAAGAAACCAGTGTAAAAAAACTCAATGAAAACAGTAGGTTATGTCTTTTGAGGGTTGGTATTATTGTCATTTTGATTGTCTCCTTTTTTAGATTAAGAGAGTTTATTTTGATAATAGTTCAACATCAGATTTGTTTAAGTAGCCTGAAGTCAATACTTTACCATTAAAATAAACTTTTACAGACTGATCATTTATGGCTTCCAGATACGCTTTATCGTTTTGAATTAAGAATGCCCGTTGTTTCACTTTTAAATCTTTGTCCTTGTAAAAATAACACTTGGCTACCTTAACTCTTACCATTGAAGACAATTCAGCAATATCAAAAACCTTGATATAGTCTATGGACGATTCCTGGGACGACTCCTTTAAAGCGCTGAATATTTCTAACGGTAATGTTGAAATTTTTTTAAACTGAACCTTTTCTACAATTCCAAAATTTTTATACTCAAAACCATCTTCTAAAAGTTCATAGGTGTCGTAGTCTCTTTGTAAGTTTTGACTGCTGTCAAAATCCTCATAGAACTTTTGTAATGAGCCACCTTTACGATAAGTGTTTTTGAGCTCTTTAACTAAGATTTTCCCTTTAGTTTTCAGAGTGGATTTTTCCATGCCTTTGTGATAATGCTTTGGATCATCTATAAAACCCATGTTATAGCTTTTATATAACACACTGTCAATATCGTGTTGTTTCAGTATGATGTCTAAACAACGATTTTTAGAAACTACTTTGTAGTATTCATTTTGATGTTCGTCTTTATCAATTTGTTTGTGTTCCAGATAATATGAAAAACTTTTCCATAACCCCTGTATTTGAGATAAATCATACACTTTTGATAAGCTCTTATCAGGAGTTGTAGTCGCATTTTTTGCCGGTATGTTTTGAGGTTTTTCTCCAACATTCTCGGGTTGTTGTTTACAACCGACCAGAGCGATTAATAAAACGAAAATAAATATTCTATTGGTCATTCTTATTCAGTAATTCTTTCTAAAACTTGTTCAGGTATTTTTGTCCCTTTAGCATTGGCTTTCATTTGTTTGATATAGGTTCTATAGGCTTGTTGTGCTTTGTCTTTGTTGCCTAGCCCCCAATAGGCATCACCCAAATTAATATAGGCGACTGTTCTGTCGGGATGTTGGTTGATAATCTTTTCCAGTAAATTTATAGCCTCTTCGTATAACCCTGATTGTTCTAAATAATAGGCTTTGTCATTGTAGAATGTTACATGTTCATACGTTATTGTCAGCTCTTTAACCAGTCTGATGAATTTAAAATCACAATAAGCGATACGTTCGTAATTATTCATGCTATTGCCATGATTTTGAATTAAGATGGTATCTTTAGTATACTTACACCTAAAATCATTGTCAAAGCTCAACTGCTTGTCTTTACCATTGTTTTTTAGAAAGAGTTTGCCTGTTTTTGTTGGCTTAAAGCCATCAAAAAAGGTGTATTTATATTCATTATTTTCTGAATGTATCTTGAGCCAAAAATCACAATCTTCACTAAACTCGTCAGGAAAGTAAATACCTTCTACAGAAAATAGATTATGAGTGATTGGTTTTTCAATGTTTTTCGGAGATGATTGATTGTTGACAGGTGTATCTTTATCTTTCTTAGTCGTTTGACACTGTATAAAAAAAACAGAGATCATAAATAATACAATAGCTTTTATATTCATTGTTTGCTGCTTAGAAAACCTGTTGTGGTGTTTGAAATCCTTTGAATCCCCTCCCCCTATATCAGGAATATTCAAAAATAGAGAATTTTTCATATCGACACCGCAAGTCTCGATGTATTAATCTTTAATTAGAAGTGGGTTTTTTAGTTGATATATAGTTCTTTATCACAGAATCAATTGTTTGTTCTTTTAATTCAGTTAGATTTTTATCAATAAAGGCGTGGGGTGTGTCTAATAACTTACCACTAAAAACATCCCAATAGTCTGTGTTTTTTAGATACCATTTCTTTTCCATCATTCCATGTGGTAATAATATTTCATAATCTCCGGAAAGAGGTAAGTAAGTTATATTAGTAACAGTTTTTTGATTCTTTTGCATCGAATTTGAAGACTTATTTTGATTGTACTCAAGAAATACTTTGATTTTATCTATTTCCGGGAATGTAAATAGAGAGTAGTATATATCGTGATACTGATTTTATCTAATGAATCATCTATCAAAAACATTTTATTTAAAAAAGAATTTAAGTCTTTCGTCACATTATTAGAAAATTGCATGAAAGGTCTTGAGTTTAAAAGTGGTTTGACTTTTGTAGAATCAAAAGAGCTGTTAATTTTTTGATGTTTTGTTGGGGAACTTAAATTTCTTGTATAAAAAACCGTATCTGTTTTACTCATGTTTCGATGAATAGTCTCCGGTTGTTGATGATTACATGCAACAACTATAAAGCCCATGATGTAGATTATCAATTTATTGAATATTTTCATTGTTTAGTCTATTTTACTATGGCAGCTTACTTCTATATTGTTGGAGTTATGCGTCTTCTATATAGTTGTCGTAAACATAAACTTGAAATAATTTACCTTCTATATCCTGATATCGTTGAACCCATGAACACAGGACAATTAATTCTTTGTCATTATCTCTATCAACATTATAGAAAAAAAACGTTTCAATATTTACTTGTACCCCTTCTGGTTCATAAGTGTCTATTTTAATTTTTTGGTAATTATGGTCTTTGAAAATATAAACAAAACCGTCAACGTTTTTACCTAAATTATCACCTGTATCCCTGTTTTCGAAGACGAAAATTGTATTTACTCCTTCTAACCATTGATTGGTTTCAATAATCCTGTGGTTAAGTGATTTATACTTGTATAAATCATTAATCACTTTTAAATCATTTTTTTTGACTTTGTCAGGAGTCTGCTTATTGTTCGTGTTTGAGCTTATAATAGCTTTTGGGGTTGTTTGCTTAGTATCTTTGTTTATACATGATACAAACATTAGGCTTAAAACAAGTAGTATGAGATAGTTTTTCGTCATTGTGAATGTGTAAAACTAAGCTTTTTTGCTAATCTTTGAATGCGCAGGTTTTTGAAGCGGTTTTGTATTAATTAAAAAATATCATTCATTGTATAAGTGGAATCTTCTGTAACAGTCCAAAGGTCTTGCTCTGCCCATTGTCCACCACAAATTTCACCATTAAATTCAGAGCTAATGATTTTGTTAGACAAGTCTATAAAAGAACAATAAAAGCTTTCCTCAATGATCTGTTTGTTGCCATTAGATGTTGATTGAAACCGGGACACCAAATTTACTTTTAAAAATAATTGTGATTTAGAAAAATCTTCAATACCAATCAGGTCAAATACGCCATCAATGCTTGGCTGTACCGGCGTTTCATCTATTAATAGTGTATTGTAGTAGTCATTGACTTTGTCTTTTAATGTAATTTGAAAGTTTTTGGTTTTGAAAGAAACTGTACTGTCAGTTTTAATAACATCTATTGGCGTTTCAGTGATTTTTTCAATGCGACTATTGGGTTGCTCATTTATAACGTGTTTTCCCTGCTCTTTACAAGCCAACATTAAACATAAAAATATTATAACAACTAGTTTATAATTCATAATTCAGATTTAAAGTGATTAGATCGCAGTCTTAGATCTAAAAAAATTATTTTAAAAGTAGTTCAACATCAGATTTGTTTAAGTAACCTGAAGTCACTATTTGACCGTCAAAATAAACTTTTACGGACTGATCATTTATTGATTCCAGATACGCTTTATCGTTTTGAACTAAAAAAGCCCGTTGTTTAACTTTTAAATCTTTGTCTTTATAAAAATAGCACTTATCAGTTTTTACGATTACTTTAGATGATAATTCATAAAGATTAAAATTCTTCTTTAAATCATTGTTTTGCTTTGACAGGTCTTTTAAAGTTTTAAACAAAGCTAATGGTAATGATCTGATTTTCATAAAAGAAGAGGGTTTGTTAGCTTCTTCTTCATCAAACATATATGAAGAAACTAATGAGGTTTCCAAGAGTTTCAGACTATCATCAAATTGAAAATTTTCATCAATTCTAATGATATTCTTTTCCAAATCCGGATTGAATGTTTGATAGGCCAAATACTTTCCTGAATTTTGCTCGTCTATGTTTGTCAAGTTTTTATTGTTTGTAAAACCAATAGTGCCAAATTCAATAAACAATCCTTCTTTCGAACAATCACCTTCAATACAGGTTATGTCTAAAACATTGTTATCACTAATTATTCTATAGGATTCACTTTGATTAATATCTCCTTCCCCTTGCCAGATACCCTGTATTTGAGATAAATCATACACTTTTGATAAGCTTTTATCAGTAGTTGTTGTCGCATTTTTTGCCGGTATGTTTTGAGGTTTTTCTCCAACATTTTCAGGTTGTTGTTTACAACCGACCAGAGCGATTAATAAAACGAAAATAAATATTCTATTGGTCATTTTTTATTCAGTAATTCTTTCTAAAACTTGTTCAGGTATTTTTGCCCCTTTAGCATTGGCTTTCATTTGTTTGACATAGGTTCTATAGGCTTGTTGTGCTTTGTCTTTGGCGTCTAGACCCCAATAGGCATCACCCAAATTAATATAGGCGACTGTTCTATCGGGATGTTGGTTGATAATCTTTTCCAGTAAATTTATAGCCTCTTCGTATAACCCTGATTGTTCTAAATAATAACCTATGTCATTAAATGTAGTTAAATAATTGGTATAGCTTATGGGACAGTATTGATTTATGATGTCTATAACATCTACATCAGATGCCAATTTTAGTTTTTGTATGCTTTTTGTGTCATGTAAATTTTTGATAAGCCGATAATATGGTGTTAAATTAGTAATTCCATTCTCCTTATCAGAATTAGTGTCCAAATTAAAATGAATGGATCTGGATTCATCATATGTCAAATCATACAGAAAATCACTTGAAAAGTTTTGGTTAATTGGATAGCTTATGATTTCATTTGAAATACTAACCTTAGAACTATTAACTGTAAATGATGTCCTTTTTGTAATCTCTTTAGACTTTGTATTCAGTTGATATTTTACATATTCAACTGAATTTCCAATGCCATATTTAAAGCTTAGTTTAACTATACTGTCATTTACAGGCTTCGAATAAACACTTGTGATTGAAGGATTTTTTATACTGTCTCTATATACAATACTGTCAATTTTAATATCAAGTATGTTATCATTTCCCTCTTTAAAATCAATTTTAAAATAAGGTGACTGTTGTTTATCTCTAAAATTTACTTTTGTTGTTTCAAAGGATTCTATTTTCTGTTTATTATTGTTTTTACATGATGTAAGAGTAATAAGAAAACAAAAAAGTAGTATATAAATTCTATTTTTCATTATTTGCCTGCTTTATTATTTCATATCTGTCTTTTATGTCTGTGCTGCTATTTTAGTTGACTCAACCTCATCTCTTCTGGTATCTTTTTTTTCTCACAAAAATTAATGAATGTTTATCATGTCTACCCCGATATTATTTACCCAATGACATCTATTTGGATTAGAATAAATGACGTACCGTCATACTTATAGCGAAAAAAAACAGTAAACTCTTCTTCCCAATTATCTGTAACTACGCTCCAGTATATCTGAAAAGTCTGATGTTCAAAAGACTTTCCAAAATCTATAGTCCATAAAATATTATTTTCCTCTTTAGTCAGTTGATAGGTGTCAAGCTGATCATTAATTTTTTTGTCAATATTTACTTCAGAGAATAAAGATCTAAATACAGGACTAAAAATTGAATCGTATTTTTTAATAAAAACTTCTTTATCTACTACTTTTGAAAATGGTTGATTAGTGTCTGATGCTTTTAAAAATTCATCACCATAGACTTGAGATAAAACGTAGCCTCCATCTAAAGGAAATTTCACATGGTTTGCTATTTTTTCAATTTGGTCGTTTTTGACTAATTCCTGTTCCTTAAGTAAAAAATCAATCACTTTATTGTTAAATGTAACAGAATCAATATCCTGTTGTTTTAAAGATTTATCCTTTAAATGTAATTCCCTGATTGATTTTTTAGTAGAATTATTTTCTTTTGTTTGACAACCTGTAAAAAACATAAAACTGAGCAATATTGATAACAATTTCAATAATATATTCTTTTGTTTTGTATTCATTTTCCTTTAAAATATTGTTTACATTTTGTCCTTAGTCTGGTGTAAAAAAGTTAATTCTTATTCAGCTTCTTCAGGTTTATCTACTTTCCCGAGGAAGTACTTCTCACATTTTTCATCGAAACAACCCAATGTAATTGAACCAAAATCAAGATACACCCAACCTCCGGAGTTTATGAAAAAATCATAATGCTCATTATTGACTTCAATTATACCTTTATAAATACATGTTTGTGTGTCGTATAAATAATGTAAATCGTCATAATCTATTTTCCTTGTATTTTTTATGATGTCTCTAAAATCATCTTCGGTCAATATCCATGTCTCACAAATGAGAGAATCAGGAAGAGAAGTTTCCATATACCCTTTTTCTAAGCTTACCACTTTTATCGAATCTATATTGTCAATTAAATACCTTAGCGTATCAATTTTTTCACTTTTATTGACATTGGCTTCATGTTTATAGCCATGATCATTAGTGTTTGTTTTACAATTTACAATCAGAGTGAGTAATAAAACGAAAATAAATATTCTATTGGTCATTTTTTATTCAGTAATTCTTTCTAAAACTTGTTCAGGTATTTTTGCCCCTATAGCATTGGTTTTCATTTGTTTGACATAGGTTCTATAGGCTTGTTGTGCTTTTCCTTTGTTGCCTAGTCCCCAATAGGCATCACCGAGATTAATATAGGCGATTGTTCTATCGGGATGTTGGTTGGTAATCTTTTCCAGTAAATATATGGCTTCTTCGTACAACCCTGATTGTTCTAAATAATAGGCAATATCGTTGTATTGTGACAAATTATCGGTATTCATTTCTACTGTTTCAGATATGTAATTTAAAACATAATTATCTCCGAATAATTGAATGTCTTTATGGTTTGTAGATTGTAATTTTTTTATGCTTTGATAATAAGAATCAATCATTGGTTCTTTGCCTTCCTGGAAACCGTAAAAAGAATAAATAGATTTCATTTCAAAACCTTCAGTTTCATTGCCTGTATAGTTTGCTAATGTAGTATTATCCCGGATAATACCGCCACTAATTGATAAGCCATTTCGTGTAGATTCTGTTTTAAAACTTTTGTTGAACAGAAAACTACCGGAGGTTTCATCAAAAATAAATTTATGATGTGTGAAGTAATAATTATTACCCAATTGTTCTGTGTATTTTATAACGAACGAGGTTTGATAACATTCTAATTCAACATTGGATATTTCATGATTTATAAAGTTCAACGAATCTAGATGAATATTGGTCTTTGTGTCTGTGTTATGACCTTTAACGTCAATAAAAATATGCTTGTTGTTTTCTCTTGAATTTAAAAGTGTAATTCTAGTTCGGTTACCTAGCGAACATGAAGTAATCGTATCCTGTAAACATTTTTGTGCATTTTCTTTTTTTGCCAAATTCTGAACAACTGAAGAAGCAGTTGAAATATTGCTGTTTTTACAAGAAAAACAACTAATAATCATTAACAGGATTATGATGTGTTTTATTGTCATTGTAGCTTTAGGTGTATATCATTTTGAAAGTTCTATTGTATTAGGAATAATTATGAAAGCTATCCTATATTAGGAGCATTTAAAAATAGAGATTTTTTGCATAAATATTGACCTTTTATATCATAGGGGATATTGGATAATGTAGAATTTACAGAAAAGTTCAATGTGTAACATTCAGTGTCACCGTATTAACTATACTCACTTATTTTTTTGGGATGTTATAAACTAACTTAACTTTGGGAGGTAACAAAGCTCTTAGTGTTTTAATTTCATCTTGATTTATGGGGTTTCCTTGTAGATTTAGTATTCTTAGAGAAGGACTTATTGACTGAATGGCATTAATATTAAGTTTTCGAATCTTATTTTTGGATAAGTCTAATTGCTCTAAGGTATTAGACGAAAAATATATATGGTTGATAGTATTTAAACTGTTTCTGCTAACAACAAGAGCCTTTAATTCAGACATTGAAAAAATAGCTTTGGGTAAATGATTTAGCTTATTTTTATCTAAATTTATTTCTTCCAAATGAGATAAAAACATAATGCTATCAGATATTTCTTCAATTTTGTTATTCATCAACATCATTTTTTTCAAACCAGACATTGTGTAAACCGATTCAGGCAATTTTGTTAAATTATTACTTGATAGATTTAAAGATTTAAGTGTTTTTAACCCTAAGAAGATATTGTCATCCAATCCGGTTATTCTATTATTGGATAAGTCTAATATCTTTAATTTATCAAAGTTGTTAAAGGTTGGTTTAATACATTCAAATTCATTACCGGTAATGACTATTTTTCAAGGTTTTTAAGTTTTTCGAAACCTTTAGATATATGTTTTAAGCCCACTGATCGACAGCTAAATGTTTTAAGTTTATCTAATCTTTCTATACCGTCTTTTATACTATCTAATGTTCCATCTAACACATACAATTCTTCTAAAAAGATAAATTTATATAACTCATCAGTCAACACCTCTCCGGTAACATCAAGGATTTTAACTTTTTGAGGCTCTTTAATGGCTTCTTCAACAGATGTGTAGTAACCCTCTTTTTGAGCAACACACCCAATATTAACAATTAAAGAAATAATATATAAACTAAGCTTTAATGTTTTGTTTATTTTTTCTCTCATAACTGTTATACACTTATATTAACTCTAAACCTAAAGGTATAATAATCATTAACACCTGATTATCTTCTTATAAAACGTTGTTTGCTTTTAGTCTCAATTTTCATCACAATAATAAACGAATATAAATTTTGTAATTGTATTTTAATTTGATCCCATTGCCAATAATTAACCTGCACCACCTGTTGGACTGCTAGAGGTATATTTAGTGATAGAATCATTATTTGATTGTGAAATAGAACTTTTTTTTATGTTTCCTTCACAGCTAACCAAAAGTACCATTATAATATATAGATAACGTTTTATCTTCATTTGATTTACGGCATTTAAGTATTCTTTTTAAACGTTAAA
>PDWJ01004928.1_pt1 | contig 11344 bp, 12 predicted proteins | sample 1430881 | NCBI WGS metagenome assembly PDWJ01 (sample SAMN01162460, study PRJNA174530) | Oral metagenome, whole genome shotgun sequencing project. | biome: Marine environment; feature: Marine mammal; material: Swab sample of the gingival sulcus; isolation source: swab sample of gingival sulcus... | reverse complement strand
AATAACATTAGAGACAACTTGATTTTTCTCATACTATAGAAGCTCCTATACTTATTATACTTAATTTATCGAGCATTTTAAGGGTTAAATTGAAGAAAATCTAATAAAAAAAACTCTTGACTTAAGACCATTGATCGATATGATTAATACTACGATGAGTGATTACCTAGATCCTAATAATGAAGAACTTCTCAAAGATTTTTTTATGGAAGCTGAGCTCCAGGTAGAAACCTTTGAGCAAAATATTTTGGTCCTTGAAAATGAACCCCATAATAAAGAGGCCGTTGACGAGATTTTCAGGGCAGCACATACCTTAAAAGGCGCGGCAGGAACTGTCCAGATGGAAGAGCTTGCTCATTTTACGCACCTCTGTGAAGATGCCCTAGACGAGATAAGGGCGGGTAAAATAGAGGTTACAGCCGATGTTGTAGATGTTATTCTGGAAGCAATAGATATCATAAAGGCTATGCTTGAAGAGCGCTCCGAAGGAAGTATTTATCAGGAAGATACCTCTTCTGTTGCGAAGAAGCTTGAATCCTTTATTTCAGGTGAAGGTTCTCCTGTGGCTGCAGCTAAATCTGAAGCTAAACCTGAAGTTGAAGAAAAAACATCTGAAAAGGTAACTGATTCAAAAGCATCAGGCGGGATCTTGTCTGAATACGAAATACTTGAGTTTAAAAATCAGTGTGCAGAAAATGATAAACTCTTTCATATTCATATTATTTTTAACGAAGATAATCCAATGAATACCGTAGGAGGTGTTCAGGTATATGCGGCACTTAATCATAATGGAAATATTTTAAAATCCATTCCTGATTTTGAGCAGCTATACGAGGACATCTTTCATCCTGTTGCTGATTTTTATATTTCTTCCGCTTTATCGGAACAAGAGCTTCAAAAAGTGGTTCAGATTCAGGATGTAGTTATCGAATCCGAAGTAAAAAATTTGGATTCAGAAATTGAAGCTGAAAAGGCTCCGAAGGCTGAAGAATCTGTATCCAAAACAGATTCTACTGTTTCAACAGAGGCTGATGCAGACAATGGATCTGGGACTGAAGCTCAATCAAATGAAGATGTAACGGTTCAGAAGGATTTAGCCGCTCCGCCCAAAAAGCCCGAGAAAGAGCTGAAGCGCACAGCAAAAGGAAGCGGATCCATTTTAAGGGTAGATTCAAGAAGGATTGATAATCTTCTTAATCTGGTTTCTGAAACAGTAATTACAAAGGCCTCCTTCAATCAGATAAGCAGCAGTTTTTCTGATAATCTCATTGAGTTTCAATCAAATCAGAATCTTTGCCGTGATAGGTTAAAAGAACTTCTGGATAAGCTCCCGGACTATCTCCAGAGTATTCAGGATGGTTCTGATGTTAAAGATATCAGAAAAGAAATCAATGAGAGATATGGAGATATCTTCAGTGTATTTGAAGGTGTTGACAGCGGTTTTAAGACTACTGTAGCAAAGTTTCAAAATACATTGCAGAGTCTTGCCCGTACTACAAGTGAACTGCAGGAAGGTGTAATGCAGATCAGAATGGTACCCATATCTCAAATATTTTCAAGATTTCCACGGCTTGTAAGAGATCTTTCCAGATCATGCAGTAAAGAGATAAAACTTATAATTGAGGGTGAAGATACTGAGCTTGATAAATCAGTTATAGATGATCTTCTTGATCCGCTTATTCACTGTGTTAGAAATTCTGTTGACCACGGTATTGAGGGGCCTGAAGAAAGGGTTGAAACAGGAAAACCCGCCAACGGTACGGTTATGCTGAAGGCCAGAAATGAAGGCAATATGATTGTCATAGAGATAAGTGATGACGGAAGAGGAATTGATGTAGAAAAGGTTAAAAAGAAGGCTATTGATAACGGTTTGATTCATCCTTCAAAAAATCTTTCTGATGTTGAAGCCTTTAACCTTATCTTTGAGGCCGGCTTCTCAACTGCTAAAGAAGTAACAAATATTTCAGGCCGAGGGGTAGGCCTTGATGTTGTAAGAAAACAGATTGAAAAACTGAATGGAAATGTTAATGTTTACTCAGAAAAGGGCAGTGGTACAGTTTTTACTATAAAACTTCCCCTCACTCTCGCAATTATTCAGGGACTTCTTGTCAGGGTCGGTACAGAAATATACGCAATTCCTATTACATCAGTTGTAGACAGTCATAGGATAAAACCCGAAGAAATTAATATGATCGATAATTATGAGGTCTTTAACGTAAGACAGGATGTAATATCGCTTATAAGGCTTAACAGATTATTTAGAATACCTACTGAAGAATCCGGTGAATATAATTTTGTTGTAATAGTTGGAAGCGGAGATAAGAAAATGGGGCTTATGGTAGATGCCCTGATTGGAGAAGAGGATGTTGTTATTAAGCCTCTTAAGGATAAATACACCAATTCACCCGGTATAGCAGGAGCAACTATTCTTGGCGACGGAACGGTGTCTCTTATAATTGATGTAAGTCAGCTGCTGGATCTCGGACTTAAACGCGAAATTGAAGAACGTCAAATGCGTGAAGCAACAATAAGTTGAGGTGAGAAAATATGAGCTCTGAAATTATCAGTTTAAACGATCTTGATCTTCTCTCAGATGATGAAGACCGTTTGCAGGAAAAAGGCGATATTATTGATTACAAGATGGTTACCTTTTCGCTTGGCGGAAAGGACTACGGTATCGATATAATGAAGATCAAGGAGATATCAAAGGCCTCTAAATTTACATATGTCCCTAATTCAATACCCTTTGTCAGGGGAGTTTACAACCTCCGTGGGGATATTATCTCCGTAATTGATATGCGGCTGATGTTCAGCCTGCCTGTTCCTGAAAACAACGGAGAGCCGGAACATATGATTATTCTGAGGCTTGAAGATAATACTATTGGAGTAATTGTTGATACCATAGACAAGGTTGTAGGTATCTATTCCGGTAAAATACAGCCTCCGCATCCCCTCTTTGGTGATATAAACATAAAGTTTATAAAGGGTATCGTTGAAAAAGAAAACAAGCTTTATATAATCCTTGATGTTGACAGTATCTTTGATCAGGAATCTGCTGAGACCGCACTTCAGCAGAATAGCAGAGCAGTTCCAGCAACCCCTGCGGCACCTTCTTCGGCGGCTCCAAAGATTTCTGATCTGGACGATGATGAGGTTGATTATTCTTTTATTGTCGATACTTTAAGAACCTTCAGAAATTTTAATGTAAGCCCAATTAATGAAAGATGGGTAAAAAGCAGATTTAAGACATGGTCTCAACAGAGATTGAACAGCGGTCTTGATGTTCAGTTACAGCATGCATCAGATGCGGATGAATTCTTAAGTAATTTTCAATCTCCTTACAGCGGAAAATTCTGGGACAAGGATTATATGGAGGCCTTTCAGGGTTTACTCGAATCAACTGATGGGGGAACGTATAATGTATGGAATACCGGCTGTGGAAAGGGTGAAGAGTCATATTCCGCCGCGGTTGGATTAAAAAATAAATTCGGTAATAATAAAATAAAAATATATGCTCAGGATTCTGATCTGCTTAATATTTCTACAGCACCTAACCTTGTTTTTTCCAGAAACGGTATTCCGGATTTATTTGATGATTACATAACTGAAGGCCGAAACGGCTGGAACTTTATTTCTGAAATAAAGGATATGATATTATTTGAATATCATGATATAAATGATCATAATCAATTTCCGCCTGTAGATATGATAATAGCCAGAGATGTTCTATCATACCTAAGCAGCAGTGAGCAGCAGAAAATCATAGAGAGATTTTATGATAAATTAAAAACGGGAGGCCTTTTAATAATAGGAGCTAATGAGAATATAAGTGAAAACGGCTGGCAGGCTTTTAATAAGGGGCGCATTACAGCTTATAAGAAGATTTAATATAGGGAGATTTTGATGAGAGTAGAGTATATAAATCCATTTGTTGAAGCAGCATTTAATATTTTGAAAGAAGTTGTCGATTCTGAAATACATAGGGGCGAATTATATCTTAAGTCCACATCGCAGCCTGTACTGGGTATTGCGGCAATAGTCGGGCTTGCAGGAGATGTTGAAGGGCGCGTTCTTTTTGATATGAATGAAGCAACTGCATTATCCATAGCCGGCCAAATGAATGATGAAGAACTTACGAGTTTTGATGAGCTGGCTAAAGCAACAATTACTGAGCTTGCAAATATGATTACAGCTCAGGCCGTTACAAAGCTGCATGAGCTTGGTTTTACGTTTGATTTGACCCCTCCCGCAATATTTACAGGTGATAATATGGAAATCACCGATCAGGGTGTTGAGGCTCTGATCGTTCCCATTGAACTAAGTCAGGGGAAGATAGAAATTAATGTTGCAGTAAGAGAAAGATAGCAGGAGATGTTAAATGAAAAATAAACAGGATTTTCCAAACATAAATGAAAGAACTCCGGATGGACAAAAACCGGATGGTTCAAAATACAAGGTCCTAATAGTTGATGATTCAATGTTTGTGACAAAACAGATTAGTCAGATTTTAACCTCAGAAGGTTTTGATGTTATTGCAACTGCTTCAGACGGTCAGGAAGGGCTTGATATATACAAAGAAAAGTATCCTGAAATAGATCTTGTTACAATGGATATTACAATGCCCAGAATGGATGGTGTTACTGCTCTTGAGAAAATAATTGAGTTTGATAAAAACGCAAAAGTAATCATGATAAGTGCTCTTGGAAAGCAGGATCTTGTAAAGAAATCGCTTTTGATAGGTGCTAAAAACTATATTGTTAAACCGCTTGATCGGGCAAAAGTTCTGGAACGGACCCTGATGGCGCTTAAATAATTATTCATTATTATTGACACATAAGTAAGTCTTTGTATAATAGGAATTACCTAAGGGGCGGCTAGCTCAGTTGGTTAGAGCACTTGCTCGACACGCAAGGGGTCGTTGGTTCGAATCCAATGTCGCCCAATAAGACGGAAGGTCATACGGCTTTCCGTTTTTTGTTAAATACGCTTTCGGACAGCCAGAGAGATCAGCCAGGTTATTCCGAGTAATATTGCAAAGAAAAGAAAAACGGTTATTGTAGACCATTTAATTGATATAAATCCTGCGAGAAGGGGCGAAAGAAACCATGCTGATGAGCCTACTGCTGTTTGTATACCGAATAAAAGCCCCCTGTCTTTTGAGTTAACCTTCTCACTTGTCATAGACATAATAATGGGCTCAACGCCTCCTATCAGAAAATAGGTAATCAGCTGTGATATTACCAAGATACTAAAGCCCTTAAATATTGGTACCAGCGAAGCCGTAATTGCTCCGCTTCCAATAAGCACCGACATAAGCTTTAAGCGATCCCTTTTGTCCCCAAGTCTTGTAAGGGTCAAGCCGGATAACGCAGTCATTAATCCTATAGCTCCGGCAAGTATTCCCGTTACCCTTGAGGTTCCTTCAAGGGTTCCTCTGATCTCCTGAAGCAGTATCGGCAGAAACGATGTTGGAAGAAAACGTGTAATACGGACAAAGAAAAAAAGTAACAAAAGCATGATCAATGCCGGTGTTATTATTCTTGTTTTTTCTGAAACGGTCTGGGGCTTATCTTTTTTGCCGTTTTCTGTTGAGCGTCCAGCCATTTCGGGGGTCGGTTCTTTAATGAAAAACAAAACCAAAAACATACCGGCAAATATTATCCCTGAACCTATGAAAAAACTAAGGCGGTAGCCGAATATATCAGCTATCAGTCCGCCTACTGCAGGCCCCAAAGCCCAGCCCACTGAGGTTGATGATGCAATGAAGCCAAGGGCATATGAGAGGTTTTTATCAGGTGTCCCGCTTGCAACCAGTGCTGCACTCGATGTCACTGTGCCGCATAAAAGCCCCTGCAGCAGCCTGAATATTAGTACCCCGTAAACAGACTGAACACAGCCAAGGCCTGCAAGAACAATTGTTCCTCCTATCATTGCCCTCATTAAAATGAGCTTTTTGCCTATTCTATCGGCAAGCATTCCCCATACCGGAGCCATTATACCCAGCATTAATGCCGGTGCAGAAGAAAGCCAGCCCGTCCATATTTTTAGAGCATGAGGATCGGTTACACCGAGTTCCTGAATATAAAAGGGTATAAATGGAAGCCCGAAGCCGAAACCAAGAAGTGACAGAAATTGTGTAAACCATGTGGTGTAGAGATTTTTTCGCCATGACTGCATGGGCATTATTCTATATTTAAAAACATTACTGAGGCAAGTTTTTTTTGTTCTGAAACCTTTATTACGCTTACCGGAATTGGGTATAACCCCTTTTTGTCATTACTGAAAAATAGTTCAGCCCTGTCTTCAGGTTCCAGGTCCGAGTTTTTATCCACTATGAAGGCTCCTCTTTGTTTTAAAAGAGCAATCAATGATTTAAAACTGGTTTGTTTATCTTTAGGTTTTTCATGTCCTTCGTGATAATAAGTCTCGTTTATTTTCTGATCAGTATCCTCGGCGGTATTTTTAGCTGACTTTTTAACCGTGATATCTATCTTTACATTCAGATTATCAAAGGCCTCTGTTTCAGTGTGTTCGGCGGTAAAAACCTCTTCCCTGACCTTATCTGTCAAAAGTCTGTAGCATCGGATTTTTCCTCCTATAGGAGAGAAGATTGATATCTGTTGATCCGGCATTAATTCAGGATGAATCCCCTGGAATTTTACTGTTATATTTGTTTCCGAAACCGAATATATCTCAGCATCAGTATATTCAGAGCCCTCATATTTCATTTTAATCGGAAGTCCCTGAGGCATTGTTTTTGTTGATAAGCCTAATGGTTCTTCCGGAGTTTCCATGAAACCAAGCCTGATTTTAAGCTGCTCAAGTGATTCATGCTCGATATCACTAAGGGGTTCAGCCTTTTTTACAGCGCTGTTTAATACGTTCTTCATTACAATCAGCTGGTATCTGTCTTCGGATCTTTTTTGGGTCTCAGCAAGTTTATCAATAAGATCAAGCTCAAGTATTGTGAGGTTATGCTTTCGTATCAGTTTCTGATAACTGGCCTCAGCGGCTTCAGTTGTTTTTTTCCGGTTTTTGATTCTTATTATTATGGGCAGCAGGATGGTTATTATAATTACGGCTGCAATTACAATTGAAAATGCCCCTAGTTCTTCAATGCCCTGATTTAAAGCGTTTGAGATTGATTCCAATGCTGTATAGGTCTGACTGGTCTCCATTTAACTACAGTATATCATTTATGAGGCTGTATGCAATAATTTTATGTATTAGTCGTCCTGAAACAAGAACATGAATTCCTCTTCAGAGACAAGGTCTTCCTGCTCATCTGATTCGCTTAATGATATGAGAAGTTCTTTTATGGACGCAGAGGATTTTATATGTTCCCGTTCGATTATGCGGAGATCTTCTACGTAGCTTTTGGTGTATTCGGAGAATTTTAATCTGTCATTGACTAAATCGTCTATAAGATCCCTGAAATTTGATGATACACGGAGAATATTCCGGATTTGTTCGGGAGATTTTATGCAGTTTGCCTCTGAAATGGATGAGTAAAGCTCTTTGAGGGCTTTATTTATAAATAAAAGCTGGTTAATTGTATACTCAAGAAAGATTGACGCATCAATGCTTATTGAGCATCCCCGTTTTAGTGTTCTAAGCATTTCTTTCAGCAGAAATAGATCTTCTTCATAATGAATCATACTTGCCATGATACTATCTTGTCGGAAGATTATTGCTGTCACTGTAGGAAAGATCAATCAAGCTTGTGGTTTTGCTTCAGAATCCGGGCTTCATCTTGACCAAGTTTTAAGCCTGTGGTAGGTTATCATGACCTCTTTATCCGTATCGGTATGAAATGCGGATCATTAAGACCATAGGGAGGAAAAATGAGAAACTACGAAGCAGTTTTTATTTTTCGAACTGAAGCTGACGCCTATAACGGCGGGCTTGAGAAGGTAAAAGAAGAGTTAAAGAAAGTCGACGCAAATATCGTTAAAGAGGACGATATGGGCGAACGTGAACTTGCCTACCAGATCAAGAAAGAACAGAGAGGACACTACTACTTTTTTGATCTCGAAGTTGAACCCGATAAAATTTTAAAGATTGAAAAAGATGTCAAACTCTTTAACGAAGTCCTGAAATTTATGTTCGTTAAGAAGGAAAAATAATATACACAGGAGCTGAATCAAATGGAAGATGTAAATTACGTAATCTTAATCGGCAGACTTACAAGAGACGCGGAGTTGAAATATACTAACTCAGGTCTTGCTGTAAGCAGCTTTTCACTGGCAGTTAACCGCAGAAAGAGGTCCGGGGATAACTGGGAAGATGAGGTTTCATTTTTTGATTTAGCACTTTTCGGTAAACGGGCAGAAAGTCTTAACCAGTATTTGACCAAGGGTCAGCAGGTTGCCGTTGAAGGTACACTGGCTCAGGATCGCTGGGAACAGGACGGTCAAAAACGAAGTAAGGTGAAGATCCTCGCCAATAACATTCAGCTGCTGGGCAGCCGCGGACAGGGCGGTGGTTTTCAGCAGGGCGGAATGAATAACGGCGTTTATAACAATGCCGGTCAGGGCGGTTCTTATAATAATGCACCGCAGGACGGAGGCAATAAGTTTCAGCCGGATAACAGTTATTCCGCGGATTTTGAGGATGATATACCATTCTAACAGGAGTATTTACACATGAGTGATGAAATAAAGAGAGTCCCTGAAGACAGGGGTGGAGATGAAAAGGGCGGCTTTAACCGCGCCCCGAGGAATAAATCTTTCTTCAGAAAGAAGGTCTGCAGATTTTGTACCCAAAAGGTAGCTATGGATTACAAGAATCCAGAGATGCTTAGAAGGTTCGTAACAGAAAGCGGTAAGATCCTTCCCAGAAGAATTACCGGCACATGCGCAAAACACCAGAGGCAGCTTGCAAGAGAAATCAAACGTGCCAGGGTTATAGCATTGCTGCCTTTTATGAAGAGATAGCTTTATGCTTCTAAATCAGGGGCACGGTGGAAGGTTAAGAGAAATTTTGATTGCCGTGGGTCTGGCTGCGATATTCAGCCAGTTCGGTTTTCTTGTATTTGTTTTAACAGTTCCGCTTTATACTCTGTATTACAGAAGAGGAGCTAAAGACCTGCTAATCGGCTCAGGATGTTCAATTTTTCTGATACTGATTATAGCGGTCTGGAGAACCCGAATGGTTGATGATATCAGTCTAAGGGTGGCATTAACAGTCATTGAGATATTGTTTCCGGTGCTTTTAATGCTTGGTATGTTCTTTGTCATAGACATAATTCCTGTTTTGTCGGGAATCAGAAGGCTTTACAAACTTTTGTCGGCAACTGTTGCTGCCTCTGTTATATTTGTTCCGGTTTTCATCATGCTTCAGAATAATGAAGTCTTTATGCAGGCCGTAACATCCCAGATAAGTGCAATCGGAAACGTTGTTCTGGGTGGAGGTTCAGAAACCTATGAAGGTGAAATGATTAAGACCTATATGGGTGAAGATGGTCTTATCGGTTATATGAAAAGCTTTTATTCAAGATCCGTTGCGGCAATGTATTTTGTTGTACTTTTGATATCTGCAAGGATATCAGAAATGGTATTACACCGAATGTATAACACTCCGGTTCTAAGACTTTATGAATTTAAGGTTCCGGATCTACTGCTTTGGCCTGCTATGCTTATGGCTGTAGGAATGCTTGTCGAGGTCTTTGAGCTTTTTTCTTTTGGTTATGCCTCACCCATAATATGGAATGCAGGAATCATTCTGCTTTTCATTTACGGGTTACAAGGCATGGGAATAATCAGGAGCCTTTTTTTAAAATACAACCTGCCTAATGGTTTGAGGGTATTAGTAGAGATGGTTCTTATTTTATTATTGATTGTTCCCGGTGTGAATTATGTTGTGATAATAGGACTTCCGGTTTTTGGAATTTCTGAAACCTGGATAAACTTACGAAAATTTATAAGGAGTACTTAGTCGTGAAGATTATACTTAACGAAGATGTATATAATCTCGGAGAAGAGGGCGATGTCCGCGAAGTAGCCAATGGTTACGCAAGGAATTTTCTTCTTCCTCAGGGCCTTGCTGTTGTATTTAATAAGCAGAACCTTGCAGTATTCGAGAGCAGAAAAGAAGCAATCGAAAAACGTAAAGAAGAAAAGAGAAAGGCCGCTCAGAGTCTTAAACAGCAGCTTGAAAATCTTTCAATAACAGTTAAGATGCCGGCCGGTGAAACCGGAAAACTTTTTGGTTCGGTTACTAATGCGGTTGTTGCTGAAGCACTTGAGAAAGAAGGTGTGACTGTAGAGAAAAAGAAGATTGAAGTTGCTTCAAGTTCAATCAAGATGATTGGCAAATATTCAGTGACGATCAAGCTTTACAGCGGTGAGGTTGCAAAGATTGAGGTTGTTGTTGCAAGTACCGATGGTAAGGCAGAGGCTGCAATGGCTAAAAAGCTTGAGGTTGCGCAGGCAAAGAGTAAAAAAACTGAAGCTGCCGCTGAGGTTGATGATACTGAAACCGTTGAAACTGCCGCAGATGAAGCTGAGACTGAAGCTGAAGCCGTGGAAACTGAGGTTGAAACTGAGGTTGAAACTGAGGGAGATGAATCTACAGAAACTACTGAGGAAGAGACCAAGGTAGAAGAGTAGATCATATGACGCCGGAAATCCTGAAGGATAAAGTACCACCGCATAATGATGATGCCGAGAAAGCGTCTCTCGGTGCGGTACTTTTAGATCGGGATGCAATAGACACAGTCCTCAGGTTCCTGAGGGCTGATGATTTTTACCGAACCGCACATAAAAAGATATTTCAGGCAATTATAGATCTCTCTAATCAGGCTGAACCAATAGATCTTATTACCCTTGCTGAAAAGCTTCGTGATAAAGGTGAGTTGGAGCAGTCAGGAGGAGCCGCATATATCTCAACGCTCTCAGATTATGTTCCTACCAGTGCAAATGTTGAATACTATGCAAAGATTGTTCATGATTGCAGTGTCCGGCGCAGGCTTATTATAACTGCTCAGGAAATGATAAAGAACGCCCATGATGAAACAAAGAATGGAAGCGAGGTTATCGAAGATTCTGAAAAGGCTATATTTGATATAAGCGATGATAACAGCACTGCTATGTATAAAACTGCAGGTTCGGTTGTATCTAGAACAATTGATTCTATCGAAAAAGTCTATCATACAAAGGAAACATATACAGGGGTACCGACAGGTTTTTCAGCGCTTGATAATATGACCAGCGGTTTTCAGGATTCTGAGTTCATTATCATTGGTGCCCGCCCGTCAATAGGTAAGACAGCGCTTGCTCTTACTATGGCTGCTAATATTTCGATCAATCAGAAGATAAGCGCAGGCTTCTTTTCTCTTGAAATG
>PDWJ01004927.1_pt1 | contig 11344 bp, 11 predicted proteins | sample 1430881 | NCBI WGS metagenome assembly PDWJ01 (sample SAMN01162460, study PRJNA174530) | Oral metagenome, whole genome shotgun sequencing project. | biome: Marine environment; feature: Marine mammal; material: Swab sample of the gingival sulcus; isolation source: swab sample of gingival sulcus... | reverse complement strand
ACCCGGATCGTCAACGGCTACGGGCCGACGGAGAACACCACCTTCACGTGCTGTCATCCGATCCCCGCAGATCTCGGCGAGGTCGGATCGGTGCCGATCGGCCGGCCGATCGCCAACACCGAGGTCCTCGTGCTCGACGAGCAGCTTCAACCGGTCGGCGTTGGCGTGCCGGGCGAGCTGTGCACCTCCGGCGCGGGGCTGGCGCGCGGTTACCTCAACCGGCCCGCCCTGACCGCACAGACGTTCGTCGCGCACCCGTTCCGGCCCGGCGAGCGGATCTACCGCACCGGCGACCTCGTCAGGTGGCGCGACGACGGCACCCTGGACTACCTTGGGCGGATCGACCGGCAGATCAAGCTGCGCGGCTTCCGCATCGAGCTCGGCGAGATCCAGACCGCATTGACGCAGCACCCCGCCGTCCGCGACGCGGCCGTGATCGCCGACGGCGACCGACTCGTCGCTTACGTGACCGGCACCGGTCTCGACACCAGCCGGCTGCGCGTCGACCTCGCGGACCGGCTGTCGGGCTACATGATCCCGTCGCTGTTCGTGGTGCTCGACGAGCTGCCGCTGTCGCCCAACGGCAAGCTCGACTACAACGCGCTCCCCAAGCCAGGGCGCGCGGGCGCGGCGAGCTACGAGGCGCCGCGCAGCGAGACCGAGCGCGTGTTGGCCGCGGTCTGGGCGGACGCGCTCGGGCTCGACGAGGTCGGCGTCCACGACAGCTTCTTCGACATCGGCGGGCACTCGCTCGCCGTCATCAAGCTGCTCGACCGCATCGAGGCCACCACCGGCGTCCGGCTCGCCGTGCGCAGCATCTTCGAGCGGCCGACGATCGCCGAGCTGACGAGCGAGATCGACGCACGCGCGGCCGCGACGGCGGAGGCCGCGGCGGACACGTCCGCGCGGGTCATCCGCTTCGGCGGAGCCAGCGAGGGTGTCGGCGTCGTGTTCGTCCATCCGCTCGGGGGCAGCGTCTTCCCGTACCTCGAGATCGCGCGAAACCTTGGCGACGACCGGCCGTTGTGGGGCGTTCAGGCGCCCGAGCTGGACGGCGAGGAGACGACGCCTGAGACGATCGAGGCCATGGCGGCGGCGCACCTGGCTGCGCTGGATAACGCCGGGGTCAGGCCGCCGTACGTGCTCGCGGGGTGGTCGATGGGCGGGCTCGTCGCGTTCGAGATGGCACGGCAGCTCGAGCTGGCGGGGCGGCCGGCGCCGCTGCTCGCGCTGCTCGACACCGCACCGCCGGAGAAGGGTGACGGCCCGTCGGATGCGGACGCCGGCGAGCTGCTGCACGGCCCCGCCGTCCCGGCGGCCGTGCGCGATCTCGCGCTCAAGCAGGTCGCGGCGCTAGGGCGGTACGCGGCCGGCACCTACCGAGGTCGCGTCGCGCTCTGCGTGGCGGCCGGAGGCGAGGCGCCGAGCGAGGCGGACGCGCGCGCGTGGGACCCGTTCCTGCGCGGGGCCGTGACCGAGCACCGTTTCGACGCCGACCACATGAGCCTCATGACGGGGGACGCCGCTCGCGGCGTCGCGGCTGCGTTGCGATCCGAAGCTCGAGCTTTGAAGCTTCAACCGGAGTATTCAGCACCATCAACCAAGGAGTCATCATGAGGTCATCGGAAGAGCAGGACGACCGGACCTACACCGTCCTCATCAACGACAAGGACCAGCACTCGCTGTGGCTGGCGTCCAAGGACGTCCCCGCGGGTTGGCGGCCCGTCGGCAAGACCGGGACGAAGGACGAGTGCGTCGCGTACGTCGACGAGGTCGGCTACGTCGGCCCCAAGCCGCCGGCCTGAGCGAGAGAGGAGCGCTCCGAGCAATGGCCATCAACGTAGACTACCTCTCCCGAGTCCCTCCGGCCTCCGTCGCCGCGAGGGATGCGGAGGTCCCCAACGAGTTCGTCCTCACGCCCATCGAGAGCCTGGCGGTCGACGAGCTCGCCCGGGACATCACCGCGTCGTACGAGAGCGCCGAGGATCCGCGCTTCGTGATGGACGCCCGGACGCTCGCCTACGAGCTGCCGCGGCGGCTGCGCGTGTGGGCGGAGCGCATGCGTCAGAGCGACGGCGTGCCGTGGTTCCGCATCCGTAGCCACCGCTTCCCCGACGAGGAGCTTGGGCCGACTCCGCCGCGGTTCGAGCCCGAGCCCCGGAGTCCCGCGCTCCCGCAGGAGATCTGCCTGATGCTGTTCGGATCGCTCCTCGGAGACCCTTTCGGCTGGGAGACGCAGCAGGCCGGTCGGCTGTTGCACGACATCGTCCCGGCGCCGGGTCAGGAGCTCTCGCAGACGAGCGCATGCAGCGCGGCCGAGCTCGCGTGGCACACGGAGGACGCCTTCCACCCGTATCGCGCGGACTACCTCGTCCTCGGCTGCCTGCGGAACCCGGACGAGACCAGCACGACGATAGCGTGCGTCTCCGACCTCGAGCTCGACCGGGCGACCGAAGCCGTCCTTGCCCAGCCGCGGTTCCTGATTGCGCCCGACGATTCGCATTCGCCGGCCGGGCTCGACGACGACGCCGCGTGGCGCGATGTCGAACCCGTCGCCATTCTGACGGGTCGGCACGAGCGTCCGATGATGCGGATCGATCCCGAGTTCATGGCCGTACGCGACGGCGACGACGAGGCGCAGGCCGCTCTGGATCGCATCTGCGAACAGGTCGAGGCGAACCTGCGCGAGATCTGGTTCGCGCCCGGCGACTACGTCTTCATCGACAACCACCGTTGCGTGCACGGCCGCAAGCCGTTCGTCGCGCGCTTCGACGGCACCGACCGCTGGCTCAAGCGGCTCAGCCTGACGCGCGACCTGCGGAAGATGACCGACGCGGGCGTGACGCCCACGGGACGGCAAGCACAGCGCACGTGCTCCTACGAAATCGAGGTGACGGGCGCATGAGCGACCGTGAGATGACCGCACGCGAGCGAGCGCTCGCAGAGCTCGCCGAGCGCGAGCCGTTCGACGCCTCGGGGCTCCGGGCGCTGCTGCGCTACGCGAAGCCGCACCGCGCGATCCTCTTGCTGGGGATCTCCCTGGGAATCGTCGGGACGGCGGCCGCCCTCGCTCAGCCGCTCGCCGCCCGGGAAGTGCTCGAGACCATCGGTGCCGAAGGGTCGATGACCACGCCGCTGATGCTCCTCGTGGCGCTCGTGCTCGTGGACGCGCTCCTCATGGGAGTCCACCTCTACATGCTCGAGAAGACCGGCGAGCGCATGGTCCTCGGCATCCGCGTGAACCTGATCGAGCGCCTCCTGCGCCTTCCGGTCCGGGAGTACGACCAACGTCCGATGGGCGAGCTGCTCTCGCGCGCCGGCTCGGACACGACGCTGCTGCGCGCTGTCGTGACTGCCAACGTGCTCGACGCCGGCTCGAGCGTGCTGATGGTCGGCGGCTCGATCGCCGTGATGGCGTATCTCGACTGGGTCCTGCTCCTGGTCGTCCTCGGCGTCCTCGTCGTGATCGCGGGCTTCGTTGCCCCGTCGGTCTCGCGCATCAAGGAGGCGACCGAGACCGCGCAGGAGGGCGTCGGTCAGATGACCGCCGCGCTCGAACGTGCGCTTGGAGCGATCCGCACGGTCAAGGCGAGCACGGCGGAGGATCGCGAGGGCGAGCGGGTCGGCGAGCAGGCGCAGGCCGCGTATGCGGCGGGCGTCCGGTCGGCGAAGCTCGACGCCATCGTCGGTGTGGCCACCGGGCTCGCGGTGCAGCTGTCGTTCCTCGTTGTGCTCGGCGTCGGTGGCGCACGCGTGGCGTCGGGCTCCATGGGCGCCGCGGACCTCATCGCGTTCCTGCTGTACATCTTCTACCTCGCCGCGCCGCTGGCAGTCTTGGCGAACGCCGTCACCGAGTTGCAGAAGGCGTCGGCCGCGGCGAATCGCATCGTCGAGGTCGAGCGGATGCCGATCGAGCTCGACATCGTGCCCGATTCGGCGCCGCCGATGGCGGTCGAGCGGCGCTCGGAGGCGCCGGGCACGGCCATGGCACCGGAGGTCGTCTTCGACGGCGTCGAGTTCTCGTACCGGCCGGACGTGCCGGTCCTTCAGGGCACCTCGTTCCGCGTCGAGCCTGGCTGCAAGGCCGCCCTCGTCGGGCCGTCCGGTGCCGGCAAGTCGACGATCCTCGCGCTGTTGGAGCGCTTCTACGCCCCGGCGACGGGGACGATCCGGCTCGACGGCCGGGACATCGGGTCGATCCCGTTGCGTGAGCTGCGCCGGCAGATCGGCTACGTCGAGCAGGACGCGCCGGTGTTGGCCGGCTCGCTGCGCGACAGCCTGCTCTACACGGCCGGCGACGTCGCGGACGACGAGGTCGCCGCGGTTGTCCGCGCGAGTCGCCTCGAGGACCTGGCGGCCCGGTTGCCCGACGGGCTCGACAGCCTCGTCGGCGACCGCGGCGTGCAACTGTCCGGCGGCGAGCGGCAGCGCCTCGCGATCGGGCGGCTGCTGCTGCGCCGGCCGCGGCTGGTGCTACTCGACGAGGCGACGTCGCAGCTCGACTCGGTCAACGAGGAGGCGCTGCGCTCAGCGATTGACGAGCTGGCGCGGGACTGCACGATGATCGTTATCGCGCACCGGCTCTCGACGGTCGCTCGCTCCGACAAGATCCTCCTGCTCGACGGCGGCGCGATCCGCGCAACCGGGACGCACGAGGGCCTGATGGAGCAGAGCGATCTCTACCGCGACCTGGCTCGCGGGCAGCTCCTCGACGGCGACGTCAAGGCGACGGCCCCGGAGTCGGCGTGAGCGCACCGACGACGTCCGTGACCGTGATGGTGCAGGAGCCCTCGGCCACGAGCGCCGCTGCGTACCCGGCGCCCACGTCGGGGGCGGCGACGGTCCAGCCGTCCCGGGGGACCATCACGGACGACGGCTCTGCCGCGAGGCCGGTGCCGATCGCCTTGAGGTACGCCTCCTTGCGCGTCCACAGCTCGAAGCACCGGTCGGACCACCCGCCGCTGGCCGGCAGGCCAAGCGCGCTGATCTCTTCAGCGTGGAACGCGGTGCGCGCGGCGGTGGCCCAGTCGAAGGCGGGATCGCGGAGCTCGACGTCGACCCCGACGCGCCCGGACGGCGAGACGGCGTACAGCGTCAGGGGGCCCGAGCGCGACGTGCTCACGTCGAGCGTCTCAGGCGCGCCCGGGAGGCCGGCGTGAAGGGCGCCGTGGGGGCCGCCGCACGAGCGGCAGCGTCGTTCGATCGCGACGCCGGCTGGCGCGACGCCGAGGTAGCCGCCGAGCAGAGTGCGAAGGACGGCCGTGGCGATCGCGGCGCGGCGCCTCAGCGTCTCGTCGCGGTAGCGGGCGGCGCGCTGGCGCTCGTCGGCGCTGAGCGCGTCGAGCGGCGCGGCCCCGTGGCAGTGGGCTGTGTCGAGGTCGGCGTACCAGACGTGGACGGCGTCGCCGGAGGGCGGATCGAGGCGGTTGATGCGCACGCCCCGACTCTAGGCGAGGGGCAGTGCCCATGAGCGTCGACCGGGTGGTGGCCGGCGAGGTCGCCGTCGACCTGCGCCCGTGCCTGCGTGGCGACCGCAACGAGTCGCTGCTCGGCCCGCCCGAGGGGGCCGTCGCTGCGATTCGGAGGGCGGCGCGCTCGCTCCATCGCTACCCCGTCGAGACGCTCGAGCGTGCGACTGCGGCGATCGCCGCCACGTACGGCGTGCGGCCCGGTCAGGTGCTCGTGACGACTGGTGTCGACGAGGCGACCGATCTGTGCCTGCTGCACTTCGACCGTTGCCACGCGACGACTCCCGGGTTCGACGGCTACGTCGCGCGGGCGGACGCGCTGAGGCGGCCCATGACGCTGCACGAGCTCACGCCGGGTTTCGCGCTGCCGCGGCTAGGCGAGCGTGACTTGCCGGCCGGCGAGCTGCTGATGCTCGCCTCGCCCAACAACCCCACGGGCATCACCTTCGATGCGGAGACGCTTGAGACGCTGCTCGCGCGCGGCGTCTGGATCATGCTCGACGAGACGTACGGCGACTTCAGCGAAGACGCGCCGGGGCTGCGCTGGCTATCAGAGGGGCGGAACGTGGTCGTCTTCCGCTCGTTCTCGAAGAGCTTCGGGCTCGCGGGCTTGCGCATCGGGGCGTTGATCGGCGACCCGACGATCCTCGCCGACCTCGCTGCTCGCAAGGCGTTCTGCACGCCCGGCGCCCTCGCCTTGGAAGCGCTTGTCGGCGCCCTGAGCGAGGACCCCGACTACCCGGCGCGGCTCGCGGCCTACACCCGGCCGCGCCGCGCGAACCTCGTCGCCGCCCTGCGGCGCGTGCCGTGCTTCACCAAGGTGCTCGACACGGAGACGAACTTCGTGCTCGCGCTCACCGACGGGCCGGCGCAGGCGCAGGCGTGCGTGGCCGCGGCCGCAACGGCGGGGCACGCCATCAAGCCGGCGGCCGATCTCGGCCTTCCGGGCGCGGTGAGGATCACCGTGCGCGAGTTCGACGACAACGAGCTGCTCGCAGCAGTGCTGACCAACGGAGTGACGACATGAGCACCATGACCGGGCCGGCTTCCAACGCAGTCGCCTTCGCCCACCCGCGCGCCGACGACCCGGCCCTCCGGCGGACGCTGCTCAGCGCCTTCGACCATCTGGCGTCCTGGGCGGCGCTGGAGATGGCGTGGAGCGTCGCACGCGACGAGGAGCTGCTCTCGGCCGTCGAACGGGGCACCACCGTGGCGGAGCTCGCGACCCTGATCGACGCGCCGGAGCTTCGCGTCGAGGCGCTCCTGCGCGCGCTCGAGAACCATGGTGTGCTGAGCCGTGACGGCAGCAGCTTCCGGCTCGCGGAGGAGTGGAGCGCGCTGCGCGACGTGCGCGGCTGGCTCGAGCTGCTGCTCGGGGGCTACCACGGCGTGTTCCGCGCGGCCGGCGAGCTCACGCGGCACGGCGACGCCGCGGCGGCGCGCGACCCCGTGCACGTCGCGGCCGGCAGCGGCGGGATCACGACGTTCGACGCGGCACCGATGATGGCGCGCCTGATCGCCGGCGCCGACGCGGGCGACGCTCCCCTCATCCTCGACTACGGCTGCGGCGACGGGACGATGCTCCGCGACCTGTGCCGGCACTTCCCCGGCGCGCGGGGGTTTGGCCTCGAGGTCGACCCGCGCACCGTCGCGCGCGCCGCCGAGAACCTCGCAGGCGCGGGGCTCGGCGACCGCGTCACGGTAGAGCGCGGGATGGCGCCGGCGTCCCTCCCCGATCTCGATCCCGACTTCGTGATCCTCGCGTTCGTGCTGCACGAGGTGCTCGGCCAGGCGGGCCGCGAGGGGCTCGTCGAGTTCATGCGCTCGCTGCGCGAGGCCTACCCGCGCGCGAGCCTGCTCGCGGTCGAGGTCCTCAACCCGCGGCTCGTCGGGCTCGAGCGCCTGCTCGCCGAGGATCCCCAGGGCCGCGGCTACTACAACCCGTACATCTGGCTGCACTACGTGACGCGGCAGGAGCTCGTCGACCACGAGACGTGGAAGGAGCTCTTCGACGAGGCGGGGTTCGAGATCGTCGCGACCGACGGCGTCGACCCCGGCATCGACCCGACAGGGCTCGAGGTGGGCTACCTCGCGCGGCCGACCGGGCAGAGCTGAGGCGGCGGCGTCATCGATGACGACGGTCGGGTCCTGATCTTCGACACGACGCTGCGCGACGGCGAGCAGTCGCCGGGCATCTCGCTCGGCACCGCCGAGAAGCTCGAGATCGCGCGGGAGCTCGCGCGCCTCGGCGTCGACTTCGTCGAGGCCGGGTTCCCGGTCGCCTCCCGACGCGACTTCGACGCTGTCAGGACGATCGCGCAGGAGCTTGACGACCCGGCTCCGCCGGTCGTGGCGGCGCTCGCACGTGCGTACAGCTCGGACGCGGAGGTCGCGTGGGGGGCGGTGCGCGATGCCGCCCGCCCGCGCATCCACACGTTCGTCTCGACGTCGGACATCCACATCGAGCACCAGCTGCGGTCCACCCGCGAGCAGGTCAAGGGCCAGGCTCGCGCGGCGGTGGCGCACTCGCTGGCTGTGCGAGGACGTGGAGTTCTCGCCGATGGACGCCACGCCCGCGGACGCGGAGTTCACGGCGGAGGTGATCGCGATCGCGCGGGAGGAGGGAGCGACCACCATCAGCGTGCCCGACACGGTCGGCGACGCCACGCCGGACGAGTACCGGGCGCTGCTCGAGCGCTTCTACGAGCTCGCGCCGGCGCTGTGCAGCGTCACACTGAGCGTGCACTGCCACAACGACCTCGGTCTCGCGGTCGCGAACTCGTTCGCAGGGCTCCAGGCCGGGGCGCGGCAGGTGGAGTGCACCGTCAACGGCATAGGCGAGCGCGCGGGCAACGCGTCGCTCGAGGAACTTGTCATGCTGCTTCACACCCGCAGGGAACACGTCGGCCTGCACACGGGCGCCGTCACCGAGGAGATCGCACGGACCTCGCTCCTCGTGTCCCGCCTGACCGGCTACGCGGTCCGGCCGAATCAGGCCGTGGTCAAGCGCAACGTGTTCTCGCACGAGTCGGGCATCCACCAGAACGGCGTGCTCAAAGAGCGCACGACTTACGAGATCATGGACGCAGCCACGATCGGGCTCGACGAGCCGAACCGGATCGTGCTCGGCAAGCACTCGGGTCGTCATGCGCTCAAGCAGGCGCTGGGCGAGCCCGGCTAACACGTAGACGGCGACGCGCTGCGCCAGGCGTTCGCCCGCTTCAAGGACATCGCCGACAAGAAGAAGCACGTGACGGCGATGGATCTCGAGGGCTCTCCTCACCGACGACGTCCGCGACGCCGTCCCGGCCTACACCCGCGAGTGGTTCTCCGTCGACGCCAGCTCGCGGCGCCCGCCGAGGTCGCCGTCCGGACGCCGGAGGGGGACATCGTCCACGAGGCGTTCACCGGCGACGGCACGATCGACGCGATCTTTCGCGCAATCAACGTCGCGACCTGGCACACAACCCGTCGGCCCACTCGCGCAACGCCTCGAGGCGAACACGCGGTTCGCGCGCCTGCCCGAGGACACTATCGCCTCCCTGCTTGAGCACCACCATTTGTTCCTCGACGAGCCGGGCGTCGGACGCTGGATGCCCTCCCGGGCGACCTGCGAGTACGAGGTCGACGCGCTGGCCCATGCGGCTTCCGCCGTAAACGCCGGCCTGGACAGTCCCGTTTGCGATGTCGCGCCGCCGCGCTAAGGTCGGCGTCGTGGCATGGCTCGACGTTAATGGGGTGCGCCTCTCGTACGAGATCACCGGCGAGGGGCCACCGGTGCTCCTCGTAATGGGATCCGGCGCCCGCGGCCGCATGTGGCACCTCCACCAGGTGCCCGCGCTTACTGCCGCCGGCTACCGCGTCGTCACCTTCGACAACCGCGGCATCCGGCCGACCACCGCGCCCCCGGGTCCGTACTCGGTCGCTGACTTCGTCGGCGACACCGCGGGGCTCATCGAGGGCCTCAGGCTCGGCCGCTGCCATGTCGCCGGCATGTCGCTCGGCGCGTTCGTCACGCAGGAGCTGGCGCTCGCCAGGCCCGATCTGGTCGCCTCCGCCACGATGATCGGGACCCGCGGGCGCACCGACTTCGCCCGCGAGATGTTCTCGCGCGGCATCATCGAGCTTCTCGACGCCGGCGTGCGACTGCCACCAGCGTTTGACGCGGCGATGCGGGCGCTGCAGTACCTATCGCCAGCGACGCTGGCCGACGATCGGCAGTCGCGGGATTGGGTCGAGCTGTTCGAGCTGTTCCCCTACGAGGGTGACGGCCTGCGCGACCAGATGGAGGCGACTCTCTTCGGCGATCGTCTCGCCGCCTTGCGCGGCGTCGAGGTCCCGTCGCTGGTCATCGCGTTCGAGCATGACGTGCTCACGACGCCTGCCCTCTGCCGCGAAGTCGCGGACGCGATCCCCGGCTGCCGCTACGAGGAGGTTGCGGAAGCCGGGCACTTCGGTCACGTGGAGCGCCCGGACGTGGTCAACGACCTGCTCGTGTCCTTTCTTGCGTCAGCCGGGTGGGCTTCTCAGCCCTGATCCACCGAGGCTGATACGGATCAGAAGGTTTGGGGTTCGAATCCCTACGGGCGCGCTCTCTGCGATGTCCCGAGACACCGTTGACAGGTGTCTCGGGACATTGTTGTCAGGTGGGGGCTGTTTGGGAGGGCCTGGTGGTCGGCCGAGGGGCTGGTAGTCCTTGGTCGGGTCGAGGGTCAGTTGCCGTAGGAGTTGGCCGGTGTCGGCGTCGATGATGCGGACCTGTGGAGTGCCCCCGCTAGCCCGGACACCTTGAGTGAGGCGACGATGGTCGCCCGAGAGGAGTCCGTATGCCGGCACCGAGAAGTCCTGAGTTCCGTCGTCGAGCCGTGGAGCTGGCGCGGATGCGGGAGAAGCCGATCGCGCAGATCGCGAAGGATCTCGGCGCGGCCGAGTCCGGGCTGCGGCGGTGGATGAAGCAGGCCGATGTCGATGACGGCAAGGCCGAGGGCCTGACCAGCGACGAGCGTGCCGAGCTGGTGCGGCTGCGCCGGGAGAAGCGCACCTTGGAGATGGAGGTGGAGATCCTCAAGCGTGCGTCTGCCTACTTCGCCCGGGAGAACGTCCTCCCAAAATGATCTACCCGGTGGTCTGTGAGCTCGCCGCTGACGGGGTGCCTGTCGCGGTGACTTGCCGGGTTCTGGAGGTCTCGACCTGGGGTTACTACGAGTGGACCAGCCGCCCGGCGAGCGACCTGGCGTGGGAACAGGCGCATCTGATGCAGGCCATCCGTGAGGTCCACGCCGCTTCCTACGGCACATATGGTCACCGGCGGGTGCACGCCGAGCTGGTGCTCGGCCAGGGCGTCCGGGTCAGCCACGGCCGGGTGGAGCGGCTGATGCGCCACTGCGGTCTGCAGGGTGTTCACCGGCGCCGGCTGCGTGGCTGCACCCGCCGCGACCAAGCCGCCACACCCTCGACCGACCTGGTGGAGCGCAACTTCACCCCCGCGGGACCGGACCGGCTCTACGTGGCCGACGTGACCCAGCACCGCACCAGCGAGGGCTGGCTGTACCTGGCGGTGGTCCTCGACTGCTTCAGCCGTCGGGTGGTGGGCTGGTCGATGGCCGAGCACATCCGTTCCGAGTTGGTCGTCGACGCGCTGCAGATGGCGATCTGGAACCGCCGGCCTGCGCCCGGGACCGTGCATCACAGCGATCACGGCTCGACCTACACCGCGACCGACACGACCACACGATGTACCCAGCTGGGGATTCGCCAGTCCATGGGCCGGGTCGGGTCTCCCTCTTAACCGGCTAATGAGGACGTTTCCCGAGGTCAGCGACACGCCGGGCTGCTGTGGTTGACGGCTGTGGATGGGTCAGTGGGGCTACACCTGT
>PDWJ01005969.1_pt1 | contig 11346 bp, 6 predicted proteins | sample 1430881 | NCBI WGS metagenome assembly PDWJ01 (sample SAMN01162460, study PRJNA174530) | Oral metagenome, whole genome shotgun sequencing project. | biome: Marine environment; feature: Marine mammal; material: Swab sample of the gingival sulcus; isolation source: swab sample of gingival sulcus... | reverse complement strand
CATCTGCCAGGGACTGGGTTTCAGATTCAACGCTGATATGGTTTGAACGGAGCTTGCGGACTGAGTTTTCAGGATTCCAGCCCATGTAGCGGACAATATTGACCAGCGGGTAGTTTGCGGCAGACCCGTATGGCGGTGAGCCGTATTTTTGCATGGATGTCATGCGGCAGGTTCTGGCAATGGTAAGGAGTGAATCCATGGGCGGGAGATTATAATTCCCGCCGATACAGACATAGAGAGTGAGCACCAGGGAAGCTGTCAGGGGAACCCGGCCATATTTTATTTTTCCCCTCCTGATATAAGCCATCAGTAAATTCCAGTTAAAACAGGTATGCATCAGCATTGCCAGACAAAAAAGCATGCCGGAATTCAGGTGTAAGGCTCCCCAGTGATGCCGGGTCAGCCCCCAAAATTTCCATGGACAAAAATGACTGACCTGGGTAGCTGGACCCAAAAAAAGAACCATACTGGTTACCAGCATGACGATTCCGGAAAAGGCCAGGGTTAAGGATGTCGTTTTTTTAATCATGATATTACGTCCTGTCTTTTACTGTGTTTTCTCAAATATGTCAGGGATTCGGAAAAAATAAGCGCTCCCCTTAAAAGCAACATGAATGCCAAAGAAGATTCATTTACTGAAAATTATGAATAACATTTTGATAAAACGATAAAATATGGAATAAATGATCTTGTTGAAGAAGGGTAAAACATGTTAGGTTTACGAAAAGTTAACGTATAACCGTTACCTTTTCGGGATTTTCATACACCACTTTATAAATAGTGATTTGTTTTTATTATGAAATCAATCTTATTTAGTTAACACAATTTACCATGGAAAGATAACAGGGGGCAGCCATGAATGTTTCCTTTGACACGATGCTGGATCATCCAGTGTTAAAACAGCTTCTGGACATCATACCCGACGGGATCTTTGCCCTGGATATCAACGGCAGAATCATTTTCTGGAGCAATTCCATGGAGCAGATCACAGGGGTTTCCGCCAGGGAAGCCATGGCACAGCCCTGCCGATCCCTGGGCTTTTCCACCTGTCTTGGAATCAGAGGCCCTGGAGACATAAAAAAATGCGCGGCATTTCATGGGAATACCTGCGGTGCCGTTGAATGCTTTGTCCGGCACAAGACTGGCCGGGATGTGCCGGTGATCAAAAATGCCATCCCGGTAAAGGATAGTGATAACCGGGTGATTGGGGTCATTGAGGCCATTACCGATCTAAGCGAACTGGAAAAAGCGAAAATCAAGATGGAAGAGGCTGCCCGCCGCCTGGGAGAAAGACACCAGTTAGACAAAATCATTGGGAAAAGTTCTGAAATCCAATCGGTATTCACCGCCATTCTGGCGGCTGCCTCAAGCAGTTCCACGGTCATGATCCAGGGAGAAAGCGGCACGGGAAAGGAACTTGTGGCCGGCGCCATCCATTACCAGTCCCGTGTCGCCCAGGGGCCTTTTGTCATTGTCAATTGTTCGGCCCTGCCGGAGACCCTGCTGGAAAGTGAATTGTTCGGTCATGTAAAGGGCGCATTCACCGGTGCAGTAGCAGACCGGATGGGACGCATGGAAGAGGCCGATGGCGGCACCCTTTTTCTTGATGAAATCGGTGAGCTGAGTTTACAGACTCAAGGTGTTTCCCATCCAGCTTCCCCCCTTGCGGGCAAGAAAAACAGATATTCCCCTGCTGGTAAAGCATTTCATTGACAAGCAGAACCTGGTAACAGGAAAACAGATTGGCCGGGTTGCTCCCGGCGCCATGCAGAATCTCCTGGACTATGACTGGCCGGGAAATGTACGGGAACTTGAAAATGCGGTTGAGCACGCCTTTGTGCTTTGCCAGTCTCGAACGATTGCCCTCAATCATCTGCCCCTGGAAATCCGGGAGCCCGGATACAGACGGATAAGAGCGAAAACAATCTCTGAAAAAGAGATCCGGGACAGTGCTGACGCCGTTAACGGCATCCGCCCCAGATGGAACCGAAACGCGTTGATACGCGTTCTACATGAGTGCAACTGGAACAAGGCGGCAGCTGCAAGAAGACTGGGCGTTAGTCGTACTGCTGTATGGAAGCGGATGAAGCAATGGAAGATTCCCTTAGATAAGGATTTAATATCAAACAGTTCCGAATATCAGGACGTTTAAGTGCAAATAGCCCGCCGGAGAAAAACCATATAGAACAGACCCTTTAGTGGAGGTTTCAGCCATGCCATTTACATACAAATATGCAAGACCTGCCCTGACAGCGGATTGTGTGGTGTTTGGAGTGGACAGGACGGCCCTGACCATCCTGCTGATCCAGCGGGATCTGGAACCCTTTGCCGGGCACTGGGCCCTGCCCGGCGGCTTTGCCATGGTCGGTGAATCCATTGAAGAAACGGCCCAGCGTGAACTGGCCGAAGAAACCGGATTGGTCGGTGTGTCGCTCGCGCAGCTCCATACCTTCAGTGATCCCGGCAGAGACCCGCGGGAGCATGTGGTCACCGTGGCCTTTTGGGGCCGGATCCATCCGGCTGAACACAAGGTCACGGCAGGGTCCGATGCCAGACGGGCCGTCTGGTTTGATATCCATGACCTGCCGCCGTTGGCATTTGACCATGACCGGATCGTGCGGATGGCGTATGAGCGATTGCAGAAAAAAACAGCTCAGGGGCCGAGGCCTGAAAAAACGGCAGGAAGGACCGAATGATTACGAAAGGTACCCGGCAAGGAGCATCCCGATCATCACCGCTGAAAAGATGACCATCAGCTGCCACTCCTTTTTTTCAAGCTGCCGGACACGTGGATAGCGGATCAACATGAAGCCTATAAACACAAGGGAGATAAACGGCAGGGCCGGGAGGAATCGGTGGGTGGTATGGGCTGCCGCAATGGCAGCCAGCAGACCCGCTGCGGTAACCGGAAAGTAGGCGGAAAATCTCGCTGTTTCCGTCATGGCCGCTACGCTTTTCCCGGCAAGGTTGTCATTGAGCCTGAACTTTGCGGCGGTTGCGGACAGAAAGACGATCACGATCCAGTCGGATATACCAAAGACGGGTACCAGGGTTTCGGTGCCGGGCAAGGCGAATTTGACCAGCAGAAAATCAGCCACCGGCGGTGGGCCCTGCATGCCTTCCGCGTAATAGGCTTCGATGCCGGCGGCAAGCTGTTTGGTGGGGCCGGAAAAGACGCTGAACAGATCTGCCAGCGCCACGACCATACATACGGGCACCAACTCTGACGGCCGCTTTATGGCCATGGCCATCCAGGTGCCGATGAGACAGGCAAAGACAAAAAGATTTGCCGATCCAAGGCAGGAAAGCACCGGTCCTGAGGTTCCTGTCACCCGTACAAGCCAGTAGCGCCCAACCGGAAACAGGAGTGTCAAGGCCAGCAGCACAAGGCGCAGCCACAGGTTTTCTTCAAGTATCCGGGCCGGACCTGTCATGAATATCAAGGTGATGAATGACGCCGTCAAAATGGATACAAACATGGCAGTCGGCAGTATCCAGGCCTGGATGGGGGGAACGCTCCGCATGAGCCATGTGCCCGGATAAAACAAGAGAAACGATACAGCCATCCAGATCATGCAGATAAGGAAAAGCGGCTGTACCACCGGACGCAGACGTGATAAAATTTTCAGATACCGGGTGGCGGCATTCATAACGGATCGCCCTGTTTGAGTCCCTGTTCCTTCCAGCGCTGAAACGACTAAAGGCGGTTGTTTTCCCTGAAAAAAAGGCTGAAAAAGGCAGGAGAGGTCATTTTATAAGAACAAACAAGCACCCCGTATGCATTGTCTTTGAATGCGCAATCGTTGCTGTCAACCGGTCAGCCCGGCTTTATGCCGATATTTGCAGAGGTACGATGAAGGCAACAGATAAATTCTATACGCCCCGCGAAGAAAAAGTCAACTATCTGACCCACGGCGTCGCACTGCTGATCAGCATTGCGGCGACGATCCTGCTGCTGCGCAGAGCAATCATCGCAGATAACCGATGGGGCATAGCGGCCTATGCGCTTTTTGGCTTCGGGATGATTAGCTGTATGGGTTCCTCCACAGTTTATCATTATGTCCAACAGCCTCTGCTCAAATTGAAGTTACGCCATTTCGATCACGCCGCCATTTACCTCTTGATTGCGGCAAGTTACTCTCCTGTAACCCTGATGCTGCTACGCGAGGAGACATATTGGGGATGGGCGCTCTTTGCGGTGATCTGGATGATCGCTGTTGCAGGAATAGCATTGAGTTTCAGAACACTTAAGAAGAACAGCCATCTTAAAACACTCTCATATGTCATGATGGGGTTGATCGTTCTCATGGCCTTTAAACCTTTTATTGAGGTTTCCGCTGCAAATGACTGTATGAGAGTGGTTTACTGGATTATCGCAGGGGGCGCCTTTTATATCACGGGTGCATTGATTTACGCGATGGCAAAAAAAGAGTTTATTCATGCTGTTTTCCATCTCTTCGTATTGCTGGGGCTGCTTAGCCATATCTATGCGGCCTGGCTGATCCCGCTGTAAAAAAGCAGCCTGAACAAACGTGAACTGAACCCAGAAAACCAGCCCGCATTTCCTTGCGGGGGGTTATTGCGGTTTTTCACAGACAACCGACAAAACATAGGTATCCAGTAAAAAAAACGAATCGATGAATACATTCTCTACACGGTTGCTTTTATAGTAAATTTCATCATTGATAATTTCCACTTTTTTTAGACTCTCGTTAAATCCTTTTCTAATATACTTCAAAAAACTTTCCTTGATCGTCCAGCGTTTTAATATTTCACTGTCATTGTCGGAAGAAAGATCTTTTACTTCCCTTTCGGAAAACCCCGCATACAGAATATGTTTTGTGTTGATTGCGTTCAGTTTTTCCAAATCCACGCCAATGGGTTGTTTTTTATTTATGGCGGCAACCGCATAGCGCCCTGAATGAGAAATGGAAATATTCAACAACGGCAGCGGTTTCAACCAGGGAGCACCGTATTTTTCCGTTTCGGTTTCAATCGCTTTCACGGCAATATCCTGAAAATTTTTTTTAACAAGATACTTCAAGCCGATTCTCGCACTCATCCATTCAAACTGCTTTTTTAGTGTTTTAAAAGTATTTATGATTTCAATTTCTTGTGAGGAAAACACTTGCCGGGGAAAATCAGCGGCACTGATTTTTTCAGCCGTTGAATAAATCGGCCGGCCTTTTAGGTAAGCGGATGAATACCAGTTAAAGAACGTATCAATATCTACCATACAGAGTTCTGTTTCATGGCAGATCTTTTCCGAAAACACAATAAAACGATCCACTTGAATCCTCAGTTTATAAACGGTGGGTTATCGAACAACACGTATCTCATCATCGTTTTTATCATAAAACTGTGACTATCAAGAATCCTCCAAAATTTTCCAAAAAGCAACGTTAAAACCTTGCGTTCTCAAGTGTTTCAGCGACCTGACCTGGCCGGACCCATGACCATGGCCATAAATTGAATGCCGGTTGTACATAAAACGATCATCAGCGGATGCAGCGTTTTGTAAGCGGATCTCGGCATATTTTAATATTAACTTTAAAGATAACTAGTTAGCCCAAAAATAGAAAGCTGGCACACTTGTTGTTAAGGGAAGGCTGAAGATTATTTTGAATCTACAGTTATGGAGACCTATAATGATCAAAAGAATGTTCAATTCAAGCCTGCCAGTGCTCGCCTACAATCCATTTGGTTCACCAGACATCAACTATTTCAAAGCCTTGTTTGAAAGCGGCTGCCTTCCTGTTTTTGATACGGAATTTATGGATCTCAAAACGGCGTCTGAAATGCTTGAGCAGCTTGAAATCTCCGGTATCCTGTATGGTGTACGGGTGTATTCAGAACATACTGAGCTGTTAGACTATATTGCAGCACAACCGCTTAAAAACCTTGAGGTGATCATTGCGGCCTATGTTGATAAAACAGCACTTGAAACCTTTTCTTTTCCGGTTTCACCGGCTGTCAAGCTGCTTGAAACAACGGATATCGAAATCAATGAAGCAATTGATGCCACAGGCGCGGATGCCCTTATTCTGAAAGGCGCAGAAGCCGGTGGTAAAATTTCCGGGCTGACCGCTTTTGTGCTGATGCAGTGGTATCTAAAAAATACAGATTATGCGGTCATCATCCACGGCGGAGCAGGACTGTATACAACAGCGGGCCTGTTTGCAGCGGGCGCGTCAGGCATTGTTCTGGATAATCAGCTGTATCTGACAGATGAAGCACCTGTTTCAAACAGCTTTAAGCATGTGTTTGAAGCGCTTGAAGAATTTGATTCCGAAATCCTTGAAGGAGAGGATGGCGTCAGATTCAGATGTTTTTCAAAGCTTGCAACAAAAATTGTAAAAGACCTTAAAACTAAAAAAGAATTTACAGGAAAAAATAAACGCCTTTATGACGCAATCAGAGAAAAGGTAACCCCACTTTCAAAAGAAACAGACCATCCTGTTCAATGCCTTTTTTTTCTGGGGCAGGATGCCATTTTCGCCAAGCAGTTTGTAAAAAAATCAAGAAAACTAAAACGCGTAATCGAAAACCTTTTTGACACCACATCACAGTGTTTGCATGCAATTGAAGCGCATAATCCCATCCGGGAAAATTCGAAATTCTGTCAAATTTCAGGCTGCAGATACCCCATTGTTCAGGGCCCCATGGCAAATGTCTCTGATAACAGTGCGTTTGCAGCAAAGGTTTACGAAAATGGCGGCCTTCCGTTTTTCGCGCTTGGCAGTCTTCCTGGTGACGTTGCCAGCGACATCATATCAGAGGGAATCAATCAGGTGCCGTTGTTTGGCGCCGGTCTTATCGGGATAGAAGCTTTGAATAAAAACGTTGTATCCCACATGGAGATGATTAAACAGAAAAATGTAAAATTTGCCCTTTTTGCAGGCGGTATGCCGTCTCAGGTCAAAGAGCTCGAAGCAAACAATATCACGACCTGGCTGCACACACCGTCGATTGGCATGATCGATAATGCCATTGCAGGCGGATGCAGAGGCATCATTCTAGAGGGGACAGAGGCCGGCGGTCATGTTGGTAAACTCACCAGCCTTGTCTTGTGGGAACTGGGCATGGGTCATATTCTTGGGTCAGAGAGTGTAACGCCCTCTGATATGACGCTTATTTTTGCAGGCGGCATCGGAACAAAAGCCGCCTCCTGTTTTATTGCGGGAATGTCCTCGGTGCTTGCAGAGCAGGGCACCGCCATCGGTATCCAGATTGGGACACCCTACCTTTTTTCAGAAGAGATTGTCAGTACCGGTGCGCTTAAAAAGAAATATCAGGAAGTGATTGCTTCCCACTATGAAACCATGCTGATGGGAACAACTGTCGGTCTTGCCGCAAGAACGGTACAAACGCCTTTTTCTGAAAAAATAATAGAAAATGAAAAGGCAAGAATACAGGAGAACATGTCCTTAAATGAAAGAAAAAAGGCTTTTGAAAAAGATAATATCGGTTCTTTGATGATCGCCGCAAAAGGCATCAAACCGGTATTCAGCGCGGTTGAGAACAGGGTTTCATTTAAGAACTATTGTGATGAAGAATGTTATGAAAAGGGAAATTACTGTGTAGGGTCAAGTCTTGCCTTTCATTCCGGAACAACGGATATCCGGTCCATTCATGACCGGTACATGGGCAGTGAAAAAAAACTGTTAAAAAACCTGGATGCGCTAGAAATCCTTTCATCTGAAAAACGGATGTTAAACGATGAAATTGCCGTGATCGGCATGGGCTGCGTTTATCCGGATGCAGATAACCCTCAAGCATTCTGGGAAAATATTGTTTCCAAAAAATATTCTATTAAGGAAATTTCAGATGCACGGCTTGATAAACAGCTTTATTATGATGCGGATCGAAAGGCCGCTGACAAGTCCTATTCAAAAATTGCTGGAATTGCAGATCATTTTAAATTTCATCCTGAAAAATTCAATCTTGATGAAAAGACGCAAACGACCATTTCAAGAAGCCAGCAAATGCTTCTTGAGGCTTGTTATCAGGCCATTGAAAGTGCTGGAATAAAAATTGAAAACAATCGTCTGGTAAAAACGGCCGCAGTCATTATCGGTTCCTGTCTTGGAAATGAACTGAGCCACGCGCTGAATCTGAAATACTTTTATCCTGAGCTGAACTACCATCTGGATCAGATAGACGCATTCAAACAGCTTTCCGAATCTGAAAAAAAACACCTGCTTGATCACTTAAAAAACAGCCTTTCAGGATCTGAGCGCTTTGACGCGCCGGATTCGGCGACCCTGAATATCGAGGCCTCGCGGGTGGCGGCCTGGCTTCAATCCGAAGGCCCCAATTATGTTGTGGATGCGGCCTGTGCAACCTCATTTGCGTCCATTGACTGCGGCATCAAGGAGCTGCTTTCCGGCAGTACGGATCTTGTCATCGCAGGCGGCGTGAATTCAAGTCTTTCACCGGAATCGTTTATCGGGTTTTGTAAAATGGGCGCGCTTTCAGAAAAAGGGTCCTATCCCTTTGACAAAAGGGCGGGCGGTTTTGTCCTAGGTGAAGGTGCCGGTGTGGTCATTTTAAAACGAATGAAAGACGCATTAAAGGATAAGGATCCGATCCTTGCGATCATCAAATCCGTGGGGGCTTCTTCAGATGGAAAAGGAAAGGCGGTTGCCGCCCCAAATGAAAAAGGCCAGATCCTTGCGCTTGAAAGATGCTTTGAGAAAAACACGGCGGTTACACCCGAGGATATTGATTTCATTGAAGCCCATGGCACGTCGACCATTCTGGGCGACGAAACAGAAATAAAAACCATTTCAAATTTTTATGGGAAATCCGGTAGAACAGGTATCTCTTCGGTGAAATCTCAGATTGGCCATTTGCTCGGAGGCGCCGGAGCCGCAGGGTTTATCAAGGCCGTGCTTGCCATAAAAAACAAAACCCTTCCGCCGGTGGCTGATTTTAAGGAACTCTCAGACAAATGCACGCTTGAGGGTTCTGATCTATATATCATTACCGAAAGTGAAGCCTGGGAAACCAAGGACAACAAACCCAGAAGAGCGGCGGTGAGTTCATACGGATTTGGCGGCATCAATTACCATGCGGTTTTGGAAGAATATACCGATGCGTATCAAACGAAAAAAAGAAACTTTTTTGAAAATAGAACGCTTACCCCTGACAAGAAAAGAATCGTCATTTCAGGTCTTGGGGTGATCCTGCCGGGCGCTGATAACGCGAATACCTTTTTTGAAAAACTATTATCCGGGAAAACGGATTTTACAAAACTTCCTGAATCAATTTTGCATAATGACTATTATGCAGCCGCTGAAGAGGCTTTCAGACTTCCCCCTGTCCGTGCAGGCATTGTAGAAAACTATACATTTAACAGTATAAAATACAAAATACCTCCCAACACACTGGAATCGGTGGACAGGGCTCAGCTTTTTGCCCTTGATGCCGCAAGCCAGGCGATAGCGGAAGCCTGTGGTGAGAGCAAGGATCTTTTGTTTGCAGATGGCAACAAGACAGGGGTGATTTTAGGTGCCATCAGCGGATCGAAACATGTTGAAAACATTATCCGCACACGAACGGTTTATATCGAAAAAATAATCAGTGAAACAAAAGGGATTGATGAAAGGGTAAAGGAAACAATCAAGGCCGAGCTGGGCCGTGCCCTGAGAAACCGGTTTCATGAAAACTGTGAGGATACAACCCCGGGACTGCTTTCCAATATTGTCAGCGGCAGGGTCGCCAACCATTTTGGATGCTGCGGCGCAAACTTTATCGTGGATGCCGCCTGTGCCTCCTCTGCCATCGCCATGGATGCCGCCATGAAATCAATCCTGGCAGGCGATAACGATGTTGTGCTTACCGGCGGTGTGGACACCAATTTTTATCCTGGCATCATGATGGTTTTCAAACGGCTTGGGTTGTTGTCACCTGAAGATACGAAAGTTTTTGATAAACGATCCATGGGTGTCAATTTAAGTGAAGCGGGCGTGGTGATGGTCATGACCACGTATGAAAATGCCATTGAAAAAGGGTTCCCTGTACTGGCGGAAATCTCTTCAATGAATGTTGCGTCAAAACCGTCACAGAATCTCTACGCACCTTCCCAGGAATTGATCAAAAGAACGGCTGATACCTGTTATGCGCGTTCCGACGTCTTTAAAAAGAATGTTTCCTACATGGATGTTTTCGGCTTTTCAAGCCTCATGATGGATCAGATAGAAAACCAGGGCCTGGATACTGTTTTTGATAAGGATATTTATTTTGGCAATGTAAAACCGGAGCTGGGCTATTTTAAGGGTGCAAACCCTGCGGTTGTTTTTGCAAAGCTTGTGCTGCAGGCAAAACACAGGGTGATTTTTCCGAATTTAAACTATGATCCGGAACATTCCATTGTTAAATCCACTTCCCATCTGAAACCGGCTGAACGACAGATCTCAGTTGATACAGGCCGCGCGTTTCATACAGCGGCAAATATTTTTGGGTTTGGGTCCAATCATGGACACGCTATCATCAGCGCCCTGCCGTCACGGCTTTTAGCGTCTGAATCTCAGCATGCGGAAATTCAAAAAACGCAAACACGACATCCTATCCCGGAGGTGGTGTTTCCTGAACCCGTACCTCATACCGCCATGCTCTTATGCGGACAGGGTTCCCAGTACACTGAAATGATGAAAACGCTGTATGACACAGAAGCCATCATCAAGGAAACCCTGGACCGTGCGGAAGCCCTTTTTAAAAGGGAAAGAGGCGATTCTCTTTTGGATATCATGTTTGGTAAAAAAACCGGCCTTAACTCAACAGAAAATACCCAGCCGGCTGTTTTTACCGCAAGTTCCGCTATTTTTGAATATATGAAGTCCAAGGGGTTTTATCCGCAGTATTTCATCGGCCACAGCATCGGAGAATATTCTGCGCTTTTTGCATCAGGTGTTCTTGACTTTGAAAATGCAATGAAGCTGCTTTTAAAACGTTCAGCGCTGATGAAGGAGGCGGATCGCAACTATCCTGGAAGCATTCTCATCGTATTCAAAAACAGCGAGGAAACCTTACAGCTAATTGAGAAATCAGCAATTAAGGACATCTATCTGTCAAATATCAACAGTCTTAAGCAAACCGGTGTTTCCGGTTTTACTGAAAAAATCGATGCATTCTGTGCGTTTCTTAAAAAACAGGGCGTTTTTTACAAAAAACTGGATCTGACAGGCGCATTCCACACACCTGTACTTAACGAGGCGTCTGAAAAACTGGCCGCCTATCTGAAAGATGTCAGATTTCATACGTCCGGTTTATCGAAAATTATTTCAAACGTGACAGGAGAACCGTATCCCGAAGATGAAGACCTGGCGAAAAAACTGCTTGTCA
>PDWJ01004926.1_pt1 | contig 11346 bp, 5 predicted proteins | sample 1430881 | NCBI WGS metagenome assembly PDWJ01 (sample SAMN01162460, study PRJNA174530) | Oral metagenome, whole genome shotgun sequencing project. | biome: Marine environment; feature: Marine mammal; material: Swab sample of the gingival sulcus; isolation source: swab sample of gingival sulcus... | reverse complement strand
GGTAATCTTTTCTGCCAAAATAAGCTTTGTGAGGCTCTGTGATTCGAAATAGCTTGTCCACTACCAATACCACGCCTTGAAAATGACCGGGGCGATACGCACCTTCCATTACAGCATCCAAACCGCCCAAATCATAATCTGCCGATGTGGCTTCAGAAGTGGGGTACATCTCTTTGGCAGTAGGCGCAAATACAAGATGGCAGCCTGCTTCTTTGAGCATAGCTACGTCAGCCTCTAAAGTGCGAGGGTAAGTTTCCAAATCGCGGGGATTGTTAAACTGCACCGGATTTACAAAGATGCTCACTATCACTTTGTCGTTCTCTGCTACAGCTTGTTTTACCAAAGTAAGATGTCCTTGGTGCAAAGCACCCATAGTGGGCACAAAACCTATAGATAAACCTTCTTGGTGCCATTGGTTTACCACCGCTTTTACTTCTTTTATTGTGTTATTTATCAGCATATTTTATTTTTTTAACTTATGGAGACTTCTAAAAATGCAAACTTCTTCATTGTTTCACAAATATAAGTATCGTCATTTACTAGGTCAACTCCGTTTTTCCTTCAGTCGAAAACCTTGCTATTTGCCTTTTTAGCGTTTTCTTAATACATATTTTGGATTCAATTCTCCATTGCAAAAATAGATGTATTTTTAATGCATAAAACTATTTTATCGTGAGGTAAAAAACAAATATCTCGCTTCCCGAGTTTTTTATTACTCGGGAGCGAGATATTTGTGTTATTTAGGAAGCGTGTGAACTTCTTTTTTATGGGGTTTATTTCACAATTGTCATTTTCTTAGTATCGGTAGTTTGTCCGTTAATGTTTATAGAGTAGAAATAAACGCCATTTGTAAGTCCGGTTGCATTAAAGTTAATATGATGGGTGCCTGCCAACTTTGTACCCTCATTGATAGAGCTTATCAATTGACCTGTATAATTGTAAATATTTAATTGAACAGTGGCTTCATTGTTTAGTTTGTACCAAATTTGTGTATTGCCAGCTGTGATTGGGTTGGGTATATTTTGCAATAGTTCACCTTCTTTCAGTGCTGCCATATACCCTTTCATAGTTTCATCTAAATCTTTACCTGGTAGTAGAGATAATAGATAATCCCTGTGTTCAATAAATGTTTCTTTTGATTTAGGTTTAAACTGAAGTAATTGACCTGTATAGGCTAATCTGTCGTCACTATTTTCCATCAAGAAATACAAATAACCAAGGTCTATAATAGCAAACACACTATCTTCAAGAGATGGCGGATTATTAATGATGCCCTCATAATAATCTATTGCCCGAGGCCATTTTTTAAGTTTAATATCACAATCATTGGCCATAGAAACGGAAAGTTGTTGTAATGTTGTGTCGGCTTGTATTACATTATTGTTTTGGTAGTATTCTTTCAAAGACTGATAGTCGTTAGAAGCATACTGTTCTATGTTAGTGAGTTCTTTCATCGCTGACACAGCATATTCTGTTTTTGGATACGTGGTAATTAGCTGCATAAACGTGTTTTTTGCTGCTGCGTATTGTTGTGTTTCAAATTGTTCTTTTCCGTCAATATACATTTGTTCAGGCGTATTAGTTGTTCCGGATGAGGTTCCTGGACACCAAGTTGGTGACCATGAAAGGTTATCATATGTAGCCTGCAAATCCTCATCAGGATCAAAATTATTACCCCAACAATTGTATCTAACGCTTAATTTAGGTATACCCAAAGGGTCTGGTGAATGGTAATACACCATAGGATCGTCTGGATTACCTGCGTTATCCTCGTCAATAATTACATTATAATGAAAATACCATGGGAAACCGTATTTTGACATATATATTTCATAACTGTCATTATCTGTGATAAAATTGGTTTCGTAATTAGTAAGCGCTTGAGGATTGCCAGACAATGCCATATCAGATTTGTTCATTAAGCTTATTCCTATTCCATTATTATGGATATAATTCTCGTAAAACGCCCCTTTTGTATTATAAGCTAAAACGCCAGATCTACCACAATTATGTATCGTATTCTTAAACAACCGTTGTGCCATATAATTATTATGACCACAATTACTAATTTGAATACCATTGCGGTATGCTGTTATATTGTTGTTCTCAATCCCGTAATAGTTATAATTGGCAACATCAATACCAGCATGAGTCTGAGCATTGTTAAAAATTGAGTTGCGTACATTAGCAGAAATATTTGGGTCGTTTTGTTGGTTTTCTAAATAGAGCCATGTATTTATAAACTCGCAATTATTAACCATTACATTTCCATGGAAAGAATAAGCCCATCCACAGTTATTAAATTTGGAGTTGGTAATAGTCAATACAGCTCCATAATTTTTAAATTGTGTTTCGTTAAAGGTTACATTATTCATGGTAGTTTGCATATTGCTATTATTCAATACCAGACCATCGAAATGTCCAGTGTTACCATGTCTGTTGAAACTAACATGCTCACCTATTTGGATATCGCCATTTACAATTATACTATTGGCATAATTTCCACTGATACTCACGTTGTCTTTGATGCTTAAGGTAGCCGAAGGCTGTACCAATAATTTGGCGTTTTGATTTCCAAAATAAACACGACTACTATTACCGAGTGTTAAATTACGGTTATAGTCAACCACTAAACTACCTCCTATTAAATAATTTCTGCCTTCTATTGCTTGAGACGTGTTTACATGTCCGGAAATACCACACAGCGACAATACATCTTCTTCAAAAGAAATATCAGTAAATATTTGCGGATTTTCTGGTATCATATCACTTGGCGGCACATAGGGACAATAATAACCGGCCTCAGACCACGTATCCAAATCATTGGCATAAGCAAAAGCCTCTTCCATTTGCACAAAACCATCCCCATTTATATCGGGATTGTAATCGCCGGGATGCCCTTCCATTAGAGGAAACTCATAAAAAGGGAATTCTCCTACCACATGGGTTACTTCCCAGGGCTTAGTATTATTTGGATAAAAACCACGTGCTGCAGCTGTCCAATAATACACAAACTCATCAAAGGCACCTCCCGTTATCCATCCTTCTGGCCATGATGGTTCTATATTAGAGGCTGTTTGAATGCTTCTGTTTTTGCATTTTACATTATAATTTGTGTAGTCGGACAACTCTGTTTTAAACCCACCTATGAAACAGGGTTCCATTACAGCAATTATTTGTGCGCAATTGATGTTTTCCAGCGCTTCTGCCAATTCCCAATCCCCCAAATCATCATCACTATTGCCATTATAGCCGGGAAGCCAAATATAAGAATGTCCATTGTTGATATACCCATGGTCGTCTACAAAAATAAACAAAGCATCGTTGGGTCCCAATTCCGGAATTTCGGGCGAGGTATTGGTAATGCCCGCCATTTCGCTAAAGGTATGCAATATGGTGTCTTTGTAAGCCTTATAATCAATATCATCGGATGGAGTGCTTCCATCCAAATCATTACCAAAAGGTTGTGTGCTGTACCCATTTACATAATGTACAAAAATATTCTCTTTGGTATAGCCATATACATCTATCAAGGTACAATATATGGCAGAAATATCGTTCCAGTAACGATACTGATCCGCTCCATTTATAATTACCGCATACAAATTGGGATTGGGCGGTAGCCCATTGATATTGGCATTGGGATTGACAGGCATATCTACTGCCGTGGGTTTATAGCATTCCGATATCATGGTATAATCCGATTGCCAATCGACAGGAAAAAAATCACTGTTATTCACTTGATAAGCGCCGGTAGCCTCATCTACAAAAATATATCTGCATGGGTGTGCCCAGTTGGCAAAAGGCTGATCGTCTATAAAATAAACCCAATTGGCAGCGTATGGCATATTGATGGTCTTTCGGTTGCCAAGTGCCATAGTGGCGGAGCCTGATTTGGCAGTGTTGGCCATATATACATCTACTTTGTCAAGCTCATTGGTTAGCACTTGGTTTAATACCAGATTAGTAGCCTGTTGTTGTGTAAATTGAGCCTGTATAGGCGTAGCATATACACATATCGCTGCTACTATTATTAAATATCGCAGTGTTTTCATTATATATCCTCCTTATTTTATTTTGATTTAATTAATTTTACCAATTGTTGTGTCTTTCCATTTACACTTAAGACAGCTATATAGGTGCCGGGTGCGCAAGTGTTGCCACTATGGTCTTGCCCCTGCCATGTTAGGGTATAGGTATCTGCTCCTTTCCGATTTTGGGGGGTTAAACTTTGAATGAGTTGTCCTTGCAGGTTGTAAATAGAAATAGCTATCGGTGTGTTGTTGTCTTGTGGTGTAATACTAAAAGTGGTATGACTGCTAAAGGGGTTGGGATAGCAACTTAATACAACTTGATGATTGTCGGTTATAGGGTCTTCTACACTTAGCATAGGTTCTTCTTCAAAATGCCCCTTGCCATTGTTGAATAGAATTACCAGATTATCCGGTAAAGGAATTTGAGCTAAACGTGTGATAACTATATCATTATACCTATTGCCATCCATATCGCCACAAAAACAATTTCTTGGGCCTTCGTATTCATACGTATTTATAGGTACAAATAGAGAATCGCCCAGTTGAAAATCACCTTGGTTATGGTATATAATACAACCCGTTTGATTAGACAGTAAAAATAAAATATCTTGCAAGGTATCGTTATTGAAATCGGCTACAAAATACTCATTCGACATAGGTAAAAAATAGAATTCGGGAATGGTATCAAAGGTGTTATTGCCTAGGTTTTTATACATCAGCAGAGTGGTAATGCCCGGGGTGCCGGGCATCATTATGCCCATAAAGCTTAATATATCCTTTTTGCCGTCCAAATCAAAATCTACAATAGCCACTTCTTCTTTACATCCTCCGGTTTCTAAAAGTAAGCTTACAAAACCATTGGGATAACTAAAATACACCTCTGTTTTTTGTCCGCATATTACTATATCGTCTCGCCCGTCTTGGTTAAGGTCGTCGCAAGCTATTGCAAGGGGGAAATAAGTATATACATAGTGGTATTCCGGAACAGAAAAAATACCATCGCCCTCATTATACAACACTGCCCAAAAATGACCTTTATGAGAAGCAAAAATAATATCGTTGAGATTATCATTATTAATGTCGCCAACAACAATATCTTGTGCATAATCATTTATATCTATTGCTGTGGTATACGATTCGTTACAAGCAAGGTCGAATACGATTCCTATTTGAGTATTTGTGTCATTCCAAACTTGTGTAATTAAGTCTGGAAAAGCATTAGAGTTGATGTATCCAAGTTCTACATTAGAATGATTACCATTTAAAAAAAATGAGTCTTGTGCAAAAACACCTAGCCCATCATTATTCATCATAGTAATTCCAGACCAATTAATCTGAAAATTATAATTATGCCCTACAATAATATCATTATCACCATCCACATCTATATCTCCTGCTGTTACACTATAAGCAGCTAAAGGAATTTTGTACCTGCTTCTATGCCTGTCTGTAGTAAAAGACAAACCTACAAGAATAGCTATTAATAATAGGGGTATATGTTTTGTTATTGAAGTTTTCATGGCTATTTGTTTTGTTTATTTGTTTTTGTTCGTGCAAATTTATATATTTTTTTGAAATAAGAAAGATAATTTTTAATATTTTTTGTAGAAGAAAGGCAAAATGAAGACAATATGTTTTGTAGGTTCAATCGCCTTTTAGGGTCTAAAAATGTCTTTCATTGTTAATTGTCTTTGGCTAACAATTCATCTATAGGCCAACTTGTTCGATGCTTTTCCCCTATAAACATATAGCATGCGTGGCACGCATAAAAAAAGCTGCCCCAATGGGACAGCCTTTTAACAGGATGTCAACCTATTTTTGTTGCTGAGTTTCCAGATTTTATTTCACAATCGTCATTTTCTTAGTATCGGTAGTTTGTCCGTCAATGTTTATAGAATAAAAATAAACGCCATTTGTAAGTCCGGTTGCGTTAAAGCTAATATGATGGGTACCTGCCAACTTTGCACCCTCATTGATAGAGCTTATCAATTGACCTGTGTAATTGTAAATATTCAATTGAACAGTGGCTTCATTGTTTAGTTTGTACCAGATTTGTGTATTGCCAGCTGTGATTGGGTTGGGTATATTTTGCAATAGTTCACCTTCTTTTAGTGCTGCCATATGTCCTTTTATGGTTTCATCAAAATCTTTACCCGGTAGTAGAGATAATAGATAATCCCTGTGTTCAAAGTATTTTGCCCTTGTTTCGGGTATAAATTCTGTCAGCTTACCACTACAGGCCAATCTATCCCCTTCTTGTTCCATTAAAAAGTATACGTATCCCAAATCAATAATACCAAATATACTATCTTCTATACAGGAAGGATTGGTGATTTTATCTTCATACCAATCAATAGCTTTAGACCAATTCTTAAGTTTTACATCACACTTATTAGCCAATTTATCAGCTAAATGGCTGAGCAATGTATCAGTTACAATGGCATTATTTGTAAGGTAATAATTCTGAAGACCAGCATAATCTGAATCCACATATTTTTCAAGCCTTAATAGTTCTTTCATAGCAGCTTGTGCATAATTAGATGTTGGGTATTCTTGTATCAACAACTGAAATAAGTTTTTAGCAGCTTCAAATTCTTGATTGTCAAAATAATTAGTTGCACTGATATACATATCTTCGTCGGGGTTTGGTGGGGGAAGCTGAGCACCCGGGCAAAAAGTTGGATAGCATATAAAGGTGCCATTCACAGCCTGCAAGTCTTCGTTAGGATCAAAATTATACCCCCAATAATTATGACGAACATCAAATTCAACCGTAGGGCTAGTGTTTAGCCTGTCACATAAAACCAAAGGGTCGTTAGGGTTTCCTAAATTATCATTGTCAACAATTGCATTGTAGCGGAAATAGCTAGGAAAACTGTACTGAGATGTATACAGCTCATAACTTGCATTATTGTTGATGCGTTGTGTTTGTGATGGTGTTTGAGCCGAAGGATTGCCCAATAAAGTTACGTTACAAGCATTCATCAAGCGTATACCAATGTTATTATTATGTATATAATTATCTGAAAGAACACCGGTTACGTCGTAGGCTAATATGCCCGACCTTCCACAATCGTGTATATTGTTACCAATAATATGATGTTCTCCATTATTATGGTAACCCAAATTTTGTATTTGTATACCATTGTGTTTTGCTTTAATATTATTGTTGGTCATAGAATAACTACCGTAGTTCCACATATCAATACCCACATGCATGAAATTGTTGTCAAAAATACAATCTTCAACTATAGCTGTTAAGTTGGGATCATTATTCTGGTTTTGAATATGAAACCAAGTTTCTACAAAATGGGAATTTCGTACCTCAACATTACCATTGAATGAATATATCCAGTTAGAATGGTTAAAATTACAATTATTTATGTTTAAGGTGGCGCCGTAGTTATAAAACTCTGCTTTATTAAAGTTGGTACCTGTCAAATAGGTGTTCATATTGGGGTTGTTGAGTTGTAAACCGCCAAAACGGCCCGAGCTTCCCAGCCTGTTGAGACTAACATTATTCCCTGTTTCAATATTGCCATTGATATCTAGATAATTAGACCCTTTTCCATAGAAATTTACATTGTTTCCAATATTTAAAGAGGCATTGGGCTCGACTAATAATCTAGTGCTGTCATTTTTTAAATAAAAGTGACCATTGCTACCAAGTGTTAAATTACAATTGCCATCAATGATTAAATCATCACTTATTGAATAATTTCGGCCCTCTACAGTTTGTGAGATGTTTACATGCCCCGAGATGCCGGACAGCGAAAGCAAATCCTCCTGAAAAGAAATATCGGTAAATATTTGAGGATATTCTATATACTCAGGAAAATATGGGCGGAAATAACCATAGGGTGACCATGTGTCCATATTATTGGCATAATCAAAGGCTTCTTTCATTTGCACAACCCCATCGCCATTTGTATCGGGATTGTAATCATCGGGATGCTGACCCGTTCCAAAGAAAAGGTGAAATGGAAACTCCCCTGCTTGATAATCGGTGTTTGCCCAAGGCAAATCCTTATGTGGGTAAAAACCACGTGCTGCTGCCACCCAATAATATACAAACTCATTAAATTCTCCATATGTAATCCATGCTTCTGCAAGTGATATCCCTATGTCTGATGCAGTTTGAATGCTTCTGTTTTTGCATTTTACATTATAATTTTTGTAATCGGACAGCTCATTTTTAAACCCAATCATATGGTTGGGTTCTAAAAGGGCTATTATTTGTCCACAATTGATGTCAGCTACAGCTTTTGCTAATTCTGTATCAGCCAAGGGAGTCCCTATAAGGTCAATGTAAGAATGCCCTGCTTCTATTGAGCCCCAACCATCCACAAAAATAAACAAAACATCGTCCGGTCCCAAGGCGGGTATTTCGGGCGAGGTGTTGGTGGTGCCTGCCAACTCGCTAAAGGTATGTAATATGCTGTCTTTATCTGCTATATAATCAATATCATCTTGATAATCATCATTAAAGTCGTTCCCCCAATATTCTTGTGTACTATACCCTTCTGCATAATGTATAAAGATATTCTCTTGTTTATAACCATATACATCTTTTAATGTGGTAAATACAGCAGAAACATCATTCCAGTAGCGCTCCCAAACATCTATTCCATTTATAATAACTGCATACAAATTAGGTTTGGGTGGAACAGGGTCCGTGCTTACATTGGTATTTACGGGTAAATTTACTATAGTCTCGGGTTTTTCTATTTCCGATATGATGGTATAGCCAGACAACCAATCATTTGGTGGATAAGCGTTTGGTATTGTCAGATAAGAACCATTAGTTTGGTTTACAAAAATATACCTACACGCGTGTGACCAATTGGCAAGCGGCAAATCGTCTACAAAAAAGACCCAATTGGCAGTATATGGCATATTGATAGACCCATGATTGCCGCCAGCCATAGTGATAGCGCCCGATGTGGCAGTATTTGCCATATATACATCTACTTTGTCGAGCTCGTTGGGTAGTATTTGGTTCAACACCAAATCTCTTGCTTGTTGTTGTGTAAATTGTGCCCAAACAGGTATTATACACCAACTCATCATTATTATCGTTATAAAATATCGCAGTGTTTTCATTGTACGTTCTCCTTATTTTATTTTGATTTAATTAATTTTACCGATTGTTGTGCTTTTCCATTAATCTCTACAACGGCTATATAGGCACCGGGCGCGCAAGTGTTGCCACTATGGTCTTGCCCTTGCCATGTTAGGGTATAGGCGTCTGCTCCTTTCCGGTTTTTTGGGGTTAAACTTTGTATAAGCTGCCCTTGTAGATTATAAATAGAAATAGCTACCGGGGTGTTATTGTCTTGTGGTGTAATACTAAAAGTAGTATGGCTGCTAAAAGGGTTGGGATAGCAACTTAATATAGCCTGATGGTTAGTGGATACAGGTTCTTCTATAATAGCCATAGGTTCTTCTTGAAACTGCCCTTGGCCATTGTTGAACAAGATTGCCAAATTACTGGCTAAAGGAAGGCTTGATCCTCTTGCGGCAATTATATCAGTATAGCCATTACCATCCATATCGGCACAAAATCCGGTACGAAATCTCTCGCCTTCATAGGCCTCTAAAGATATAAACAAGGAATCTCCCAACTGAAAATTGCCTTGGTTATGGTAGAGAATATAGCCTGTTTTATTATATAATTGAAATAAAATATCGGGTAAGCTATCATTATTAAAATCGCTCACAAGGTACTTGGATGAGGCCGGTTCAAAATGAAACTCAGGGATGGTATCAAAGGTTTTGTTGCCTTGGTTGTTGTACATGGTCACAATGGTAACACCCGAAGTACCGGGCGGAGCTATGCCTATAAAGCTTAATATATCCTTATCCCCATCCCTATCAACATCTGCAATACACACTTTTTCTTTAGATTCACCTAATAGCAAATACTCAAAACCGTTAGCATAGCTAAAATAAACCTCTACCTTTAGTCCACTCACCACTATATCGTCTCGTCCGTCTTGGTTTAGATCTTTACAAACTATAGATTTGGGTCGGTAATCTACGTAATGGTATTCAGGTGCAGAAAACACACCGTCACCATCATTATACAATACTGCCCAAAACTGACCGGCACGGGAAAGCACAACAATATCCAAATCGCTATCGTTGTCTATATCCCCATAGGTCATATTTGTTAATGTTGTATTGGCATCTACCGCAAAATCCATAAATGTATCAAAGTCACCCATTTGGTTGTTGTAATATACCCTAATGTATATATCTACAGCACCTTTGTTGGGTGCTGCCATAGCTGTTACCATATCGGGATAGGCATCATCATCCAAACAAGCGGTGAAAATGCGCCATTGGTACCCGCAAAACACCTTTGAGGTGTCTGTGATTACAAAATGTCCACCACCGCTATTGTGTAGTATACTAATAGAGGGCGTGGAGTCGTTGCACCCTACTCTGTGCCCTGTAATAATGTCGTTATTGCCATCTAAATCAATATCGTCGGCAAACACGCTTAGTATTCTTATAGGTAAAGTATACTCGCTGCGGTGCCTGTCTGTGGTAAAAGATAAGCCTACAAAAATAACTATCAGTAATAAGGGCAAGTGTTTTGTTATTGAAGTTTTCATGACTATTTGTTTTGTTTATTTATTTTTGTTTTCGCAAATTTACATATTTTTTTGAGGTAAACAAATAAATTTATAATATTTTTTATGGAAAGGCAAAATGAAGACAATGTGTTTTGTAGATTCGACCGCCTTTTAGGGTCTAAAAATGTCTTTCATTGTTAATTGTTTTTATATGCTATTGCCCATCCAAAACACTTTTTTATGTGACTGCATTTGATTGGTAAGTAGCGCCAATTTATAATCCCATATATTGCCGTTAATGCGCAGTGTTTTCATTATATGCCCTCCTTATTTTATTTTGATTTAATTAATTTTACCGATTGTTGCTGCTTGCTCTCTGCCTAAAAAAATAATTCCTCAAAAAATCCCATTGGCTTTCCAATATTCAAAAAATTACGGGTAGAATCCCCACTTTTTCACACTTGTTTTTAATGTTTTGATTATTAAATTTTTATGGTGTTTATAAACTGATACACAACCGTATTGTTAATAACTTGTCAAAAATTTTTTTATCAAAAAATAAAATGGTGGTAATTTTTCCTTTATATTTGTGGCATTAATAATAGACGAAAGAAATAGATTATAACGACAATAAAATCAGGCACAATGTCTCTTCTTGATGGTACATATTATCAAAAAATTGATGCCAAAGGGCGCACTTTACTCCCTTCTGCGCTCAAAAAACAATTGAC
>PDWJ01012420.1_pt1 | contig 11347 bp, 8 predicted proteins | sample 1430881 | NCBI WGS metagenome assembly PDWJ01 (sample SAMN01162460, study PRJNA174530) | Oral metagenome, whole genome shotgun sequencing project. | biome: Marine environment; feature: Marine mammal; material: Swab sample of the gingival sulcus; isolation source: swab sample of gingival sulcus... | reverse complement strand
GCTCCAAACGAACTTTCAAATCGCTTTATCAACAACCTACGCATAAAGTCGTGTAAGTTTCGCTGTTGTTGGAATGCTCGGTTGTCTTCTTCGTTTAATTTATCCTTGTCTTTTTTCTTTTTTTCATATTCAAAAGGCTTATAAATCGCTCCTTTGAAATTACCTGTTTCTGAAAAATAATCTTTTATAATGCTATCATAGAACTGTGATTGTTTTTCATTGAGTTCAAAAAATTGCTCTTCGGGGTCTTTTATTTTTGAAAGATTGAAAACTTCTTTTTTATATTCAAAATCGTTGAGTAAATCCAAACGATTTCTTCGGATAACAATAGGCGAAATCACATTTTTAATGTCTTTTGCCATTGTTCCAACATTTCTTTTAACCGTTGGAATATCAATAGGTGCAGGAAGTCCAAACATTGCAGTATAATCTCGTTCCGCTTTTTGTCTTTTTTCGCTATCTTCCGAATTGTGATTTTTTAAAATGTTGGACAAGCGTTTAAAACGATAATTATACGAATTAAATTTACCTTCCAAATCATTTTCTATCGTAATACTTGATTGCCCCGGAACAAGAAATAATTTCAGCAACGAAAACACATCGGCAGGCGAATTATTAAAAGGCGTAGCCGTTAATAAAATAACTTTTTTCCCTCTACAAATTTCCCATAAACTCTCATAAGCCGAAGTGTCTTGATTTCTAAATTTGTGTGCTTCATCTACAATAATAACCTCGTAATTCAGATTGTTTTTTCTAATACTTTCAGCGATGTTTTCTAAATTACCGGAACTTTCAATATCCCAATTATATAATTCAAAACGATTCCAATATTCATACCAGCCACTATTTTCTTCCTTGTTTCCGATAAGCCCTGGAGGACATAAAATAAGCCCTCTTTTTCCTAACCGGTGTGCAATCAACGAGGCAATAACTGATTTTCCAAGCCCTACCACATCAGCGATAATAACACCATGATTTTCATCAATAATTTTCAAGGCTTGACTAACAGCATCTAACTGATATTGATACTTTTCAAATCCATTTTTTTCTAACAAACGAAGAACAGAATTATCTAATTTCTTTACCTCTTGCAGTTCTAAATAAGTTTTTAAAATAAGAGCATACGCCTCATAAGGGGTGATGGTTGCCGATTGCGTTTTGTTTTTCAAAAAATTGATAATGGTTTCTTTGCCTTGTTCTGCCTCGGTTATAGGAATAGCATACGCCCACAATTCATTAAAATATTGTTCTGCCGTATCATAGCCGTAGTCTTTTATTTCTACATTAAATTCTTTTTGATTGTATAATCCTGCTTTGGTAAGATTGCTACTTCCTGTAATAAATTCACCTTGTGTGTTAAAAATATCTTTGTAATGGTCACTTAAATGAAATAAATACAATTTGGCGTGATTAGGTTGTAGCGTTTTTCTAATTTCCAATCGTCCTTGCTCTAAAAGTTCTACAAAAAAGCCGATTTGCGTATAAAACTCCTCATTGTCCATTTCTGCATTATTAACAGCAAATCTCAGCGATTTTATAAACTGCGAAAAATACTCTTCATTACTTAATTCTTCCTCTTTTACTCCAATTTCTACCGTCGAATTTAAGTATTTATCGACTTGCAAACCCACCAAAATTTTCAGGTTTACTGTCTCATTTTTTTGCAGACTTTGATACACCTCTTGCCAACCCGAAAAATAGAAAAACCCTACCAAAAATTTCAACTCTTGACTTGCTTGTATCAACTTTTCTATTCGTTGTTTTAGCGTGGTTTTGTCTTTGCTGTTGGTTATGAAATTTTGCATTGTTCCTCTATATTGTAGTTTTCATATTCTTCTTTACTTAATTCAAAATTAGGGTCTATAATTTTTATTTCTGAATAATTCAAATCAAATAATTTATAAACAATTAAATCAATAGTATTTTCAAGTTCAGTGACTTTTTTAATTGATTTTTCATTAATAATCGTTTTTGTTATTTTTCCTATTAAGCTCCAATTCATTTCTTTTGGAATAATTATTGACATTAGTTGATTTTTTTGAATATGAGGAAATAAAACATCTAAATTCAAAAATGAAATCTTGAACCAATAAGAAACTAATTTTGAGTTAAGATACCCTAACAACATATAATAGTCTAATTTAGAATTTGATGTTAAGTGACAATTGTAAATTACATTTGTATTAACATACCCTGTATCATCAATAGCAAATATAATATCATTAGCTATGAATTTTGTAAGTAATTTTGGCGTTTTGAGAAATAATTCTTTCGTTTTAAATTTTGTTCTATTATTAAAATCAGGAACAACATATAAACCACTTTCTTTTTTAATCACAAATTTATTAATAGATTCTGGTTTTATTAAGGGGTATTCATTAGGTGTTTTTGTTATAGATTCATGATTGTAACCAAACTCAAAACCTCTAGTTATATTCAAAAAATCACCTAAAACAAAATACTCTTTACTAAGAATTTTATTAACGAGATTAATATCTTCTTGTAATACAATGAAGGGATAAATTGAAAAAGGTAATTTTTGTATCAAATTGTAATATATTTTACTTTGAAAGTAAACTTTTTGTTTTTTAACAATAAATTTGTTAGTTAACACAAAATCCGTTTTTGAATCTTTAACACATATTAGTGAATTAGCCTCTACATTAGCACTTTCAAAAGGCATTTCTGCATTTAGATATATTTTAACCCTACATTTTTCATATAAAAATTTTCTTGCCTCACAAAAAGTCTCATTAGATAAAAATCTAGTAGGAATTATAAAACTTAAAACTCCTTGTGATTTTAAAATTTCATTTGATTTTTCTAAAAAAAGAACATACAAATCATATTGACCTATTGCTAAACTAAATTTAGTTTTGTATGTATTTTTTGATTTTTTATCAAAACTTTTAGTTCTAATACTCACATAGGGAGGATTACCAATTATAATATCAAATTTTTCAATACCAAACATCCATTTTGGGTCAAACCATCGAGAACTTTCATTGCTAAATGGATTCCAACTCATTATTTTATAAGCTCGGCTTTCGTGGTTAGCAAAAAGATGGTGATGTCCTCTAAAGGCTTGTTTTTGTAATTTTATAAAGCGTTCTTTTATTTCATTTTTCTTTTTGCCTGAACTTTGTAAATACTCGTATCTTAAATTCTTCAATACATCTACGGTTTCATAGTCCGTAAAAATATTGTGTTGCTGCTCTTCCTCCGGTAAACCAATCAGTGTATTAGCCGTTACAAACTTAAACTCTAAGTTTGGTAAAGGCTCTATGCCTCTGTTTTTGGCAGTATCATCAATATTTTCATCAATTACTAATGATAAAAAACTTCGTAATTTAGAAATATCAGTCGCTATCGGCTGTATATCTACACCATAAATCGCATTTTGTATCACGCCTAATTTTCGTGCATAATCGCTTGTGGCTGTTTGCAGTTTTTGCTCTAATTTTTTTCTAATTTCAGAATTTCCGTGAAATCTTTTTAACTGAATTTCCGCCCATTTTTCTGCATCAGGGTCTAAATTTTTTAATGCCAATACAATTTTTTGCACTGCCCCCATAGGAAATGCTCCCGAACCACAGGCAGGGTCTAAAATTTTAACTTCGCTTAATGCATTTAAAATTTGTTGTATCGTTTTTGTATCAAAATGTATTTCATCGTTATAACTTTCTTTAAAAAGCATTAACAATTTGCTTTCTTGTTCAATGCCCGTTTTAGTTTTTAGGTACTGTACCAATGATTGTTCTACCATATAATCCACAATCTCACGGGGTGTATAAAAACTGCCTGTTGATTTTCTGGCACTTTCTCCGGTATCGGGGTCTATTTCTGCCAAAAGGTTTTCGAAAATAGTTCCCAACATTTCGGGGTCAATGCTTACTTCGGCATCAGACATTGAGCGTTCATCTATGGTAAAATTATATCGTTCTAATATTTCAAAAAAATCTTGAAACCAAGTGTCAGGAATTTTTAGAGCATAATTTGGTCGATTTGCCGTAAAATAATCGTAAGGATGAGGCTCAAAAAGTCCACCGTTCAAAAACGGAATTTGCAAATGCTCTTCGGGTAAATCAAATTTTTGTCTGTCTTCAATTGTGGTGTTTAATGCCAAGAAAAATAATTTTTCTAAAATACTATGATAATAACCTTGTGTATTTTTCACTGCCTTTAAAGACAACCAATTTTCAGGAATTAGAGGTACACCTGCATTAGATTTTTTGTTTTTCAAAAACCAACAAAAAATCGTTCTACCAATCAAGCGAACGGCAAACTCTTGATATATTTTCCGGTTGCCTTTAAGTGGTGTAGAGGGTAATTCTAAAACAGCGTTTGCACCTACCAATTTATCAAACGCCCCTTGAATAGCAATATAGAACTGTTTATTCAGAGGTTCAACACTAAACGCATTAATCATTTCGTCTAATGATTTGAAATTACAATCACCAATTTGTTGAATAAAAGTATTGTTGGTTCGCTCTTTTGAAACAAAATAAGTGTATCTTCTAAATTCGGTAAATTCTCGTTTTATACCGAGATAATTTACTTTTACAAAACTAAACCTAAAACTGCCTTTTTCGTCATAAAAGACAAACAAAGCACCGTCTTTTACTTCTTGTTTTAGTATTTTTTTAGCAATTTCATATTGCTTCTTTTTAACTGTTCTATCGGTTAAAGCTTCGTTGGTTTTAGCTGTAATTATGATAATTTCATCATTTTCTATTTTTGCCTCGCCTTGTTTTTCTATGTTTTCGTATTTATCAAAAACTGTTTCGTTAAAAAGGTAGTCTAAATCTTCGTTATTGATATAGTAAGAGTTTATTTTATTTCTCAAAAAAGCATTTAAGTTTTGAATTGAGAAATCATTAATAAGTTTATTAATCATTGCATAGCATTTTATTCGCCTGCCCCGTTCCAAAGGCAAACCAATCACACCTTAAAAGCGTGGAACAAAAACTTTATTCGCTACACAATAAAGACCTATGCACACAGCAGAGGACAGCATTATAAAAACACTTCCCCTGCCGTTCGAGGTTAATTTATCCTGTACTGTGCAATAAAAATTTTCCAGATTTCTAACTGCAAAATAAAATTAACGCTTTTATATTTCATTTTTACGCATAAAAAAAGCGTGAGTAAAACTAATACTCCGCAGTTAGAGGCTCTGGAATGCCCTACAGTACAGAGTAAAGTAATAACCCACGCCTATAAGCGTGAGCATTAACTTTTTGTATCTGCACTGTTTATAAAATTTTCCAGATTTCTAACAACAGACCAAAAGCCAACGCTTTTTTTCGTAAAATGTAAGTACAAATGTACAATAAAAAACAATAGTATTAATCTAAAAAAGTTAGAAAGTTAAAAGTTCATATCCCGAGTTATCGGGACGATAGCTATTGGGACATAAAGCACAAGATATCTACATATTATCAATAGTTGTAAAAAAGACAATAAACAAATACGTTTGGATATTCTGCCAAGTAGCTGTAATTTTACCAAAAAGAAATTGCCAAAACAGTCATGTTTTATTGGTCGATGGACGATGAGGTTTTTACCCATGATTTTGTGTGTAAATGGTCAACCGACAAACAGGTAATACTGCCTGTAGTAAATGGTAGCACTCTTGATTTAAAAGTATTTAAAGGTGTGGAACATTTGGTGGCAGGTGAAAACTACGGCATTCCCGAACCCGATGGCGAATTGTTTACTCGAGAGCAAGACATTGATTTTATTTTAGTGCCGGGTGTTGCTTTTGACACAAACAACAACAGAATGGGACGAGGAAAGGCTTATTACGACCGCCTGCTACACACATTATCGGCATATAAAGTGGGAGTATGTTTTCATTTCCAATTATTGCCAAGCGTACCAACCGACCAATACGATATAAAAATGGACAAGGTTATAAGCAATCTCAAAGAAGGTGTCTAAAAAGTCGTCATTGCAACCACAAGAAACGAAGTGGAAAACAATCTTAATGGCTATTAGGTGTTAGCTATTGGCTGTTTCCCGAGTTATTGGAATCGGTCTTCCGACTTCTGACTTTTAGGACATCCTCTTTTTCCATTAAAAAAGTCCGTGAATTTCGGCATCAATTTTATCAATAACCAAACTTAAATCTTCGGTTTTATTTTTAAAATCAATATTATCAACATCAATAATTAAAAGTTTTCCGGCATTGTAGCTTTGTATCCATGCCTCGTAACGTTCGTTCAAACGTGTTAGATAATCTATGCGAATGCTGTTTTCATATTTACGTCCGCGTTATTGTCAAAATCACGAGTTGTCATTAAGCCCATGCTGTGCAAGTTGGGAGCGAAAATAGAAGCATCTTCGTAAATGGTTCGGTCTTGAATAACCTTTTTCCCACTCTCTCTGATATTGATGATTTGATTAAAACGTGAATTTAAAAAGTAAATTTGCAGATTAAACGACCAACGTTGCATATCTTCATAAAAATCAGTCAAATACGGATTATCATCTACATCTTCAAAATGAGGCTCCCACCTATAATGTTTAGCTAAAAGACCGGTTAAAGTTGTTTTTCCCGAGCCTATATTTCCGGCAACTGCAATGTGCATATTTGTATGTTTTATATTAAAAGTTAAAAATATAAAGCTTTTTGAATAAAAGAAAAACGAAATGCAAAAAGTTATTAAGAAATTAAGGCAGATTTAAAACCGTTTCGTTTTCCCCACACAAAACAACCAAAGCGTTTCTTGTTTTATAATATTCATTCAGTTGATTGGCACAAGTAAATATCAATTGACTTTCAACATTAAGAAAATCGTAATAAAAAATTTCATTATGTTTACTATAAATAATGTAATTATCGGTTATAATAGGAACTTTATCGTGTTTCAACGGTAAAGTATTTATGTATGCTCCGTAAGTATTAAAAGTTAATATACCTACTTCGGCAAAACCAAGATAAATCTTATTGTTGACTTCCTTAATAAATATCGGGTCGGTTTTAACATTGGGTATTTGCCCCGATTCAACATCTAAATTTTCATCGGTATTGAAATGTTTTATTTTTTTTTCGTCGCCATCGTAAATCCAAAAACCCCCTCTTGATGCATAGCAAGCCACCGGAACATTAAAATAGCCTTTATCTTCGAGCTGAAAGGCATCTCTTAAAGGCGATAGTTGGTTATCTAAAAACAAAATGGTATTAAATGCTTTGCTAAAAACCAACACACACATAGGATTGCTGACATCTATATTGGTAATAAAATTACCGGACGGCATATCGTAATGAAATTCTTCGGAGCTGTTGGCTTGTATCTTTCTTAAAACAGTTCCGTCGATTTTATAAATATTTTCATGATGATCTGCGGTAACGGTATGGTTTACCTGACTTAAAACCTGTACAGAAATAAGCAGAAAACAAAAAAACGCTATTTGCTTGAATAAACGCATGCTTAAAAGTATAAAAAATATCAAAACCGGAACATTTATCAATCTCTTTTTGTGATAAATGTCCATCTTTTATTAAATAATATAAACGTTTTTCTAAGAGAATATTATATGTTTTTTCATAAAAAACATATAAGCCTATGCAAATAAAGCGTATATTCGTTTTCACATTGTACGCTTGTTTTGAAAACCATACATTTCATACTATTGATTACATTTTTATTCGCAGCCGAATATCAACTAAAAGCACAATTGATTTTAAATTCTGAATTTGTTGTTGTTAGCGGAGTGGTTAAAGATGCCGATAAAGATTCGATATTAATGTTTGCCAACGTATATAATATGCGAACACGTCGAGGAACCGTAACGGATAAAAACGGAAAGTTTCGATATTTTGCCATGCCCGGGGATACCTTGTGGATATCAAGTATGGGATATTTCCCGTTGCACATTGCCATAAGCGACAGCCTTGATAAAATTACAGATACATTTTTTCTTAAAGCACGCACGTTTCAAATTCCCGATGTGGAAATACTTGCACTTACCCGATACGAAAAACTGCGTTACGATGTAAAAACGATGAAAATACCCCAAGACCTTCAAAATGCACGCGACAATTTTCCGGTGGTAAATCAAAACCTTATGGCATTTTACAAGCGAGACCCTGAAACAACGGGATTAATTATGAGCCCGATTTCAGCCTTGTATTATGCGTTTTCAAAAGAAGGTAAAGAAATGCGGAAACTCGCCGAGCTTAAACGGAAAGATGCCATTGCCGAGCAAATTGAGCCTCACTTTAATAAAGAAATGGTGCATAGAATCACAGGACTTGAAGGCGATGAGCTTACGAAGTTTATGGAGTATTGTAATTTCTCCGAGAATTTTCTTTTGAATGCCAAAGATTTCTATATCATTGAAATTATTTTAGAACAATTCGAGGTTTATTCTGTTCTTAAAGAGAAAAAATTAAACACAGAATAATTATGTTGATTATTCAAAGCCCGTCGAAAGATGCTTACTTTAATATCGCTGCCGAAGAATATTTGTTAAAATCATTTAATGAAGACATCTTTTTTGTTTACATTAATCAACCTTCAATTATTGTCGGGAAACATCAGAATGCTTTGGCTGAAATTAACAGTGCTTTTGTTGACAAACATCAAATAAAAGTGGTTCGACGTTTGAGCGGAGGTGGTGCTGTTTATCACGACACGGGCAATATAAATTATTCGTTTCATACGGCACTAAATCCGTCAGATGAGGCTATAGACTTTGAACGCTTTTCACAACCTCTTATTCTCTTTTTACAATCATTGGGCATTAACGCCAAACGTAAAGGACAAAGCGATTTGGTTATTAACGATAAAAAGTTTTCAGGCAATGCAAAAATAATTTACAACAACAAGGTGCTTCAACACGGCACCATACTTTTTAATTCCGACCTAAATGTTCTTTCTGATGCATTAAAAGTTAATCCATTGAAATTTAACGATAAATCTGTACAATCAAGGCATTCCGCAGTAACAAATATTACAGAGTATTTAACAGAACCTTTAGATATTCATCAATTTCTCGAAAAATTCATTAATTTTGTATTGTCTTTGTATGGTAGTGTGAAACCATATCAATTGACAACAGCAGATATGAACAGTATTAACGAATTAGTAAAGTTAAAATATAACACTTGGGAGTGGAACTTCGGAAACTCTCCCGAATATACTTTCAACAAAGGCATACAAACATCAGAAGGTAACATAGAATTTAATCTGTATGTTAAATCCGGAATTATAAAAGAAACTAAAATCTCCGGCAACTTTTATTCGTCAAATAATATTGAAAATGTAGAACAATGTTTAATCGGGAAAACACACAATTTTAATAGTTTAAACCAAGCTCTTTTGTCATTACCCATTAATGAATACTTTGAAAATGTAAGCGTTAGTGAATTGTTGGAAGGGCTATTCTAAAATTTATTTATTATGGAACAACATCTTAGTAATTTAGTTGACTTGTTGGTTATGTATGCACCAAAACTTATAGGTGCCATTGTGGTTTTAATCATTGGTTTATGGGTTATTAAACTAATGGTAAAATTCATTAATCGTTTAATGGAAAAAAGAGAATTGGAAGCAGGCTTACGTTCATTCCTTAAATCGCTTTTTTCTGTTTTGTTAAAAATTCTACTTGTTATTTCGGTAATGAGTATGGTTGGAATTGAAATGACATCGTTTGTTGCTATTCTTGCAGCTGCCGGTTTAGCCGTTGGTATGGCATTATCGGGTACGCTTCAAAATTTTGCAGGCGGGGTTATGATTTTAATTTTTAAACCTTTTAAAACCGGTGAATTTATCGAAGCACAAGGATATATGGGAACAGTTAAAGACATTCAAATTTTTAATACCATTCTTTTAACTCCCGACAACAGAACAATTATTATTCCTAACGCTAAAATTTCAGGTGATTCGCTTACCAACTTTTCAAGACAGCCTCAACGGCGTGTTGATTGGGTATTTGGTATTGGTTACGGCGATAAAGTTGAAGATGCAAGAGCTATTATTGAAGAACTTATTGCTGCCGATACTCGTATCTTGAAAAATCCTGCACATCAAATTATCTTATCCGAATTAGGAGACAGCTCGGTAAACATTACCGTTCGTGCATGGGTTAATGGTGCAGATTATTGGGATGTTCTATTTAAAATGAACGAAGATATTTACAACCAATTTGGATCGAAAGGTATTAATATTCCATTCCCGCAAATGGATGTACACATTCACAACAACTAATAAAAAACAAATAAAACAGTAAAAATGATGAAAAAAATTATTGTAATGTTTACTCTCGTTGTGTTTTCAATGGGAGCATTTGCACAAGAAGCAATACCGGACTCACTTGCCGGTTGGGATAAAGGAGCGGTTGCGACTTTAAATTTTTCACAAGTTTCATTAACCAATTGGGCTGCCGGAGGTCAAAACTCATTATCGGGCGTTGCTCTTTTTAATGGTTTTTTAAATTACAAGAAAAATAAATTTACATGGGAAAGCATGCTTGACCTTGCTTACGGTATGACTAAAACAGGTAAAGACCCTTGGGTAAAAAACGAAGACCGTATTGATTTTGCTTCAAAAGCGGGTCAATATGCTTTTAAAAACTGGTATTATTCCGGTTTGTTAGGCTTTAAAACTCAATTTGCCGAAGGTTATGAGTTACCTACCGATGCCAATTACATCTCAAAACTTATGGCTCCGGCTTATTTAACCATATCTCTCGGTATGGATTATAAACCTTGTAAGTATTTTTCAATGTTTATTTCTCCGTTGACAAGTAAAATGACTTTTGTGATGGATGATTATTTATCTAATCTCGGTGCTTTTGGTGTTGAGCCGGGCAAACAATTCCGTCCCGAGCTTGGTGGATATGCTAAATTTGCCGTAAAATACGACATTATGAAAAATGTTAACGTACAGTCAAAACTTGATTTGTTCTCAAATTACTTACACAACCCACAAAACATTGACGTTGCATGGGACGTACTGGTTTCAATGAAAATCAACAAATTCTTGACCGCAACCTTATCAACCAATCTTATTTATGATGATGATATTGATATTGCATTCAAACAAGATGACGGAACCATTAAAAAACATCCTGCCATTCAATTCAAAGAAATGTTTGGTTTAGGTTTATCTTATAAATTTTAGAAAAGTAAATACATAATAAAAAAAACTGCGTTGAATTTCAATGCAGTTTTTTTATGTCTATTTACTCTTTTGCTTTAACTGTTTTCGGGAAAGCTTTTTTATAAAATAAAATCATAAAAATCACGCCCGATGTAATGGCAGAATCGGCAACATTAAATACCGGTCGGAAAAACAAAAAAGAATTACCGCCCACAAAAGGAAACCAATCGGGATAA
>PDWJ01009401.1_pt1 | contig 11357 bp, 8 predicted proteins | sample 1430881 | NCBI WGS metagenome assembly PDWJ01 (sample SAMN01162460, study PRJNA174530) | Oral metagenome, whole genome shotgun sequencing project. | biome: Marine environment; feature: Marine mammal; material: Swab sample of the gingival sulcus; isolation source: swab sample of gingival sulcus... | reverse complement strand
CCACAGTTTCTGTACTAATCAAAATATCGGCAGAAACAACTTCACCTACGCTCGCATCAAAAGTTATCACATCAGTAAAATAATCGTGCGATAAATATTTGCGATTAGCCTCCAAAATTTTTGCATCACTACAAAAATAATAGGTGAGTTCGCCAACTTCAAAATTTTTCTCCTCAATCAACTGAGTCAACCAAATTTCTATCAATTTAGGTTCCGAAATAGGATTTCTGACAGCAATTGTCTCAAATGTAAACATTTTTGCTCTACTTTGATTTTTATTTTTCCTGGTAAATAACTCATCAAAATACTAAAAAACAGAATTTTACCACTGAATTTAACATAATAACGAGATTTTATTTTCTTTTTTAACCACATCGTCCCGAAAAAACAAAACACTGCCAATTGTAAAAATTGCGACAGGTGGAATTGTTTTGGGAATGTGCATAATGTTACTTTCACTTTTCATCGTTTTGGGTTATCGTGAAGCGATGTACGATAGAATTTTAGGATTTGGTCGTCATATTGATTTGGTCACCCCAACTGTTTCATCAGATTATCAAGACACACCCATTTCAGGAGAAAGTGTCAAAAAATTGACCAAAGGCATTTCAGAAATCCAACAGCAAGAACCTTATGCTCTGATTGGCGGTGTTGCCACTACGGATGATGAAACGGAAGCCTTCGTCCTCAAAGGCGTTACGCCTGATTACAACTGGGATTTTTTGAAAAGCAGCCTCAAAAAAGGAAAATTACCTGTCTTTTCAACAGAAAAAAAATCCAATGAAATTTTAATTTCGCAAACTTTGGCAAACCGACTAAAATTAGAGGTTGGAGACAAGCTTTATACACATTTTTTACAACAACCGCCTCGCTCCCGTGCCTTTAAAGTTTCAGGAATTTATGATACGGGCATTACCGATTTTGACAAACTTTTTATCGTTGGAGACATTCGGCAAGTACAAAAGCTCAAAAATTGGCAATCCTCACAATATTCAGGTGTTTCTTTAACACTGAATGATTTTGACAAACAAGGAGAAGTGAGTAGTCTGCTTCGCCAAAAAGTCATAACGTTATTCAACCAAAACGAACAACCACTACGCATCATCAGTGCGAAAAAACGCTTTGCACATATTTTCAACTGGCTTGACATTATGAATGTGAATGTGAAAATTGTGCTTTTCTTGATTCTTTTGGTTTCTTCCTTTAATATGATTTCAGCTTTACTCGTTATTATTTTGGAAAAAACACGCCATATCGGAGTCTTAAAAGCCCTCGGAATGCACGACACTCAACTTCGCACTGTTTTCCTCTATAAATCGGCTTATATCATCGGAAAAGGAATGTTTTTGGGGAATGTTTTTGGGGTGGGAATTGCTCTGGCGCAATACTATTTTAAGTTTATTCCGCTAAATCCTGAAACTTATTATTTATCGTCAGTTCCTATTAAGATAGATTTCTTTGCGTGGTTGTTTTTGAATATCGGAGTATTGCTGCTTACTGTTTGCATTATGATACTTCCAACCATCCTAATTACAAGAATTTCGCCTGTAAAGGTTATTCGTTTTGAATAATTAATATTTTTGACAATAAAAATGTTTTTTATCACCTTAAAACAGGTTATATTTGTGTAGTTTTTTAAACCTCAAAAATCATGACAGATAAAGATTATTTATTAGATGAGATTAAGACTCAACGTAGTAAAAATCAAGAAACTGTTGAGTTTATTAGAATCACCAATGACTTATGGTATGATAATTCTATAGAACTCCTCTTGTTTCGTAACCAACTGATAGACAAGAATATTGCGGAGATACAAGGACTTATCGATTATGCAAGAAAGTTTATCGGTAAGCCTATTATTATGCAGCAAGTCTTAGAAATGGCGAGAACAATCAAAGACTTAAATCTTCCTTCTGCTCGCTTAGATGTAGGGAAATTAACCTACGAATATTTAGAGAAGCAAGATAGGCAAACAATGAGTGAATTTGTGAAAGAGGAATTGAAAGGTATTTATGATACGCCTAAACCAACTCCAAGAGATGTAATACTGTATGGTTTTGGACGTATTGGGCGATTGGTTGCAAGAATATTGGCAAGTAAAGTAGATAGCCGTTATCAACTTCGCTTAAGAGCAATTGTTTTGCGTGGGGAACTTACCCCTGAAAATATTGAGAAAAGAGCTTCACTTCTTAGAAATGATTCAGTTCACGGCAAATTTGGAGGAACTGTGGCGGTAGATACTGAAAAGAAAGCACTTATCATAAATGGTATTACCGTTTATCTTATTAGTGCAAATATTCCTGAAGAGATTGATTATGCTCAATACGGAATAAAAGACGCTATAGTGATAGATAATACTGGTGTATGGCGTGATACAAAAGGTCTACAAAGACATTTAAAGTCTAAAGGTGTTGCAAAGGTAATACTGACTGCTCCGGGAAAAGATACCATTCCAAATATTGTTTATGGCGTTAATCATTTAGACTTTAAGCCGGAAGAGTATAATATTTATTCGGCTGCTTCATGTACAACTAATGCGATCACTCCTGTTTTAAAAATTATTGAAGATGTTTATGGGGTGGAATCAGGACACATTGAGACAATTCACGCTTATACTAATGACCAAAACTTGGTGGATAATTACCATAAAAAGTATCGTAGGGGGAGAGGCGCTGCGATAAATATGGTTATTACGGAAACTGGAGCAGGAAAAGCAGTGTCTAAGGCTATTCCTGAATTAGTAGGAAAACTTACGTCTAATGCTATCCGAGTGCCTGTACCTAATGGTTCATTGGCTATACTGAATTTACGGTTAAAGAAAGCCACGACCATTGATAAGGTAAAAAGCACAATAAAAGAGGCTGCATTAAATGGTAAGCTCGTGGAACAAATAAAATACGCCGTAAATAATGAATTGGTTTCTTCAGATATCGTGGGAGTACCGGCAGCAGCAATATTTGACAGTAATGCTACGATAGTTTCAGAAAATGGTAGAAACATACTTCTTTACGTATGGTATGACAATGAATATGGTTATACACAACAAGTTATTCGTTTGTGTAAATACATAGGTAAAGTACGTCGTTTCCATCATTATTAACCTATTTTAGGTGTTCAGTATGGAATTTTAAAATAATTGATGTACATTTGCAGCCATAGGGCAAAAGATGGTCTCGTGGCCGAGCGGTTAGGCAGAGGTCTGCAAAACCTTGTACAGCGGTTCGAATCCGCTCGAGACCTCTAAAAAACTTGAAAAACAATTGTTTTTCAAGTTTTTTTATTCGTATCTGCCTTCAACTTACATAGTGAGTAACAGAAACGAACTTACTCCGATGAACACCCACAGTAAAATCCCAAAGAAGAAACTCCTAACTCCTGCATTTTTAACTTCTTTGAGTGAAATATTGGAGCCAATAAGAAAGAGAGCAACCACCATTCCTTTTTTACCTAACCAATTAAGACCTATAAACAATGTTTCACCAGCAGGAAATAGATAAGCAATAATAATACTCGCAACAAACAGAAAGATAAACCAAGGAATTTTAATTTTTCCATTAGATTTATCTCTTTGTGCAAAAGCAATTACAATAGACAATGGAATAATCCATAAAGCACGGATGAGCTTCACTGTTGTTGCTATTTCTAGCGCTTGGGTACCGTAAATTGCACCTGCACCAACTACAGAACTGGTGTCATGGATAGCTATAGCAGCCCATTGACCAAAAGCCTCTTGACCAAGATTAAAATAATGCCCAATAATAGGGAAGAGTACAAGAGAAAAAGCATTTAAAACAAAGACTACTACTAATGAGAAAGAGGTTTGATAATTTTTCGGATTGATAACAGAAGCAACGGCAGCAATAGCACTACCACCACATATTGCCGTTCCCGCTGAAATGAGAGTTCCTATTTTACCTTCAACACGAAGTAGTTTTGCCAATACAAGGCCTACAACCATAACGCTTACCACAGAGACTGCAGTATCAATAAATCCTGTTTTTGAGGCACTCACAACCTGTGTAAAACTCATTCCAAACCCCATTAGAACAATAGAGGCTTTCAATGAAAAAGAGGTGTATTTTGAAATTTTATGGTGTTTTAATCCAGTTAAAGACAAAGCAATACCAATAAATAATGCTATTGCAGGTGAAATAAATGGAAATAAACAAAAAAACATTAATACACCATAAATAAAAGCAATCTGTTTCTGATTTAGATTTAAATTCATCATTTTATGCGATTAAGTTTTAAACAAAAATATATCACTTAGAACAACTAACAATTACAGCAAATAATCACCATTTAATATTAATTTCACATATCAACTCATTCTAATAACCAATTGTCAAAAGCACAAATCTGCCAACATACATTAAACCGGCTTTTTATATCAGACTCATATTATTTTAGGATAAGTTATCATCATTTTTTGTGTCTTTCCATCCATTAAGACGGTTAATGGTTTCTCGAAATGAATATGCCTAAAATGGGGACTTAATTCCTCTGGTTGCATTGCATTTAAAGTTTTGTAGTCAATATTTCCCTCCTCAGAATTGGGCTGTATAGAATAATAGCCCACATTCATCGAAATCACATTGTGGAAAAAGTGCGAGCCCAAGGAAGCATCCAAAGGAAAATCTTCTAAACCTTGCTCTACAATCACTTTGGCATTAGAGATATGCGCCCAATTTACAGGAATTCCCGTCGATTTGTCACGCGTACCCCAGCGCCCCGGTCCAATTAAAATGTATTTTCGGTCGAGTTCTTTCATCTTTTTGTTCAGCTTCTTGACTTCCTCTGCCATATCCTCCGTCTTCATTCTGTCGAATTTCGCTATATCCACATAAATAACATCTTGAATATCTGAAAGTTCTCCATTTCCCATCCCGCTTGATGCATACATCATCACATCCTCTTTATCTGTATTCTTTAAGTCAACAACAATATCGTCGTCTTGGCGAATTAAGGGTTTTATTTGCAACAAATATACCGTCGGACGCTCCGCCTCGTCTAAATCAACTGAAAACTCTATTTCCACCGGTGTCCCCATTGCTTGCTTGAAAATATCCAACAGCAATTCTAAGGCTTTTGCAATGGGCAACGCATCATATTTCAAAATATTGGCAAAGTCTATCACACGTGGACCATAACCTGAAACTCCAGGCTCAAGGCGGTCATTTTGCGCATCATAAGTAGAGGCGCAGAGGTTCAAATTACCATCTTTTTCTGCCTCTTTAATATCATACTTCGTAATACACGCCAATTCTCCGTCTTGCTCCAAATCATAGGAAGATTTCTCTAAATCAATCGCATAAAAATACTTTTGCGAATCTCTAATGTGGTCTTGCAAGGATTTGTTTTCCAACTTAGGATAACGCGGGCAAAAACGCTGTGCAGGCTCACCACCTACTACCGCCATTCCCAAACCTACTGCCATTACGGCAAAACCGTCATCGGGTTTCATATAGGAAAATGGGTAATAATTATACGACTGTGCCACACCGCTTATGGAAGGATAAAATTTACCATTGTGTTCATTCCCCACCACTTCTTGAATGACTACTGCCATTTGTTCTTCTTCTATTTTGTAATCTACGGCTTTAAAATAAGCACGAGCTGAATCGGTAAAAACAGAAGCATAAACCAACTTCACAGCCTCTTCTAATTTTTGCAAACGCTCCTCTTTACTTTCCTGATTGTTAGACAGTAAAAATGTGCTGTAAACACCGGCAAAAGGCTGTTTCAAAGAGTCTTCAAACAAACCACTCGATCGTACTGCAAGCGGCACTTTGGTATTTTCCAAAAAAGTAGCTAATCTTTTCTTCAACTTTGGAGAAAGTTCGGCTTCCAAAAACATCTTTTCCACCTCTTCATAACTGCTTTCCAAATACGCTCTTGACTGAAAATCATTGATTTCAATGAAATTCACAAACTCCTCAATACCGATGACTGCCGTACGCGGAATACGAATTTTTAGCTCCGGGATAAGATTTTTAAAGGAGACATTTTCAATAAAGTTAGAAAGGAATGCCAAACCTCTTCCTTTTCCTCCCAATGAGCCCTTCCCTAAACGCAAAATATAGTGACTGGATAACATTAAATGCTTGCGAAATGGGATAATACGCCCTTTCAATTGTTTTAATCGTGCCCGTTCAAACACACCAAGTATATAAGCTCGCATTTGCCCAATAGTTCTATAATCACTTACACTTTTCTCACGCAATAATTTAGCCGCATAAATCTCTCCTCTCACCATTAACCATGTAGAAAGCCCATTTCTACTTGCGTGATACACAAGAGATTCATCAGGGACAGTTTGTAACTTTTCCTCAAACTCCTCAACCGTTCGTGCCTCGGCTATCTTTGTTCCACTTGGATTGCGGAATATAAAACTTCCAAATCCTAAATTTTCAATCAGGAAGTTCGTAACATCGGCCACCAAGGTATCCGAATTTTTATTTACAAAATGAGCGTTTAATTCTGTTGCTTTCAAGGCATTTACAACTTCTGAGGATTGTATTAAAACAGGAACTTTCCTATTTTTCTTTTTCAAATATTCAACCAACTTTACACCTGCCTGCTCATCTTCTTCATCTCCATGAAAAAAGCGTACATCGGAAATCATACAGAGCATATTTTGGTCATATTTATCAATGATTTCTTGAGCTGCCTCGTAAGTACTCACAAGAATTATCTTCGGGCGCGCACGCATTTTTATAATTTTCTGGGTCTCGTTAAGATTATCGTCTTCATCATCAATAATATTTTGCGTTTGCCTCATTATCATCGTATAAAGCATCGGCAAATAACGCGAATAATAACGCACAGAATCCTCCACCAAAAGCATTATGCGCACATCGCCAAGTTCAATGTCAGCAGCAAGATTAATTTTATCCTCTATATACTTAATCATTGCCATAAAAATCCGCGTAGAACCATTCCACACAAAAACACGGTCAATATTGTTCTTTATAATGTCTGAGGCTTCGGAAAAATACCGCAAATCACTATTGTTATTGACCAAAAGGACAAGTGGAATTTCCGGTGCACGCCTACGAATTTCCTGACTTAATTCCAACGGTTTTTCCTTATCCATACCCGTCATTATGATAATCATATCGCTACCAGCAAAATTTCTCGAACTTTGTACGGCATTAATTCGTGAAAAATATCACGATTGGTTTTGCTTCTTTTGTAAAGTGTGGATAGGTCTAATTGGCTCATAATTTAGTCTTTTGTTCCAACAAAGATAAAAATATCTAAGAGAATCTGAACCTACCCCCGAAAACTGTGTGCTACTGCAAAAAATCCGGCGTTGCTTTCACCAACTTATAGAGTTTATCCGAACGCCGAATGACAGTATTCAAAGGCATTGAAAATGACTCACCTTTTTCTGTGGTCTGCACGGATTTCAAATCTACTCGAATTTCTTTTACAATGGTTTCCACTGCCCCCGTAGTAGGTCCTGTAACCAAGATTTCATCGCCTACAGAAAGGTCGTGACTTTCCATCAAAAACTCTGCAACTTTCAGTTTAGAGAAATAATTTGTTCCTTTTCCGATATAGACTTTACGCTTTCTAGCCTGTGAGCCGTAGGCCGTTGCCCATTCTCCCAATCTCCTTCCAAGATAATACCCATCCCAAAAACCGCGATTGAACACATTTTCCAAACGTGCTTTCAAGCCCAAAGCCATTTCCTCATTGTAACTCCCGTCAATTACTGCGCGAATCGCCTCGTCGTACGCCTCAACAACAGTTTTTACATATTCCGCAGGACGTGCACGCCCCTCAATCTTCAACACACGAACGCCTGATTTCAACAGCAAATCCAGAAAATCTACTGTACACAAGTCTTTCGGCGACATTATATACTGATTGTCCACAACCAGCTGATTTCCTGACTCTTGCTCCGTAACGGTGTAGGCTTTTCGGCAAGATTGCAAGCAAGCACCACGATTTGCCGAAGAATTTTGCTCGTGCAAACTGATATAACATTTTCCGGAAACTGCCATGCACAAAGCTCCGTGGCAAAACATCTCAATTTTAATCAATTCGCCCTTCGGTCCTCTGATTTCTTCCTCCTGAATTTGCTTATAAATTTTTGCAACTTGGCGCATTGTCAATTCTCTTGCTAACACAATAACATCGGCATATTGCGCATAAAATTTCACCGCCCCGATGTTACTAATGTTGCATTGCGTAGAAATATGCACTTCCACATCATTTTCACGAGCATAAAGAATCGGGCTAATGTCTGAAGCAATAATTGCCGTAATACCAGCCTGCTTTGCGACATCAATAATTTCGTAGATTTTCCGCAAATCGTTATCGTACAGCACCGTATTGACCGTCAGATAACTTTTTACGTTGTTTTCACTACAGATTTGTACGATTTTTTTCACGTCTTCCAAAGTAAAATTGTTTGCAGAACGTGCTCTCATATTCAAATTCGATGCTCCAAAATAAATGGAGTTTGCCCCTGCATTTATGGCTGCCCACAGTGATTCGTAAGAACCCACCGGTGCCATTATTTCTATATCTTTTCGCGTAAAATTTACCGCTTTACTCATTTTTATCTTTTTTGTTAGGATAGTTGTTGTTAGTAGTAAGGGCTAAATCTTTATCAAACGCCTCAATTCCGGCTTTCAAAATATCGTCAATTTTGTGATAAATAGGATAAAATCCCTCATTGTCAATAATATTTCGAACTATCAATGCTAAGACCTGGTTTTCCAATATTTTTTTAGACAAACCATAGCCCTTATCGTCTTCTTTAATCCCTTTCTTTGATGCAAATTGCAGAAATTGTTGCATATAATTCTTCTTTTCGATAAAATCTACCATTTCCTTGTAATCTTTCATCGCAGCGAGTGTTACACGATGTTTGTCCGCAAAATGATAGGCAAAATCACGCACTATTGCCTTGCGTTGCAATTCATCGTAATACTTACTGTAAACCGTAGTATCCAACGGAACGAAAACATCAGGCATAATACCTCCTCCACCGTAAACGATACGTCCTTTATCCGTTTTATATTTTAAGGAATCTACAAATTGTATACTATCCGAAATAGCAAATTCACCGTGCTCGTAACGTTTGTTGATGTCATTATCGTAGCCCTCACGGTCACCCATCTTGAACGGTTTTTGAATATTGCGCCCCGAAGGTGTAAAATACTCTGCCACAGTCAAACGTAATGCCGAACCATCAGAATATTCCATCTGCTCTTGCACCAGCCCCTTTCCGAAAGAACGGCGTCCGACTATCACGCCCCTATCATGGTCTTGAATTGCTCCTGCAAAAATCTCACTTGCTGAGGCAGAATACGAATCGATCAACACAACCAGAGGAATTGTTTTGAAACCGCCCTTACCATTTGCACGTTTATCTACACGCAAACTGTGTAAACCTTCGGTATAAACAATTAATTCTCCTTTTTGCAAAAATTCATTGACCATTGCTACGCAAACATTCAACAAACCTCCAACATTTCCCCGCAAGTCAATGAGTAAACGCTGCATATTTCGCTTTTGCAACTCCTTCAACGCTTCCAAAAATTCGTTATAAGTCTGTTGTCCAAACTGATTGATTTTTATGTAGCCCGTTTTACTACTGAGCATATAGGCAATATCAACCGTTGCTACCCGAACATCTCCTCGTGTAACTTCGAAATTTCGCAAAGTATCGGCTGAAACTCGGCGAATGCCCAAAACAACCTGAGAACCTGCTTTGCCTTTTAGCAAACGCATAATGCTATCGGTGTGAATATCCTCACGTCCGGCGATGGTGTCTCCATCAACCGTAACGATACGGTCACCGGCTACGATACCTGCTCGCTGAGAAGGACCATCAGGGATAGGACGTACCACCATTACAGTGTCTTCATATTCAATAAATTGTACACCAATTCCACTAAAATGCCCCTGCATATCCTCTCGTACACTTTTCATCTGCTTCGCAGGAATATAAACTGTGTGAGGGTCAAGGTTTTTCAACATTTCAGGGATTAATGCTTCTTCAATAGAATCTTTATCCACTGCTTTATAGTATGAATCGCCTAAACGCTCCAAAACATCGTCCAGTTTACCATAACCAACTTGTCTTTGAGGTAATATGGTAAATTTCTCGTGTGGTGTAGCCGTAAACTTATGTAAACCATAACCCAACAACACCGCAACTGCAATAATGATGGGTAACCAAATTTTTGTTTGCCTATTCATTTAATTTACTTACTAATTTCGGTGCAAAGATAGTAAACAAATAAAGGAGTTTTACTATAAAGAGAAAAAGGTCTTTTATTTTATTTTTTAGATAGTTTCTAAATTACAAATAAAAAAATGGAAGAGGAGAATACTTAAAATATTTATTTCCAGACAGGTACATAAAATATACAAAATAAAAAATTCACAAAAAATAAGGTCTTTAACGTGATAATTTGTACCTTTGGAGCTCTAAATTTTTACCGCTAAAATTATCACAATGAGTACGATACAGTTAGAAACGACTTTCGCAGGTTTGCAATTAAACTCTCCTATCATAGTCGGGAGTTCTGGATTAACGGACTCTGTACACAAAATAGAAGAATTGGCTAAACACGGTGCAGGTGCCGTGGTATTGAAGTCTCTAAATTATCGCAAGTATCAACTGCATTGATGCTAACGAATGGACAAACTTTGCGAAACAAATTGAAGAGGCAGGAGCAGACGCCTTGGAGTTGAACATTGCCCTACTTTCTTCGGATATGCAGCGCACCGGACAAGAAATTGAAGAAAATTACTTCAAAATAATTGATGCCGTGAGTACTACAGTTAAGTTACCTTTAATCATCAAATTGGGGCAATATTCGGCTTCTTTGGCAAACTTAATTCAGCGCATTAGTTGGACGGAGAAAGTCGCAGGATTAGTCCTTTTCAATCGCTTTTACAGTCCTGATTTTGATATTGAAACAGGCAAACCTCTTTCCTCAAATGTACTGAGTACGCCTGCTGAATTGGCAACTTCACTACGCTGGATTACGCTAATGGCACCACAAGTGGAAATTCCTATTGCTGCCTCTACGGGTGTGCATACAAGCGAGGCTGTTATCAAGCAACTTTGGGTGGGGGCGCAAGCCGTACAAATGGTTTCAGCACTTTACAAAAAAGGACCAAGTTATATTGCTGAGGTGCTTGAAGGCTTAAAAGATTGGATGAAACGCCACAATTTTGAAACAATTGAGCAGTTCCGAGGGCAATTGCATTATACAAATTCTTACGATGCTACGGTTTTCGAGCGTCTGCAATTTTTGAAATATTTTAGTAATAATAAAAATTTATAAAACAGTATTCCTATGAGTGAAATGAATGGAATTGTAACA
>PDWJ01004924.1_pt1 | contig 11357 bp, 8 predicted proteins | sample 1430881 | NCBI WGS metagenome assembly PDWJ01 (sample SAMN01162460, study PRJNA174530) | Oral metagenome, whole genome shotgun sequencing project. | biome: Marine environment; feature: Marine mammal; material: Swab sample of the gingival sulcus; isolation source: swab sample of gingival sulcus... | reverse complement strand
CATCCAGACCGGTAAGCCAAATAGAGCGGGCGAAAAATGCATTTCCGCGTTTATGCACGATGTGCAGTCGGCCTTCGCCAGATGGTATAACAAAGTCTATCCACACGTCGGACCCGTCTTTAACGGGCGCTATAACAGCTTTTATTGTGACTCGCTAATTTACTTTATCACGCTTATTGACTACATTCACCGTAACCCAGTCAAACACCACAAGCTAGACACTTATAACTACCGCTATTCATCCTATGCCAATTACCAAACGGGCAAAGGGATTTGCGACTTAGAGGAATGCTATCAGTTTTTAGAGATGACGCGGGGTGAGTTAATGACAAGGCTTGCTGAACTCAAGCACGCTGACAACTGGCCGTTTTTAGAAAAACTGATAGAGAAACTACAGGGTACGCAAAACGTCGAAGCGATTGAGCAGCTACTTCAAGAACTGACGCTAAAGCTAGAAGATCTAAAGGGCGCACGACTCATCAAATACTTCGACAAAGTACAGCGCACGCTGATAAGAGAGCTCGTTGAAATTAAGCAGATGCCGGTTAGAGTGGTGAGCAAGCTGTTTGAGGTATCGACCAGCTATATCTACGGCAGGTTAAAACACAGCACCTGAGTACAGTTAACTGAATAACATGCCCATTGCAGACAGCATTTAACGCTACCTAATAGAAATAATGGTAATGGGGATATGGAATCGCGATGGCGTTTTATGAAAATGAGATGACATGGCGCTTTTTGGCGTGTGAGAAACGTCACTTTGACTGGCAGCATCACTTTTTAGTATGCGGTGAAAGCGTGATTTACGATGAGTGATGACGTGAGGTCGACGAAAATCGATAGATTAGCGCATCGTAATATGACGTAATTCCCATAATTGTATCAGGCACAGGTAGCGGAGCGATAAAATGATGGGTTGGGGTTGGTAGTTATGCCTATATTAGTGACAGGCACGAGTATTGACAATAAAATTGCTTATGAGCGTGACAGGCACGAATATTAATATTGACGATAAAACCACTGCTAAGGGTGTCAGGCACCGGGCTAAAAGACAATGTAGTGTTGATTTCGCGTTATGAAAAGGCACGAATATTTTGCGTTATGAAGTGCACAAATATTTTAGTCCAACTGCTTACAGATGAACCAGGCACCAAAACACGAAATTATAAATTGAAAAGAGAGATGTTTTGACTGCGCTCGACACGACAAAAAGCAAAAAACTGGTTGCGTGCAACCAGTTTAGAATACATTACAAAAACGTTTAGAATTCTCGACAGTTTTAGCGTAGGAAGTCGACCAAAGTGGGCTGTATAACCTTGCTACCCGTCGACAGTGACGCGTGATAGACACTTTCGGCATTTTTTAAAATCATGATTTCCTTGGCCATGTCAACATCTTGTGCTTCGGACAGCATACCGGTAAAGGTGACGCGGTTGTCGGCTATTCTATTTTTGATCAATTCCATGCGACTGACCTTGGCGCCAATGTCGGCGCGCTGCGCTATGACGCGCTCGAGATGTGCGTCGACCTTACCTAAAAACGTTTGCACGGCCGCATGCTCTCCCGACATCAAGGCGTTGTAAAAACCATCCATATCTTCTATTAAGCTAGATTTTTTAGTTTTAATATGCTCTATGCGCAACTCCGGAACGACGCCGTCCGGCGTGTTCAGCGTATCGAATTGCAATGACTCATTGGGCGGCGCGCCATTTAATGAAACGCTAATTTTGCCGCTGCCAAAACTGGCGTCTATCGCGCTTTGCAATTCCGCACGATAATCTGCCACGGTTAAAATATTGACAGATGGATCGAGCTTAACCGCCTTGCGCTCGCCGCCATAAGTGACGTAAATGGGCAGGCGTTTCAGTTCACTTTGATTAACCGCGATGTGGTCATCGTTAAAGCCAAAGCGCGGAAAGCTGACGCTGGCCTCTGCCGTATCGCTACCGGTTTGCAAGCTGGGCGCGTAGCCGGGCGATGCGGCCATCGTTATCGTCTCTGCGCCAAAACGGCGATCTTTTATAATTAACTGATCGTTTTGATCAAAGTAAATATCGGCGTATTCAGACAGTTTTCTGGTCGGATCTGTCGTCAACGGTGCATCGGCAAAGGCCGCCACGACTTTTTCCTTTGTCAACAAAAAGTCTTGACCGTTTAAAGTGACTTCAGGAACGTCAAACGTGCCCACACCGGACAGCGCGACGTCGAGATTTTGTGCCGTGTAGTCGGCGTTCGCACCATCTAATGCAAACGCACCACTCAAGAAACTCTTAGTGGCGACTGCACCGGTATAGAGGCGAGCGCTTCTAAAGTTGGCCGACGCCGACTCAATTGCAATATCGCCCTCTGTCTTCGATTCAATTACCAAATTGTCATTGTCGTCAAAATAAACTTCGGCAAAATCAGCCAGTGGCGCACCACCGCCGAGTGCGGTCTTAAAGCGATCGACTAAGACGTCTTTATTGATCGGCGAAGATTCTGAACCGTTTAGACCGGTCGTATTGACGTTGTAAGTCGTGCCGTCGAAGACGATGTCTAAATTCTGACCGACTAGCGAATCCTTTAAATTAAGCCTGCCCTTTATCGCCGACTTATTGCCAGTTATTTGGTCGCCTGCGCTATCGGTCAGCATGTAATCATAGGCCACTTTTGAATTGACCATGCCGAATACATTTAGGCCACTGGTCGAAATCTGCATCGCTTCGCCCGTGCCGACCAACAAACTCATGCGCGGCGGTTTGGTAAACTCCGTCGCCGTAATATCAATATTGTACGAACCGTCCTCGTTAAAGAGCGGCTTGTCGGTTTGATAACCAGAAAAGATATATTTACCGGTAAAATTGGCGTTGCCGGTACTGATTAATTGCTTGCGCAAATTGTGGACTTCTTCGGCAATCTTTTTGAGATCATCGGGCGTATTGACGCCGTTGGCCGCCTTGACGGCCAGTTCTCTGCTACGCTGCATGACTTCACCGACTTCGGCAACCGAAGACTCGACGACCTGATACCAATTGAGTGCATCGCGTACGTTTTTATCGTACTGTTCTATTTCTGACAAATCAGTCTGAAAGCGCAGCACTTTTGAAGCGTCAATCGGGTCGTCCGAAGCCCGTATAATGCGCCTGCCGGTACTGAGATGTTTTTGATTTTCACTCATTCGATTTAAGTTTTTTTCGAGGTTGTGCATCATTGTGCTAACCATCATATTATTCGTTACGCGCATGCAACCCCTCCCTATCTACCGACTAAACCAAGTCGATTAACCACTAAATCGAGCAACTCGTCGAGCGCCGTCATCATTCTGGCATTCGCGCTATAAGTGTGTTGAAATTTGATCATTTCGCTCATCTCCTCGTCGAGCGATACGCCCATAACCGATTGCCGTTTATTTTCCAATTCGATAATCATCATATTTTGATTTTCTTCAATTCTTATCGCCTCGGCCGAATCGACGCCCAAATTGGCGATTAGACTCTTCACGTAATCGTCCGGGCTGCCCCAAGAATACATGTATATATTATGGCGCATATTGGCTATGTTTAGCGCATTCTGACCATTGCCCGGCACGCCTTCCAAAGTGTCGGATGCGGCGATTTTGTTGAGATCGGAATCGACTTCGCGCGATATCGTAAAGCGATTGGCCGATAGTCGATCGACCAAATAGTAGCGCCCATCGGACAAATACTTAATCGACTTAGCGGCGTATTGCGGATTGTTTTCATACAAGTCGCGAATGTTCTTAGCCAATATCTCATTATTTTGATCGACGGTATTGGACGGTGAAACGCCGGCGATAACTTCGGCGGTTAAATCGATTGGCGCATGGCCGTCAAGGCCCTTGGTCATCAAGTAATCCTCAAATTCAGAGGCCTTCATGTTGTCGATTGTAAACAGCATCGTGCCCTTGTCGCCAGCCATGTCAAAGCCATTCATATGAATGCGGTTGACTTCGCTGAAAAAGCGGTCTGAAAAGGCGTTGAGGCGGTCGACGTAATAGGGAAATCCCTTGTTTTCAGCCGATATGCCATCGCGCATATCGAGAATGCCCTTTATTTCACCACCAGTGGCGTTAAAAGTAGCGCCGGTTTCCCAACCGACGTCGACGAGGCGATAGGCATCGTCTGGATTTACTTTAAACCGGCGCGGCGTCATCGTCAATTTATTCGCATTATAATGCGATACGAGCGGCGAACCGCTGACCAAGACGTGAAATCTGTTGTTGCCGTCTTCATAGTAATCAATATTGATCAACTTCGACAATTTATCGACTAACAAATTGCGCTGGTCGCGAATGTCATTAGCCGTACTGCCATCTAATTCATTTTGATATATTATCTTATTTAGTTCGGTGATCTGATCGGCGTAGCCGTTGATCTGCGACACGACCGACTTCAGTTGAAAATCGATATCTTCCTGCGCCTTCACCAACTTTTTGTGCATTGCACCCAAGCTTTCCGTAACGGCAATTGAACGCTGCCTGACGAGCGCACGGGTCGTCAAGTTTTCCGGATTTTTGTTGAGTTCGTGTACGGCTTCATAAAAGGCGTCAACTACCGAGCGAATACCCGAATCGGTTGGCTCGTTAAAAATCGCCTCGATTAAGCCGTACATTTCACGCTTAAAAGTCCATTCGCCCTGCGTCGTCATTTCGTTGCGAATTTTTAAGTCGGTGAACTCGTTGCGAATCTGTATGACCGATTCGCTATCTACGCCGGTGCCGAGCATGCCGTTGGCCGCCGGCAATATGTCCGGCGTGGTCTGTCTAAAGTCCAGCCTCTGTCTGGAAAAGCCTGGCGTATTGGCATTTGCAACGTTGTGCGAAATGACATTGAGGCCGCGCTGCGAAACAAATAACCCGGATTTTGCTATGTTTAAACCGAAAAACGTTGATGACATATTACCACCTATACTTTTGCATCAAAGATGCCCCTACTTCGCTTCACTTCTATTTCCTTAGCTTCGCTGCCATAACCGGCAGCAGTCGTTCCAATTTGTTGAGCAATCGCCAACGTTACGTCGATGTATTCCAAAGACTGTTGAATCAGCTGCTCGTTTAAGCGATTTGTCGCCTGCACATCACCGATGGCGTTCAGCAATAAAGTTTCCTGCTCTTCCAATTGACGACGCTGCTGTAAGTCCAGAATGCGATAGAGCTGTTGCAAATTGTCAACTAAATCACATCCCTTTTCACGACAAAGACCATCCACAGCGCCACTTCTGAGAGATTCTAACTGTACGATGGTCTTAACAAATCCTTGTTCTTCTTTAGTAATGGCTTCCAATGCCCTTACATCGTTGTTTATAATGCTATCTTTTTTGCGCAATTCCAATTCGCGCAATTCACGGTACAGGGTGACTTCACCCGCCATGATTTCAATCAATTCTTTAAAGTTATCCGTAACCAATCACCTCGCTAATCGCGATTGTACATAGACATCATCTTTCTGGCGATATCTTCTGACGCCGGCTTATAGTTACCCTCTTTGATGGCAACTTTCAATCTGTCAACCAGTTCGCGGCGCACGTCGGGCAATTCCTGAAAGGCCTTTGTGGCAATCTGAACCTCGCGCGCGGCATCTGATATTTCAATCTTATCTTGGATACTTTTGATTCCCGATGCCTTTGCTGTTTTTTGGACTGTTTTGTTATAATTATTAACCACGTTGTTAAACCTAAAATTATTAGATACTTTCACATCATCACCTCCAACACTCACTATCTTTATCGGATAGTTAAAACGGTTAGTTTATACTATAACACGTCGTTTCTGTTATAATTTTAACCCGTATAATTTACGATAACGCTTAAAAACAATAGTTTTTTTAGTAATCACAAATCCTGGGTTTATCACTAATCTTCGCTATTCTTTGGGGGCGTATAAAATACAGTCGCTGCATACAAGTGGCAACGGGAATTGCGCTTTAATATCGCAGCGGCGGCACTCTTTAAAGTTGCACCCGTCGTTACGACATCGTCGATAATCAACACGGACAGCCCTTCGCTAATAGGCTGTCGACAGCTAAAAGCATCAATCATGTTCTCTATTCTATCTTCTCTGGACAACCGCTTTTGGACGCCGTGTCGCCGCTTTTGTTTTAACAGCGAAATTGCCGGCACTGCCATTTGTCCTGCCAACGACTGCGCGATATCCGCGGCGTGATCACAGCCTCTTCGCGCCATTTTTTCATCGGCAGTAGGTATCCATGAAATCCCATCAACTGTAATATCGGCAGATTGGAGCTTTTCTTGAATCATATTTGCAAAAATTTTTGAATAATAGCGCTGATGTTCCGACTTGTGTCGATAAATCATCTGCTTGGCAAACTGATTGTAATAAAAACAACTAACCAGTCGCTCGAAACCATACTGATCCGCCGACAATTCAAAGTCGACCGGTTCCAACTGGTCCAGACAAGCGGTGCACATCTGCCACTTCGCCAAGCTGCGATAGCGCCCACAAACGGCGCATTGCAAGTCGTCCGGCAAAATCAAATTCAACCCAAAATCAATCGATTTTTTCAAATACATCGGACAACCTCTTATCTAAAGTCGAATAGCGATCGAGCTTGTTGCGCGCGTGAATCAATTCGTCCAATCGATAGTACTCACCAATCATCGTCAAATGCTGTTTGGCGCGCGTAATCGCCGTGTAAATTAAATTGTTTGACTTGATCACATCGGGAATGCGATACAGCGGTATGACGACGTAATCAAATTCGTTGCCCTGACTCTTGTGAATCGTCATGGCATATGCCAAGACCAAGTCTTCGACCAATTCCCTGCTGTAAACGGCGTACTTGCCGTCGCTAAAGCGCACCCTTATGCCCTTGTCTGTCATTGCGCTAACGCGTCCTATTTCGCCGTTAAAAATGCCTTCGCCGTCCGAAAGCGTATTTTCTCTGATCCACTTAATACTGTAATTATTGCGGTTCTGCATGACCTTATCGCCTATTTTAAAGCGATTAAAAAACTTTTCACCACCCGGATTCAGCGCCTCTTGCAAGGTCGCATTTAAGCCTTCAGCGCCCAGTTGGCCCCCTCGCAAGGGTGTCAACACCGTAATGCTGTCAATTGGATTGATGTCGTAAAAAGACGGCAAGCGCTCGCTGACCAATTTTAATAACTCGTCCAATATCAACCGATTGGATTGCGCCCGTATAAAGAAACAATCCTTGCCCTTTTTGTTAAAGGCAATCTCCGCGCCATTTAAGATGGCGTGAGCATTGTTTAAAATCAAGCTGTCCGCCGCCTGGCGATGAATCTGCGTCAACGCACGCTTTTTAACGACCCCCGAACCGATTAAATCGCCTAACACATTGCCCGGTCCTACTGCCGGCAACTGATTGACGTCGCCAATCAAAAGCAGCCGACTATCAGTCGGAATGGCCATCAGCAAGCTCAAAAACAGCGGTGCATCGAGCATCGAAACCTCGTCGACGATGACCACGTCGCTCTGCAGTGGGTTGTCGCCATTTCTATTAAAGAACAACAGGCGACTGTCTTCTTGATACTTGTACTCCAGCAGGCGATGCACAGTCGACGCCGGACGACCAATCACTTCTTCCATGCGACTAGCCGCTCTACCAGTGGGCGCACATAGGCTATAGCTCATATCGCTGTGCTCAAGGCGCATCACCCATTCTTTTAAAATCGTCGTCTTGCCGGTACCCGGTCCACCCGTCAAAATAAACAATTTGTAATTGAGTCCGCAGTCGACGCTTAACTGCTGTTCATCAGTTAAGTCCAAATCACTAAAGTTGTTTGAAAAAGTTACGTCTTTGACCAGCCCCGACTGCAATCTGGCAATCTCGCGCACGATGCCAATTTCGGTATCGTACATCAACCTAGTATAAATGCGCGTCTGATCGCTTACGGCATCGCGCTCAACGACGATATCGCCGCGAATGGACAGTTCCCGCAAAGCCTCTTCAACTAATTCTGCAGCGCTGCCAATCTTGTCGGCAACCGCCGCAAACAAATTTTCGCGCAATGTAAAAATGCGCCCAGCAGCCGCCTGCACGCGCAAGAAATAATGTATATAAGCCGTCAAGCGCTCGATGCCATCGCGACTAAAGCCGAGCCGTTCAGCCAATGCGTCGACGCGATTAAAGCCCATGCCCCTGACATCGGCAATTAAATTATAAGGATTTTTTTTAATCTGCGCCTCGCTATCTCTGCCGTATACTTCGTAAATGGCAAAGGACATCTTGGCAGACAAGCCCAGCCCACTTAAAAAGAATAGCGTCTGTTCGGCCTCTAAATGCTCTGCAAAAGACTTGACAATCTTCTTTAAAGTCGCCTGACCAATGCCCTCAACAGCCCTTAAGCGCTGCGGATTGAGGCGCATGATATCGAGCGTGTCTTCGCCGAATTTGGCAACGATGCGCTCGGCAGTGACCGGACCAATGCCATCAAAGATGCCACTGGCCAGAAACTGCACAATATTTTCTGCGTCGGTGGGCATGACGAGGCGATAGGACTCGACCTCGTACTGCCTGCCGTAAACGGGGTGCATCACTTCTTTGACGTGAAATTCATAAGTCAACTCCGGCTCAATTTGACTAAATATCCCCTTCAGCGTAACCTCTTCGTCGCCGACGTCGGCAACTAAAATATAAAAATTTGTTTCTTCATTGCAGAATATAATCGCCGTGACGACACCCGTTAAAATCATAAATCTAAAATACTCCCAATTAGTCTGGCGGTCGGCAAAAAACGCCTGTCATTTCGATCGAATGCGGCGAAGTCGAGAAATATCGAGTTTAAAAGCGAGATCTCTCCACGCCATTTAGTCGGTCGAGATGACACAAAAGCAGTTAAAGTGGAAAGTCAAATAGAAAATCAAAACTCGTCCACGCCCTGATGATAACTCCGGGCTCAATCATTATAACATTTTTGCGCCGGCTTGTAATAGCTCAACTTTATCTAATTTTTCCCAGGGTAAATCTAAGTCCGCTCTGCCAAAGTGCCCATAGGCGGCCACTTGCTTGTAAATCGGCCTTCTCAAATCGAGATCGCGAATAATCGCCGCCGGTCTAAGGTCAAAGTTATCTCTGACCAACTGTTCAATCTTCCCTTCGGCAATTTTTTCGGTACCAAATGTTTCGACTAAAATCGAGACCGGTTGAGCGACGCCAATCGCATAGGCCAGTTCGACTTCACATTTGTCGGCGAGGCCTGCAGCGACGATGTTCTTAGCGACATAGCGCGCCGCATAGGCAGCCGAACGGTCGACTTTTGTCGGATCTTTACCGGAAAACGCACCGCCGCCGTGGCGCGCATAGCCGCCATATGTATCGACGATAATCTTTCTACCGGTTAGGCCGGCATCCCCCTTCGGCCCGCCGATTACAAAGCGACCGGTTGGATTGATTAAATACTTGGTATCTCGATCTACCAATTCGGCCGGTAAAATCGGCGCAATGACGTGTTTCTTAACATCTTCAATAATTTGCTCGCGCGTCACCTCGGGATTGTGCTGCGCCGAAACGACAACAGTATCGACGCGCGCCGGCACATCATCGTGATACTCCACAGTTACCTGCGTTTTGCCGTCGGGGCGCAAATACGTCAACACGCCGTCTTTTCTGACGTCAGTAAGGCGCTTTGCCATCTTGTGCGCTAGCGAAATCGGCAAGGGCATCAATTCTTCAGTTTCAGTGCAAGCGTAACCGAACATTAATCCCTGGTCGCCGGCACCGGCGTTATTTTCTTCGTCGACATAGCGATTTTCACGATGCTCTAAATCGTTGTCAACGCCCATTGCAATATCGGGCGACTGACCGTCTAAGGCCACTAAGACGCCGCAGGTTTCGGCATCAAAGCCAAACTTCGCACGGTTATAACCGATTTCATCAATCGTGCGGCGGACAATTTTTTGAATGTCAACATAACAATTTGTCGTAATTTCACCACTGACTAAGACGAGTCCCGTCGTCACGGACGTTTCGCAGGCGACGCGCGCCATCGGATCACAGCTAAATATGGCATCCAGCACCGCATCGGAAATCTGATCGCACATTTTATCGGGATGTCCCTCAGTGACGGATTCCGATGTAAAAAATCTCTTTCTCATCATATTCCTCCTCATTATGGGGTAGCTTGCGCTATGTAATAAACACCATTACAAAAGCGCCCACAAGGCGGGCGCTTATATCAATAAACCCAACCTCATCTTTCAGAATTTCTTCCGTAGGATTTAGCACCGCGAAAATACCGGTTGCCGGACATCATCGGGCCCATTCCCTCAGTCGCTCTCAATAAGGTGTTTAACATAACTAACTTTTTAATTGCAACTACACTATATCACAGAAAGTCGAATAAGACAAGCAAATCCGGTATTATTCAGCGCAACACCTCTCCTCAAGGCAGTAATGCACTCCAGATTATCAACTAATGAGCATCATCAAAACGGGTATCGTAATCACTGACAAAAGGGTCGATGCAAAGATTAGCAGCGAACCGAGTCGATAGTCGGCGTTGTAGCGCGACGCGAAGATAGCGGTGTTGACGGCGGATGGCATGCCGACGATAACGACTGGAATATACAGCGTCAAGCCACTAAACCCGAGCGTCGACAACACAAAATACGACGCGACCGGCAAGGCGATGAGCCTAATTGAGCTAACCAACCAGAGTTGATGATCTTTGAGTATGTCATTGGCCTTAACCTCCGTCAATATAAAGCCAATAAACATCATCGACAGCGGCGTCGTCGTCGATCCTATCATGGCCAACAAATCGGCCACCGGCTGCGGAAATGACCAGTTCAGCAGAAACATTGTAAAGCCCAGTAAAACGGCAATTAAGCCGGGATTGACCAAAGCTGACAAGCGCTGCTTAAGCGGTAGACCGAGGCGATTTTTACCACTCAGCAAATCTACCCCATACGTCCAAATCAGTATATTAAAGCTGAGGTTGTAGACGGCGGCGTAAAACACGCCCTTTTCACCAAAGAGCTGGGCGACGACCGGATAGCCCATGTAACCGGTGTTGGAAAACATTATGGTGTACTCAATGACGGTGCGCCTGCCATCGTCATTTTTGAAGAGCTTTGAATACAGCTTTGAAAAGATGAAGGCCAGACCGTAAAGCGCAAAGGAAATCGCAATCAGCAAACCGCTGGACTTTAACGTTTCGACCGAAAATTCAAAATTCATCGACGACAAGATAAAAGCCGGCAATGTGACGTTCATAATAAAGGGCGCAACGCCGGCCTGAAACTGGTCGGAAACGACGTTTAATTTTTTGACGACGTAGCCGACCAATATCAATGAAAACAAAACAAATACTTGATTAAAAACTGCCATATTATTCTCCATATTCCCCTACGAATGCGTCAAAATTATCGTAGTCGG
>PDWJ01033508.1_pt1 | contig 11358 bp, 13 predicted proteins | sample 1430881 | NCBI WGS metagenome assembly PDWJ01 (sample SAMN01162460, study PRJNA174530) | Oral metagenome, whole genome shotgun sequencing project. | biome: Marine environment; feature: Marine mammal; material: Swab sample of the gingival sulcus; isolation source: swab sample of gingival sulcus... | reverse complement strand
GGCCAGGGCCAGGCCCAGTTCACGGGCCAGGTCGGGGAACTGCAGGATGCGCGCGCACTGGAAGTAGCGGTTGCTGTGCAGGCCGCTGCTCAGCAGGAAATGGCCGCTGTGCAGGGCGCCCAACTCTTCCATCAGGTTCAGCACTTTTTCCTCGGTCATACCTTTTTAGCCTCCGTTTTCCATGTGATGGGCGATGGCGGTCAGGGCGGCGGCCGGGTCGTCCGCTTTGGTGATGGGGCGGCCCACCACCAGGAAGTCGGCGCCCGATTCCACGGCCATGCGCGGGGTGGTGATGCGGTGCTGGTCGTCGGTGCTGCCACCGGGCATGCGGATGCCGGGGGTGACGGTCAAGATATCCGGGCCCAGGGCCGCGCGCAGGCGGGGCAGGTCCGCGGCGCTGCAGACCACGCCGTCGCAGCCGCAGTCCCAGGCCAGGCGGGCCAGGCGCACCACGGCGTCGTCCAGGGTGTCGTCGCTGGGGCGGGTTTCCTGGAGTTCGTCTTCGGAAAGGCTGGTCAGCACGGTGACCGCCAGCAGGGCGGGGCGCACGGCGCCGGCGGGCACCTCGGCTTCGGCCAGGGCCCGGGCGGCGGCGGTCATGGCCAGGGCGCGCAGCTGGGTCACCACTTCGGGGCCCGCGGCGGAGAACAGCTCCAGGCCCACCTTGACGAAGCCGCCGCCGGTGCCCAGGCGCCGGGCCAGGTCCAGGGCGGGCTGCCGGCCGGGCACGTCCAGGGCGGTGATGATGCGCCGCTGAGCGGGGAGCGCGCGCAGGTGGGCGATCAGTTTCTCTCTATTCATCGTTTTCCTCGTTCCTCGTTTTCCTCGTCGTCGTTTTCCTCGGGTTGCGCCGGGGTATTCCGCGATATTGCCTTGCCGCGATGGGCCATTCGTTACTAACCTTCTAACAGTCAGGGGAGCGGATTGCAAACCCATTTCGCGGTCATCAGATTCGCGCCGTCAGGTTCATGGCCGTCAGGTTCATGGCCATCAGATTCATGACCATCAGGGCACCCCAGGCTTCTGTGTGCCCGCTTGCCACTCTTCAACGCTTTCAAGAGGTTCTGTCTTGCTGGATCGCAAATATCTCAGGGAAAACCAGGAACTGGTGATACGGGCGGTGGCCCTGAAGAACGAATCCGTGGATATCGCGGCTTACTACGCCAAGGACGCGGCGCGGCGGGCCGCTCTGCAGGAGACCGAAGCTCTCCAGGCCGAGGCCAACAAGGCCAACAAGGCCATCAGCGAGAAGAAGAAGGCGGGTCAGGACGCTTCCGCGGCCATCGCGGCCATGAAGGAAGTCTCGGCCAAGGTCAAGGCCCTCAAGACGCAGGCCGCCGAGTTGGAGGCCGAGGTCGAGGCCCTTTACATGAAGATCCCCAACATTCCCCACGAAAGCGTGCCCCACGGAGGCGAGGAAAACAACGAGGTGGTGCGCACCTGGGGCGAGGTCCGCGAGCCGCGGTTCCCGGTTCTGCCGCACTGGGAGATCGGGGCGGATCTGGGCATCTTCCATCAGGAGCGGGCCAGCCGCATGAGCGGCAGCGGGTTCAGCGTGCTGACCGGCGGTGGCGCCCGCCTGGAGCGCGCCTTGATCAATTGGTTCCTGGACGTGCACCGGGAGCAGGGCTACACCGAATGCAACGTGCCCTACCTGGTGAACCGCGCGGCCATGACCGGCACCGGCCAGCTGCCCAAGTTGGAAGACGACATGTACTTGGCCCAGACCGATGACCTGTTCCTGATTCCCACCGCCGAGGTCTCCGTCACCAACATGCACATGCGCGAGACCCTGGACCTGGACAGCCTGCCGCTGAACTACTGCGCCTTCTCGCCCTGCTTCCGGCGGGAGGCCGGCGCCGCCGGGCGGGACACCCGGGGCCTGATCCGCATGCACCAGTTCCACAAGGTGGAGATGGTCAAGTTCGTGGATCCGGAAACCAGCTGGGATGAGTTGGAGAAGCTGACCGGCCACGCGGAGGAGCTGCTGCAGAAACTGGAGCTGCCCTACCGGGTGCTGACCCTGGCCACGGGCGATCTGAGCTTCGCCGCCAGCAAGTGCTACGACCTGGAGGTCTGGAGCCCCGGCGTGAAGACCTGGCTGGAGGTCAGCAGTTGCAGCAACTTCGTGGATTTTCAGGCGCGTCGCGCCGGCATCCGCTTCAAGGGCGGGGGGCGCAAGGGTTTCGTGCACACCCTGAACGGTTCGGGCCTGGCCCTGCCGCGCGTGCTGATCGCGGTGCTGGAACACTACCAGACCCAGGACGGCCGCATCCGTGTCCCGGAGGTCCTGAAGCCGTACATGGGTGGAATGGAGTTCATCGACTAGATGCTGCATCAGATCTGGCAGTTGGGCTTCCCCTGGTTGCGGAAGCGGTATGTCTTCAATAGCTATCTGCTGCTGGGGAGCCTGGGGATCGTGGTGGCGACGACCATCTTCACCTTCCGGATCAGCAAGAGCGTGGAGCGGCAGGCCTACCTGACGACCGAGCTGCTCTCCGGGGTGGCCAGCCGTCTGTTCACGGCCCAGGATCTGGATGAGGTGCTGCCCATCGTCGAGATCATCAACGGGAACGAGGTGCCCTTCATCCTGACGGACAACGCCGGGCGGCCCATCATGTGGAACCCGGCGGTCATCGGCATCCCGCTGCCGGAGTACAGCATCCTGCACCAGGCCAATCTGAGCCAGGCCCACAACCCCGTCATCACGGAAATTCTGTCCATTGATGGTCATGGCGCTGTTCTTCCTGCTCATCCTCTGGGCGCTGCAAAGCAAGAAGGAAGCCCAGCAGCAGGCCCTGTTCGCGGGCATGGCCAAGGAAACGGCCCACCAGCTGGGCACGCCGTTGACCTCGGCCATGGGCTGGCTGGCCATCTTGGAAGAGAAGGTGGGCAAAAGCAGCGAGGTGATGCGGGAGTTGAATCGGGACGTGGATCGATTGAGCATGGTCTCGGCGCGTTTCAGCCAGATGGTGGACGGCAAGGGCACCATCACGGTGAAGGTGGGCGACCATCCCACGGGCGGGGCGCGGATCACCATTTCGGATACCGGGCGCGGCATCCCCGCCGGCGTGGGCAACAAGGTTTTCGAGCCCGGATTCACCACCAAGAAACGCGGTTGGGGCATGGGCTTGGCCCTGGTTCGCCGCATCGTGAACCAGTATCACAAAGGGCGGATCACCATCGAATCCACCAGCAGCCATGGCACCACCTTCCTGCTGGTCTTACCGTTGGCGGATTCCATCCTTTAAGGAGCGGACGTGGCTTTTTCCATTCTCTGGGTCGATGACAATATCGAAGAACTGCGCTCCCACCTGATGTATCTGGGGGAGAAGGGCTATGGGGTCCAGGGCGTGACCAACGGCACCGACGCCTTGGCCGTGCTGCGGGAGCGGAAGTTCGAGGCCATCCTGCTGGACGAGATGATGCCGGGCATGGGTGGCTTGGAGACCTTGGAGGGGATCCGCAAGATCGACCCCAACATCCCCGTGATCATGATCACCAAGAGCGAGGCCGAGGACCTGATGACCCGGGCCATCGGCAAGCGCATCGACGACTATCTGGTCAAGCCCGTCAGTCCCATTCAGGTGCTCAGCGCCCTGAAGCGGCAGGTGGAGGCGCGCAAGCTGGCCGGCGAAGAGGTCACGCGCAGCTACATGAGCAACTTCATGGCCGTCAGCGATCGCATCGCCACCGCCGATCTGCCGGCGGACTGGACGGAAATCTATACCGACCTGGTGACCTGGGGCCTGGATCTGTACGAGTACAGCGACCACGGTCTGCTGGAGACCATGCGGGAGCAGCTGAGCGCCGCGAACCTCAGCTTCGGGAAGTACGTGCGTGAGCGCTACCAGGACTGGATCCATGCCGAAGACGAGGATGCCCCCCTGTTCAGCCCCGCGGTCTTCCAGCGGTTGATCGAGCCGGAGGTCGCGCGCAGCCGGCAGGTGTTCTGGATCACCATCGACTGCATGCGCCTGGACCAGGCGCGCATGATCGAACCCCTGCTGGAGGCCTACTACCACATCGACCGGGGCACCTACTGGTCCATCTTGCCGACGGCCACGCCGTACGCGCGCAACGCCCTTTTTGCCGGGCTGTACCCCGCCGACATCCGGGACCGGTACCCCGACCTGTGGGTGGACGGCCACGCCGAGGGCAGCCGCAACGCCCACGAGGACGAGCTGCTGAACGCCCAGCTGGAGCGCATCGGCAGCGCGGCCAAGGGCAGCTGCCGGTACTTCAAGATCGCCGATGAGCGCGACGTGGACCCCCTGCACCGCAACCTGGGCAGCATGGGCAACACGCGCCTGGTGGTGTCGGTCTACAACTTCCTGGACATCATGGCCCACGGCCGCAGCCAGAACCGTATCCTCAAGGAGCTGGCCCCGGACGAGGCGGCTTTCCGCGGCCTGATGCGCACCTGGTTCGAACACAGCAACCTTTTCGAGGTGCTGAGGAACCTTTCCCGGCGCGACTGCACCGTCATCCTGACCACCGACCACGGCTCCATGATGTGCCGCCGCAGCATGAAGATCCGCGGCAACCGCGACACCAGCAGCAACGTGCGTTACAAATTCGGCGACAACCTGGGCGTGGACGATGACCGCGTCATGGTCATGAAGGACCCGCGGAAGTTCCGTCTGCCGGCGCAGACCACCATCGAGAACTACGCCATCACGTCGGAGAATTTCTATCTGATCTACCCGACCAACTTCCACGAGTACGAGCGCCTGTACCGGGACAGCTTCCAGCACGGCGGCATCAGCCTGGAAGAGATGATCTGCCCCTTCCTGGTCCTGCGTCCGAGGTAGATGATGAGCCTGGACCAGAACCTGCCGTCCCCGGACGGCTTTCCGCACACCTTGGAGGTGCGCGGCCCCGCGGCCACCGTGGCTTTGGGGCGGGCCTTCGGCCGCCTGTTGCGCGGGGGCGAAGTGATCCTGCTGTACGGCCCCTTGGGCGCGGGCAAGACCTGCTTCAGCCAGGGCCTGTGCGCGGAGCTGGGGGTTCAGGACGAGGTGGTCTCGCCCACCTTCACCCTGGTCAACGGTTACGCGGGGGGGCGCCTGCCGGTGCACCACCTTGATTTCTATCGGGTGGAGGCGCACCATGATCTGGACGACATCGGCCTGCCCGATATCCTGGATGAGGTGTACGACGGCCGGGCCGTCATCCTGGTGGAATGGCCCGAGCCCGCCCTGGCGGCTTTGGACGCGGATGAAGATCGTCTGGAATTGCTGACGCTGCCCGGCACCACCGCGGACCACCGCATCTGGCACCTGCGAGGCGTGCCCCGCCTGCCGGAGAAATGGGCCCGCCTCTTTGCCGAATTCCCTGCTTGCGGAGAGTAGAACGTGCTGACCCTGGCTTTCGACACCGCCACCCCCTGGGGCCGCTTCGCTTTGGCCGAAGACGGCGCGCTGCTGCAGTACCGCCCCTTGAACGTGATGGGCAGCTATGCCGACGCCCTGTTGACGGTGGTCGAAGAGATCCTGGAGCGGAACCAGCGCGACCGCGCGGATCTGGAAGGCATTGCCGTGACCAGCGGACCGGGCAGCTTCACGGGGCTGCGCATCGGGGTGGCCACGGCCAAGGGGCTGGCCTATGGGTTGGGCTGCCGGTTGACGGCCGTCAACAGCAGGAGGTGCTGCCGCCACGGGCCCGCAAGATCGACGCCTGGTGGGAGGTGCTGCGCGCCGAGCTGGACGATCTGAACGCCCCCGCCTTCGGTGGCGATGGCGTGGAACTGCTGCTGGGGCAGGGAGGGGATTTGCGCCCGGAGCTGAGCGGCACCGGCGAACCGCACCTGCGCGTCTGGACCGCCGCCCATCCGCCCACCGCGCGCACCTTGGCGGTGGCCATGAGCGCGGGCGAGTCGGCCCTGCCCCGGGTGCATCCCTTCGCTCTGGTGCCGGAATATCTGCGCGCCAGCGATGCCGAGCTGAATCGGGATCTGGATCTGACCCCCCGCCGCCCCGCGGACAACGTGGACATCCACGAAGGCCGGCAGCCCGGCTCATGAGCGCGCTCCTGATTCGCGACGGCCGGTTGGAGGACCTGGGCGCCGTGACGCGCCTGGAGGAGCGGTGTTTCTCCGACCCCTGGAGCCCCGCCAATCTTCTGGGCGAGTTGCAGCCCGATATTTTGCGCCTGCCCTTGGTGGCGGAGCTGGATGGCGTCGTCTGCGGCTACCTGATGGCCTGGCGGGTGGCGGACCAGCTGCACATCCTGAACATCGCGGCCGCCCCGCAGCGACGCCGGTGCGGGGTGGGCACGGCCCTTTTGCGGGAGGCGGCCCGTCGCGGGCTGCAGACGGGCCAGACGGAATTGACCCTGGAGGTGCGGGACAGCAACCGCGGGGCGCGGGCCTTTTATCGGCGCCATCGCTTCGCGGAAACGGGCCTGCGTCGGGGGTATTATCAGGATAACGGCGAGGATGCCGTCATCATGACGGCCCGCAGCGAGGATGTCCTGGCGGGCTGAGGTTCTGGCGGGTCGCTCTGGCGGGTTGCTCTGGCCGGTTGTCTAAAAAAGGTTGTCCCGGTGCCCTTTCAGGGGCTAGCTTATAGTTTCGCATCGTTTTTTTCCGGCGGCCCTTGGGGGAGGCCGGTTTCCCAAGGAGGATGCCGTGTCCTGGTTGACGCAGGCCGCCAAGGGTATCAAGGCTCTTACCAGTCAGAAGAAGGACATCCCGGACAACTTGTGGCGCAAGTGCCCGGAGTGTTCGGAAGTGCTGTATCTCCGTGAGCTGGACCGCAACCTGTGGGTGTGCGGTAGCTGTGGGCACCACCTGCCGTTCAGCACCGAGCAGTACATCGATCTGCTCTTTGACGAGGGCAGCTGGTCCGAAACCCACACCGGGCTGACCAGCACGGACGCCCTGGGGTTCAAGGACAGCAAACGCTACAAGGACCGGATCAGGACCACCCGCGCCAAGACCGGCAAGGAAGACGCCGTGGTCACGGGGCGGGGCACCATCGGGCTGATCCCGGTGAGCGCCAGCATCATGGATTTCAGTTTCATGGGCGGCAGCATGGGTTCGGTGGTGGGCGAGAAAATCGCCCGCGCCCTGCTGGACAGCCTCAAGTATCGCGAAGTGGCCCTCATCCTGTGCCGCAGCGGCGGGGCGCGCATGCAGGAAAGTCTGCTGTCGCTGATGCAGATGGCCAAGACCAGCGCCGTGCTGGCCCGGTTGCGCAACGCGGGTATCCCCTTCATCAGCGTGCTGACCAATCCCACCACCGGGGGTGTGACGGCCAGCTACGCCACCCTGGGCGATATCAACGTGGCCGAGCCCGGTGCCCTGATCGGCTTCGCGGGGCCGCGCGTGATCAAGCAGACCATCGGCGGGGACCTGCCCGAGGGTTTCCAGAGTTCGGAATTCCTGCTGGAGCACGGCATGGTGGACATCATCAGCGAGCGCGCCCAGCTGAAGGAGAACCTCGAGCGCACCCTGCACTGGTTCGTGGACGGCCGCGATGTCTCCGTGCGGCGCCCGCCGCGAGGCTAGCCGATGGCACTGGGTCGACCCCGCCCCGGACACCACCCCAACCACCCCGGTGAACCCGGGGTGGGCGTGGATCTGGAACCCCCTTTCATTGCCCATGACGAGCCCACGCGCTGGCTTTTCAGCCTGAACCGTCTGGGTATTCGTCCGGGTCTGGTGCGCATCGAGGGCCTGCTGGCGGACCTGGGCCATCCGGAGCGTGATCTGCGCACCCTGGTGGTGGCCGGCACCAACGGCAAGGGCAGCACCACACGTATCCTGTACCTCTGCTGCGAGGTGGGCTTGGGCGGCCGCCTGGACGCCACCAACGCCCTGCCGGCGGTGGCCACCCTGCTGACGACGGTGGGGCTGGACCATGAGACCATCCTGGGGCAAACCCGGGAGCAGATCGCGGCCGAGAAGCTGGGCCTGCTCAAGGCGGGCACCCCGCTTTTCTGTGGGGTGGATGCTGATCTGCGTTCCCAGGTCTTCGAGGCCGCCGTCCTGGCCGGCAGTCCCGTCTACTATCTGGATGAGCTGACGCGGCGGCAGGAGGCGGAGGTCCCCGGCCGCTGGGATCTGCTCCTGCGGGAGCAGGTCTTCCCGGGGTTGCCCGACCTGGGGGCGGAAAGCATGCAGCGCAACGCGGCGTTGGCCATTCTGGCGCTGACGGAGTTGGAGGCGCGGGAAGGGAAACGGCTGCTGCCGGCGGATCTGCCGGCCTCCCTGGGGAATCTTTTTCTGCCTGGGCGGTATCAGCGCCTGCTGCGGAATCCCGATTTCATTTTCGACACGGCCCACAACACCCAGGCCCTGCGCGGCGTGCTGCGGCATTTCCGCGCCGAGCCGGCGCCGGGACGCCGCATCGTCTTCTTCGGCAGCATGCACAACAAAGAGCTGGACACGTTGCCGATGGCGGAGCTGGCCGGTTTCGACCTGTGGCTGGGCGCGCCGGTGAGCATTCCCCGCTCCCGCGATGGGGAGGAACTGCGCCGACTGTTCCGGCAGTGGCGGCTGCCGCCGGAAATTTGCGAGGTGGCCGAGGACATGGCCGCGGGCCTGCGGTGGCTGGCCCGAAACCTGCAACCCACCGACCGGGTGCTGGTCACGGGCAGCTGCTTCATGGTGGCCGAGGTTTTCCATAAGCTGGGATTCGAGGAACTGGAAACGACCCGCGTTCTGCAGCAGGCGCCGCCCCGGCTGGCGGCCTGGCGGGACGCGAGCATCGACTGAGGAGAAGAACGTGGCGGCGGATCTGTTTCTGGGAGCGGACACGGGCGGCACGGGCGTCAAGTACGTCATCACCGATCTGGCGGGCCGGGTGGTCCATGACGGCCAGATCGCCACGGACCCCACCAGCGGCAAGCGCACCATGGGCCGGCTGGCCATCGAGGTGGCGGAGAAGGTGTGCCCCAAGAAGGGTGCCGGCGGCCCGACCTTCGCCCGCCTGGCGGGGGTGGGCCTGGCCTGCGCGGGCATCGTCGATGTGGACAGCGGAGAACTGAGCCGCTCGCCCAATCTGCCCGGCTGGGAGAACTCCAACCTCAAGCGCATCCTGGCCAATGAATTTGCCGACCGTCCCGTGGCCGTGGCCAACGACGTGAACGGAGCCCTGTACGGCGAGTACGTGGCCGGCGCCGGCCAGGGCTGCCGGAATCTGGTCATGATCGCCCTGGGCACGGGCGTGGGCGGCGGCGTGCTGGTGGATGGCAAGCTGGTGGTGGGGCGCAGCAGCGGAGCCGGCGAGATCGGGCACATGGTGCTGGACCCGGCGGGGCCGGCCTGCACCTGTGGCGGCGTGGGCTGCCTGGAGGCCTGGGCCGGGGGTGTGGCCATTCTGAAGCAGGCCCGCCTGCTGGCCAAGGTGGAGCTGAAGGATACGGCCCTGGCCCGGCTGGTGGCGGCGAAAGGCGACAGCCTGACGGTGCGGGATCTGGCCGATCTGGCCCATGAAGGCGACGCCGCCTGCCTGGCCCTTTTCACCGAGGTGGGCCACCGCCTGGGGCACGCGGTGGGCAACATGCTGAATCTGCTGGACCCGGACAAGGTGATCATCGGCGGGGGCGTGGCCCAGGCCGGGGAGCTGATCTTCGGCCCCTGCCGGCGGCACGCGCCGACGCTGGTGCTTTCGCCGGGCGCCCGCAACACGCCCATCGTCCCGGCTGAGCTGGGGCCCCTGGCCGCGGCCGTGGGGGCGGCCGCCCTGGCCCGTGCCGAGGTGTCCCGCGCCGGGGTGACCGGTTAAAGATGGCGGCACGGAACAGCAGCCCCGGGACCACGCACCTGGACCGGTTGTTCCGTTTCGCCCTGCTGCCCGTGCTGGGGGTGATGGTGCTGGCGGGCGTGCTGGGCTCCCTGCATCAGGCCCTGGCCGCCGCCGCCGCGGACGGCAAACCGCGCACCCGGACCCAGGCCGAGCGCTTCGTGGACCGGGTGGTGGACGGCGAGCATATCAGCTATCTCTTCGGTCACGTCTTCATCGACCGGGACAGTCTGACCGCCGCCAGCGACACGGCCCTGTACTATCGTGACCGCGATATCTACGAATTCCTGGGCCATGTGAAGATGACCCGCGGCGCCGGCGTGCTGACCTGCGACCGCGCCTGGATCAACCGCGACACCGGCCGCAGCGATTTCTTCGGTGGCGTGCGTCTGGCCGAGGCCGGGGTCATCGGTACCGGCCGCAAGGGCGAGTCCCGGGGGACCTGCTGACCAGCAGCGCCCGCGCCATGAGCTTCTACCGGGCGGAGAACCGGGTGGTGATGGTGGATTCGGTGCGCATCCGCCAGGGCCAGACTCTGGCCGAGGCCGACAGCGCGGTGGCCTACGGCCGCGAGCACATGGTCCTGGTGGGCAACCCGCGGGTCCGGATGAGCCGGGACAACAGCATGGTGGGCGACCGCATCGAGGTCTTCTATGAGAACGGTGAGCTGGTGCGGGTCGTTCTGGTGGGGCAGGCCCGGATGGAGGACAGCACACCCGACAGCCTGGCGGCCATCTACCAGGGGCTGCCGCGCATGGACGTGCTGGAGGGCGACAGCATCAGCATCCACTTCGTGGATGAGGAAATCGATCGTAGCGTGGTGGTGGGCGCGGCCCACAGCCTGTACACGCCCACGGACCTGAACGAGGAAGTGGCCACCAACGACGTCAACGGCGACACCATCACCATCGATTTCCACAACAGCCGAGTGCGGCGGGTGAACGTGGTGGGCAACATGACGGGCAAGTACCGCTTTGCCAAGGTGGCGGCCATGCGCGAGATGCTGGCCGGCAATACCCCGCTGGCGGACATGCTGCGCCAGGGGGCCGTGGACAGCACCGTCTTGGCCGACGACGGCCTGGTCAGGGCCGCTTTGGACAGCTTGGCGGCGGCCGGTTACGACACCAGTGCCGCGACTCTGGATTTTCTGGCCAGCGCCCAGGATGTGGACTACCGGGGCCACTCGGTGGATTTCGAGATGCGGAAGAAGGCCATCGACATCCGGGGCGACGGCCAGTTGGACTACGGCACCATGAAGCTGACGGCGGACCACATCAAGCTGGACACCACCGACCGGGAACTCTACGCCGAAGGCGAGCCCCTCATCCAGGACAGCGAGGACATCGCCGGTCACCAGATGGGTTACGATTTCCGCAACCGCACCGGAGCCGTGCGCCGGGGCGTGACCACCTTCGACGGCTACTACTATGTGGGCGAGGAGATCAGCCGCTTCCCCGACTCCACGCTCAAAATCTGCAATGCCAGGATGACGAGCTGCGATCTGGAAAATCCCCACTACCACTTCTGGGCCGACAAGATGAAGATGCGCATGGACGACAAGGTGGTGGGCAAACCCATCGCCCTGCACATCGGCCGGGTGCCTGTT
>PDWJ01004923.1_pt1 | contig 11358 bp, 12 predicted proteins | sample 1430881 | NCBI WGS metagenome assembly PDWJ01 (sample SAMN01162460, study PRJNA174530) | Oral metagenome, whole genome shotgun sequencing project. | biome: Marine environment; feature: Marine mammal; material: Swab sample of the gingival sulcus; isolation source: swab sample of gingival sulcus... | reverse complement strand
GAAAATTTACTGGCCATGCCGATTCGCCCGCTTGAGGTGATGCTTGGCAAAGTCATTCCCTATATTATGGTAGGGCTGTTGCAGTCGTTGATGATTATCGCTGCGGCTCTGTGGTTATTTAATGTTCCCTTTATCGGCAATAGCGTTATTTTAATCGCCGGGTTAGCGCTTTTTTTGCTGGCTAATCTGACGTTGGGGTTTACTTTCAGCACCATTGCCGCCTCACAGTTGCAGGCGCTGCAAATGACCTTCTTCTTTTTTCTCCCCTCTTTGATGTTATCGGGCTTTATGTTTACTTTCCGCGGCATGCCGATATGGGCACAGTATCTGGGTGAAGTCTTTCCACTCACTCATTTTTTACGCATTATTCGCGGGGTTATGCTCAAAGACGCCAACTGGCAAATGCTGATGCTGGAATTCGCTGCCATCCTTGCCTTCTGGTTGTTTTCTATTTTACTCGCGATGCTACGCTACAAACGCACGCTCTAACAGCCGGTGACAGCTTGTTATTTTTGCCCTAGAGTCTGGAAAATACGTGTATGAACTATAGTGATGTGAAGTAACTCTTGCCAGGCAGCTTGATCCCACTGGTGGAATTGCTTTTTCGCTGACTTTAAATGGTGAGATTCTCCAGAAAGCTGACGGCTCATATATGTTATTTCCTATTGCCAAGCAAATCGCGCATATCAGTCAGTTTTGTATCCTGACGCATGGAGCGCCCCAAAAGGTGTGGGCAGACTTAATATTGGAGATGAAATCGCCCTTGAGTTAATGGGTAAGGTTGAAGCACGATTTATGGTCAGTTAATCCCATAGCAGATATGGTTTTTAAAAAGATGCTGATACAATAGTATTGTATTGTTCATTGATCGTTAATATGGATAATAATGGTCATTAGCAGTTCAAATATTTATTTGATTTAGAGGTGATGGTAGATGAGTGAATTGGTATGTCCGAAATGTCAGGGTGATTATTGTTATAACGATGGTATTAATTATGTTTGTCCTGAGTGTGCATTTGAATGGAACGATGCCACATTATTGGACGAGACACCAAAAGTATTAGACGCCAATGGTACTGAGTTAGCCGATGGTGATACGGTGAGCCTCATTAAAGCACTAAAACTAAAAGGCAGTACACAAACACTCAAGCAAGGGACTAAAGTAAAAAATATTCGTTTAGTGCCTGAGAGTGATCATAATATTGATTGTAAAATAGATGGAACTGCAATGATGCTAAAATCGGAATTTGTTAAAAAATGCTAGTCAATCATAATTTTATAAATTTATTTTGCCAGGCTTTCGATTAATTGCCGGGTGGGTTTTGGTAATCCTTTGACCAGCGCTTGTTCTATTGTAAACCAAGTATGTGGGTTGGCTTTCGGGGTAATATTTACAACCACTGGATGAATGGTCAAATGATAATGCGTAAAAGAGTGCTTAATGGCTTTGTGTTCGTATGTATCATGAAGTTTGCCTAAAGAACTGGCAAACGACTGAGCGGCCTCAATATTTAGAAATTCGGGAAAACTCCATAAATTGCGCCAAATACCTTGGTCAGGACGCTTTTCCAATAGTAGGTACGAATGATGCCAGGCTATCAGCATCACCGTGTGCTTATGCGGTTTAACCGCTTTTGCTTTTTTTAATGGTAGTTTATGGGTTAGCGAAAACTTGAGCGCGAGACAATTATCTTTAATCGGGCATAAATGACATTTGGGTTGGCTGCGGGTACAGATTAAACTACCTAAATCCATTAATCCTTGAGTGTAATGACGCAGGTCATCCGCTGTATCGGGTAATAAGTCCTCTGCCAATGACCATAACTGACGAATGGTTTGTGGATCACTATGGTAACTATTAATTGCCCGATGGCGGATCAGAACACGTTTAACATTACCATCGAGAATGGCCTCACGTTTACCAAAAGCAAAAACAGCTATCGCAGCGGCGGTTGAGCGGCCAATGCCTTTTAGTGTTTCAAGTTCAGCTCTGGTATCAGGAAACTTGCCAGCAAAATGATGAATGATTTGGCGGGCAGCATATTGCAGATTGCGGGCACGGCTATAATAGCCAAGACCGCTCCATAAACTAAGCACGTTATCCTGAGGCGCATCAGCCAAAGCGCTTACTGTCGGTAACGCTTGGATAAAGCGGGGAAAATAATCTAAAACGGTGGTAACTTGTGTTTGTTGCAACATCACCTCTGATAACCATATCCAATAGGGATCATTTGTATTTTGCCAGGGCAAATGATGACGTCCGTGTTGGCGTTGCCAAATAATAAGTCGCAAGGCAAAAGCGTTGGGTCGAGAGATAGCCATTCTGTGGTGTAATCTGTCAGTTAATAGCGGCGATTGGACATGGTATAAATCAGTGTGGTCAGGTTATGACCGTGATTTGGCAATGTGTTACTGATTGTTACGGCGGTTGCACTGTGAGCGCGTGCCAGTTCCCTACTGCGCTCAATCCCAAGCATACTAACATAAGTTTGTTTCTGTTGAGCCTGATCTTTACCGGCGGTTTTACCAAGGGTATCGCTGTCGACAATTGTATCAAGAATATCATCAATAATTTGAAAAGCCAGGCCAAGTTCCTTGCCAATTTTAGTGAGAGTATCACGGTAGCGGTCATATTGAGGTGAAGGTGAGGCGCCAAGATGTAAGGCGGCTCCAAATAAAGCCGCTGTTTTGCTGCGATGAATTTTCTCAAGAGTCGTTTGGTCGATTTTATGATTTTCGGTATGAATTATATCGAGCATTTGTCCTCCGACCATTCCCTTATGACCGGCGGCTAAAGACAAACTTTGAATTTGTTTGACCATAATACTCTCTGCTTGTTTACTTTGAGTTAAAATTGCAAAAGCAAAAGTATTAAGGGCATCACCGGCTAAAATGGCGGTTGCTTCGTCAAAGGCTTTGTGATTGCTTGGTTTGCCACGTCGATAACCATCATTATCCATCGCCGGAAGGTCGTCATGAATTAATGAATAGGCATGAATGCACTCAATGGCGGCGGCGGCATGATCAACATCGCCTGCCTCTAAGCCAAAGTCTTTAGCGCAGGCATAAACCAGGGCTGCGCGTAAGCGTTTTCCACCATTCAAGGTACTATAGCGCATTGCTCTGGCAATACGCGAGTCATCGTCAGGTAATAATTGAGTTAAGATCAGTTCAATGCGTTTGAGGTAAGTTTCTTCAGGCATCGTCTGATTGGTCATGGAAAGGCTCCAGGCTGATTTGCGAAGGTTGATTGCTATTTTGCATCAGAATCTGTACTTTTTGCTGGGCGTCGTTAAGCGCTTGCTGGCACTGGCGGATTAGAGAAATACCCTCTTCATATTGTTTGAGAGAGGCCTCTAAACTGAGCTCTCCGCTTTCCATTTTGCGAACAATGTCTTCCAGATTTTTCAGGTGTTTTTCGTATTGATGAATAAGATTGTCTGTGGTCATAATTTGGTTCTAATTAGGATATTAAAAGTGATATTCGTCTAATAATTGCATCATACTATCATAGCGCTGAGGATAAATGGTTTTTGCGTTCAGTGCGGCCAATACGGCACATTGCGGCTCATGTCGGTGACTGCAATCATTAAACTTGCATTGGGTCGTATAAGGGGAGATATCTTTAAAGCCACTGATAATCTGCTCACGAGAAAGATGTGGAATGGCAAAACCACGTACGCCTGGGGTATCAATAATCGCCCCTTCTTGGTGAGCTGAGGGGTGGTAAGGATAGCGTCTTAGATTGGTAGTGGTATGGCGACCTAACTCGGTGGCAGCGGAAATCGCCTGAGTCCAAATATTCAGATCCGGGATAAGATGGCTAATTAAACTGGATTTACCAACGCCGGATTGCCCACAGATGACGGTTTGTTTTCCTGCAAGCCAAGCGGAAAGTTCGCTAATGCCGATATTATTTTCTAAGCTGCTATAGAATAGGGGATAGCCAAGGTCGGCATAGGGTTGTAGGCGTTGGTGTATATCTTGCGTAATTGCCTTATCTGCCAAGTCGAGTTTATTGCATAAAATAGCGACATCAATATCTGAAGCTTGGGCGGCAATGAGATAGCGATCAAGCAAATTGCTTTGCCATTCAGGTTTCACGGCGATAACAATAAGTAGCTGATCAATATGGCTGACTAATGGTTTTAGCTTGCGTCCTGACCATTTATATAAAGTCTTTTCATGAGGAAAAATAGCCTCGATAATGGCGCGATCATTACCAATTTTGGAAATAAGAACCCGATCATTGCAAGCAATAGACCCAGTTTGTTTGCGCCAATCGGCAGCAATAAATTGCCCTTTGTGACTTAACAATACTTCAAAGCCAAGATGGGTAATGACGAGCGCGACTTCATCATCTGAATAATCACATAGCTTGCCTAATTGGTTGGCTTGAATGCGACGTTGTTGTTGCTTGCTTAGCTTTTTAGTCAAAATAGGCTCAATTTATTCCTGGGGCGGTGTATTTTGTAGCTCTTCGGCAAAAATATCATCAATGGCTTGCTGTTGTCCGGTATTGGCACCTTCACCGTAAAGTTGATTCCAGCGATACTGTAACCAGCTATCGCGAACCAATAAATATTTATCGCCAACATCACTACCGATAGCGCGTTCGGTACTTAATAAATTGGCACGTTTTTGTACGTATTTTGCTCCAGTGAGAGCCAGGCGATGAGAGTCGGGATTATAATATCCAAGCGGTTCAAAAAAAGCTCTATCGACAGCTAAACCAAAGCCATCACGTAATGTACTAGGTCCTAAAATAGGGATGACGATATATGGACCAGATGCAATACCATAATGATCTAAGGTAGAACCAAAATCTTTTTTAATTTTTGGATTACCTAAAGGAGTGGCAACGTCAAATAAACCGCCTAAACCAAAAACAGTATTATTAATGACTCTGGCTAAAATGTTCATCGACTGTTCAAATTCGAGTTGTAAAACACTATTGGCAAATGAGCCGACATCGTCAAGATTACCAAAAAAGTTATTCACACGTCGTTCACCAAAATCAGGCATTAGGGCATGATAACCAGTGGCGATTGGTTTGAGCAATATGGTATCAAGCGTATCGTTAAAAACAAAAATTTTACGATTGACGGGCTCCCATGGATCATAGGTATAACCGTTGCTGTCAATAGCACTGGCACAACCTGTTAATGCAATGGCTATTAAGATTAGGTTTAAAAATTTATTTTTCATTATAGGCTCTTTTCCGTAGCTTCTTCTGACATAATAATGGTTTTTTCGTCGTCTGTTTTTTCCTCATCGTCACAATAAATATCACTTTGCAAATAGTGTTCTTTAAAATAGCTTAAAAATACATTAATAACGGCAGCAGCGGGTAAGGCTAATAAAATTCCCATAAAGCCAAATAGTTGGCCACCGGCTAGAACTGAAAAAATAACCGCGACGGGATGAAGACCAGTGCGATCGCCGACAAACATCGGGGTAAGAAATACCCCTTCAATCATCTGCGCTACAGTGAATACAATGATCACCTGAAACGGGTGCATTAGATCCTGAAATTGAATGACAGCCATTAATCCGGCGATAGCAATGCCTACGATTAACCCCAAATAAGGAACAAAACTAACAAATCCGGAAAATAATCCGATGATAATGGCCATATCGAGCCCGATAATAGATAAACCGGTTGCATAAATAATACCTAGTGCCAACATGACAAAAAGCTGTCCGCGCAAGAAGCCGGCCAAAACTTCGTCAGAGCGGCTGGTGAGCACTTGTACAGTATCATAGTATTGTCGAGGGACTAGTTCATTTAGCTTGGCAATTAAAATATCCCAGTCACGCAAGAGATAAAAAGTAACCACAGGAATGAGGAATAAATAAGTAGCCGTGGTGACAATAAAATTGGCCGGTTTTCTTAGTCCGGATAATATTTGTTGAAAGGCATTTGCGGCGTTGCCTAAATTATTGCTAATCGTTTCCTGAATTCCTTCTATATTCAGATTATTGGCATTAATAGGGATAAGGGTATTTATTTTAGGAATGACGGTTGTTTTAATCCAACCAATATAATCGGGTAATTTTGTCGATAAAAGATGAAATTGATTGTCGATGGTAGGAATCAAGATTATCACAATTAAAGCAGCCATTAGAGTAAAGAACATGAAGACAATAATGACGGATATTGAGCGGGATAAATGTAGTTTTTCGAGACGATCGGTAACAGGGTCGCCTAAATAAGCCAGTAAAGCTGATACCAAAAAAGGTGTGATGATCGGGCTAAGTAAGTAAAATAGTCCGATAAGCACGATACAAAAAATCAGCCAAAACATTCTTGAGTCTGTCATAGATATCAATTATGAATGAAAAAGATTAAATATTTTAGCAGACCAAATGTGTTTTGTATTGATATAACTTGGGACTATTATGAAAAATTTAAAGACTATTACCGATTTTATCCGTTATGCCTGTACCCAATTTACTCAAGCCAACCTTTATTACGGGCATGGTACAGATAATGCGTTTGATGAAGCGGCAGCCTTAGTGTTGGGATTATTAAAATTACCTTACGATCTCCATTTTGCTTATTTTAGTGCCAATTTAACAGACGAAGAGCAACAAATTTTATTCGTCGGTATTCATAAGCGTATTAATGAGCATATGCCGGTGCCATATATTACTCACAGAACATTTTATGGCGGGGTAGAGTTTTATGTTGATCAGCGGGTTTTGATTCCCCGCTCACCAATTGTTGAAATGATTGAAAGCGGTATGCAACCCTGGTGGGAGGGAACGGCTCCACAACGGATATTAGATTTATGTTGCGGCAGTGGGTGTTTGGGTATTTTAGCCAAACTGTATCAACCTCAGGCTGAGTTGGTGCTGGCGGATATTGATCCGCAAGCGCTGGATGTTTGTGCAATCAATATTGATAGGTTAGGAATAGATGACGGTAGTATCACGATGGTTGAAAGTGATGGGTTTCAAAAAATAACAGGTCAGTTTGATTGGATTATCTGCAATCCGCCTTATGTAGAAGAAGAGGAGATGAAAACCATTGTTGAAGAATATCATTATGAACCCGTACATGCTTTAATTTCGGGCAGTGATGGATTAGAACTCACTCGCGTTATTTTAAAGCAAGCGAGCCGGTACTTAACGGACAATGGTTTATTGATTTTAGAGGTGGGAATGACCTGGACATCCTTAGAAGAAGCTTATCCCGATCTTGATTTTGAGTGGGTGGAGTTTGAGAGAGGCGGGCAGGGGGTGTGTGTGATCAATGCAGATGAGCTGAAAGCATGGGAACTGGCAGGTTTATTAGCCCCTCTTTAGTATATGTTTATATTAAAAATTGTTTTTATCTTGTTTAGAATATTATTTTCTTAATGTGACTGGTTTATTTAATGTGTCTTATTCAGGGCGCATTAAGATACTGATAATACGACGTTGATTGGCTTTGGTAATAGTAACGTGCCATCCGGCAAATGTAATGGTCTCGCCAACGGCAGGCATTCTTTCCATCTTCATCAGTATATAGCCACCAATGGTATCAGCGTCTTCACCACTGAGCTCGATACCTAGTGCTTCATTGACTTCTTTAATGTCAGCAAGTGCTTTAATCTGATAACTGCCATCGTCATTAGCAAGAATTTTTGTATCAGCAATTTTGTCGTGCTCATCGTCAATTTCACCGACAATTTCTTCGATTACATCTTCGATGGTAATAAGACCTGATAAGTTACCGTATTCATCGATCACTAAAGCCATATGATTGCGGTTAACCTGAAATTCACGCAAGATAGCGTCAAGAGGTTTGCTTTCCGGAACAATCGTTGCCGGCCGTATTTGTTCTAAGAAACCAAGGTTTTTTTTGCTTTCCATCAGTAAAGGCAATAAGTCTTTACTTAATAAAATACCATGTAATTTTTCATGTGCTTCATCAACGACTGGATAGCGCGAATGACCCGATTCCAAGATCACCGATAACACCTTATCCATCGACCAGTCATCCTCTATGACTATCATTTGTCCACGTGGAATCATAATATCGCGGACTTGTGTTTCAGAAATATGGAGTAATGATTCAATCATCGCGGCGGTATCTTCATTTAGTGCCTTGGCTTGGCGAGCTTGATAAAGAAGGTCGGTGAAGGCTCGAGTATAGTCATTTGGGGCAGAATGGTCAGACCAAAGTGAAGAAATTTTGTGAAGCCAGTTATTCGATTTTGGTTCTATTGGGTCGTCGTTCATAAACTCATGGCGTTAAAATAAAAACCTATTTTAATGCTTTTGTGATAATTGACCAATAAAAATATTTTTTGGGTCAAGTTGAATTGATTTGATTATTTTAACTTAGAGTGATTTTGATGACTAAGCGGTCTGTTCATTAGGGAAAAATTACCTTAGAGTGCGTTAAATAATTTAGCGTATCATTAGGGTAGCATTTATAATTGGTCATCAAACAGGATTAGGGTAAGTATGTGGTCAAATCGAAAAGTGGTACTGATAGGGCCTATGGGTGCAGGTAAAACGTCTTTGGGCAGGCGCTTGGCTGATACCATTGGGTGGCAATTTATCGACACTGACCAAAAAATTTGTCAGAGAACGGGTGTTGATATTCCAACGATTTTTGATCGGGAAGGGGAAGGCGGTTTTCGGCGTCGTGAGAGTGAAGTTTTAGCAGAAGTATTGTCTTTTTCAGGTGATTGGGTAGTGGCTTGTGGTGGTGGGATTGTGTTAAAAAAAACTAACAGGCAATTAATTTCAAAACAGTTTTTGGTCATATTTTTAGATGTGTCTATTCCGCGTCAATTACAAAGAGTCGGGAATGATAAAAACCGTCCTTTAATTAATATGGTCGATAAAGAAGCACAATTAAAACGGTTGAGTGATGAGCGTTTAGGACTTTATGAGGGGCTTGCTGATGTGCGTATCAATACTGATAATAATAATTTCTCACAGTCGTTTAAAAAGTTAGTTAAAGCCCTGAAAAAGCAATGTGGTTTTTGATCGAGTAGTTGATTGTTGAATTGGCTTTAGGGGGTTAAATTATCTTACCAGCGCATATTAGTTTATCTGGCATGCGCTAAAAAATATAAGCGGCGCCTTAACAGGGAGAATAGCGAATTATATTAACCAGGAATAAATTATAAAGATAGGGAAGGGTCTTGATAAATATTGCAGAAAAACGGTTGCCTAAAAATCTGTGGATAAGATATTCTTAGGACAAAATAAAGGTTATGGTAAGTCAGATCATCTGTTAGGATACTTTTACTTAATCGGTTTTATGAATGAATAGAAAAGAAAATATTGAAAAACTTGCACAAAACAAAAATTGGGATGTCATTGTCATCGGGGGAGGAGCGAGTGGACTTGGTGCAGCATTGGATGCGGTGACGCGTGGTTTTAACACATTGCTTGTTGAGTCGCATGATTTTGCCAAAGGGACTTCCAGTAGAAGCACCAAACTGGTTCATGGCGGAGTACGTTATCTGGCTCAAGGCTATATTGATTTAGTGCTAGAAGCATTGCATGAACGAGGTCTGCTGGCAAAAAATGCGGCTCACTTAGTAAAAAATCAAACTTTTATTATTCCTAACTATCGATGGTGGGAAGGCTACTATTATAAGATAGGCTTGTCCATTTATGATTTGATGGCGCGCAAACTACGCTTGGGAAAAACACAAAAAATTAGTAAAACAGAGACAATTCAAAGACTCTCAACCATTAATACTCAACAATTATGTGGGGGCATTGTTTATCGAGATGGACAGTTTGATGATTCACGATTAGCGATTAATTTGGCACAAAGTATTGCCGATAATGGTGGTACGGTGATTAATTATATGGCAGTTGTGGATTTGCCTAAGTCTGCCAATGGTCGGATTAAAGGGGTTATTTTGGAGGATGTACTTACTGGGGAGCGGCAAGAAGTTTCTGGTAAAGTTGTGATTAATGCGACAGGGGTATTTACTAATAATATATTACAAATGGATAAACCTACAAAACGCCAGTTTATTGTTCCAAGTCAGGGGATTCATTTAGTTCTAGATCGCTCATTTTTACCTGGTGATGATGCTTTGATGATTCCCAAAACTGATGATGGTCGTGTTCTATTTGCAGTGCCGTGGCATGATAAGGTTGTGGTAGGTACAACAGATGTTTTGGTTGAACAGGCAGATTTTGAGCCAAAACCACTACCACGCGAAGTTGAATTTATTTTAGCCACTGCCGGTAGATATCTTAGTAAAAAACCCACCAAAGAAGATGTTCTCTCTGTATTTGCCGGTTTACGGCCATTAGCAGCACCTGAAAAGGAAGGTAAAAGTACTAAAGAAGTATCCCGTAGTCATAAGGTTATTGTTTCAGATACTGGATTGGTGACCATCACTGGTGGCAAATGGACGACGTATCGTAAAATGGCAGCAGATGTCATTGATAAAGCTATATCTGTTGGAAATCTTGACAAAAAAATGTGTGTTACCGAGCACTTGGCTATTCATGGTAATTTGCCTGTAGAGGAGGTAGATCATCAAAACCACCAATATATTTATGGCAGTGATATGAAAGCTATTCAACAGCTTAGTCAAGAAAATCCTGATTACACACAGCAGATTCATCCTAATTATCCGTATTTAATTGCGGAAGTTATTTGGGCTGTGCGTGAAGAGATGGCGCAAACAGTAGAGGATGTATTGGCACGAAGAGTGCGATTACTTTTTTTGGATGCCAGAGCTGCTATTGATAGTGCTGAGAAAGTTGCCACAGTTATAGCAAAAGAGCTTGGGCATGACCATGGATGGATAACAGAGCAAATCACTATATTTACCAATTTGGCTAAAGGGTATTTATTAGCAAATTGATGAAAAATGTAAATAATTTATTTAAACACATCATTAAACTGGTTTTTCATGTTTAAATATCTTTGTAATTGTAAATGGTTTCAGTAATGTATTTTTCAAAGGAAGTGCTATGAGTGAAAAATTTATCTTGGCTCTTGATCAAGGTACGACTTCTTCTCGTGCTATTTTGTTCAATCAACAAGGTAAGATTGTAGGGGTGGCGCAAAAACCGTTTGAGCAAATTTTCCCCAAACCGGGTTGGGTAGAGCACAATCCAAATGAAATATGGTCTTCACAAGTATCAGCCGCTGCAGAGGTCATTGCTAAAGCCAATATTACCGGGCGTGAAGTGGCGGCCATTGGGATAACCAATCAACGCGAGACGACCATTATTTGGGATCGGGAAACAGGAGAGCCTATTTATAATGCGATAGTTTGGCAGGATAGACGAACGGCAAAATTTTGTGATGTATTAAGAGAGCAAGGTTATTTAGAGACGATTAAACAGAAGACAGGTTTGGTGTTGGATGCCTATTTT
>PDWJ01008057.1_pt1 | contig 11359 bp, 8 predicted proteins | sample 1430881 | NCBI WGS metagenome assembly PDWJ01 (sample SAMN01162460, study PRJNA174530) | Oral metagenome, whole genome shotgun sequencing project. | biome: Marine environment; feature: Marine mammal; material: Swab sample of the gingival sulcus; isolation source: swab sample of gingival sulcus... | reverse complement strand
CCCATGGATGATATTCACGGCTTTGGACTTGCTCCCATGTTGGCAGCTTTAGGTTGGGAACATCGGTACTTCTTGTCTCGACCCGATGCCTATGCTCTGCTTTATCAGAACAGATAATTTCAATATTGACGAAGTTCGCACCAGTATTTATTGCTACCTCGTTCCATTCTTTGCGAGTTAATTTAATGGGATTACAGGAATCAGCTATAACACTATTACCTAGTTTAAGATTATCTGAGGCTACCTTATGTGCAAGCCTGTAGCCTTCTCCCTCCACCTTAAAATCACATAAATCTCTTATCGCTTGCTCAACAGTATCAATTCGTAAATAGGTGGCTCTTACCACTTTTGCAAGTTCTTTCGCTATAGCTGATTTTCCAGTTCCCGGAAGCCCAGAAAATATAAAAAGTGTTGGTTTCATCATAGATTATCTTGTAATACCCTTATTCTAATACCACATAACGGTCACGGCCATGGATAGTTGCATGATTTAAGCAATAAAGTTAGTAAATAAATCACAAATAGAAAATTCTCGCGAATTCTCGTAAGTAGGCTTGACCAAGCAATTATTTATAGCCTTTGTTGTAAGCTGTTTTTTTATTCATTCTGTTTAATCAGTTCAATATTATATAATTCAATTTCAGTCAAAAATTGTTCAACTTTTTTATGTTGAGCTCTGTACCATTCTTGCTTTCTGAAATACTTGTCCATTTCTCCATTTTTTTTAAAAATATATCCATATCGAGCAAAAATTTCATTTCTCATTAATTTTAAATCTTTCGAATTCACTTGTTTTAATTCTTCTATGTCTAATTTTCTAAAAGATGCTTTACTATATTTTCCATAATAAATGTTTTCAAACTGAAGTTTTGTTCTCGTTCCAATTTCAAATTCACTATTTTCAATCCAACTTGTCCACGGATTGTCAATCCTTAGCCCTTTTATTAATTCGCCAGATTTTGTTTTGAATTTTATGAATTGTCCAGAATGTTGGTCACTCGTAAATTTTCCTTTTTTATCTATTGAGATATTTGTTAAAGTTATGTAATTACTTTTCCAAATTCCAGAGTCTTCTTCCCAATATCCATTCTGAACTTGTCCAATAATACAATCTCCTGAGAAGAACAAATGAAAATCAGATTCGCTTTCACTTTCCCCAAAATGATATGTTCCAGCATATTCAATTTCAAATTTTGGCATCCAATTTGTCAAATCAGATTCATTAATTTCTTGTCCACCCCAATATTGAGCAAAAATTAAATTTGAAGTAAATAGTAAGATTATTAATATTCTCATATGTTTCTCTCAAATGGCTTACAACGGTGCGGTGTATGAATAGTGCGGGATTTGAAAAGCGATAGTTTTCAAATTCGCACTACTCGTAGCACTTGCCGTCTTTTATTTTGTAACTCCTCAAAAATACAAAATAAACGCAAAAGTGCGGGCAAAATAGAACAACTTTTTGAACTCCTACTCTACCCGCATTATTTATACACTTGTGTGCCTGTCAGTTTTTATTCAATAATTTGAGTTAAATTAAGTAATTACTAAAAACTTTTTTCTTTTATAGTCTTAATAAAATCAGCACATTTAATGAGAAAATTATCTAGGTTAGGTTCAAATTCTTTTAAATCTACATCATCACTCCAACAGTCTGGAAAATTTTTATTCACACTTAAATTTGGAAATAATTTAACAGTACTTTTACAGAAATCATATGCTAACTTTCTGCTTAAACCAATAGTTTCAAGCCTTTTTGCAGAATAGTCTATACAGCAAGTTCCTTTAGTTTTGACATAAAGTATTGGTATAAGTATTCCACTTCCATTAGGATCTGGTGTTTCAATCACATAAGAGGCTGTATTCCATCTTACTTCATAATTCTCTTCTCTAAACCTGTTTAATATATTTTTTGCAATTTTAAGTTTTTTATTATCTGTTTTACTTAGTAAAGTATCAAAAAACTCTTCTTCACTTAAACTGCTTTTGGTTGATTTAGTTTTATCTTCAGAAAAATCAGTTTCAATACTAATATTAGCATTTGTTTGATTATCGATTTTAATAATGCCTCTTGTAATTTCTTTTGTGCGTGTTATTAGGTTCGGAACCACTATCATTTCGTCATTATCTTGTCTCTTATAAATTTGTAGTTCAACAAGACCAAGAGTAAATAGCAATTGTGCTGATTTACTTAAATAATCAACCATATCTTCAACACTTTCTCTTATTCCGTCTCCAACAATTAAAAGTAAAAACCTACCTCTTTTTAAGTTTCTATGAATATTATCAATTAGTACCGAATTATATTCATTATCAATATTCTCAAATTCATTTATTGATTCTATTATTCCTTTTTTATTCGGATGTTTATTCTTAATTTCATTATCTAATTTGTCAAAGCTCCATGATGTCAATTCTTTAGCATAATCAATTATTTGACCAACGACTTCTCTTTTTGCTTCAGGGTTTCTCCAAAGTTTAGTTTCAACTATTGTTAAATAACCATCACTTGAAATAAATAGGTTGTCTATAAAACCAACATCTGTAGATATTTCTCTTCCAAGTGGAATGAGTGGTGAAAAACCAATTTCAAGATTATCAACAGGTAGAATCTGAGGATTATCAAATATTAACTTTTGAAGCCAATTCTCTTGAAATAATTTTTCAGTCAGCGGAACTCTTTCTAGTCTATAGGTTTCTGTATTTGAAATCACAAATGGTATTCCTTGACTCCTTCTTCCTTTATTTATCATAATTTACTTCTGTTGGTTCTTGTATTCTAAATTGCAGGTAACGGTTTAGTGTATGAGCAGTAGCGGATTAAAAAACGAAAACTTTAATTTCAGCCCTACACTTAGCCAAACTTTGTTTTAATTTTTCAAATTTACGCAAAAAAATTAGAGATAAGGTTTGACGGGTAAAAAAGCACAAATTTTGAGTTAAGCACTTTACCCGCTATTGCTTATACACTATGTTATGTGCAGTATTATTTTATTTTTTCTAATCGTTTGATTACTTCTTTGTATTCCCTTTTTATATAATCATTATCTTCTTTGTTCATTCTTTCCTTATAAACAGGTAATAATTCTTTTAGTTTTGGAAAAAAATCTTCTTCTTCTAAACCTAAAATAACATTTAATGCTTGAATTTGCACTTTCCTATTCTTATCTACAAATAGTGGGTAAAAAACAGAAAAATCTTTTGGTCTTTTATTAACCTTACTTTGAATGGGATTAAATTTCCAAGAAGCAAATTCAAAATTTTTTCTATTTATCATTTGTAAAATAGCAACTTTGACTAAATATGATTTATCATTAATCAAACATAAAATTTCTTCAAACGGATAATCATATAGAGTTTCTAATCCCCAAAGCCCCAATTGCCTATTCCTTGCTGTCTTACTTTTTAGAGCCTTTACAAAATAAGATTGAGTTCGCAAATCAGGTAAATGTCTTTGGCAAATAAATACGATTGCAACTAAAAGTGCTTGATATACTTTCTTATTTTCTGTTTTATCAATCACCTCTAAAAGTATTGTTATTATTTTTGGGTGTGATAAATAGTTATCCCAATCCCTTATTTTTGTTCGTGCCTCCGAATCTATTTTTCGTGCAGATTGGATTTTTTCTTCATCTGTTCCGTTTTGGATATTGAGTAAATATTTTGCTTGATTTTTACTCAAAGAAGGAATAGGTACATTTTCTAAAAATTCCTTTTGTGCCTTTGTATTTAAACTTTTTACAAAACCTTTTAATAACAATTTTTCGGCTTTGTCTAACGGAATAAGTGGTTTTACATCTTTACTTGATAAATTTTCACTTTCCTCCCCTGTAATTTCTCGTAATAATTTACAGAGTTGTAATAAGTTTTCCGAAATATCAGAATATGCACAAAACATTCCTGCTTCACTATCATATTTTATGCCTTTAATTTTATTTTCTTTTACTAACTTTTTAGCAAGTTTTTCAAGTGTATAACCCCCACCTCCTTTTTCACCAAAATAATCATCAAAATAATGAAAGTTTGAACAGATAATCGAAAAACTTTTTTCGTGCTCTATAAAAGAACAAGGAAAATATATATTTTTTTCTTTCATTTTCTATTTACTCCTTTTAGGGTTATTGCACCGGTCTAGTGTATGAGCAGTAGCGGATAAAAAGCCTAAAACTTTAATTTCAGCACCACACTTAGCGAAACCTTATTTTAATTTTTCAAATTTAAGAAAAAATTAGAAATAAGGTTTTGGAGGATAAAAGCATATCAAAAACTAAAAACAACCTCACCTAAAATGGCTTAAACGAAGTTATTTTTATTAAAATTTTGAGTTTTTTAAAGGGTTGTGCAAGGGTTGAAGTAGGGCTTTCGTCTTGATGCTTCCTAAAATGTATATCCACTCGCCACTTTTAAAAAATCATTTACTTTTTTTCCTGCCTTATAATATTCCATTAATTGTTCAGGAAGTTCGTTGGATGTAATAAACTTTGGTTCTAATGATGCACTATAATAGAATTGTTTGTTCCGAATGAAAGGTTCCTTTTCTGCAACACTTTCAAGTGCTTTAGGAAAACGCTTGTATTGCTCTCCTTGAATGTTGCCAAATTTATCTTTAAACGATTGAATGCTATACGCAGTCGAAAAACTTTTAGGGTTTTTGGCAATGTAGTTTCTGATATTTTCAAGTTTGTCTTTTTCAAGCATATAAACACCTCCATAAATGATGATTCCTTCGGGTGAAATTTGAAAGGCAAAACTTGGATATGATTTATCCTTTTTTCCGTAAGCCGAAATATTTGCTCCCATATATGTTTTGTATGGTGTTTTGTCTTTGGAAAACCGAATGTCTCTGTTGATTCGCATAATGGCGTCCGAAGGTCTTATCTGTACGTTTGGTTCGTGTTCTTGAATTCTATTGATCATTTCCTCAACGAGGTTGGAAAAAGGCTTTTTGACTTCTTTTTTATAAATATTTCGATTTTCATCGAACCATTCTTTTGAATTGTTCTTTGAAAGCTCTTTAAAGAAATTGATAAATGATTGATTCAGGTATTTCATTTTTTTTTCGATGTTTTCTTGGACGCTTTGGCTCTTTCGTTAAATTCAAGACAAAGGCTTAACCAAAATTCAAAGTCCTCTTTGTTTTTATAACCTATTGGGTCAACATAGCAATAACCTTTGTATTCCCTGCCCTTCATGATCATAGGCACAAAACCGTTTCTTTCTGAAAGTTCCTCTGTAAATTTAGGGTCAAAACGACACATCAATTGGTTATCGGAAACATTTACACACATTTTACCATTGACCATAAATGCCAACCCTCCGAACATTGTTTTTTCCTCGATTGTGATGTCTTTACAATTGGCCAAATATTCTCTAACCCTATTAGCGAGATTGTAGTCGTATGCCATAATTATTGAATTTAATTTACTCCGACTGCATTGGTCAGTTCCTCATCAACGGGACGGATATGAAACCAACCCAATTTTAATCCGGGATGTTTCCCGACTATGGATTTGGCTTCTTCTAAATCTTGAGCTTCAACGATGAAAATTCCACCAATTTGGTCTTTTTCACTATCAATGTCAGAAGTTTTAACATTACCGTTCTCTTGCCACAAACGACAACCCTCCACAGCACTTTGAAGCCCTGTTCCACTCAATAATTTTCCGTCTCTTTTTATCTGTCCAAAAAAGGTGGCATAATCCATTATGAACTGTTCCTGTTCAGATTCAGAGAACTTTTCCAAGTCCTTTTCTTTAAAGTATCCTATGCAAGCAAATCTCATAATAATCGTGTTTTAATTTTAATATAGTGTTTCAAAATAACTTTAGCGTTTTTTTTCGCATTACCGCTAACGGCTTCGGCTATGATTAGTACGGGAATTAAAAAGCGATTAATTTCCGATTAAGCACTTAGCCAAAACTTTTTATTTTGGTTTAATTTTTTCATTTTCAAAGCCAAATCAAAAGATTTGGCGGACTTTATAAAAATGTACAAATTTGGGTTAAGCACCTAAGCCCGCTATTATTTATACACCGTGTTGCCACACGCTTTTATTCCACTTTTACTTCTCGATATATTGCAATCGGACTAACAGAAATTTTTGGATATGTAGGAACAAAGAAAAATTTCTCAAAGCCCTCAAATGAAGAAAAAACGTTCCTAAATGCTTTTTCAAACACCGCTTCATCTCGTAATTCCTCATCTTCATAACCAAGATACTCGTCATTCAAATCAACTCTTACGTCTTCTTTCTGCGGACAAGAAGTTATAATTCCGAATACAGATAATTTTATATTTGGCCTACTTCCATATGTGTAAATAACGTTTTCAAAATCTCCATTTACTAAATACTCATTTTTGAGATTTGCCAAAATTTGAAAATCATTAAAAACATCAAATGGTGCTAATCTAAAATTCAGTCTGTCAGGTGAAAACGTGTTTAGAAATGTCTCAACTCTCTCAATAAATATTTCATCAAGAAAAACAGCTCCGGAAGCCTCTTCAATTGTTTTATCAAAGTTCTTTTCGATTGCACGAAGTTTCTTCAGTTCGTTTGATTTATTACTTTTATTACTTGACCTTATTTCTTTTCGTAGGTCATTAATTTGTTCTTTTTGTTTAATTACTTCAGGATTGTTCTCTAAAACAGATGCAAATATTAATCTCTGAATTTCATTAAAATTGTTCATTATCCGTTTGAATCTTTCAAAATCTTCGAAAGAACTCCAACCTGTTGATTTAATGTATGTAAAATCAGGAACTTTTTTTAAGAAATCGTTAAATGGAATTCCTCCGTTTTCAAAACAGTCATTTAAATCAGTCAATATTTTTTTTTCAAATAGAGATTTTTCAATTTCGTTTAAGAGTTCGTGATAAAGTTCAATTTTTTCAGTTCTGAAAGTTTTGCCTTTGTCACTTCCTCCGACACTTCCTTTAAGTACCTTAATGTCAAATCCGATTTCGGAAGTTAGACCAGTTTCTTCTTCAATTGCCCTTGTTAGTTCACTTATAATTCCACCACTCAATTGGCTGTTTAAAGATTTAGCCTTGTCATAATCAAAATAAATTAGGTCTTTAATGGAACTCATAGGTTTTTCTTAAATGTGTGGCAACGAGCGGGTGTTTACGCTGTTGCGGATAAATATACAATATTTTTCGGTTATGTACAAAACTTTGTAAAATAACCGAAATTTGGTTAAGCACCTGACCCGCAATAGCGTAAAAACAATGTTATGTGTTCGTTTTTAATATTCATAAAAATCATCAACATTATTATAATAATTTAATCCTTTTATGAGTAAATCAATATTTAATTCCCTCGTATTATCTTTATAGTGAGACAGCACATCTACAAATTGTTCTCCATAATAACAATTCCATAAATTATTTTCTTTTACAAATTCCGTAAAAAAATCTTCGTGTTCAATATCTTCTTGCTCACAAGGAATATTTACAGGTTCATCAAGATAAACGATTGTTTCTGCTTTTAAGTCTTCATCATTTACTTTATTTGAATTAAATAACCATAAATTATCTATGAATTTAATTTCATCTTCATTTAGTTTATACAGGTCGTAGCGAAGCGGAGACGCTTTGACACATCTGCGGATGAAATCCGCCGCTCGATGTGCAAAAGACGGAGCGGTAGCGGAGGCTTTTGCACATCGGTTTAGTGTATGAGCAGTAGCGGATTAAAAAACGAAAACTTTAATTTCAACACTGCACTTAGCCAAACCTTTTTTTTTTGCTAATTTACTTAAAAGCAAATAAAAAATAAGGTTTTGGCGGGTAAAAATGCACAAACTTTCGGTTAAGCACCTGACCCGCTATTGCTTATACACCGTGTTAGCGGTTAGTTTTTTTACCAATTTCTATTTACATCAATTAATTTAAATGCTTTATTCTCTTCAATTTCTTTATTTTTTGCAATTTCAAGTAATGTCTCAAATATGTCTTCTCTTTCTATTGTTCCAATGTAAGAATATTTTTCATCAAGTTTATTAATTCTTTCTACACATTGTTTTAGTGAGTTTTCTATTGTTTTTGAGCGACCTGTTTTTTCTTCAAATTTGAAAATTGCTTTTTCTGTCCTCTCAATAATTGGAGTGTCAATATATTCTAACCAATCAATAAAGTATTTAGGCTCAATTATTTTACTTTTTTTATTTCTACTTTCTTCTTCTCTAATTATATTCCCAATAACCGCTTGTATGCTATATGGGTGATGAGAATTGCATATTCCATTAAAGAGTTTATATTCAGCAGGTAATGAAAATTGTGGAATTAAAGGTGGTTTAAAATTATTAAAGTTAGGGACTTTTATATTAGTAAATTTTATAAATTTATATTTGTCTTTATGGTCATAATACATAAGATGTTTTTTAAATTTAATATAAGGTTCATCTTCCCAAATACTAAAATAACAAGCCTCATTTTTACACCAATATCTATTTACTCTAATATTTTGCAAGTCTAACTCTCCAATTTTTGGGATTGACGTAAAAGTTTTCTGAAAAAACACAATAAAGAAACCATATTTGTACTCATTTTTATCATACGGAGTATTTAAACCTGTAACTATTTTTACAACTTGAAGAAAAAAATATTTTTTATTTATTAAAATATAGTAAACATCTCCTTCTTTTATGTCTTTTATTGCTATTTCTGAATTTTCGTTCATATGTTTTTCATAAATTACCGCTAACGGTTTAGGTGTATGAATAGTAGCGGATAAAAAAGCCTAAAACTTTAATTTCAGCACTGCACTTAGCCAAACCTTATTTTAATTTTTCAAATTTACGAAAAAATTAGAAATAAGGTTTGGCGAGTAAAAAAGCACAAACTTTGGGTTAAGAGACTAAACCGCTATTGCTTATACACAATGTTGTGCGGTCGTACTTTTTTCATTTCGTTTGTCAATCAGCATTAGCAAAAAATACCATTTTGCAGTTTTTAACTTGAGTGTTGAACAAATTGCAAATATGTCCGGTTTTATGTATTGGTTAATCATATTTAATATTTGTATCCGTCAACTTATCTAATTCAATTGAAATAAGTTTTTTAATACTTTCTATTTTTTGATATTTCATAGCAATATCTTCTTGTTTAGCCAAGTCAAAATCTCCATTAGGTTTTATAGGAATAGATAATTCAACTTCCTTTAGTTTTGATATAGTTGGTTTATTTTCCCAATTAAAATTATGGTTCTTAAATTCTGTAATTATTTCATTTAATAAATAATGATAATCAAGGTCATCATATTTCTTGACTAAAAGACGTGCATCTCCGTTAATACTAAATTTATGTTTATCTCTATAAAATGCTGTTCCAGCATAAACACCATTTGTTGTAATTTGAATACATTCAGTATAATGGTCATACCCCTTTATATAACCAAAAACCCCATTTTGTTTAGTATTAGCGGAATAAACTACATATTCTCCTTTATTGGCATCTATATATTTTTTTGTAAGCTTGGAATTTCCACTTATTATTTCGAAAATAAAATCAAGTTTAAAAGTTTTCTTTAAAATCTTTTCTTTTCTAATTTCACTTTCTACTTCTTTTTGGATACTGCTAAGGTTTAGGATTTCATCTTTTAAACCAATTAGGTTATTAGCAACATCTTCCAATAAATATGGAAATTCCTCAAACTTAATATTTTCATCTTCTTCAATTACACCTATATCAATTTTCTCTTCTTTTGTCCACCATCTTTCAATTGACCAATTGCCATTTGGGTCAAATTTGCTAATTGGCTGTAATTTACACCTCTTGTCTGTATTGTTTTCAATAAAATAATCTGGACTACCTCTAAAACCTCTAAATAGCTTTACTGCTTCTTGCAAGTCATTTTGGTCAATGTCAAACCTATAAACATCTCTAGTTTCTCCAATTTCACTAGTTAAATATGTAAATATTGGTTGAGTTTGAGAGACTTTCTTGTTAGTTTTTTTAGTAATTGCAAGAATGTATGTTTTTTTAGGTGTTGTGAAAAAGGTTTTTGTTGGCAATGAAATAATGCCATCAATGAAACATTCATCAATAATAAACTGCCTTAAGTTTTTATCATTTTGGCGATTAAATATACCATCAACATAAGGTGGATTTGTAAGAATAAGGTCATACTCATTTTCAACAGCATCCGAAAGTGTTCCTAAAATAGAGTTAGTTTTTAGCAAAAAACTTTCATTAAATAAATCAGCAAATTGGGTTGTAATGCTTGGGTTTTCTTTTAATAAGTCCGAAAAATAAATAAGCATATTAGCTTTAGCCAATATTATAGTTTTTTGTTCGTCTTTATCAAAACCTTTATCAAAACCTCTAATTGTAATTTTAGGCTTTAGTTTTCCATTTTTAACTTCATAAAAATGGTCGAGTTTCGTAAAAATTGGTTCGAGCAGGAATTTTCCAACACCACAAGCTGGGTCGCAAATTTTAGAACCTACTTTTATGTCGTCTTTTGCCATTTCAGTGATAGCTCGAATAACTTTTAGAGGTGTAAAAAATTGTCCCCAATTCTTTTTACTTATACTTTCTTTAAGAAAACTCTCAAATAACTGACTTTTAAAGTCTTTGTCAATGTATTCAAGTTTAGGATACTCTTTGAATTTTTTTAGAACTTTTTTAAAGACAGTGCTATAACCATCTACTGCTTTTTGGTCTTTACTAACAAATATAGTCCCATTTATTATAGTGGTATTATCAATATTATTTTTAGGAAACAAATCCTTTATCTTAATCCTAATAGTATCCGCATAGAATTGTAAGACTTCATCTTCAGAATTGGTTTCATACATTTCATATAAGGTATAAAAACTATGAAGCCCCTTTAAAATACCTAAATCACTTAAATATTTAAAAATAAAAATCTCCACAAATGTATAAAGACAATTTTCAGGTGTTGCACCACTTACAGACCAAATGTCCTGCCATATTTGTTTTGCTAAATCTGTTGGATTAACTAACGCTTTAGGTTTTATTTGGTCATTAATTTCGTTGATAGATGAAATTATTTTTTCAATTATTTCTGGCAGTTTTTCATCTTTCGGATTGAAATTGTATTTTAACTCTTTATTATCTTCGTCTTTTATTCGATTGCCCGTTTCAACATTTACCCAAACAGATTCTTTAGTATCAGTTGCTATTATAATATTAGCTCCAATTTTTTTTGCAACTTCAATTTCTTGTTTGATTGCTTTATTTTTTTGAGCTTTAGTTTTAAATTCAGAAGGTTTTTTGTATTCAATTACTGCAATTACATTTTTTTGCTGAACTATTAAAGCATCAACTTTTTTTCTTTCTTCTTTTCCGTAGTTCACATTACGGATAATTCCATATTCTTTCAGAGCCTTTACAG
>PDWJ01004919.1_pt1 | contig 11364 bp, 9 predicted proteins | sample 1430881 | NCBI WGS metagenome assembly PDWJ01 (sample SAMN01162460, study PRJNA174530) | Oral metagenome, whole genome shotgun sequencing project. | biome: Marine environment; feature: Marine mammal; material: Swab sample of the gingival sulcus; isolation source: swab sample of gingival sulcus... | reverse complement strand
GCTTTCAAAAGTAAGTGCAGACAAGAAAAAAGGTGCTATTATCTCTTTGAACTGTGAGACTGACTTCGTAGCAAAGAATGAAGGTTTTGTGGAGTTTGCGTCTAAAATTCTTAACAAAGCGCTTGAGGTACAACCAGCCACTAAAGAGGAGTTGATGGCTCTTGAATTAGAAGGTGGACGTACTGTAGAAACACACATTTCTGAGCAAACAGGTATTATCGGCGAAAAACTAGAATTAAGTTATTACGATAAAATTGAGGCTGATTCTTGTATCGCTTACATTCACGCAGGTAACAAGTTGGCTACTTTGGCAGGCTTTAACAAAGCAAACATCGAAGAGCAAATGGCTAAGGACGTAGCAATGCAAATCGCCGCAATGTCTCCTGTAGGAATTGACAAAAATGATGTGCCTGAGGAAGTTGTAAACAAGGAGTTGGAAATTGCAAAGGAGAAATACAGATTAGAAGGTAAGCCCGAAAATATGTTGGATAAGATTGCGCAAGGTAATTTGAATAAGTTCTTCAAAGAAAACACCTTGTTGAATCAAACTTTTGTAAAAGACAACAAAATGGATATCAGACAGTATCTGCAAACTGCTGATAAAGATTTGACAGTAACAGTTATGAAGCGTTTTTCGCTAAATAACTAATCGAAAGATATTTGAATGGAAGAGGGGGTTCTCAAATGAGAACTCTTTTTTTGTATCTTTGGAGTTGATTTTTGGAAGAAATGATAAGAATTAAAAAGACTTTTGAGATTTTCAAAACCTCAAAGCTCTAAACGAAATATAAAAAAAATGCAATACAAAAAAGTACTTTTAAAACTAAGTGGAGAATCACTCGCAGGGTCAACAAAACAAGGTATCGACTCTGAATGCTTAGCCTCTTATGCCAAACAAATCAAAACAATTGCTGATAAAGGTGTACAAGTAGCTATCGTTATAGGAGGGGGAAACATTTTCAGAGGTTTGCAGGCAAGTGCAAAAGGCTTTGACCGTGTTTCCGGTGACAGTATGGGAATGCTTGCAACAGTTATCAATAGCATTGCGTTGCGTGCAACTTTACAAGAAGTGGGCTGCCATGCAGTATTGCTTACTGCGACGAAAATGGAGCCTGTGGGCGAAATTTATAGTGCAAGTAAGGCTAAAAATTATATGAACGAAGGCAAAATTGTAATCATTGCCGGAGGGACGGGAAATTCTTATTTTACCACTGATACAGCCTCAGCACTTCGGGCATTGGAGCTCAACGTAGATATTATGCTAAAAGGTACGCGTGTAGATGGCATCTACGATAGTGACCCTGAAAAAAATCCCGATGCGGTGAAATTCGACACGATTAGTTACCAAGAAATCTACAATAGAGAACTGAAAGTGATGGATTTAACAGCCACTACGATGTGTCAGGAAAATGGTATGAAAATTGCCGTTTTTGATATGGATACAGAAGGAAATTTAGAAAAAGTGATTGCGGGTAAAAACATTGGAACTTTGGTTTCCTGAAAAATCTTGCAAAAATCTCGATTTTATTTTGTATTTTTGGAGTAAGAACACAAAAATCAGAACGTAAAATGGACAGACAGGACACAGTAAAACAACTGAAAGAAGTTGAAATGTATATGCAAGATGCACTGGAACATTTGCAAAATGAGTTAGGAAAAATTCGTGCCGGGAAAGCTGACCCAGCAATGCTAAAAGGGGTAAAAGTTGATTATTACGGCACGCTCACTCCACTTAACCAAGTGGCAAACGTTACGGTCTCTGATGCGCATACCATTGCTATTCAGCCTTGGGACAAAAGCACAATTCCATTGATTGAGAAGGCAATTATTACTGCGAATTTAGGCTTTAATCCCGATAACAATGGAGAAGTGGTACGCGTGAACGTCCCTCCGTTGACAGAGGAGCGCCGTAAAGATTTGGTAAAACAAGCTAAAGCAGAAGGAGAAAATGCACGAATCAGCCTTAGAAATTCAAGAAGAGACGCTAATGAAGCATTTAAAAAAATGGAAAAAGAGGGGCTTTCAGAAGACCTTCGTCGTGATGCAGAGGATGAAGTACAAAAATTGACCGACAAATACAACAAGATTATTGATGACCAATTGTCTCGAAAAGAGGAAGATATTATGAAAATATAGAAACGTATTTCTTTCAAGATACAAAAATAGCCGAAGCATCTTGCTTCGGCTATTTTTATAAACTTGTTTTATCTCTTACTCTTCCGTGCTTGTACTTGTAGTCGTTGCTGTTGTTTCTTTCTCTACCTCTACTGGAGCAATAGGAACTACTGGTGTTTTTTGTACATTTTCTTGCATTTTATCTCCAATAGTTTCAGTATTTTGTTGCTGTCCCTGCTCAGGAATAACTATTACGGACGCCAAACAAAGTACAAAAAGCATTATGGCTAATCCCCAAGTTGCTTTTTCCAAAAAATCCCCTGTTTTTTTCACTCCCATTATTTGGTTAGAACTTGCAAAAGTTGATGCCAAACCACCACCTTTGGAGTTTTGCACTAACACGATAAGTATCAGCAAGATACAAACTAACACGATACAAACTGCTATAAATGTAAACATATTTTAACTATTCTTTAATTTCTTAATTTCTTTAATTCTTCGTGCAAAAGTAGTATTTTTTTCTGAACTGTTCAAATCTAACTTTTCGTAAATGGCAAGTGCCCTATCGTAAAGTTTCTGTTTCACGTAAATTTCCGCTAAAGTTTGACTCATCAATTGCTCCGGAGTTTGTACTGAGTCTTCCGGTGTTGTCTTCACTACCTCTTCATTTGTACGCTTTTTTGGCTTTTTCTCTCTACTCATAAAAGAGGAAATCGTTTCGGCAGTAGCTTTGGCTTTGGGCGTTTTTTGAGAGGATTTAGGTGTCTCTAACGCTGCCAGCCAATCCGTAAAATTATGTGTTTCGTTTGCTACTTGAGGAGCAAACTCTTTTTCTTCAATCTTGTAAAATGTTGGGGCGTATTGTAGTTCTTCTACCTCTTTTTCTTGCTCTTTGGCAAAATTTTTAACTTGATTTTTCTCCTCAAGCTCCTCCGATCTATCAGTTTTTTCCTGCTCCTCTATCTGTAGTAAAGGCTCTTTTACCTGCTCTTCCAAGACTTCCTGCTCAACTTGAACATACATTTTATTCAGCATTAAGTTTTGGTAATAGTGACGTGCATCGGGAATATAAATTCCTGATTGATAGAGAGTAGACTCATACTTTTCCTCCCCAAACGTATTTTGCAAACGGATTATTTGTGCGATCTGAAAATAAGGACAGTCCTGCACCAATCTATCAAATCCTTTTCGTTCTATTTCCGAAAGAGTAAAAGGGTGAGACAACGCAGTATAGAATGTATTTTTTTCCATTTTTTCTACCAATTCACTACCGCCTTGTTGTAAATATCATCGATAATCTGCTCAATAATTTGCTTTATCAAATCCTCTGCCACTTCGCTACGGTCTTGCGTTTCATTCATATCTTGATACGCTGAAAATTGTGAGTCAAAATCATATTTATCGTCCTTTTTGTTGGTGAATTTTATCCGCACTTCTATTGTCAATCTTGTGGAGGAAGCATAATCATCACTTGTTATGTTCACAGGCTTTAAATAATCTCTTACGATTTCTCCCTCGAAATTCAAATCTCCATTGCCATCTAAAACTTCGGAAAGATTCGTTTCATTACGAAATTTTTCTTTCAGCGTCTCCGTAATTTCATTACTTAAAGTCGGGTCAACATAAGCCGCACGATTTTCGATATAATTTACCGAAAAAGTTTTGGCATCTACTGGAATGGATGCCCCATTTCGACTGTATTTTATCGTCTGCAGTCCGCAAGCAGTCAAAACCATTGTAAAGAAACTAATTATCAGCCATTTATTTAATTTCATATTCTTTAATTTTTCGGTATAAAGTACGCTCTGAAATGCCCAATTCTTTGGCAGCCTTGCTACGTTTTCCGTTGTGTTTCTCCAAGGCTTTCACTATCGCATCTTTCTCTCTGTCTTCCAATGCTAAGGACTCTTCTACTATTTCCTCTGTATCCTCAATTTCGTATTCATTGGGATAAGCCTTTGTAGGATAAGTATGCAACTCATCCACCTTCCTTTTCAACAAAGGATTGTCAAAATCTTGCGAATCGGTAGAGGCCCCATTTTCCATCAAATCATACACTAATTTTTTCAAATCATTCATATCCTTTTTCATATCAAAAAGGACTTTGTATAGAATTTCACGTTCGTTGGCAAAATCAGTAGCACCGCCGGATGTTGCCCGATTTGAAAGCGCCGGTAACAGTGTTTTATTTTCGGGCAAATAGCGTGAAAGTGTTCTTGCATCCACATCTCGATTTGTCTCAATGATAGAAATCTGCTCTGTAATATTCTTCAACTGCCTAATATTCCCCTGCCAACGGTATTCTTTCAACAAATGAACAGCCTCATCTGTAAGGCGTATCGGAGGCATTTGGTATTTTTCCGCAAAATCCGAAGCAAATTTTCTAAACAATATAGGAATATCCTGTTGACGTTCTCGTAACGAGGGAATTACAATCGGTACGGTATTCAATCTGTAATACAAATCTTCACGGAATTTGCCATTTTTTACGGCATCCATCAGGTTTACATTTGTTGCTGCTACAATTCGAACATCCGTTTTTTCCACCGTAGAACTCCCAACTTTTATATATTCTCCCGACTCCAAAACACGTAACAAACGTGCTTGGGTTGCCAATGGAAGTTCCGCCACCTCATCAAGAAAAATAGTTCCTTTATTAGCATATTGAAAATAGCCTTTTCGGTCTGACAAAGCCCCTGTAAACGAGCCTTTTATATGTCCAAAAAGTTCCGAATCTATCGTTCCCTCGGGGATTGCTCCACAGTTCACAGCAATATACGGATTGTGCTTTCGGCTGCTGTATTGATGCACAATTTGCGGAAAAAATTCTTTACCGACTCCACTCTCTCCCGTTATCAAAACAGAGAGGTCGGTGGGCGCCACTTGCACGGCTATATTAATTGCGCGTTCCAAACTTTCTGAAATCCCAATAATTCCAAACCGCTGTTTTATACTTTGAATACTGTGTGCCATAAAATCTTACACTTCTAAATTTGAGCAAAATACAATTTTTGCCGTCATAGACTGACAAAATTACATATTTTCACCGAAAAATACATCGTCTTCAAAAGTTTCAATTATATTTGTGGGTAAAATATTAACCCTAAAAACAAATTCTTATGCAATTAGAATTTATGACAATGGTGATGATAGGCTTAGCCGTCTTAGTTTTACTCATCATTTTACGTTATTTCCCAATAGGATTGTGGTTCCAAGCCTTAGTTACAGGAGTACGAATCAATCTGTTGCAACTTTTCTTTATGCGTATCCGAAAAGTGCCACCTCGTACGATTGTTACAGCAATGATTGAGGCAAAAAAAGCCGGAATAGACCTTGACCGTGATGCTTTGGAAGCACACTATTTGGCAGGAGGACACGTTTCAAGTGTAACTCACGCCTTAGTCTCGGCTTCAAAGGCAAACATTGATTTACCCTTCCAAATGGCTACTGCTATCGACCTGGCGGGACGTGATGTATTTGAGGCCGTACAAATGAGTGTAAATCCGAAAGTGATCGACACACCGCCGGTTACAGCTGTGGCAAAAGACGGTATCCAGTTGATTGCCAAAGCACGTGTTACGGTACGTGCCAATATTGAGCGATTAGTCGGAGGTGCAGGTGAAGACACTGTTTTAGCACGTGTAGGTGAAGGAATCGTTTCATCTATTGGTTCTGCCAATTCGCACAAAGAAGTGCTTGAAAACCCTGATAATATTTCCCGTACTGTTTTGACGAAAGGTCTTGACCAAGGTACGGCATTCGAGATTCTTTCTATTGACATTGCTGACATTGACATAGGTAAAAATATTGGGGCAGAATTGCAGACTGACCAAGCCGAAGCCGACCTCAAAGTGGCACAAGCAAAGGCGGAAGAGAGACGCGCATTTGCCGTGGCTCACGAGCAGGAAATGCGTGCAAAAACGCAAGAAATGAAAGCCAAATTGATAGAAGCTGAGGCGGAAGTTCCTCAGGCAATGGCAGAGGCATTCCGTACCGGAAATTTGGGCGTGATGGATTATTACAAAATGAAAAATGTAGATGCCGACACCAAAATGCGTGATTCTATTTCTCGTTCCACTGACGACAAAACCAAGAAATAGCGATTTTATCCTATACATTTAAGCGATGTTTGCTTTTAGGTTGTTAATAATATTTTAGGTGGAATATGAATATTGTTAACGTATCGCGTTGTTGTCACGGAACTTATTTTTGATAGAATCTTTGTAAAAGTTTTGGGATAGTTTCTTCTAATCACAAATTGGTTGAAGGGTTGTGAGGATGATGTCTCAATTCTTTTCCTTGATTTTCTAAGAACATAAGATTGTTCAGTGTACTCACTTTGAATCTTCCTTATTAGTTATGGAATTTTTATCTTGTAGTTTTGGAATAAATCAAGTTGTAAGTCAGCGGATAAATAACCTTTGTCAATAATCAATGTGGCGTTAGATATGTGTTCTTTTACATCTTTCAGGTAATGAATATCATAAACAAAAGCAGGAGTTGTATCAAAACTTTGAAATACCCTCCGAGCAAATACACTTCAATTTATATCCATAGAAATGTACATTGCTGCACAATAGCCGTGTTTAGGATTTGCGTAGTTGACTTCTTTAAAAATAAAGGAACGTTTAGCACGTGAATTTTTACAAACTTCTAAAGGCATACTATCAATTGCCATCAATCCCGGTATATTCGGCCGTTAAACTAATTGTAATAAGTTTCACATCCTTAATTTGGATTTTCTTGATTATTAATGTGATAAGAGTTTTTTTTGCAATGGACTAAAGGTAAAAATTGTAAACCAAACAGATTTGTCTTGTAATTTGTGGCTTTTACGTATAAATATTAATTGAGTGTTAAGAAAAAGCACGAGAAATGTAAAAAGTTGTTAAAAGCCAAAAATCTTGCTTACATTTGTAATGTCTAACCAAAAACTAATAAAATATTTCAATGAAGACACAAATCAAAACTTTAGTAATTGCCATACTGATGCTTCTTTCCATATCGGTATGGGCACAAAGTACATTCAAAGGGAAAGTGGTCGATGCTGAAACTGGAGAGTCTGTACCCGGAGCAAGTGTATTGCAACAAGGTACAACGAATGGTACGGCAACCGATATTGACGGTGATTTTACCTTGCAACTTTCAGGTTCAGGAAAGTTAGTTGTTTCATTTATTGGCTACTCGGATAAATTAGTTGCTTTTGATGCAAAGGGCAGTCACAATTTAGGAACTATTTCTTTGGTGACTGATGCACAGGCACTTGGAGAGGTTGTAGTTATAGGTAGTGGTTTGGTTGATATTGTAAAGGATAGGCAAACACCTGTTGCTGTATCCAATATTTCTGCTGTAGTAATTCAGGAAAAATCAGGAAATATGGAATTTCCAGAGTTGATGAAAAATACTCCCTCTATTCAGGTTACAGGGCATGCGGGAGGCTATGGAGATTCTCGTATCAATGTTCGTGGATTCGACCAAACAAACACAGCTTATCTTTTAAATGGACAGCCAATTAACGGTATGGAGGATGGAAAGATGTATTGGTCAAATTGGTCAGGAATGAATGATATTGCTACTGCAATCCAAATACAGAGAGGATTAGGTTCCTCTAAACTAGCTATTTCATCTGTGGGAGGTACGGTAAATATTATTACAAAAGCTACAGAGATGAGAAAGGGAGGATTGGTAAGAACTACTTTTGGAAATGATGGTTATATAAAGTACACAGCTGCATATAATACCGGAATGACTGGTAAGTGGGGGGTAAGTGCTCTGTTCACATATTGGCAAGGTGACGGCTATATGAGAGGAACAAAAGGGCAAGGACAAAACTATTTCTTTTCCGTTGGTTTCAAACCGAATGAGAAACATATGTTCAATTTCTTGTTGACAGGTGCGCCACAATGGCATGACCAAGCATATAATGAGAAATTGTCAACTTATCTTGAAAGAGGAAAAAGATTTAACGATAGTTGGGGATATTTAAACGGAGAATATAAGAGTCTTCGTCGTAATTATTATCATAAACCTGTTTTGAACTTGAACTGGGACTGGAATATTTCGGAGAAATCATCATTATCAACAGTTCTTTACGCTTCGTTTGGTCGAGGTGGAGGAACTGGAAGTTTTGGAAATGGAGTAGGTGGTAAATATTTTCCTCAGTCAATCAATAAAGACGGTTTGGTTAACTGGAACGCTGTTGAAGCATATAACTACGGCATTGCTGGAGGTTTCGGTAAAGGATATAAAGGTTCTTCTATACGTGCTTCTGTAAATAACCATCAATGGTATGGAGTTGTTTCTAATTTTGAACGTAAATTGACTGAGAAAATAACATTTAACGTTGGTGCTGATTTACGTCGTTATACAGGTGTACACTTTCGTCAACTTGTTGATATGTTAGGTCTTAAAGGATGGAACATATCTTCAAAAGGAAGAGGAGATTATAGGGTAACTAATACATATAAAGCTGACCCTTGGGCTGCATTAACTGATTTTGCACCAGAAGAAGATAGGGTTGCTTGGGATTATGATGAAACAATCCAATATGCAGGAACATTTGGTCAGATAGAGTACAATACTGAGCATTTATCGGCATATTTTCAGGGGGCTATTTCAACGCAATCCCACGACAGAACAGATAGATTTCAATATGCAAAAGGAAATCAAGACGCAGAAACAGTCAAAAATTCTGGCTATAATGTTAAAGCTGGATTAAACTACAAGTTTAATGAGAAACATAGCGTATTTGGAAATGTTGGTAAATATTCTCGTCAACCTTTCCACGATAATATCTACTTAAATTATGGTAATGACGTAAATCCATTTACAAGTAATGAAGATGTATTTGGACTCGAATTTGGTTATCAATTCAGAAGTCTTTTCTTTGACCTTAACTTAAACCTATATAATACTTCTTGGGATAATAGAGTGACCACATCGTCTAATGAGAAGAACGGAGTCCTTTTATATACAGTTAATGAGGCTGTAGGACAATTGCATAAAGGAGTTGAAGTAGATTTTCGTGCACGTCCTTTCCAAAAACTTTCTTTCAATGGATTCCTTTCCTATGGAAACTGGGAATATGACGGAACCGTTCTCAAGAAGACATACGATGAAGACCGCAAACTTATTGATGAGAAAAATGCAGATGTAGATGGAGGAAAAGTAGGTGACTCTCCTCAGTTCCAAATGGGATTAGGGTTTGTACTACGTCCTATGGACAACTTAAAGTTTGATATGGATTGGAAATATAATGACAAATTATATGCTGCTAGAATTGTAACTAAAGACAATTTAGAACTTCCTTCATACAGCACTTTTGATGCAGGATTATCATACGAGGAAGTTATAAGTAAAGACTTAAGGTTAAAACTACGATTTAACGTAAATAATTTACTTAATACAGAATATATTTCTGAAGTTACATCAAATATTAAGGCTAATTCAGGAGATGAAACTTATAAAGGTATAAATGTAAATAACGAGGTTAAATTTGGTTTAGGAAGAACATTTAACATTAGTGCAACTTTGAAGTTCTAGCAAATGATTTCCATAAATCATAAAAAACTGCTTCAAATTTTTGAAGCGGTTTTTTATGAATATAGTTCTAAGACTAAACGATTTTAGTCTTGATTTTTGTGGTGTTTGAAATGTTCTCCGCCACAGGACAACGTTTCTCAACGTTGTGTATAAAGACTTCTTTTTCCTCTTGTGACATTGGTGCGTCAATGGTTGGGAATAAACGTAATTCCGTAAATCCTGCGCGTCCCTCTTGGGTTTTACCTAACAAGAAATCCTTATCAATCCTCCCTAAATCCCTCCCCAGAGGGGAAAGGCTCTTTAAGGTGTGTTATTCATGTTTTATGCGTCTTACAATTTCTATTTTCGTATAAACTGCACTTTTTAGGATTGTCAGTCTGAGCCTGTCGAAAACTTGTTTGCTTTATGTAAAGAGTCTTCGACAGGCTCAGACTGACACTTTGTACATAAAATATTTATTGCTTCGTTTATTCCTTCATCTTTGGGGAAGGGAGATTTTATTACTTAATAACTCCTAATTCCTTACCAATTTTAATAAATGCAGCAGCAGCCTTGTCCAAATGCTCTTTTTCGTGTCCTGCAGATAATTGGATGCGAATACGTGCTTGTCCTTTCGGTACCACAGGATAGTAAAAGCCAATTACATAAATTCCCTCATCTAACAATTTTGATGCAAATTCTTGTGATAATTTTGCATCGTAAAGCATCAATGCAAGAATGGCGGATTGAGAAGGTTTGATGTCAAATCCTGCTGCAGTTAGTTTGCCCCTCAAATAGGCAGCATTATCCATTAGTTTATCGCGCAAAGCCGTTGATTCTTCCAACATATCGAAAATGGCTATGGAAGCCCCTACGATAATTGGCGTCAAAGAGTTAGAAAACAAATACGGACGAGAACGCTGACGTAACATATCGATAATTTCTTTCTTTCCGGTAGTGAATCCGCCCATTGCACCGCCAAGACCTTTACCTAACGTACTTGTGATGATGTCCACACGATCCATACAGTTGTGGTATTCGTGCGTACCGCGTCCTGTTTTACCGATAAACCCTGATGCGTGGCTGTCGTCTACCATTACCATTGCATCGTATTTTTCTGCCAAATTACAGATTTCGTTCAGTTTTGCGATATCCCCATCCATTGAGAAAACACCATCTGTTACGACGATGCGAAAACGTTGCTTTTGAGCGGCTTTTAATTGCTCTTCTAAATCAGCCATATCGGCATGCTTATAGCGGTAGCGAGCTGCTTTGCACAAACGCACACCATCAATGATAGAAGCGTGATTCAATTCATCGGAAATAATTGCATCTTCGGCAGTTAAGAGAGGCTCGAAAACACCTCCGTTAGCATCAAAAGCCGCAGCGTAAAGAATTGTGTCTTCCATCCCAAAGAAATTCGCAATTTTCTGCTCCAATTCTTTGTGAATATCCTGTGTGCCACAGATGAAACGCACTGATGACATTCCATAACCACGTTTGTCTAAAATCTTATGAGCGGCTTCAATTACTCTGGGGTGCGAAGACAAGCCAAGGTAATTGTTTGCGCAGAAATTTAACACTTCTTCTCCTGTGCTTACCTTGATTGGGGCACCTTGTGGCGTTGTGATGATACGTTCTTTTTTGTAAAGTCCTGCATCTTTTATTTCTTGCAGTTCTTTCTCCAAATGTTCTTTAAATTTTCCGTACATAATTCAATGTTTTATA
>PDWJ01006989.1_pt1 | contig 11368 bp, 10 predicted proteins | sample 1430881 | NCBI WGS metagenome assembly PDWJ01 (sample SAMN01162460, study PRJNA174530) | Oral metagenome, whole genome shotgun sequencing project. | biome: Marine environment; feature: Marine mammal; material: Swab sample of the gingival sulcus; isolation source: swab sample of gingival sulcus... | reverse complement strand
ATCAAGCCGAGCAGGATGTGCTCGGTGCCGATGTAATTGTGGCCGAGCTGGAGGGCCTCACGCAGCGACAATTCGAGGACCTTCTTGGCGCGCGGGGTGAAGGGGATGTGCCCGCTCGGCGACGATCCCCCCTGGCCGATGATCTCTTCGACCTGGCTGCGTACCGCTTCGAGTGAGATCGACAAGGACTCAAGGGCCTTGGCAGCAACCCCCTCGCCCTCATGGATCAGGCCCAGCAAGATGTGCTCGGTGCCGATATAGCTATGGTTCAGCAGTCGAGCTTCTTCTTGGGCGAGTACGACAACTCGGCGAGCCCGATCAGTGAAACGTTCGAACATGTGCCGCCTTTCCAGTGACTGATCGATCAGTCTACCGGCGTCATCACCCGGCCCCGAGGGCGACCCAGCCCGGCCATAACCGGCCAAGATTGGTGTCCTGATGGGCTCGGTGCTTTCCCTTGTCGTCCCGAGCGCCTAGCCTGCACGACGTGTCGGATCGCGTCTCGCCCCTATTGACCCTCCCCGGTATGGATGCCGATCGGGAGCGGATCGAGCAAGCGATGCTTGCTGCGGTGGCCACCCCCAACCCCTATCTCACCGAGATTGCCTCTCACCTCATCATCGCTGGGGGCAAGCGCCTACGCCCGGTCTTGGCGGTGACCGCCGGGCGGTTGACCGGCGAGGTGACCGATGAGGTCATCCAGGGTGGAGTGTCGTGCGAACTCGTCCATCTCGGCTCGCTCTACCACGACGATGTGATGGATGAAGCCGAAACCCGACGAGGGGTTGAGACCGTCAACGCCCAATGGGGCAATCTTCAAGCGATCGTGGCCGGCGACTTCCTGCTTGCCCGGGCTTCGGAGATCTCCGCATCGCTGGGGGCAGAACCCGCAGAACTGATCTCATTTACCTTGCGCCGACTCTGTGAGGGCCAGCTCGAAGAACTCGAACGAACCTATGACATCGCTCGCACTGAAGAGAGCTATCTGAGTTCGATTCTTGGCAAGACCGCGTCCCTGTATGGAGCTGCTGCCCGCATCGGGGGATTGGCTGCCGGTCTTGATCGGTCGATGGTCGACGCCCTCACCGACTACGGCCACGCCTATGGCACGGTGTTCCAGATCATCGACGATGTCCTCGATCTGACCAGTACTGCCGAAGCCCTCGGCAAGCCCGCTGGACATGACATGGAAGAAGGGGTCTACACCCTGCCGGTGCTACGAACCCTCCAGTCCGATGGTGGTGATGAGCTGGCCAGTCTTCTTGGGCGTCCCCTCAATCCTGATGAACGTGATCGGGCCCTGGCCATCGTGAGGGCGGGGGACGGCATCGCCAGCGCGTTGGAGACCGCTCATGACTTCGCCGATCAGGCGGCAGCAGCGTGTGATCGTCTCGGCGATGGCGTGGTGATCGATGCCATGCGGGCGGCGCCCCGGCATCTCCTCGACGAGGTCATGCCCGCCGAGTGAGCGGGCTGGCCTATCGCCCCGGCGCAAAGATGCTGGCCAAACGGCCGAGTTGGTAGGTCACTTCCGCGAGGCCCCATCGCTTTGGTCGAACCTGATCGGTGGCCAGTCGGGCGACCGCCTCAGCGACCGGTCGGCTGAGCACTGTCCCTCGGCCGATTCGGGTTGACACCGCTGGGGTGCTGATCAGGCGGTTGATCGTCCGACCCACCTTGTAATAGGGACCAAAACGGTCAGCGAGTCGTTGGGGATAGCGCTGGAGCGCCGTCGACCCATCGGCGAGGGCATCGATCACCACCTCGGCAGCGATCTGGGCGCTGTCCAAGGCAGCATCGAGGCCCAGCCCAGACCAGGGATTGGCCAATCCAGCGGCATCGCCGACCAAGACGGTGGTCGCTGTGGCCGGTGGGCCCACCGAACCGCCAAGAGGAATCCGACCTCCGTTCGGCTCGATGCCCGCAGTGGTGTCGAGCTGCCAACGTTCACCATGTTCGGCGATCAATCGGTCGAGGATCGCGTCCGGTGTGATCACTCGAAATGACGGCGAGGTCGACATGATCATCACCCCAACCCCAACCCGCTCATCACCGGCGGGCACCATCCAACCAAACCCGGTGATCGGGATACCCGCCCGGTCGGAGAGGTCATCGACGAGGGCGACCGTATCGGAGTGCGATCGGGGAGAGTGAACGGTCGCCGTGTGGGCCACAGCAAAAGGCCAGGTTGGTTGGCGGTAGGAGCCCAGCGAACGACCAAACCGGCTGTTTGCCCCGTCGGCGATCACGGTATAGCTCGCTCGAAGCACCCGGGCTCTGCCCTCGCCATCGACCACTTCGGCGCCGCGGACGAAGCCCCGCTCGATCACCGCTGAACGAGCCCGGTGGCCGGACAACACGGTCACACCGGCATCGTCGAGTCTGGCGCGTAAACGGTGGTGGAGCTGGACCCGATCGATCGATCCTGCAGTCTGGCGTGATGGCCAACGGGTGATACCTGACCGTGTTCCGTTTGACCACTCGATCTGGGTGATCGGATGAAGATCATCGTCGATGCCCAAACGGTGCAGACCCTGGCGAGCTGCTGGGGTGACCAAACGAATTCCCGGAGTGATATCGCTGCCATCATCGACGACCACCACGTGAGCCCCGGCGGTCGCCAACCCCAGTGCGGTCGCTGCACCGGCTGGTCCAGCGCCGATCACCATCACCTCGGCGGTCAGAGGCTGTCCCTCGATATTCATCGGATCGGGACTCTCCTGGGGCTCCCGCGCGCCACGCTGGTTGACCGCTTCACCTCGCTCACTGTAGGTGGGTCACCAGTCACCCTCGTTAGAATAGGAGTCAGATTGGTCACGGCGGTACAGTCTCCCGTCGGATGACGCCTCTTGGTCAGGTGGTTGGTCCGCAGTGGCGACGAATGGTCGCTACAGCGTCGGACATGCCAAGATCGAGAGCGGTAGCAATCAACGCGAGATGGGTACCACGTGTTAGCAGAACGAATCAAGAGTGCTAGAGCACGCGCCAATGTCGGTCGCAACCGGTCGGCTGGCTGCGCTGAGCTTGTGATGTTGTCCCCCATCGTGGACCGTTCGCGTCCGTCGACCAAGCATCTGTCAATCGCCGACACTGGAGTGTGAAGACATGGGCCAGTATCTGCCTGCCATCGTCTTATTGATCCTGACCATCGCCTTCGGGATCGTCAGCCTGTGGGCTTCTCACCTGCTTGCCCCTCGTCGTCCGTCAAAGGCAAAAGTGTCCCCCTACGAGTGCGGCATTGTGCCCCACCGAGAGCCACCCCAACGGTTCCCGGTCAGCTTCTATATCGTCGCCATGCTCTTCGTCATGTTCGACATCGAGATCATCTTCTTGTATCCCTACGCTGTCGCCAGCCGGAGCCTCGGTCAGATCGGATTCTGGGCGATGGTCGAATTCTCGGTGATCTTCTTCTTGACCTTTGTCTATGCGGTCGCTCGTGGCGCCCTTGAATGGGGGCCGATGCACCGCTTCAAGAATCTGGAATCCGAAGCCGAATTGGTGGCGAGTGAACCGCTCTCGACCACCAGTGTCCGCCGGGTTGGCCTCGTCGGCCGCGAGCACCTGGCCACGAGCGAGGACGCTGCATAGGAGCACGTGATGGGAATCGTTGCTGATATACGCGCCGATGGGCTGGCGGGACTCGCCCACAACGCCCTCACCGGCAAGGTCGAAGACCTGGTCCAGTGGTCACGTCAATTGTCGTCGTGGCCCGCCACCTTTGGGCTGGCCTGCTGCTCGATCGAGATGATGGGCGCTGGTGGAGCCCACTATGACCTGGCTCGCTTCGGCATGGAGGTCTTCCGAGCATCGCCTCGCCAGGCCGACATCATGATCGTCGCCGGCCGGGTGACCCACAAGATGGCCCCGGTCTTGCGCCAGGTCTATGACCAGATGATGGAGCCCAAGTGGGTGATCTCGATGGGTGTCTGCGCCAGCACCGGCGGAATGTTCAACAATTACGCTGTGGTCCAGGGCGTTGACCAGATCGTTCCGGTCGATATCTATGCACCCGGATGCCCTCCCGGACCGGAGACCCTGATCCATGCGATCGAGGCTCTCCACGAACAGATCCAAACCGGCGAGATCCTGCGCCGCCGGGAAGCCAACGGCGGAGGTGCCGAAATCCATATCGAGCACATCGAGCCCGCCTCCACCCCGGTCACGTTGGGATCGAAGTGAGATGGACGAAACTGAGATGACTACCCAGCTACCCGGTTTGGAAGGGGTGCCGGTCACCACCATCGGCGGCCAAACAGCGGTCTTTGTCGATCGAGAGCACTATGTCGACCAGATCAAGGTCTTGGCCGATGCCGGCTACGCGATGTGTATCGACGTGACCGCCGTCGACTATCTCGACCATCCCAATCGGTCGGTGCCCGAGGGCGTGACCGCCGAACGCTTCGAAGTCGTGGTCAACCTTTTGGACCTGGTTCACCGTCGTCGGATTCGGGTTCGGGTCCAGGTGCCCGAAGACGATCCGTCCCTGCCCAGCCTCTTCGATCTCTATCCCGGTACCGAAGCCCCTGAACGGGAAGTCTTCGACATGTTTGGGATCACCTTTGACGGTCATCCCGACCTGTCACGAATCCTGATGCCCGAAGACTGGGTTGGCCATCCCCTTCGCAAGGACTACGACGTCGGTCGTATCCCCGTCCAGTTCAAGGGGGCGGCCTCATGAGCAACTGGATGCCGCCGCTCGCTATTCAACAAACCGATGAGGGCGCCCAGGAGATGATGCCGCGCTCTGAGTTGGGGCAGAGCGAGCTGATGCGAGAGATGGGAGCGGTGCTTCGGATGAGCGAAGCCGAAGTGGCCGCACTCAGCGAGCTGCCCGTCGACGGTGACGAGCAGACCATGATCATGAATATGGGGCCCCAGCACCCCTCCACCCACGGGGTGTTGCGGCTCATGCTCGAACTCCAGGGCGAAACCGTGCTCCGGTGTAAGCCGGTGATCGGTTACCTCCACACCGGGATGGAAAAAACCGGTGAGCAGCTGACCTATATGCAGGGCTCAACCAATGTCACCCGGATGGACTATCTGAGCCCGTTCAATAATGAGCTGGCGTTCTCGATGGCCACCGAGAAACTCCTCGGCATTGACGAGGAGATTCCCGACCGGGCGGTCTGGATCCGGATGATGATGTCCGAGCTCAACCGGATTGCCTCTCATCTACTCTTCCTTGCCGCTAACGGGATGGACCTCGGAGCGGTCGGGATGATGATCTATGGCTGGCGGGAACGCGAAGAAGTCTTGCGGTTCTTCCAGATGATCACCGGACTGCGGATGAACCACAATTACATCCGTCCTGGTGGGGTTGCCGCCGATCTGCCACCGGGATGGCGAGATGAACTCCTGCGTCTCCTCGAACTCTTGCCGCCTCGATTGGAAGAGTACGACACCTTGATGACCGGCCAGCCGATCTGGCGCGAGCGACTCTATGGGGTTGGCCGGATCACCCCGACCGAAGCCCTTGCTCTCGGTGCGACCGGCCCGATCCTGCGTTCCACCGGAGTGGCGTGGGACCTGCGCCGGGACCTGCCCTATCTGGCCTACGACAAGCTTGACTTCGACGTGATCGTCGGCGGGTTCGGTGATTCCTTCGACCGTTACTCGATCCGCCTCAACGAGGTGCGCGAATCGATCAAGATCCTTCATCAGATCCTCGAACAGATGCCCTCTGGCGACTATCGGATCCAAAACAAGAAGGTCACCCCGCCGCCACGGGCTCGCCTTGATGAATCGATGGAAGCCCTGATCCACCACTTCAAGATCTTCACCGAAGGATTCAAGGTGCCCGAAGGTGAGGCCTACGCCGCCATCGAGTCACCTCGCGGGGAGATTGGGTGCTACATCGTGTCCGATGGCTCGTCGAAGCCCTATCGCATCCATATGAGGGCCCCCTCGTTTACGAATATCCAGTGTCTTCCCCACATGATGCGGGGCGGGTTGGTCGCCGACGCCGTGGCGGTGATCTCCAGCGTCGACCCAGTTCTCGGTGATGTGGATAGGTAAATCATGAGCAGACTGAACGACAAGAATCTCGTTACCGCCCGAGAGATCATCAGCCGGTACCCCAAGAAGAAGTCGGCCATGATCCCGCTCTTGCACCTGTCGCAAGAACAGAACGGCTATGTGACCCAAGAGGCGATGCGCCATATCGCCGAACTGGTCGAGGTCACCACCGCTGAGGTCTATGGGACCGCCAGCTTCTACGAAATGTTCCGGTTCGAGCCGACCGGCAAATACCTCATCAATATGTGCGGCACCATGTCGTGTGCCCTGCGCGGTGGTCACGAATTGATGCACTACGCCGAAGAAAAGCTCGGCATCAAGGCTGGGTCGACCACCCCGGATGGGATGTTCACCCTCCAGCACGCCGAGTGCCAGGCAGCGTGTACCGAAGCCCCCTCCATCCAGGTCAACTATCGCCATCGCTATCGGGTCACGATCGAAGAGTTCGATCAGCTGATCGATGATCTCCGGGCCGGCAAGCTCGATCATGAGATCCCGCCGCACGGCACCCTGGGGCGCAACCGCCAGCACATTCCCGCCGATCGGGGAGTGGGGCCGGTCGACCCCGATCAGGCACAAGCCCCAGCTTGGATCACCCTCAACAAGGCGGACGGATCATGAGTGTGACGAGTACCTACCCGTGGGCTCCCGGCTACTACGACGACGGGGACCGACCCCAGATCGTGACCTCTCGGTTCCGCTACGAGGATTCCTACACCCTCGAGCGGTATCACGCCACCGGTGGCTATGAAGGGCTGCGCAAGGCCCTCTCGATGACGCCTGAAGAGGTCCACGCTGAGGTTCGCAATTCAACCCTGCTCGGTCGAGGAGGTGCTGGCTTCCCGGCCGGGATCAAGTGGGGATTCACCCCCGATGGGGTGTGGCCGCGCTATCTCGTCGTCAACGGCGACGAATCCGAGCCCGGTACTTACAAAGACCGCCTCCTGATGGAATGTGACCCCCATCAGCTCATCGAGGGCAGTCTGATCGCCTGCTATGCCGCTGGGCTGAGCCGCTGCTTCCTCTATATCCGCGGCGAGATGGCCCTCGCCCATGAGCGCGTTGCTGCGGCCCTCAACGATGCCTATGAGGCCGGCTATATCGGCAAGAACATCTTGGGCACCGACTTCTCGATCGATGTGGTTCTGCACTGGGGTGCTGGGGCCTATGTGGTCGGTGAAGAAACGGCCTTGATCGAGTCGCTTGAAGGTGAGCGTGGGGAGCCCCGTCTCAAGCCGCCCTATTTCCCGGCGGCGATCGGTCTGTATGGCAAGCCGACCATCGTCAACAATGTGGAGACCCTCTCCAACCTGCCCTTTATCGTGCGGGAAGGTTCGCAGGCCTATACCGCGATCGGGACCGACACCTCGCCGGGTACCCGCATGGTGGCGGTCTCGGGCCACGTCAAGCGACCTGGGGTGTTTGAGATCGTCAACGGGTCAACCACCTTCCGCGACGTCATCATGGGCGACGACTATGCCCAAGGAATGAGAGATGGCCACACCCTCAAGGCCTTCGTTCCCGGTGGTGGTTCAGCTCCGTGGTGGATCGAAGACCAGCTCGATATCGAATTTGAGGCTGCCCAAGCTGGAGCTGCCGGATCGATGCTCGGCTCGGGGGCGATCATGGTGATGGACGACACCACCGATATCCCTGCCGCTGCCTTGACCCTGGTCAAGTTCTATGCCCACGAGTCGTGCGGACAATGCACCCCGTGTCGCGAGGGCGGGACCTGGCTCTATCGCGTCGTCGAACGGATCGTCGCCGGTCACGGAACCCCCGACGACCTCAAAACGATCTTCGAGGTTGGTGAAACGATCTGTCCGGGAGAGATGCCCCACGCGTCCAGCGAACGTCTGGAGCTGGAGGCGGTGCCCTTCCCCTACAAGATGACGACGATCTGTTTTGTCGGCCCGTCGGCGTACGCCCCGATCCATTCGGCGATCACCCTCTTCCCCGAAGAGTTTGATGCCCTGATCACCAAGCGGCGTACCCCGATCCCGGTCACCGCTGCGGCAGGAGGTGAGTCATGAGCGACGAGACTCCCGATGTCGAGCTCGACACCGACGTGGAGCCCACTCCCGAACCCGACCCCAATGCTGTCACGATCATCCTCAATGGCCGTGAGGTGGTGGCCCGCAAGGGTGAACTGGTCATCGATGCTGCTGAGCGTCACGGCGAGTACATCCCTCGGTTCTGCTATCACCCCCGCCTGACTTCGGTCGGCAAGTGCCGCCAATGCCTGGTCGAAATCGACACCGGTCGCGGTCCAGCGATCCAGCCCTCATGCATGGTTCCCGTCGCCGACAAGATGGCGATCGAGACCCGCAGCGAGACGGTCAAGCGCACCCAAGAAGGCATCCTCGAACTCCTCCTGGCCAACCACCCCCTCGACTGTCCGGTGTGTGACAAGGGCGGCGAGTGTCCGCTCCAAGACCAGGCGGTGAGCCATGGTCCGGGCGAGAGTCGCTATGTCGAAGCCAAGCGGACCTATGACAAGCCGATCGCCATCAGCGATCACATCCTCTTGGACCGTGAACGCTGCATCTTGTGCGATCGATCCACTTCACCCAGCGCGGCAATTTCACCCAGGTGGCAACCTTCCCCGACGATCCGTTTGCCTCCTATTTCTCCGGCAATATCGCCCAGATCTGTCCGGTCGGTGCCCTGACGGCCAAGCCCTATCGATTCAAGGCTCGTCCATGGGACCTCGAACAGGTCGTGTCAACCTGTGGCACCTGTTCGACCGGCTGTCGAATCTCGGTCCATTCCAGTCGCGATGAGCTCTTGCGGGTTCAAGGGGTGGATGTCGATGCGGTCAACCAGGGATGGTTGTGCGATCGCGGTCGCTTCAGCTTCCAAGCCACCGGTTCTGATCAACGGCTCACCGAGCCGGTGGTTCGCACCGATGATGGCCCCGTCGAAACCTCATGGTCGACCGCGCTGGCCTTGGCTGCCCAGGTCATCGGTGACGCGTCCACCATCGGGATCATCGGTGGATCACGTTCCACCAACGAAGGGGCCTATGCCTGGGCTCAACTTGCTGACACCTTGAAGGTTGCCTATCGCGATTCCCAGGTCGGCGACGGTTTGCCCGCTGACATTTTGAGCTATCCCCGGGCCACGATCGATGAGGCTGCGGCGGCTTCGACGGTGATCCTGCTCGGTCCCGACCTGAAAGAAGAACTGCCCCTGCTCTATCTGAGGATGCGAGGAGCGGCGGTCAATGGCCCAACCAAGGTGATCGAGTTCTCTGACCATGACACCGGGATGACCCGCTATGCCTGGCGCAGCATCCGCTATAGCCGTCGCGATCTTGCCTCGGTGGTGACCGCCACCTTGGCCGAGACCGAGATCGCCGATCAGCTCGCCGCAGGTCCGGTGGTGATCATCGCCGGTCGAACCAATCTGGCCGTTCCAGCCGAAGCCTCGATGGCTGCGGTTCGCGCCGCTCTTGAGGCGGTGCCCAGTGCCACGGTCTTGCCGGCCATGATCCGAGGCAATGTGGTCGGGGCACTCCAGCTCGGTCTTGCTCCGTCGTCGCCAGACCACGACGGTCTGGCCGCCTTGACAGCTGCTGCCAACGGCGAGCTTGATCTCTTGATCCTGGTGGGCAACGATCCCTTAAGCGAATGCCCCGACACCGATCTGGCCCGTCGAGGCGTGGCTGGGGCTGGTCGAGTGATCGCCACCGCGGCCTTCCCGAACTCGTCCACAGCCAGTGCCGACATCGTCCTACCGTCGGCAGCCTTTGGTGAAGAGTCCGGATCGACCACCAATTTTGAAGGTCGCGTCTCTCTGATCACCCAAAAGGTCACCGTGGCGGGCACCGCCCGCCCTGACTGGATGATCGCTGCCAGCCTGGCCGATGCTCTCGGCCACGATCTTGGCTTGGATTCGGTCGACCAGATCACCGATCAGATCGCCGCCAACGTGGCTGGCTATGACGAGGCCACCGCGCAACGAGTGGCCGATGATCTCGATGGAGTGATCGCTATCGGCGACCTTGGCGAACCGGTCGTTCGTGAGGTGGCTGCCCCCGCTCCGAGCGGATATGACTATCGCTTGGTGGTCGATCGGACCATGTACGACCAAGAAGCAACCACGGTGATGTCCGAGTCGTTGACCGATCTGATCGGCACGACTACCGCTCGCCTCCATCCAGCTGATTTCGCCCAGCTCGGTGTTGGCGATGGCGCTGATGTTCATCTGATCAGCTCATCTGGCAAGGTGGTCGCCCCGATCACTTCCGATAACCGGGTTGATCGTCACACGGTCTGGATTCCCTTCCGCCACCAGGGCAGCGCAGTCGGTGAACTGATCGATGTCCACGCTGTGGCCACCGATGTTCGAATCGAGAGGTTGTCGTGATGATGACGCAGATTCCCTTCTTCGCCATCGACCCGATGCTCGAGTCATCGGTGGGATGGAAAATCCTCGGCATCGTGATCGCCAAAGTGATCACCGTCTTCACGATCGGCTTGTTGGCCACCATGTTCATGGTCTGGTTTGAGCGCAAGATCGTGTCGGGGATGCAGAACCGCATTGGTCCAAACAAGGCTGGACCGTTCGGCATCCTCCAAACCGTGGCTGACGGGGTCAAGCTGATCTTCAAAGAAGACTTCATGCCCGAAAAAGCCGACCGGAAGGTCTATGTCCTGGCTCCCTTCCTGGCGTTTGTGCCGGCGCTCCTGTTGTGGCTGGTCCTGCCCTTGGGTGGTGATTTCAGCAATGGCAAGAACGGTGAGGTCACCGTGTTTGGTGAGGTCACCCGAATCCAACTGATGGATGCCCCGGTTGGCATCTTGTTCGTCTTGGCCCTCAGTTCGATCGGGGTCTACGGCATCATGCTGGCCGGATGGTCATCAGGATCGAAATATCCCCTCCTCGGGTCGGTTCGAGCTTCAGCCCAGATGATCTCGTATGAGGCGGCCCTGGGCCTCAGCGTTGGCACCGTCTTGTTGATGAGCGGAAGCGTCCAGATCTCCGACATCGTCAGTGGTCAGCACGGACTGATGAACTGGAATGTGGTGGCGACTGGGGTCGTGCCCTTCATCATCTTTTTCATTGCGATGACCGCCGAACTGAACCGGCCACCATTCGATCTGGTCGAAGCTGAACAGGAACTGGTCGGTGGGTTCAACACCGAATATGCCGGCTTCCAGTTCGCCCTGTTCTTCTTGGCGGAATTCATGAATGTGGTCACGATGAGTGCAGTCATGGTGACCCTCTTCCTCGGTGGGCCTCAACCCTTGCTGATCGGTGGCTTCGATCTCTTCGGCTGGATGCCGTGGGGATTGGGCGGCTCACTCTGGCTGGGCCTCAAGGTCTTGGTCTTCTTGTATGTCTATGT
>PDWJ01015845.1_pt1 | contig 11371 bp, 10 predicted proteins | sample 1430881 | NCBI WGS metagenome assembly PDWJ01 (sample SAMN01162460, study PRJNA174530) | Oral metagenome, whole genome shotgun sequencing project. | biome: Marine environment; feature: Marine mammal; material: Swab sample of the gingival sulcus; isolation source: swab sample of gingival sulcus... | reverse complement strand
TCGTACATCGTCAGCGGCGCCATCTGGCTATAGCGCAGATTGCTCTTGAGATAGGTGTTCTGGATGCCCCGAGCGATCGCTTCTTCATCACCGCCACCGGTGAAGACGAACTGGCCTTTCTTGCCCTTGGCGATCGCGGTGCCGGTGTCCTGGCACATCGGGAGTATCCCACCCGATGCCACGGCAGCGTTCTTGAGAAGATCGAGGGCCACGAAGCGGTCGTTGTCGCTGGCTTCGGGATCGTCAAGGATCTTGCGTAGCTGGGCAAGGTGTCCGGGACGCAGGAAGTGGGCAATCTCGACCATCGCGGTCTCGGCCAAGACGGTCAGGGCCTCGGGATCGATCTTGACAAACACCCCTTCGGAGGTCTCAAAGGTCGACACTCCTTCGGTGGTGAGCAGGCGATAGGGGGTGGGATCAGTCCCTAACGGGAGGAGTTCAGTGAAGCCAAAATCGTCACGCTCAGGCATAGAAATACCCTAGACAGGGCCGCTCGATGGGGCATAATCTCCCGGATTCTCACACCAGGGTGTTGAGGATCAGGACGATCGCCGAGATCGAACACACCGCCAGCACCAAGGGGCGAATCACCGAGGCCGGGAGTCGGGCGGTGACCGTCTTGCCGATCACAAGACCGGCGACCACGCCGGGCATCAGGGTTGCCCCGAGGATCCACTCCCGGGTCCCCATCACCCCAGAGACGGTCAAGCTGATCACCGACAAGGTTGAGCCGAACACGAAGAAGACCGCCAGGTTGGCCCTCATCGTTGCCGGGTCGGCGTGCTGATAAGTGAGGGCCATCGGCGGTCCACCGATCCCTGACACCGTGCCGCTAAACCCCGACACCGTTCCGGCGGCGAGCAGGTTGTGAGGGGAGGGATGAAACCGGATCTTGGTCAGCGAGGCTCCTACGGCGATCAGGACCGAGACGCCGACCACGATGGCCACCGCTGACCGCCCTCCGATGAGGGCTACCCATGATCCGAGGATGACCCCTGGTACTCGTCCAGCGATCGCCCACCAGATCTGTCGCATATGGATGGCGTGGCGTTCGCGGATCGCCATACCCAAGGTCAACGGGATCGTCGACAAGACCAGAGCCCCCGGGACAAAGGATGGATCGACCAGGCTGAGGAGTGGGGCGGTGACCAGGCCGAGTCCGATCCCGATCGTGGTTTGGAGTGTTGCTCCGACCGCCATCATCGCGATACACACCACCAGCCAGGCGACATCGATATCCAAGACGGTGAGGGCGACCATCATCGGTCCTTCTTGAGGCGACGTGGTTGGGCGGTGGCCGGATTATCAGGCCAATAGTGCTTGGGGTATCGCCCGGCTAGTTCCTTGCGAACTTCGGTCCAGCTTCCAGCCCAGAAATTGCGCAGATCGGAGGTGACCTGGATCGGTCGATCAGCTGGGGAGAGGAGGTGGAGGACGAGGGGGCGGTCACCAGCGCGTGGATGGGTGGTCGTTCCATAGAGGTCTTGGACCCGTACCGAAGCGGTCGGTTCGTCGGCGCTGTAGTCGATCGGCACCGAGCGACCGGTGGGCAGCGCCAGTTCAGCTGGCGCGATCTCATCAAGATCGGCTCCGGCTGGCCACGGCAGTTGAGACCGCAAGAGCGTGGTCAGATTGAGCTGTTCGAGGTCGCGTCGAGAGGTCATCCCCATCAGATAGGGGACGAGCCAGGTGTCGGTGGTCGCCAACAGGGTGTCAACACTCCAATCAGGCCAGGGTTCTCCGACCCGGTCGTGCAGGAATGCCACCCGTTGGCGCAGCGAGAGGGATTGGGAATTCCATCCCAAGACCGCCAGGCCGGTGGTGATCACCCGATCGACCAAGGCTGCGGTCGTGTCGGCACCGGGTCGCGCTGGGCGAGTGGTCGCTCCCAGCTGGATGCTGTCCAGACGTCGCTCAACGATGTCGACCAGGTCATCTCGATCGTGGTCCCACACCAGGGTTGAGCGCTCCCGCACCTGATCGCCGAACAGGGTCGCGATCGTGTCGGCATCAACACCGGCCGCCAGACGGATACGGGAATAGCGCTTCTTGCCATCGAGTTCGGCAGCGACGATGAAGGCCTCTTGGGCCAAGGGATCGTCGGCTCCCACCGACGCGCTACCGCCCGATTTCAGCTGGAACTGTCGACCACGACGTCGATAGGCCAGTCGGTCAGGAAAGGCGTGGAGCAGGGCCGATCCGGCGTGGTCGATATCGATCTCGTCAAGATCGAAGCGGATCTTGAGTCGCCGAGCCAGGTCGCCAGCCCGTCGTCTGACCATCTCGACTGCTCGACGGTCGGCTCGGTCGTGGCTGCCCCGGCCTGTCACTAAGCGCAATCGGATCCCCAGATCGGCGGGAACCTCTTCGGGTCGACCCCGCAAGACATCGCGTTCATCGATCAAGACGGCCAGCGCGCATCCCAGAGCCGACCGTTCGTTGACCAGCATGCGAGCCAGGCGAGGATGGACCGGAAGGCCCAGGAGTTCCTGTCCGAGTGGAGTGATCTGGTTCTCTTCGTCAAGGGCGCCAAGATCGTGAAGGAGGTCGCGAGCGATCTTGACCGTTTGGGGTGGCGGTGGAGTCGGCCAGTTCAGCTCATCGATCGGTGATCCCCAGGCGGCTACTTCGAGAACGAGACCGGCGAGGTCGACCTTGGCGATATCGGGCCGGGCATGGCGAGACCGGGCGCCATGTTCGACGAGGCTCCACATGCGATAGCACACGCCTGGTTCTTGGCGGCCAGCTCGCCCACTTCGTTGGTTGGCTGAGGCTCGACTGGTGGAGTGGGTGACCAAGCGGGTCATTTCGGTTCCGACATCGAAGCGCGGCGAGCGCACCAATCCCGAATCGACCACAACTCGCACCCCCTCGACGGTGAGTGAGGTTTCGGCAATATCGGTAGACAGCACCACTCGGCGTCGACCGGGTGCTGAGGGAGCCAGCGCCCGGTCTTGGTCCTCGAGCGAGAGCGCTCCGGCGAGGGGGAAGAGATCGACATCGCTGGGCACCATGGGTTCGAGCGCTGCCTTGGTCTTCATGATTTCGCCGATCCCTGGAAGAAAGACCAGGACATCACCCGATTCGGCGGTCAGGGCATCCATCACGGTACGGGCGGTCGCCAGATCGAGACGGTCGCGGCGTTGACGGGGTGCCCACCGAATATCGACCGGGAACATGCGCCCCACACTCTCGATCACCGGTGGATCATCGAGGACCGCGGTGAGGGCGGCAATATCGGGGGTAGCCGACATGGCGAGCACCCGAAGATCAGGCCGTAGGGTGGCCCGAACTTCGGACACCATCACCAAGCCAAGATCGGTTGGAAGATGACGCTCGTGGACTTCGTCGAAGATCACCAGCCCCGTTCCGACAAGTTCAGGATCACGCTGAAGTCGCCGGGTCAAGATCCCCTCGGTGACCACCTCGATACGGGTTGCCGGACCAATCCTGCGTTCGTCTCGGGTTTGGTAGCGCCATCCGCCGCGCTGCAGCTCGGGCGCTCAACCGGCGAGGTTCAAGCATCACGATCCGTTGTTCCCCAAGCCAGGATTCGTCGAGCAAGGCGAGGGGAATCAGGGTGGTTTTGCCGGCTCCTGGTGGAGCCACCACAACTCCTCGTCCGGTGTGTTCGAGGGCGCGCTTCACCTCGTCGAGGACATCGACAACCGGAAGATCGGGAAGCTGGCGTGGACTCATCGGCATGTCACCGGGTGGAGAGGCATCCAGAGCGATCGTAGCGATAGGGCGGGCCGACCGTTTCCCATGGTGACCCCATCTGGGGATGTTCAGTTCTTACACTGGCCAGATGTGCACGAGGTCGTTCTTGATGATCGGGGTGATCACCGCATTCGCGGCGGTCGGGTGTGGCGGTGATGAGCAGGCGGCGACCATCGAAACCGTCGCTGCAATCGATCCATCGACAACGACCACCACCGAGCCTGATCACACCGCTCATCGCTGAGCTTGCCCCCGACGAGGTCAGTGCCGACACCAAGGTCCTCAGGGATGGGTTTGTCAACTTTCGCGACCAATTGGCGGAGGTTGACTATGACGTCGCCTCAGCCGATCTGGCTGCGCTTGCCGATGCTGAGCTGCACGCTGCATCCGACGCCATCATCAGCTATAGCGCCACAGTTTGCGATCCGGCGTCCGACTGAGCTTCAGGCGCCGAGTCGTCGGGCGATCACCTTGAGGCACAAGATCTCATCGGCGCCCTCAAAGATCGACAGCACCCGGGCATCGACGAAGAGGCGACTGACCGGATACTCCTCGGCATAGCCGAATCCGCCATGGATCTGCATCGCTTCTCGGGTGACCCATTCCGCTGCTTTGCAGACATAGGCCTTGACCATTGAGGCTTCGATCGCTCCATCGCCGGTGGCCATCAGACGAGCCACCCGATAGGCGAATTGACGGCTGGCTTGGATGATCATCGCCATCCGGCCGAGCTTGGCCTGGGTGAGCTGGTAGTCAGCGATGCTACGGCCGAATACCTGTCGATCCTGGGCGTAGCTGGATGCTTCCTCATAGGCGGCTTGCATCACGCCGAGAGCCCGGGCCGCGGTTTGAAGACGACCGTTCTCGAATCCAGCCATCTGGAGATAGAACCCCTTGCCGATCCCATCGTCGCCGCCAACCAGGTGGTCAGCGGGTACCCACCAGTTATCGAGGGCGATCTCGTAGGAGTGCATACCTCGATAGCCGATGGTGTCGATTGGACGGCCTTCCATCTTGCCGCTTCGGTCGCCGATCGGATCTTGTTCGATCACGAAGCCGTGGCCATCGGCGCGCTGTTTGGGAACGATGAACAAGCTGAGGCCGCGGTGGCCCTGGGAACGGTCTGGATCGGTGCGAGCGAGAAGGGAGAGCACCTCGGCTCGGGCTCCCATCGTGCACCAGGTCTTGACCCCATTGATCACATAGCCAGGTTCCCCGTTTGGGCCATCAGCGGGGGTGGCGGTGACCTTGATGCCAGCCACATCGGAGCCATAGTCGGGCTCGGTGACGGCAACAGCGGGCATCACTTCGGCAGTGGCGAGGCGGGGAAGCCAGGTGGTCTTCTGGTCTTCGGTTCCTCCTTTGACCAGGGCTCGGGTCAGGATCTCGGGTCGGGTGATCAAGGAACCGCCGATGCCCAGACTGGCCCGGCTGAGTTCTTCGGTGGCGACCACCATGGCCAGATACTCGTTCTCGCCGCCCTCGCTGTATCCGCCGTAGTCAGCGGGAACGCTCAAGCCAAATGCACCCAGGTCGGCCATGCCGGAGATGATCTCTTCAGGAACATCACCGTTGGTGCGGTGGACATGTTCGGCGTGGGGAGCGATCACCTTGAGGGCGAACGACGCGAAGGTGTCGCGCACCATGTCCATGTCGTCGTCAAGATGCCGGGGGCCCGGAGTGTCGCTCAAGGAGGCGATAAAGCCCGGATCGCGATAGGTGGTCACGAACTCATGGGTTGAATCGAGGGCATCGCGTTCGACTCCCCACACCGCTTCGCGTCCGATCAGCTTGGTTGCCAGGTCGTGGACTGCATCAGCGACAAATCCGCACGTCAGGGCAGCTTCAACTGGACCGAGTTCGCCATAGTCGATCATCGAGCGGGCCATCGCAATACCCGCAGCGGCATGGGCCAAGTCATAGGCGATCACCTGATGAGCGTCGGGCCCGCCCAGCGACGCGAGTTGATCAACACCGGCAGCGATTACCCCATCGGCAACATCGAGCACCAAGCCAGCAGCGCGGAGATCAGGAGATGTACCCATATCGATGAACCTAGTTGTCCCTGGTGGATCAGGAGGTGTCCAGGTGGGGTTGGCATACTGTGACGATGGCAACGGTGGCGGTCTACTGCGGGGCAAATCCAGGAACCGATACGAGCGTTCTTGGCGCGGCCACCGAGTTGGGTGCAGCACTCGGCTCTGGCGGGCACACCGTGGTGTATGGCGGAGGTCGCGTTGGCCTGATGGGAGCAGTTGCCGATGCCGCGTTGGGTGCCGGGGGAGAGGTGGTTGGATTCTTGCCCCAATCCCTGACCGAGAAGGAGCTTGAACATCACGATCTGACCGAGCTCCACATCACCGACTCGATGCACACTCGTAAGGCCGCTATGTGTGAACGCGCTGACGGGTTCATCGTCTTGCCCGGTGGGTTTGGCACCCTGGATGAGGTCTTCGAAATCCTGACCTGGAACCAGATCGGGATCATTGCCAAACCGGTGGTGTTCTTCGATGTTGGCGGCTATTACACCCGTCTGTTTGGATTCCTGGATCATGCCGTTGCTGCCGGGTTTGTGATGTCGGCTCACGCGGCGATGGCCCATCGCGCCACCACCGCGACCGAGGCGATCTCGATCGCCACCGGTCCCGCTCCGGTGACCCCGATGAAATGGACCGATCCTCAGATGAGGTGAGACCATTCTTGCTTCAGGTCTTCTACACTGATGCCGCCGTGACCGGTGGGTGTAACGATGAACGACAATCCTTCTCACGACTTCTCGAACGCTGCCCCGCCGGCTGTCGATGATGGGGCGTTGGTCGATGGCGAGTTGGGTAGCGATGCCCACGATCAGGCAGTCACGAAACCAACCCTGCGCCAACGGTTCCTGACCTTCCGGTTCACCGTCAAGCTGCTGATTGTTGTCACGGTCCTCTATTACTTTGCCGTTCCTCTGATCCCTCAGTTCACCAATGCCTTCATCGAGCTACGCCGGGTCAAGCCCCTCCTCCTGGTGCTCGGGTTCTCGCTCGAAATGCTCGCCTTGTGGTGCTATGCGCCCTTGATGAGGGCGGCGCTGGGCAGCGCTGGGGACAGTCTCAGTCTTGGGCGGCTCTATCGCATCCAGATGAGCACCCGAGCCCTCTCGAGCATCGTTCCCGGTGGCAACGCTGCGTCATCAGCCCTCGGTTTTCGGCTCCTGACCCTGTCTGGGGTGAGCGGGACCGATGCTGGCTTCGCGTTGGGCGTGGCTGGATTGGGCTCCGCGGTGATCCTCAACCTGATCTTATGGATCGGCCTGGTGATCTCGATTCCGATCCGGGGGGTCAACCCGATCTATGGCACCGCTGCGGTGGTCGGCATCATCATCATGGGGTTGGTCGCCACCTTGGTGTTTGGGCTGATGGAAGGCCAGGGTCGCTCCGAACGGGTGATCCGATGGATCGCCAGCAAGTTCCGCCTCAATCCCGATCGAGCGGTGACCGTGTTGCACCGGGTCGCTGAGCGCCTCGAACAGCTGATCAGCGATCGGGAGCTCCTTCGGCGGGTCGTGTTGTGGGCCAGCGTCAACTGGCTGCTCGACGCTGCATCGTTGTGGGTCTTTATCCGAGCCTTCGGGCTGACCATGGCTCCCGATGCCGTCATCATTGCGTTTGGTATTGCCAACGTGTTGGCCGCGATCCCGATCACGCCGGGTGGATTGGGCTATGTCGACACTGGCTATATCGGCATGCTCCAGGGGTTTGGCGTGTCGGGCCGGGTGGCCTCGCTGGCGGTGCCGGCCTATCGATTTGCCCAGTTTTTCTTCCCGATCTTGTGGGGTGGGATCCTCTACGCCTCACTCAGGGTCGGGCCGTGGTCGATCGAGCGTCATGAAAAGCTGGAGAGTCTGCGAACCTTGGCAGCACATGAGACCGAACGCGGTGAGTCAAAGATCGACTTTGAGCTTCGGATCCCCACCCGTGACGAAACTGGCGAACTGATTCGCCAGCCTCATCCCGGCAGCGTGGCCCACGAAAAGTGGCGATTCTGGCGTTGGCGTCGTCAGCCCAAGTGAGCGAGCTGGATCGGCGGGAATGCGCCGAGTCGATGATCGAGGGGTTCGCCCAACAGGTGCTGGCGTGGGGACTACCCCAACTGCGCGATCTGCCCTGGCGGACCACCCGTGATCCGTGGGCGATCTTGGTGAGTGAGGTGATGGCCCAACAAACCCAGGTCGAACGGGTGATTCCGGCCTGGCACGCCTTTCTGGCGGCCTATCCCATGCCACTGGCCTGTGCTCGCGCGCCGCTGGCCGATGTCTTGCGGTTGTGGCAGGGACTGGGGTACCCCCGGCGGGCTCGCAACCTTCACCGGGCGGCTGGACAGATCGGAAGCGGGCCGGTGCCTGACTCTCTCGATGAGCTCTTGGACTTGCCGGGGATCGGCCCGTATACCGCTCGAGCGGTTCTGGCGTTTGCGTTCGAACGCGATGTGGCCGTGGTTGACACCAATATCGCTCGGGTCTATGCCCGGATCGGTGGAGAGCGGTTGTCGGCTCGCCAAGCTCAAGCAACCGCTGATCGGTATCTTCCTGCCGGTCGTTCGTGGGAATGGAACCAGTGTTTGATGGATCTCGGTGCTCGTCTCTGTCGGGCTCGATCGCCCCGCTGTGTCGAGTGTCCGGTCGCTGATCGGTGCACCTGGAATCTCGATGGAGGCGATGATCCGGCACATGGTTCAGCCGGTGTCAGCGGTCGCCAATCCCGCTTTGAAGGCAGTGACCGTCAAGCCCGGGGCCGACTTCTTGCCGCGGCGGCCGATGGGCCGGTGGCTGACACCGCTCTCGTTGAGGTGATGGGCCGTGACCATGCCATCGCCCAGCGTCTGGTCGCTGATCTGGTCGCCGAGGGGCTTGTCGAATTCCACGATGGGGCGTATCGGTTGTCGATCAGAATGATCGAGTTTTCCCTTGGCGTCAGCGTCCGAAGTCGGGCAGGATGAAGACGTTCTGTTTCTCACAGTGGAGTTCAACTGATGTCACATTTCGGTCGATTGATGTCGGCGATGATCACCCCCTTCGGTCCTGATGGCGAGGTCGACTATGACGTCGCCCAAGCCTTGGCCCGTCACCTGGTGGCTGAAGGTAATGATGGCCTCGTTGTCGGTGGATCAACCGGAGAGTCCTCAACCCTGACCGATGATGAGAAACTCTCGCTGATCGCTGCGGTGGTCGAGGCGGTCGATGTTCCGGTCGTGGCGGGCACGGTCACCAATGACACTCGCCATTCGATCGAGTTGACCCAGCGGGCTGCTGAGTTGGGCGTTGCTGGCATTCTTGCCCTGTGTCCCTATTACAGTCGGCCATCGGTGGCCGGGATCGAAGCCCATTTCCGGGCGATTGCCGACGCGTGCCCCCTGCCCCAGCTCATCTATGACATCCCGGTCCGCACCGGTCGTAAGGTGCCGTCGGACACCCTGATCCGCCTTGCCCACGAGGTACCCAACATCGTGGGGGTTAAAGATGCTGCCGGTAATCCGGGGGCGACCGGTGGGGTGATCGCGGCGACACCCGATGACTTTGAGGTCTATTCCGGCGATGATGCCATGACCCTGGCCCTGATGGCGGTTGGAGCTCGAGGGGTGATCGGGGTGGCGACGCATTGGACGGGACCAGACCATGTTGAAATGTTTGAGGCCTGGGATCGCGGCGACATCGCTGGGGCTCGTGCCGCCTACCAGCGGATGTATGACAGCTTCGTGTTTGAAACCGGCGATGAAGCCCCCAACCCGGTGCCAACCAAGGCGATGATGAGAACCCTGGGATGGGAGGTTGGCCAGTGCCGTCTCCCGCTCGGTGATGCTCCTGATGGGCTTGAGGATCGGGCTCGCCGGGTGTGGGCTGATTTGGTGGCTGCCCGTGGCTGAGCCGGTACGCATTGCCTTTCTCGGCGGTCTCGGTGAGATCGGCCGAAACTGTATGGCGATCGAGCAGGGTGAAGGTGATGACCAAGAGATCCTCCTGATCGACTGCGGTTTGATGTTTCCCGATGCCGACATGCACGGCATCGATCTGGTCCTTCCCGATTTCTCCTACTTGCGCGACCACGCTGACAAGATTTCGGCCCTGGTGGTGACCCATGGTCACGAAGACCATGTCGGAGGGATCCAGTTCTTGCTGCGTGAACATGATGGGATCGGTCATCTGCGTGACGAGCCCCTTCCGATCTATGGAGCCGAGTTGACCTTGGGCTTGGCTCGCAGCCGGATCGAGGAAGCCGGTCTGCTCGGCCGATGCGACATGCGCCCGGTCGGCGACGGCGAGGTGATCGAGGTCGGGCCGTTCGAGGTCGAGTTCATTTCGGTGACCCATTCGGTGCCTCACGCCCATTCGATCGCTGTCAAGACCGGCCAGGGCCTGATCCTTCACTCTGGCGACTGGAAACTCGATCTGACTCCGGTCGATCGCCGATGGATGGATCTGTCTCGTCTCGGCCAGCTCACCGCCGGTGAGGGAGTCAGGCTCTTGATGTCGGATTCGACCAATGCTGAAGAAGCCGGCTATTCGCCGAGTGAAACCAGTGTGGGTTCGGTCCTCCACCAACTCTTCGTTGAACATCGCGACCGTCGCATCATCACCGCCAGCTTTGCCAGCCATCTCCATCGCATCCAGCAGATCGCCGATGCGGCGATCGCCACCGGTCGCAAGATCGCCACCCTCGGGCGGAGCATGCAGAAGAATGTGCGCCTCGGGATCGAGCTGGGTGTGCTCGACATTCCAGCATCGGCCCTGATCGATGTCTCCCAGGTGGACGAGTATTCACCAGGTGAGATCTGTGTGATCTCCACCGGTTCTCAGGGAGAGCCGATGTCAGCCCTCTCGCTCTTGGCTCGGGGAGACAACAGATTTGTCAAGCTGCGAGATAACGACACCGTGATCCTGTCCAGCCACGCGATTCCGGGCAACGAAAGCAATGTCAACAAGGTCATCGATGGCCTCCTTCGCCGTGGAGCTGAGGTGGTTCACTCTGGTCTGGCTGATGTTCATGCCACCGGCCATGCCCAGGCTGAGGAAATCAAGACCTATGTGTCCTTGATGTCACCGGAGTGGTTCGTCCCCATCCATGGCGAATACCGCCACATGATGGCCAATGCCCAGCTCGCTGAAGTCATGGGTGTGCCCAAGGATCGGGTGGTCACCTGTTCCGACGGCGATGTCATCGAACTCTCCGATGAGGGCCTCGCCCCGGTCGGACGGGTCCCATCGGGCTATGTCTATGTCGATGGGATCGTCGGCGATGTCGGTCGAGGGGTGATCCGCGACCGGAGCGTGTTGGGGGCCGAAGGGGTGGTCGTCGTCGTGGTGACCGTTGACATCCAGACCGGAAAGGTCCTGGTCGGGCCGGACATCATCACCCGGGGCTGGGTCTACGCACCAGAAGCGGAAGACCTCCTCGATGAAGCGTGTGACACGGTTGCGGCGGCGGTCGAAGAAGCCTTGGCTCGCGGTGAACGCGATGTTGAATCGCTGGAGCGTGATGTCCGTCGAGCTGCGGGACGCTTTGTCAGCCAGCGCACTCGTCGGCGGCCGATGATCGTTCCGGTCGTGATGGAAATCTGATCCCGCTCACCGACGAGGGGTCGCCGCGTTCGGTGGCGTCCGGTTGGTACCGTA
>PDWJ01006310.1_pt1 | contig 11372 bp, 7 predicted proteins | sample 1430881 | NCBI WGS metagenome assembly PDWJ01 (sample SAMN01162460, study PRJNA174530) | Oral metagenome, whole genome shotgun sequencing project. | biome: Marine environment; feature: Marine mammal; material: Swab sample of the gingival sulcus; isolation source: swab sample of gingival sulcus... | reverse complement strand
CCTCATAGCGGTCGTCGGTCGCGGGCTTGAAGACCTGGACCCGCTGGCGCGCGATCCGCGCCCGCCGCAGGCGGCGGATCAGCTCCTCGGTCTTGCCCGAGAACATGCTCCCACAGATCACCTCGATCTGCCCGATGGCTAGCCTGGTGTACATCGCGCCGGGAAGGTAGCAGCCGCGAGGCGTTCGGGGAAGCGCCGCGCGTGACAGCGGCGACCACCGAAAACCATGGATGATCGACGATTGACGAGCCACCCCAGCGATGGTCTATGGACACCCGCCTGCGAACCCAGCCCCCGGAGGGCCCAGTGAGCGAAGGATACCCCCACGGCGACGTCGAGCCCAAGTGGCAGCGCTACTGGCTCGCGAACAAGACCTTCCGCGCCGAGGACCTCAGCGACAAGCCCAAGTACTACGCGCTGGACATGTTCCCCTACCCCTCCGGCGCGGGCCTGCACGTCGGGCACCCCGAGGGCTACACGGCGACCGACATCGTGTCGCGTTTCAAGCGGATGAACGGCTTCAACGTGCTGCACCCCATGGGCTGGGACGCCTTCGGCCTGCCCGCCGAGCAGCACGCCATCGCCACGGGCACCCACCCGGCGGTCACGACCAAGGCCAACGTCGACAACTTCCGACGCCAGATCCAGCGCCTCGGCCTCGGCTACGACTGGGACCGCGAGGTCGCCACCACCGACCCCGACTACTTCAAGTGGACCCAGTGGATCTTCCTCAAGCTCCACGAGCTGGGGCTGGCCTACCAGGCCGAGATCGCGGTGAACTGGTGCCCCGCCCTGGGCACGGTGTTGGCCAATGAGGAGGTCCAGGACGGCAAGAGCGAGCGCGGCGGCCACCCGGTCGTGCGCAAGCCCATGCGCCAATGGATGCTCAAGATCACCGCCTACGCCGAGCGCCTCCTCGAGGACCTCGAGCTCGTCGACTGGCCCGAGTCCATCAAGGCGATGCAGCGCCACTGGATCGGCAAGAGCGCCGGCGCCGAGGTCGACTTCGAGGTCGACGGCCACGACGCCTCCATCCGCGTCTACACGACCCGCCCCGACACCCTCTTCGGCGCCACCTACATGGTCCTCGCGCCCGAGCACCCGCTCGTCGACGACATCACCGCCACCGACCAGCGCGACGCCGTCGCCACCTACCGCGACCAGGCCGCCCGCAAGAGCGACCTCGACCGCACCGACCTCGCCAAGGACAAGACCGGCGTCTTCACTGGCGCCTACGCGATCAACCCGGTCAACGGCGCCAAGATCCCCGTCTGGGTCGCCGACTACGTGCTCATCAGCTACGGCACGGGCGCCATCATGGCCGTCCCCGCCCACGACGAGCGCGACTGGGAGTTCGCCAAGACCTTCGACCTGGACATCATCCCGGTGGTCGCCCTGCCCGACGGATCGGCCCCCGACGTGTCGGGCGAGGCCTACATCGCCGCCGGCGTCGCGGTGAACTCGGGCGAGTTCGATGGCCTGGACACCGACACCTTCAAGCAGCGCATCACCGCCTGGCTGGAGGAGCGCGGCCTCGGCAGGGGTGCCGTCAACTACCGCCTGCGCGACTGGCTCTTTTCCCGCCAGCGCTATTGGGGCGAGCCCATCCCCATCCTCCACCTCGAGGACGGCACCTCCAAGGCCATCCCCTACGACGCCCTGCCGCTGACCCTGCCCGAGGTCGACAGCTACAAGCCCAGCGGCAGCGCCGAGGGCCCGCTGGCGACCATCACCGACTGGGTCGAGACCACCGATCCGGACACCGGCCAGGCGGCCAGGCGCGAGACCAATACGATGCCTCAGTGGGCGGGCTCGTGCTGGTACTACCTGCGCTACATCGACCCCCACAACGCCCAGGCCCCCTGCGACAAGGCGAAGTCGGACTACTGGCTGCCCGTCGACCTTTACGTCGGCGGCGCCGAGCACGCCGTGCTCCACCTGCTCTACGCCCGCTTCTGGCACAAGGTCCTGTACGACATCGGCGTCGTCTCCTCCGTCGAGCCCTTCGACAAGCTCGTCAACCAGGGGATGATCCTCGGCGCCGACGGCCAGAAGATGTCGAAGTCGCGCGGCAACGTCGTCAACCCCGACGACATCATCGCCGAGTTCGGCGCCGACGCGATGCGCCTATACGAGATGTTCATGGGGCCCCTCGAGGCCGTCAAACCCTGGCAGACCAAGGACATCGTCGGCATCTCCCGCTTCCTCGACAAGGTCTGGAAGCTGCGCAAGAAGGCGCGCGTCGACGGCGCCGGCGGCGAGGCCATCGAGCGCCTCACCCACCAGACCATCCAGAAGGTCACCGAGGACATCGAGGGGCTGCGCTTCAACACCGCCATCAGCGCGCTGATGGTGCTGACCAACGCGCTCGCCAAGGAGACGACGGTCCCGACGGATGCCTACGTGGCGCTCCTGAAGTGCCTCAACCCCTTCGCGCCCCACATCACCGAGGAGCTCTGGGCGCAGCTCGGCCGCGCGCCGTCGCTGGCCCTGGCCGCCTGGCCGGCCTTCGACCCCGCCAAGGCCGCCGAGGACCAGGTCGAGATCGTCGTGCAGATCAACGGCAAGGTGCGCGCCCGCTTCGAGGCCGACGCCGGTCTCGACCGCGGCGCCCTCGCCGCGCGCGCCCAGGCGCTCGACCGGATCCAGACACTGCTGGAGGGCAAGACTGTCCGCAAGGTGATCGCGGTGCCCAACAAGCTCGTCAACATCGTCGCCAATTGAAGCTCGCGGCCATACCCCAGATCGTCGCGCACCAGGCGGGATCGCGCCGATCGCCCCATCGGGGGCTGATGTGAGCGACCCCGCCGCCGCCTCCGCCGCCGCTCCTCACCGGTCGCGGGCCCGCCTCGGCGCGCTGCTCGGCGTGACCGCGGGGCCGTCGGCGGGCTTTGGCGCCAGCTACAGCGGGATCGGCGACGGGGGCCCGTCGACCTGGCTCTTCGCCATCGCCTTCGCGGCCCTGCTCGGCGCCATCTGCTGGCCGGTCTTCGCAGCGGACGCCGGCCTCGCGGGCCGCCCGGGCGTCGGCTTCTCAGCGCTCTTCGGCTTCGCCGTCGGCCTGCTCGCGGGCGCGCTGGCCGCCTTCCCCGTCGGCTCCGTGATGGGGGCCTTCGGCGGCGCCCTGGGCGCCGCGGCCGCCGCCGCGGCCCTGCGCCTGCGCCGCCGCCTCGGCGCCCGCGCCGTCACCCTCGCCGCGCTCACCCTGGGCGCCGGCCTGCCGCTGCTCGTGCTCTGGGGGTGGACCCGATGAGCGGCAACACTTTCGGACACCTGTTCCGCGTGACGACCTTCGGCGAGAGCCACGGCGGCGGCCTCGGCGCCGTGGTCGACGGCTGCCCGCCTCGGCTGTCGCTGTCGGCTGCGGACATCCAGCCCGACCTCGATCGCCGTCGCCCCGGGGCGAGCCGGCTCGGCACCGCGCGCCGCGAGGCCGACGCCGTGCGCCTCGTCTCCGGCGTCGCCGCAGGGCTGACCACCGGCACGCCCATCGCCTTGCTCTTCGACAACAACGACGCGCGCCCCAAGGCGTACAGCGAGATGGCGCGGCTCTACCGCCCGAGCCACGCCGACTTCACCTACCAGGCCAAGTACGGTCACCGGGCGCGCTCGGGCGGTGGGCGCGCCTCGGCGCGCGAGACCGTCGCCCGGGTCGCCGCCGGCGCCATCGCCCGCAAGCTCCTCGCCGAACAGCTCGGCGTCGAGATCGTCGCCTGGGTGGACGAGGTCGCCGACGTCGGGGCCCGGGTCGACCCCGACGCCGTCACCCGCGCGGCGGTCGCCGCCCACCCCGACGTCCAGTGCCCCGACGACGACGCCGCGCCCAAGATGATCGCGGCCATCGAGGCGGCCCGAAAGGACGGCGACACCCTCGGCGGCGTCATCCGCTGCGTCGCGCGCGGTGTCCCGGCCGGCTTCGGCGATCCGGTCTTCGACAAGCTGGACGCCCGCCTGGCCTACGCGATGCTGGGGCTTCCGGCCGCCAAGGGCTTCGATCTCGGCAGCGGCTTCGCCGGCACCCGCCTGCGCGGCAGCGCCCACAACGACCCCTTCGCCCCCGGCGACGGCGGCGGCGTCGTGACCACCTCGAACCGCAGCGGCGGCGTCCAGGGCGGCATCTCCAACGGGATGCCCGTGGATCTGCGCGTCGCCTTCAAGCCGGTGGCCACTCACTTCAAGCCGCAGCAGACCGTCACCGAGCAGGGCGAGGCGACGACCTTCCGAGCCAAGGGGCGCCACGATCCTTGCGTGCTCCCCCGAGCGGTCGTCATCGTCGAGGCGATGACCGCCCTGGTGCTCGCTGACGCCTGGCTCCGCCAGCGCGGGCAGGCGGGCGAATGACCCCTTCGTTCGACGACGAACTTGCGTGCGCCGGATTGACCTGGACCAACGCCGGCCCGTACAGTGAAGGTCTTAGGGACCGCTGTCCTCCGCCTTGGAGGGCGAACTCGGCGCTGAGCCGCCGGCCGACGATGTAGAGGCGATGGAAAAGTTCTGCCCGACCTGTAGCCGCGTGTATGGCGTCGACATCGACCGCTGCGATGTCGACGGAGACAAGCTCGTGATCCTCAAGGAGGAGCCGAGCCTCGTCGGCCACGTGCTCGACGGCAAGTACACGATGCTGGCCAAGCTCGGCGAGGGCGGCATGGGCTCGGTCTACCGCGCCGAGCAGACCTCCATGGGCCGCGAGGTCGCGATCAAGGTGCTGCGGCGCGAGTACTCGCAGAACCGCACCGCCATCAAGCGCTTCCTCCGCGAGGCCAAGGCCTCGAGCAAGCTCGGCCACCCCAACACCATCACGGTCTACGACTTCGGCCAGTCGAACGACGGCTTGCTGTACCTGGTGATGGAGCTACTCACCGGGCGACCCCTCAGCGATATCCTGGACGACGACGGCGCGATGCCCGTCGAGCGCGCCGTCCACATCATCGCCCAGGTGTGCGATTCCCTGTCCGAGGCGCACGTCAACGGCATCTACCACCGCGACCTCAAGCCCGAGAACATCTTCATCGAGCAGAAGGCGGGAAACCCCGACTTCGTAAAGGTGCTCGACTTCGGCATCGCCAAGATGAACGGCGACGACAAAGAGGTCAGCCAGGCCACGGCGACCGGGATGATCTGTGGGACCCCGTCCTACATGAGCCCCGAGCAGGCCATGGGCCAGGACATCGACGGGCGCAGCGACATCTACGCGCTGGGCATCCTGCTGTACGAGATGCTCACCGATGAGAAGCCCTTCGACGGCGACACCCCCATGGAGGTGATGCTCAAGCACATCAACGAGCCGTCGCCGAACATCCACGAGCGCACGCAGCTCGTCGTGCCCCAGGGCATCCAAGACACCATCGACGCCATGCTGGCGAAGAAGGCGCCCGGCCGACCGATCGACTGCCAGGAGGTCAAAAAGCGCCTCATCGCGGGCCTCAAGACCCCGCTAGCCGGCCCCATCGTCTCCACCGACGACCCCACGCTGGCCAAGCGACGCCGCGAGGACAGCGGCGAGCGCGCCGCCAGTGACGAGAAGACCGGCCTCGCCCCCGTCGTCCGGACCTACACCTTGGACGCCGTCTCCATCAGGCCCAAGCGGCGCATGCCATGGCTTGGGGCCGCGGCCCTGCTCCTGCTCCTCGGCGTGGGCACCGGGCTCTACCTGTGGCTGTCCAGCGGTGCCCCCGCGGCCACCGACCCACCGGCGCCCGCCGTGACCTCCGTCGACAGCGCCGGCGAGGTCCGGGCCGCGGCGCCGGCAGGGCCCCTCCCCGGCGGCGACGAGGCGGGCCTTGCGGACGCGGCCGCCGAGAGCCCCGACAGCGCCACCGCGGTCGCGGCGGCGGGCGAGACGGCGGCAGGGGAGACCATGGCGGACGAGGTCGTCGCGGTGGGCTCGGTCACCGGCGACCTCGTCAACACCATCGCCGGCGGCCGCGCCTTGGCCCTCGGCGCCGCGAGCGCCCCGCCGGGCCCCGAGATGGTCTCTCTCAGGCTCGAGACCCGGCCCCCGGGCGCCAACGTCTATGACGCCGACAGCGTCTTGCTCGGCGAGAGCCCCCTGGTCCTACAGCGGGAAAAGGGCAGCCCCTCGGTCGTGCTGACCCTCAAGAAGCGGTTCTTCCACCCACGCACGGTCGAGTTCGACACCGCTGGGGACATCGTCAAATCCTTCGACCTGCGCCGCAGGCGTCGCCCCGCCGGCCGAGACGGCGCCACCGGCAAGAGCGACGACGGCAAGATGTCCAGCTTCGGCACCTTCTGAGCGTCGAGCCGGGCGCCAACCGGCGGCTGCGACCCCGGCCACGAGGCCCACGCCCGTATGCCCCCACGCCTGCGTGGTCTCGCTCGAAACCCGGCGACAACTGAGGGCCTAGGCGCGCCGGGCTCCTCGTGGCTCCTCGTGGCTCCTCCTCGGTGGCCGCCGGCCCTGGCGGTCACCTCTCATCGGTGGCCGCCGGCCCTGGTGGTCACCGCCTACTGAGGCGGCTCGGCAAGCCGCACAAGCTCCTGGTCGGCGTCCACCACCTCGCCCGCCTCGACGAGCAGCGCCTCGACGCGGCCGGCGCCCGGCGCCTGCAGGGGATGCTCCATCTTCATCGCCTCGAGCACCAGGAGCACCTGCCCCGCTTCGACCTGGTCGCCCTCGGCGACCCGGATCTCGAGCACCTTGCCGGTCATGGGTGCGCGACAGCCGCCGCCGGCCTCCTTGTGGTCGACGTCCGGGAAGCGCGGCGCGCGGTCCAGGACGACGTCCCACCCCGCGACGTGCACGTAGCGCCGGGCGCCGTCGGCAACCAGGCGGATCCGCTGGAGGTGGCCGTCGACGCCCACACGGAGCTCGCCGGCCCCGAGGGCCTCGACGGTCACCGCGTGGACGGCGCCCGCGGCGGTCATCACGTAGCCACCGCCGGGCGCGTGTCGCCAAGCGACCTCCAGCCCCGCGTCGCCGCGCCGCCAAGACACGACCGGGTCGCGCAAGGGGCTGTTCCGCCAGCCGATCGCCAGCGAGGGCAGCGGGCGCTCGCGGGCCTCGAGGCGGCCGAGCTCGTCGGCGGTCGCGGCGAGCATCGCGACGCGGACGACCTCGTCGGGGACGCCGGCGTCAGTCCAGCCGGAAAAGCGCTCGTCGATGAGGTGGGTCGACACATCGCCGCTCGCCCACGCGTCGTCGCGGAGCACGTCGATGAGGAAGCGACGGTTGGTGCGCACGCCCTGGATCGACGCCTCCGACAGGGCGCGGATCAGGCGGCGGGTGGCCTCGTCGCGATCGCGGCCCCAGGCGATGAGCTTGGCGAGCATTGGATCGTAGTGGATGCAGACGTCGTCGCCGGCCTCGACGCCGCTGTCGAGGCGGATCCCGGGCAGGGTCTCGGGCACGTCCCAGTCGACCAGGCGGCCCGTCTGGGGCAAGAAACCCTCGGCCGGGTTCTCGGCGTAGACGCGGCACTCGATGGCGTGGCCGCGCGCCGCCACGTCGCCTTGGGTGAGCGGCAGCGGGCGCCCCATGGCCACCTCGAGCTGAAGCCTCACCAGATCGAGGCCGGTCACGAGCTCGGTGACCGGGTGCTCGACCTGAAGGCGGGTGTTGACCTCGAGGAAGTAGAAGGCCCCGTCGGGCGCGAGGATGAACTCGACCGTGCCCGCGGAGCGGTAGCCGATGGCGCGGCCGGCCTCGACAGCCGCGGCCCCCATGGCCGCGCGCAGGGCGTCGTCGAGAGCAGGCGACGGCGTCTCCTCGATGATCTTCTGGTGGCGTCGCTGGATGGAGCACTCGCGCTCGAGGAGGTGGATCACGTTGCCGTAGGCGTCGCCCAGGATCTGCACCTCGACGTGGCGGGGTCGCTCGACGTAGCGCTCGATGAGCAGGCGATCATCGCCAAAGGCCGCGCGGGCCTCGCGGCGGGCCGCAGCCAGGGCGGCGGGCAGCGCCTCGGGGGCGCGGACGGTGCGCATCCCCTTGCCGCCGCCGCCGGCGGAGGCCTTGACGAGCAGGGGGTAGCCGACGTCGGGGGCCGCGGCGAGGAAGGCGGCGTCGGACTGATCGCCGCCGTCGAACCCCGGGATCACCGGGACGCCGTGCTCGGCCATCAGCGCCTTGGCGCCGATCTTGGAGCCCATGGCCGCGATGGCCTCGGGGCCGGGGCCGACGAAGACCAGCCCCGCGTCGGCGCAGGCCTTGGCGAAGGCGGCGTTCTCGGCGAGGAAGCCGTAGCCGGGGTGGACGGCGCCGGCGCCCGTCCTGCGGGCGGCGGCGATCACGCGGTCGATGGCGAGGTAGCTGTCGGCGCTCGGCGCGGGGCCGATGTGGACGGCCTCGTCGGCGTCGCGGACGTGGGCGGCGGCGGCGTCGGCGTCGGAGAAGACGGCGACGGTGACCAACCCCATGTCGCGGCAGGTGCGCGCCACGCGGCGGGCGATCTCGCCGCGGTTGGCGATGAGGACCTTATCGAAGGTCACGGCGATCCTCCGGGGCTCAGTGGCGGAAGACGCCCCAGCTGACACCAGGGCGGCCGGGGGCGTTGTGGGCGGCGGACAGGGCGATGGCCAGGGCGTCGCGGGTCTGGCGTGGGTCGAGGATCCCGTCGTCCCAACCGCGGGCGGTGGCGAAGAAGGCCTCGGACTCGCGGTCGATCTGGGCCACGATCATCTGCTTGGTCATCTCGAGGGCCCGCTCGTCGACCTGTTGGCCGCGGCGCGCCGCCGACTCGCGCTTGATGATGTCGAGGACGCCAGCGAGCTGCGGGCCGCCCATGACGGCGATGCGGTGGTTCGGCCAGGCAAAGAGGAAGCGCGGGTCGAAGGCGCGGCCGGCCATCCCGTAGTTGCCGGCGCCGAAGGAAGCCCCGGTCATCACGGTGAACAGCGGCACCTCGCTGTTGGAGACGGCGTTGATGAGCTTGGCGCCGTGCTTGATGATGCCGCCCTCCTCGTAGGCGCGGCCGACCATGAAGCCGGTGATGTTCTGCAAGAACAGCAGCGGTACTCCGCGCTGGTTGCACAGCTGGATGAACTGAGCGCCCTTGTTGGCGGCCTCGCTGAAGAGCACGCCGTTGTTGGCGAGGATCCCGACGAGGTACCCGTGCAGATAGGCCCAGCCGCACACGAGGGTCGCGCCATAGTCGCGCTTGAACTCGGCAAAGCGCGAGCCGTCGACGAGGCGGGCGATGACCTCGCGCTGATCAAAGGGCACCCTGAGGTCCATCGAGGCGACGCCGAGGAGCTCGTCGGGGTCGTAGCGGGCGCCGCCGAGAGACTCGTCGTCGCTGACCTCGCCGGTGGCCATCTTGACGAGGGGCGGCCCCGCCAGAAACACCTTGGCCTGGCCGTCGACCATGATCGTGTAGTCGCTCATCCCGGGGACGTAGGCGCCGCCTGCGGTGGCGTTGCCGAAGACGACGCAGACCGTGGGCAGGCGCGCCTTGCTGCGGCGGGTGAGGTCACGGAAGGTCTGGCCGCCCGGGACGAAGATCCGCGACTGGTTCGGGAGATCCGCGCCGGCCGACTCGGTGAGGCTCACCGAGGGCAGGCCGTTCTTTTCGGCGATCTCCGCCAGGCGCAGGCTCTTGTTGAGGCCATACTCGTTGACGGCGCCGCCCTTGAGCGTCGACTCATTGGCCGTGACGAGGCACTCGACGCCGCCGACGAGCCCTACCCCGCCAATGACGCCGGCACCGGAGCCCACGCCGCGGATGCCGTGGCCCATCAGGGGTTGGAGCTCGAGGAAATAGGAGCCCTCGTCGAGCAACAGCTCGATCCGCTCCCGGGGCAGCAGCTTCCCCTTGGCCCGGTGACGCTGAACGTATTTGTCTCCACCGCCGGCGCGCGCGGCGGCCTGCGCCTCGGCCACCTTCGCCACCGCCGCGGCCATCGCGTCGTAGTTGGCGCGGAAGGCCTCGCCCTTTGGGTTGATCCCGCTGGCAATGACCCTCATCGTCTACCCTTGTCACAAGATCCCAGGTGCCGCCAAGATCCCAGGTTGGGAGAAATGCCGGCGGCGCAGAGCGCGTTCGTCGACGTGGCCCCCCGCCGCCGCCCCGACGCGTGAACGCCGTCTCGTCGGCGTCCCAAATCTGCGATAATACTTTCGAAGCTTCGTTTGACACTGGTAGTCGCCATGCGCTCCCTAGCCCTCGCTCCGCTGCTCGTCGTGCTGTTACTCGGCATGATGCCCAAGGACGCCCAGGCCGCCCTCGACCTGCGCCGCGTCGACACCTTCCTGGCCGAGCTGCCCTATGGAGGGGACATCGACGCGGTGGCGCGCTGGCTGCAGAAGCGCCTGGAGCAACGCTACGCCCCCAAGATAAAGGCGGCGCTGGACGATAATGAACGGGCCAAGCTGCGCGCGCAACTCGACCGAGAGGTCTTCGACTTCCGATCGCGGGTCATCGTCTTCGATGGCCGGCGCACCGGCTACGAGGTCAGCCCCATCGCGGGCGAGTTCCTCGTCGGCTCCAACGAGTCGTTGGCCGTCTACCGCGAGCGCCAAGGCGACCTCTACTTCTTCTTCATCAACGGGCGCCTGTGGAAGTTCGGACGCGCCGACCGGCCGGACAGCCCCTTCGCCGACCGCATCGCCACCCACTCTCGTCGCCTGGGCAAGCCCGATCGGGTGGTGAACTCCCACGACGCCCGCGGGCGCGAGGTCGCCCCCGTCAAGGCCGCGTGGCAGGACGATCGCGTGACCGTGCGGCTGTGGAACCGGCGCCTCCTCTACGGCTACGATGTGCTCTTCGTCCAACACCGCCCCATCGCCGACCGGATCGACGAGCTCCGTGGCGGGCGCGCCGCCAGCGACCAACACGGCGGCGTCGATCCCGACCTGGAGAGCTTCCTGCTGGGAGAAGGCGAGGACGAAGAGGACGAGCTGCGCCGCAAGGAGCTCGAGCACAGGCACGAGCACGAGCAGCGGGTCGAGCACCGCTCCGACTAGCCTGGCCCGCCGCCGACCGGCCGATCAGCCCCGCCGCCGACCGGCCGATCAGCCCCGCCGCCGACCGGCCGATCAACTGTCGAGCGTCTGAAGCGACCCGATGCTGCGGGCGATCTCGCGGCGCCGGTTGAAGAAGCCGCGCAGGGCGGCCTCCACACGGCCGTTGATAGAGCCCTCGGCGTAGGCGCCGGTGGTGGCGTCACGCTCGCCGATGGGCAGGCCGATGAGGAGCTCGAGGGCCGGCTCAATGTGGTCCACCGCGTAGACGTGGAAGCGCCCCTGACGGCAGGCGTCGACGACGTCCTGGCGGAGCATGAGGTTCTTGACGTTGGACTGGGGGATGACGACGCCCTGGTCGCCGGTGAGGCCCCGGACCTGGCAGATGTCGAAGAACCCTTCGATCTTCTCGTTCACGCCGCCGATGGCCTGCACCATCCCGTGCTGATTGATC
>PDWJ01004916.1_pt1 | contig 11377 bp, 7 predicted proteins | sample 1430881 | NCBI WGS metagenome assembly PDWJ01 (sample SAMN01162460, study PRJNA174530) | Oral metagenome, whole genome shotgun sequencing project. | biome: Marine environment; feature: Marine mammal; material: Swab sample of the gingival sulcus; isolation source: swab sample of gingival sulcus... | reverse complement strand
GGCTTATGCGCTTAATACCAATACCCATCTATCTTTTAATATAGGCAGAGCGTTTCGTATACCCACTACCGAGGAGCTGTTTACCAGAATTATCAGTTGCAAGGGTATAAAAGTGGGCAATCCCAATCTCAAACCCGAATATAGTTGGAATATTGATATAGGATGGCGTGGCAAAACACTACAAAACAAGTTAAAATACGAGTTGGCATTGTTTTATAATAGTATTCAAGATTTTATCAATGAGGCACCTGCAGAGGAGCCTGATGTTGATTTTACTTTAAAAAATACCGATGCCAGATTGTTGGGAGGGGAATTTTCAGCTTCTTATTATTTTGACAGAGTGTTTCGACCATCGAACACCTTATATCTTAGTGCCGGGGGTGCTTATGTGTATGGTGTGGATTTGTCGGGGACACAAGAGAAGCCTTTGTTTGGCATCCCGCCTTTAAAAATAAATATCGCATTAGATTATAGAGGCTTAACTAATAATGAATGGGTTGACAAATATTTTGTAAAGTTTGATAGTGAATATGCAGCTGCCCAAGATAGAGTGGCTGATATACCTGAAGGTACCGATGGTGGTCCTTGGGGCTATGTACCATCAGATACTCATATCATATTTAATGCGGCTATGGGTTTGCAATCTCATAAATTACCGGGCAAGCCCAAATTGCGTTTTATGGTAAAAAATATTCTCGACGATGATTATCAACCTTTTGGTTCGTATATTCCGGCTATGGGCAGGAATTTTAAAATCATGTTGTCGTTTTATTTCTAATTTAGACGATGTTGAGGGTTTGTGGGGAGTTAGGAGTTGGAAGATGGAAGTGGGAAGCAAAATAAGTTGTTAGTTATGAGTGCTTAGTACATAACGTCATGCTGAACTTGTTTCAGCATCCCCTATAAAGAACCAATGCGATGCTGAAACAAGTTCAGCATGACGAGAAGAACGTACAGCAGCAACTAAAAACTTAACATTTATAACTAAAAACTATGTCGACTTTATATCCTATCACTTATCGCCTATCACTTATCACTTATCATTTATTGCTCATTCCTAATTGTTAATTCTTTAGTATAGTCGTTTTCTTTTGGTAAGAAAGGTGCTAAAGATAGGGTCAAAGCCTTGCTGAATATCTGCGCTTACAAAATCTATTTTGTATTTGGCGCAATGCAATTGCAGTTGTTTTTGGAAAGATAACATGCGTTCTTGATAGATGTCTGCGATTTCATTGGAACGCACTTTTACTTTTTCGCCGCTTTCTACATCTATAAAAGTAGTAGGCCCTGAGTGAGGGAAGTTAAGCTTTACTTCATGTTGTTTGTCAAATACATGAAACAGAATAAGCTCGTGCTTTTGGTGTTTGATATGCCTTAGGGCATGTATAAAATTATCAAAGTCTGTGATATTGAGCAAGTCGCTAAAAATAATGAGCAAACTGCGCTTATGAATATGCTCTGCCAAATAATGTAAGGCTTTGTCTATATGGGTGTTTTGTTTGTCTTTGGCAATATGGGACTGGCTCAGCTGTTCCAAATGGGTAAACAACTGTTCTAAATGGGTATTGTTGGATTTGCATTCGCTATGCCATACAATATCATCGGCAAAGGTACTGATGCCTACGGCATCGCGTTGTTTTTTTAAAAGATGGGTGATAGCCGCTGCCGATAATAAGCTAAAACCAAGCTTGTTGGGGTGCTCTATATCCAACACGTTTTTCACTTGTGGATAGCGCATAGAAGCCGATACATCTAAAAGAAGGCGACAACGCAGATTGGTTTCTTCTTCAAAACGTTTGGTAAACAGCTTATCACTACGTCCGTAGAGTTTCCAGTCTATATGCTTAATGCTCTCGCCGGGATTGTAAGGGCGATGTTCGGCAAATTCTACCGAGAATCCATGGAAAGGACTTTTGTGTAAACCCGTGATACTTCCTTCTACCAATTGAGTAGCCAGTAGTTCTAAACGACTATATTTCTCACTTGTATGTTGAAAATAGGGCAGGGGCATGAATTTAGTTTAGCTTTAGGCTGTAAGTAAGCTTAAGGCTATAAGCTGTAATATCTTCTTTTTAGAAGTCCTATTTGGTTGTAAGCATTTACAGCTGATAGCCTAAAGCTTATAGCTAAATATTACATATTGGCTTCTATCTTGCCTACCAATACTTGCTTAGGCGACATGCCTACATTTTTATCTACTACTTCACCGTTTTTCACGAATAAGATAGTAGGAATATTACGAATACCAAATTTAGCGGCTACATTAGGATTGTTATCTACATCTAATTTCCCAATAACTACCTTGTCTTGGTATTCTGTGCTCAATTCTTCTATAATAGGAGCAATCATTCTACAAGGACCACACCATGTTGCCCAAAAGTCTAAAACTACTAATTTGTCTGTGTTCATTACCAACTCGTCAAAGTTAGCATCTGTGATTTCTAAAGCCATTGTTTTTAAATTTAAATTGTTTTATGGGGCACAAAAGTAATTAAAAAATCAATGTAAATAGATGAAAAATTAGCAGCACATAATTAATGAAAGGGAGTACTGATTGCTTTTTCAAGCCTTAGTGTTGTTTATTCTTCTTTGGTCTCTATTTTGAGTCGTTTGCGTCTAAACAAATCTGAAAAGTGATTGAAACTTTGACGATAGAAGATACCTACGCCTTGTGTGTAGGGAGAGGTATTATCCAAAAGGTCTACAGTATTGGTTTTGTTGAATACTTTCAGACGCCAGTTGCCGTCTTTTTGTAGTTTTACTTCAAACACAATATCGCCTATCAAATTGGAGTTGTTTTCTTGTATGCTGCTGTTGCCCATGTTTTTATAGCCAAAATTACCATCGATGCTCACTCTGTCGTCAAACAATTGGGTGCTAAGCGCTACTTCCAGCTCGTCGTTGCCTTTATTGTTGCCGGGTACGTAGTTGATACCCACATCTACATTGTCACTGATATTGGATAGCAAATTGCCTAATTGGTTAGTGAAAATCTGCATGGTAGAGCCACTCATATTAGAACTTATATTGTTAGCATTCCCCAAACTATTGTTAAAGTTAAACGAATTGAGAATAAGTAGCGATAGCATTTGTTGAGACATTTGGGCTTGGTTGGTAGTATCTATTTGAGAATACACATATTGTTTCACATCTTCGGTAGTATTTGGTAAGTTTACTTTAAAATGCAAATCGGGATTGGTTAATTTACCTTTGAGACCAATGATACATTCTACAGGTACACGTGTTCTTTGGGTAGAGTCGCCGGTATTGTCAAAATTATTCAAAGATGTTTTTAGATGGTAGGCAGCCATCATATTTAAACGCCCATCATAAGGGTCGCCTGTCCAGCTGATATTGCCTCCTTGTTCCAGTGCAAACCGTCGATTGAATAGGTTACGCATATTGAAAAAGAACTCACCCGATTTTACAGTGTAATCGCCCGACATATTAAAATTACCGGTGCGAGACATGCTCATATCCATGATACCCGAGCCTTTGGCATTAATGGTGCCAAGGTCTTCCGGCATGCTGATACTTATTTCGGTTTCCGGTGTTACTTTTAATTGCATATCTAATGTGAAAGTAGATAGTTGTCGAGTGGCTTCTGTCTTTGTGGCTGTACTATCTGCCCTGTTTGTAAATATAATAAATTCATTATCAGAAATATCAGATGTGCTATTGAGGGGTATAAATATTTGGCTGCCTGCATTGCTCTCCAAATTCAATTTCATAAAAATATTATCAAAAGGACCTTTAAAACTCAAATCGCCGCTTACTATACTATTGCCATAAAATAAAGAATTCATACTGGCGGTGGTATTGAGTGCAGCAAAATGGTCTGCTTGTACATCTAAGTCTACCCCAAAATGACTAAGATGACGGTGGGTGAGCCCACCATTTAATACGGCAGCGTTCCCCAAAGTATCATATATCTTGGTTTGTTTAAAGCCTATGCTGTTTTTATCTATCAAAAGATTGCCCGACAAGGCATAAGTAGTATTTAAATAATCTATTTTAAATTCACTACGCTCCAGTCGTATTTTACCTTCTATCTCCGGAGCCAATAGGGTGCCGGTAATTTGCGCATTGCCGTTGGCTTTCCCTTTTAAGTTAGATACCAAACCTGTAAGAAAGGGGTTGATAAAGTTCAAAGGCAGTTGCCATGTTTTAAGTTCTGCATTGATTTTATGGGTTGCGGGTTCATATTCGCCTAAAACTTCAAAAGGTAGAAAAGCCTGTTTGTTACCTTGTTTTTCTAAATAAGCATGCACGGCTACAGTTTGATTGGTTTTCCAGTTGGATTGAATGTTGAGGTCGCCCATGGTAGTCCCGTTAAATACAAAGGTTTCTAACCAAAGTGCTGCCAATATATTGGGTGTGACCGCATAACTATTTAAGAGTACTTTTCCGTTCAGTTGCCCTCCAAAACTTAGGTTGCCCATGAGAGGACTCAATATGTTAAATACAGAAATGTCAAAATTTTTGAAGTTGGTTTGCAGTTGTTGTTCGGGGAGTGAAGACATGTCTCCATTTATACTTATTTCTTGGTCTCCGGAATAGATATTAAAATCATTGAAACGGAATATCCCCAATGAGTCTAAAGCAATACCATTAGAGGTGGTCATATGCCACAATATATTGTTTACGTATACCCAAGCGCTGTCTAAACTCATGCTAAAACCTTGTTTGGGTGCAAAATATACATGTCCGGGTATATGGGCTTGGGTACGTTGATGTGGATTCGTATTATGCCATTGCATTTGGTATTTTAAAATGTTATTAGCTACAGCACTTTCCAAACGTATACTATCTAAACCTAGCCTCAACAGGCTATCGGTATTGCCTGTTTCCTGCCACCAAATTTCATGTATATTAGCTAGTTCACATAGTTGATTTTGCTTGGTAAATATATGTAAATCCGGTTGTGTAAAATGTAGGTTGCCCCAATGCAAAGAGGGTGTATTTGCAGTTATATCTATCTTATTATCAGAAGAGTGTATTCTTCCGTGAATGTGTACACTGTCTGATATATTAATGGCAGGTAATAATAATCTGGCCAGAGTGTCAGCTTGTTTAAACCGAATATTAAACTGTAAGTCTTGTAACGGATGTTGGTAGGTGCTATCTGCGGGTATTTGGGTAATATATTGATGCAATAGTGTTTGTGCAAAATTTGGTAATACCGACAATTTAAACTGCCCTAGTATATCGCCATCTACTATATCCGATTGTAATCGGATACGTTTGATAGAATCGCTATCCATTAATGCACTCAACTGACATGTTTGCATTTGATAACTTTTAGACTTATAGACCAATTGTGTGCTATCGATAAAAAGATGACCCAACATATCGTCTATTTTAGACCCGACAAAATTAGAACGTATATGTGTCGAAAAATCAGTAGAGCTGTCTAATGCCATTAATCCCAATTTTCCTGCTTTTAGGTGGTCTAAATCCGCTTCAAACTTAAATGAGGCATCTTTTTTGTTAAAATCGGCTTTACCAATAAAATGAGCGTTTACCAATTCGTCCTCCAAACGCAAACTACCGTTAAACAGTTTGTCTTTAACTACCGCGTCTACAAAAATGCTATTCAATTTATTACCATTGTAGGCTAAGCCATCTATTTGTCCTTCTACCTTGCTGTCTAAGGTTTTCAGTTCTATACCTTTGCCCTTGAGTTTCAAATTGAAATTGACAATGCCATAATCCTTGCCATCATTGGTAAATTTACCTATATCAAACTGAGTGCCTGCAAAATCCCCTTTGTAATACACTCTGTTTTCTTTAAAGTTGTGTGTGATTTGCAAATCGGTATGCAGAGCGCCCATATTGCTGAATATATGGGTATTGGAAACAAAATCATTATAAAAGCCTGTCAGTTGTCCTTTTAAACGGACTTTACCTAAGCGTTCTAATATTTCAGGTATCTTTTCTATACGTTTGCCTTCCGGTAGTCTAAATTTCTGAAGGTCTTTTATTTCTCCCGTAAAGTTTTTGATGTCTAAGTTAACAAAGGTTTCGTAGATATTAGGTAAACCCAACATGTCAATATCGCCATGGAAATTGATGGAGCGTCCAAAGTTAATTTTTAAATTTCGGCCTTTAAGACTTGTTACTTTGCCTTTTACAATACCTTTTATATTAATAGGATTGTACATGCCCCACATGCTAGGGGCAAAATAGGCAATATCTTGTAAATTGAGGCGCGAACGGTGCATATCTGCCTGCATATAGACTTTGTCAATAAAATCCAAATAATCGCGCCAATGATTGTAGGTGAAAGAGAGGTCGAGATGCAGTTGAGAGAGGGGTGTGTTAATACTACTGCCTTTTAGTTCTATACCTTGTGACCATACCTTTGCATCCCCTTCCAAATGTTTGAGCTCAAAACCGCATCTGTCGTGTGTGCTTAGTTTCAATATCTGTGCAGTGATGCTATCGTTTACAATATGAATGTCTTTGAATGCTATTTCTAAGTCTTTCAAATCTAAATGATTATAATCCATTCCTTTGTAATCGGAAGCTTCTTCTTCTCCCTCTACTCTATACACAAAGCGAGATCGGCTAAGTTGCAAATTGCCTAAGGCAATTCGTATTTTCGGGTTTGAGGTGGTGTCTATTGCAGTTTTAGGAGTGTCGTCTTGCTTGCCTATTTTATCTAATAAAATATTGATATTTAGATTGTCTTCTTGGGCGTATTGTACCAGATTAACAAAAGCACTATCTAATTTTAGGTGGCTTATAGGTAGTTCGTCTGCATCGAAACGTATAAGATGATAATCGGCACTAATACTTTTGGCACTGATTAGGGTGTTTTGGTGATGGTCTAAAATATACACATTCTCCATTTCTAAGCGAAGGTCGGCAGAGAGTAAAAACTTATCGAACCAAACCTTGGTGCCTAAATACTCGCTTAGATATACCGAGGTGGCTTGGGCGATAAAAGATTGCACATGTCTATCTCGCATAATGCCTAGCAAAATAATAAAGCTTAGCATGCCAATGAGTAGCAATCGTACAATATTTATCAAGATTTTCTTCACTCTTTATCAAATAAAATAGTAGTTTTGCAAAAAAATAGCTTATGAGCACGTATATATTAGGTATAGAATCTTCTTGTGACGACACGTCTGCCGCCATTATTTCCGATGATGTTATCCTGTCTAATCTTATTGCTAATCAGGATGTTCACAAGAAGTATGGAGGCGTAGTGCCTGAATTGGCTTCACGTTCTCATCAGCAGAATATTATCCCTGTTATACATAGTGCTTTACAAAAAGCAAAGATAGACAAAAAACAACTCAATGCCATAGCTTTTACGCGAGGTCCCGGATTGATAGGAAGTTTGTTGGTGGGTGTTTCTTTTGCCAAAGCTTTTGCTATGGGCTTAAATATTCCTATGATAGAAGTAGACCACCTGCAAGCGCATATTTTAGCTCATTTTGCACAGAAAGAAGGGGCTCGTAAGCCTACGCCCTCTTTTCCGTTTTTGTGTTTAACAGTATCGGGCGGACATACACAAATAGTACGTGTAAACGATTATTTTGATATGCAGATTATAGGGCAAACCATAGATGATGCGGCAGGGGAGGCTTTTGATAAAACCGCTAAAATAATGAGTTTGCCATATCCCGGTGGCCCTGTTATAGATAAATTAGCGGCGCAAGGTGATTATAAAGCCTTTAAGTTCCCTATGCCCAAAATTCCCGATTTGAATTATAGCTTTAGTGGCCTCAAAACCTCTGTTTTGTATTTCTTGCGTGACCAATTGAAACAAGACGATGCTTTTATAGAGAAACATAAAAACGATTTGGCAGCCAGTGTACAGTACACCATAGTTGAAATATTGATGCAAAAACTTATTTTGGCCTCTCAACAAACAGGTATTAAAGAAATAGCAGTGGCGGGTGGTGTAAGTGCCAATTCTGCTTTGCGTAAAGCCATACGCACCCAAGGCGAAAAACATGGGTGGAATACCTATATACCTGATTTTGAATTTACTACAGATAATGCGGCTATGATTGCTATTGCTGCCTATTACAAATATCAAAGACAAGATTTTACACATCAGCAAATTACGCCTTATGCCAAGGCTAAATAGAGGTGGAGAGTGTTAAGAAATATACTGTAAGTAAAGGTAAGGATTATCACTTCGCTTAGCAGTTCTCGGTGCTATTTTTGTTGTTTAGATTTGTTTTTATCTTTTCTCTTCTTTATCATTTCAATAACATCGGGCGTATGTTCTCTATGTTTTTTTCTGCTCCAAACAAATTTAAATTGTATAGCCTTGGCTTGGCATGTTTCAATACATTTTCCACACAAAATGCATTCAGAGTTGGTTATCAACCCTTTGTTGTTTTTAATATAATCGAGCATGGGTAATCTTACCAAACAATCTCTTTCACAATGGCCGCATAATGTACATTTGTTAGTATCTACCACGGAGAGTAATCGCGAATAATGTGCGCCTGCCGAACATAAGGTTCCCATTATACAGAGATTTTTACATGCCCAACGGCGTTCTAGCAATAAGCCAAAAAGAAGCGCTGTTACAATATCAATGACCCAAACAAATTTATAGTGGGCGCTAAAGTCAAGTGCAAGAAACGCAGGGATTATTTTGAAATCATGTGTAAGACCTTGCCGTTTATTTAAGAAATAAAATAAGATAGCACTTGTGAAAAAAGGAATGAGCATAAGCATTCTGACCCAAATCTTAGGTTTTTTCCATTTTAGTTTAAAAACAGAATGTTGAGAGGACAAATCGCTTGTTGTACCCATAAAACAAAACCAACCACAACCTATGCGTCCGAAAAGAGGCGATATCAGAATAAATAGACTCCAAATTAGAACTGCAAAACTTATTACCCCCCAATATATTGAATGCCAAATAAAGCCAAGGGCAAAATATTGGAAAAAGACAGGCGTCACCAATAAGAAAAGCATTCTTGAAATAAAATTATATGAATATAGTTTTTTCATCGCATTAAAATTTTATAGCGACAAAAATATCATGCACATTTCGCCAAAAAACATCAATGTGATGTAATGGAAAAAATGTGACAAACAGGAAAGATTAATTTTTGATGTTAGTAGTTTTTATCCTTTCAATCAGAGACTTGGATAAATTTCTGGAGGCAGGGATTGTAGATTCTGTTTCATCTAAATAGAATGTATATCCTTTTGCATTGCCTGTAATATTAGAAACCTTGTCAAGATTAACAATGTAAGATTTATGACATCTGAGAAAGTGGTTAGATGTGCTGATTATCTTCTCAATATCTTTCAAACTACTACGAATGAGTTGTTTTATAAGATTTGATTGCTGTTTATAAATAAGCAAGCAATAATTGCCTTGGGCTTTTACATAGAATAATTCATGTTCCGGAATTTTTATTTCATCTTTTGTATTTTTGGCAAAAGTGTAAATTGCCTTTTTATGTCTATTTGGTTTAACGTGTCTATTTGTTTTTAGTTCATCAATAATTTCAATAGCGCGCAAATAATTTTTTCTATGTAATAGCCTTTCAAAATAAAACACGAGTATGATGATTGGCAAAAAGCTAAGTGTAATTGATCTGATGAAGATCCTAACAACATAAAAGTAGAAATGTTTGTGGTTAGGGTTATCAAAAAAATAAACAAATACTGTAATGCTTATAGCAATTGTTACTATGCTTAGCAACAATAAAACTAATGTTTTCTTAATATTCCATGTTTCAGAATTGAATATCTTTGGTGCAATTTCCGGAAGTGCTAAGCTGAAAATCAAAGAAATAAAAATGACAATAAATCCATATTTAAACACGTCTATTATTTGTTTAAAAAAAATATCTGCATTTTTATATGGCGTAAGGATAATTATACCTGCCATTACTAATAGTGAAAGTAATACAGGTATAAAAACCTTTTGCTTATAATTTTCATAAAATGGAAAAGGTTGGTTTAGCCATTTGGTTATATTTGTTATTAAAGATTTTTGCATCTTCTTTGTGTGCGTTTTGTATCAGTTTGTATATCAAACTCTATCTTTAAAAATCACTTCTGTTTTGCTATTTTTTCCGCCTTTACGTTCTTTTATCATAGCGTTGTCTTAATTTGTAATTAGTAATTCAGTTAGTTGTCCTCTTTTATTTGGATTTGCATTAATACTTCGCTTTGCTAAAACCCTATTTATCTGAAAATCTTTAAATAAATTATCAAAGAAATCATCATTTGGATTGTTGCTTTTTACATCAGAATTGCTCAAAATCCAATTGTATCCCAAGCTATCAATCTTTTTGCAAAAATTAGCTAAACGGATTTGTTCAGCATCATTAAACTCATCTTTGGCATAAGCATTAAAACTCGATGTTTTGTTCAAAGGTTTATATGGTGGATCAAAATAAAACAATGTTTCGTTTTCAGCAAAAGATAAAGTTTGTTCAAAATCTCCATGTAAAATCTTAACTCTTTGTAGTGCAAAATGGACAGCTGTTAAATTTTCAGCATCGCAAATCAAAGGCTTTTTATAATTCCCAATCGGTACATTAAATTCATTTTTCCGATTTACTCGATACAGACCATTAAAACAAGTTTTATTCAGAAATATAAATAATGCTGATTGTGTGATCTTATCAGCATTGCGTTTATTAAAAAGTGTTCTTTTTGCGTAATAATATTCTTTTTTTTGTTCTGTATTTCCCAACACCTTGTAATATTCCTTCTGCCATTTTAGCAATAAAGAAATTAATCTCTCAACATTATTTTTAATGGTTTTATAAGTGTCTATCAAGTCAGCGTTTATATCATTGATAACGACGTTTTTCAAGTTTGGATAGTGATTCAATAAGTAAAACAACAATGCTCCACCACCTACAAATGGCTCTATATAAGTGTGCGTGTTAGAAGATATTTTACTATCAATATGCTTGATTAGTTGCGTTTTTCCTCCCGCCCATTTTACAAAAGGTTTTGCTGATCTTTTCGTTATTTCCATAACCGCAAAGTTAATAAATAATGAAGGCCTTTGACTAAACGAGTGGTCGGTTTTTTATTGAGCCCAATGTTAGTATATCTGCAAAGGTACATTTTTTTGTAACACAAGCCATTAATAAATAGTCTGTTATTAAGAAATATTATTGTATTTGGAGTTTGATTCGTTCTAAAGATTCATGCATAGCTTGTTGTATATTTGTAAAATCTACGGATTTAGAACCTATATACAACACGGCTATCTCTATATACTTATTATGCTGTGCAAGGATGGTCTCTAATGGATTCTTCTCTAACCTAAAAGCTTCTCTGCATTGGCGTTTGAGTTTGTTTCTATCTACAGCCAAAGCAAAACGCCGTTTACTCACACTTATCAAGATACGCATGGCTTGTGTCT
>PDWJ01004915.1_pt1 | contig 11378 bp, 8 predicted proteins | sample 1430881 | NCBI WGS metagenome assembly PDWJ01 (sample SAMN01162460, study PRJNA174530) | Oral metagenome, whole genome shotgun sequencing project. | biome: Marine environment; feature: Marine mammal; material: Swab sample of the gingival sulcus; isolation source: swab sample of gingival sulcus... | reverse complement strand
TATGAGCCAAAAAAACGGTAAAGATTATAAAAACAATAACGATTTGGATCGCTGCATCGATTTATCGGTGCTCAATTTGATAGCAAATTTTTTGGATGAGGGGATTCTCGTCAGTGACAAAAATGGCAGAATCGTCATATATAATGATGCGATGGAAAAATTGGAGAACAAAAAGAGCGCTGAAATGCTCGGCAAGTTCTTGTGGGATGCCTATGGTTATAAGGACAAGAGTACTTCGGAGCACAAAAAGGTTTTAGAGACGAACAAGCCGATTTTACGCACTTACAATGCCCACATTTCGATAGATGGTCAGCCGCAATACGTTTCTTATTCTACTTATCCGATCGTCTATAAGGATGAAACGGTAGCGGTCATTTCAATTTGTAATAATGAAAAGAATTTGCGCCAATTGCTCAATGAAACGTTTGAAAAAAAGCGTGAATTTAATAAGCTTAACACGTCGCGCATGACTAAAAATTACAATCCGAATGGAACGTCTTATACTTTTGCCGATATCGTCGGTTCGAGTTTACAGATGAAGACGATTATCAAGCAGTCGCAGACGATTGCTTGGCTCGACAACAGCATTATGATTATTGGCGAAACCGGCACGGGCAAAGAGGTGTTGGCGCAGAGTATACACAATTTTGGCAAAAACAGCAAGGAGCCCTTTGTCGCTTTGAATTGTTCTGCCATTCCCGAGAATTTATTGGAGAGCATTCTGTTCGGTTGCGTAAAGGGCGCTTATACCGGCGCCGTCGAACACGGCGGCTTAATTGAAGAGGCTAAGCGCGGCACGCTATTTTTAGATGAACTCAATGCCATGCCCGTAAATATGCAGGCGAAACTGCTGCGCGTCATCCAAGAAAAACAATATCGCCGCGTCGGCGGCAATGAACTGTATCGCCTAAACTGCCGCGTTGTCAGTGCCTTAAATGAAAGTCCGCTGGAACTGGTTGAGCGCGGCATGCTCAGAGAGGACTTGTATTATCGCTTGGCGGGCTTTAACATTTATATTCCGCCATTGCGCGAGCGCCCGGATGATGCAATTGAACTGGCAGAGTTTTTTTTACGCAGGTATTCATCGGAGTTAAATAAGAGTATTTTTGGTATAAGTAATGAAGTTAAAAATCTAATTGCACATTATACTTGGCCGGGCAACATTCGCCAGTTAGAGCACTTAATCGAAAACATGTTGGTGTTGGCAGATGGTCGCGATAGCTTTTTGCGCCTTGAACACATTCCGTCCTACTTTAATCAGGTGTTTCAGCGCGCCGGTATCAATCGAATTGACGAGGGGTTACCGGGGCAAATTGATCGCGTTGAACGAGAGATGATTTTAGACGCCTTGCAAAAACACAATTACAATATTACGCACACCGCGCGGCAACTCGATATTTCGAGACAGAGCCTACTTTATAAAATGAAAAAACATCAGATAGACAAAGCTTAATGCAGAATGTACACGACGGTGCACGAAGCTGGCGATTAAGACTGCAAGAAAAGGAGGGGGAAACCCCTCTTTTATATATACAAGCATATTTGTTTATATAATTATATTTTTAGAGTGTAAAAAAATGGACGTTTAATGTAAAAAAAATTACACTTTAGTTCAAAATAGAGGCGATATGGATGTAACTGTACATTCCAGTGCTGTCATTTTGAACGCAATCGAGAAATCTCTGCTTTAAAGCGAGATTTCTCTGTTTTGCTGCGTTGTAGCCGATTTGACACCATGTTGTATTTTTCGTCTGAACGTTAAAATAATTAGTTTATTAGCACAAAATAAATCCCAAATGAATTTGGCACGGTATTTGCTCTATATAAAACCGACAAGATTTGTCGCTATTTTATTATCGAAAGGAGAGCAATATGAACAATCCTAAATGGAACAACCAAAAACCGGAAATTCTTTATGAGGTAAAGGCACAACGAGGTGATACGTTGCGTTGTAAGGGGTGGAAGCAAGAAACAATTTTGCGCATGTTGGAGAACAACATGGAAAATGCCGAGCACCCAGAACACTTGGTTATTTATGGTGGAAATGGTAAGTGCGCCAGAAACTGGGAATCTTACTATGCAATTGTCGACTCTCTGAAAGAATTAGAAGACGACGAAACTCTCGTTGTGCAATCGGGTATGCCGGTAGCTATTTTCAAAACGAGCAAATTGGCGCCGAGCGTCGTTATGGCAACGACGAATATCATGAAAGCTACTTGGCCAATTTTCTATGATTTACAAGATAAGAACTTAACAATTTTTGCACAGTATACGGCTGCTCCGTGGGAGTACATCGGTACACAAGGCGTTATCGAAGGTACTTTTGAAACGCTCTCGGCAATTGCCAGAAAGCGCTTTAACGACGACCTGACGGGCAAAATTTACTTTACTGCCGGCGCAGGCGGCATGGGCGGCAATCAGAGCTGGGCAATGAAAATGCACGGTGGTGTCGCCATCGTCGTAGACGTCGATGAAAAGATTATTCAAAGTAGAATTGAAAAGAATTATATGGACATGGTCGTTCATTCGTTTGACGAAGCTAGAAAAGTCGCCGAAGAGGCAATTGCCAAGGGCGAAGCGCTTTCTGTCGCAGTCGTCGGCAATGCTGCAGATATCTTTGAAGAGGCATTTGAAAAGGGCTTTAGACCTGATATCATGAGTGAAATGTGTCCCTGCCACGACCCGATTAGCTATATTCCATCGGGTTATGACGCCGATCAAGCAGCTGAATATCGCGTAAAAGATAGAGAAGGTTACTTAAAGGAAGCGCGCGAAACGATGAAAAAGCAACTTCGCATGATGAATAAGTTCTATGCAGAGGGCGTCGAAGTCTTTGAATACGGCACCAGCATCCGCAAGGAGTGTCGCGACGCCGGCATGCCGGAAGAAGAAGCAATGACAATTCCAGGCTTTGTAGCCGAATACATCAGACCGTTGTTCTGCGAAGGCAGAGGACCTTTCAGATGGACTTGTATTTCTGGCGATCCGGAAGACCTTAAGAAGACGGACGACATCGCACTTGAAATCTGTAAGGGCGACTTGTTGGTAGAGCGCTGGATTAAACTAGCGCGCAAAAACTTGCCAATCGAAGCTTTACCGGCTCGTATTTGCTACATGGGCTTTGGCGAGCGCAGAAGATTTGGTTTAGCGATTAACGAAGCCATTAAAAATGGCGAAATTAAGGGTCCGGTAGCGTTCTCAAGAGACAATCTCGACTCTGGTTCTATCGTCAACCCGACATTTGAATCAGAAAACATGAAAGATGGCGGCGACTTGATTTCTGACTGGCCGTACCTCAATGCATTGTTGAATTGCGCAGCAGGTTGCGACCTAATCGCCATTCAAGCAAACTATTCAATGGGCGAAGCCGTTCATACAGGCGTTACGATGATCGCCGACGGTACTGCTGAAGCAGCTGTCAGATTGGATTCTGCACTTACTGTCGACTCTGGTATTGGCGTCGTCAGACACGCGCAGGCCGGCTATGAAATAGCTAAGGACGTAGCTAATGGACAAGGTAAAGTTACAGACGAAGGCATCAAGATACCGCTTTGGTGGGAGCCGGCTGATAAAGTAACATTTGGTCCAGAAGGCGTTCCGGGAAGATAAATTAAAAACTTAAGTTATCCCAGATTATTTGCAAGGGCACAAAGTGGATACCCCTCCTAATGCGCGCTATTGAAATAGCACTATCTTGTAAGTAATCTGGGTAGCTGTTTTTAGTCATTTTTATTTCTCTAAATTTTTTTGAAAGGAGGCTATTGTGTTAACAAATCCTGTAGTTATTGCTGTTATTGTAATGATTGTATTATGTATGGCTAAATTATCTGTACTGATGTCTCTTATGATTGCCGCAATTGTCGGCGGTTTGCTCAGCGGCATGACTTTAACAGATATTATGGGCGTATTTGTCGGCGGCATGGGCGGCAACGCCAATACGGCGCTCAGCTATGTGCTGTTGGGTGCGCTGGCGTTTTCAATGCACAAGACCGGTGCGGCAACCGTGCTCGCGCAGAAAATCGGCTCTTTAATCAAGGGCAATAAACTGGTTTTAACTTTGATTATTTGTTTAACTGCTATGGCATCGGGAACGATTGTACCGGTTCACATCGCATTTATTCCAATCATGATTCCGCCGCTTTTAGGTTTGATGAATAAAATTAAGTACGACAGAAGACTTTCGGCAATTGCCTTTGGTTTTGGTTTAAAGGCGCCTTATATTACCATACCGGTTGCCTATGGTGCAATTTTCCACGGCATTATAAAAGACTCTATGGCGGGCGCTGGTATGCAAATTGAACTGGGTGACATTTGGCGCGTCAACTGGATTGCCGGTCTCGCCATGATCATCGGTCTAGTAATTGGTGTCATTCTCTACTCTAAACCAAGAGAATACGAAACGGTATTAGAAGAGGGCGAAGAAGACGTCAACTTGAATGAAGATGTACAACTCAACAAAGACCACATTATTACAGTTATCGCCGGCATCGTCGCATTGGCTATCCAATTGTGGACGGGTTCGTTGCCGCTGGGCGCATTGATCGCCTTGTTGTTAATGATTGTAACGCGTGCAATTAAGTACTCGGACATACAAGAAGTTTTGGACGGCGGCGTAAAAATGATGGGTTACATTGCATTTGTCATGTTAGTTGCAGCTGGTTTTGCGGCAGTTATTAACGAGACGGGTGCCGTTGCCGCATTAGTCGACGCTACGACAGCCACACTTGGCGGCAGTAAATTTATTGGTGCGACAGTCATGATCGTCGTCGGTCTATTGGTTACAATGGGTATTGGTACTTCATTTGGTACGGTACCAATCGTCGCAGCACTCTACGTTCCAATGGGTCAATCGCTTGGCTTTAGTCCCGCTGCTATCATTTTGATGATATCAGTTGCAGCTGCATTGGGCGACGCCGGTTCACCTGCTTCCGACACGACGCTTGGACCGACATCTGGTTTGAACGCCGACGGACAACACGATCACATTTGGGACACTTGTGTGCCGCAGTTTATTTGTTATGACATTCCATTGATGATTGCCGGTATCGCCGGTGCAATGATTATTGGTTAATAGTTTTTAGATTGGACGGTGTAATATGGAAAGCATAGCGCGCTTAATTTTAAAAAATTGTCATCAGTTGCTTACCTGTGATGCAGATAGGCAAGATGTGTTGGGAATTTTATATGATTGCAGTGTATTAATAGAAGATGGTTTTGTCAAGGAGATTGCCGATTACGATCTTTTAGCAGATGCTTACAGCGATTATAAAGTGATAGATTGTAGTAAAAATGTCGTTTTGCCGGGATTTGTTGACGCCCATACCCATACGGTTTTTGGCGGCGATCGCGCCGCTGAGTACGTCGACAAACTGGTTCCCAATTCACCTAATAAAATAAAAAGGGATTATTCGCTTAAAGGTCTTGCCAAATCGATTTTTGAAACGCAGTCGGCGAGCAAAGTTGAACTGCTCGAGAGCACATTGAAAAAAATAGATCAAATGCTTCTGAGCGGCACGACGACGGTTGAAATCAAGAGCGGCTACGGCATTGACTTTGATACCGAAATAAAGCAACTGGAGGTCATTCAGTTGTGTAAGTCCTATCAAGCGGTCGACATCTATGCAACGTATTTGGGCGCTCATTATTGGGATACCGAAATGGGCAAAGCTAATTACATCGATTTCATGATTAAGCGCGTCATGCCGTATATTCATCAGAACAAATTGGCTGATTTTTGCGATATTTGGATTGACGATGGCTACTATACTGCCGAGGAGGCGATGCGCGTCTTGGGTAAGGCGGCTGAATACGGTATGCGACCGAAAATGCATACAGATTGTTATTCAGACGTCGGTGGTCTTGCAGTGGCGGCGAAACTAAATGCAGTATCGGCAGATCACCTCAACTTTACCGATGAAAAGGGCGTACAGCTGTTGGCGGAAAGTGGTGTGGTCGGCGTATTGTTGCCGGGCACGGACTATTGCGTTGCCCATCCGCGCCCCTTTAATGCGCGCAAGTTCTTGGACGGTGGCGTAACAGTTGCCCTGGCGACTAATATGAACCCCGGCAATTGGGTGACGTCAATGCCGTTTATTATCGACTTGGCTTGCCGCAAACATCAATTTGAACCGGAAGAGGCAATCGTCGCCGCTACGCGCGGCGGTGCACAAGCTTTGGACATTGCTGAACAGGTCGGCAGCATTAAAGTGGGCAGTCGTGCAGATATCCAAATTTGGCAAACAGAGGATTATAAAGACATCGTTTATAAACACGGTGTCAATCCCGTAAAAACAGTGATTAAGGACGGTAAAGTAGTTGTCGACAACTGCCAAATCGTCGATTCGAGTAGAAAGGGTACAGTATGAACTATCAAACGGTATTAGAATTAATTCTTAACTCTGATGATTTCACAGTCGGCGGCGGCAGCGCTGCCGCCTTGGCTGGTGCAGAAGGTGCAGCGCTCGTGGCGATGGTCGCCAAACTATCGATGGGTAAAGAATACGGTTTAAGCGATGGCGCCTATCAGGACATTATAGATGAATTGGAATCTTTAAAGCGTGCGCTGTTGGACGGCTGTGTAGAGGATACGCAGGCATATTTATTAATCAAAAATGCCTACGCGTTACCAAAGCAGACTGATGAACAAAAAGAAGCGCGTCGCATGGCGATTCGCAGCGCCGGCTTTGAAGCGGCTTCAGTGCCACTAAATAACGCCAAGCGTTGTTATCGTGCGCTTCAGTTGGCGAAGGACTTGGCGGGCAAATACAACCCCAATACGTCTAGCGACTACGAGGTGGCGGTTTCGCTGATGCGCGTAGGCGTCGAAGGGTGTAAGAAAAATGTCGAGGTCAATTTGCCGCTCATCAAAGACGAACAGAAGATAAATGGCTTAAAGGACCAAATGGCTGAGCTCGCATTGTAGGAGGATGATATGGCGAAAAAGGTTTATATAGATGGTGACAGCTTAACATTAGAACAAGTTGTTGACGTGACGAGAAATGGCGCGACAGTTCATTTAAGCGATGATGCAGTCGCCAAAATAAATCGTTCGCGCGACTACGTCGAAAAGATTTGTCGCGAGAAAATTCCGACCTATGGTCTCAACACCGGCTTCGGAAAATTCAGTGACGTCGCCATTGCAGACAATCAATTGGCACAATTGCAAAAGAATTTAATCTACGCAGATGCAGTTGGCATCGGTCAGCCGCTCGCCACTGAAGTAGTTCGCGCAATGCTATTGCTCAGAATTAACAGTATCGCAAAAGGCTATTCGGGCGTCTGCGTTGAAACGGTTCAGGCGATGGCAGATATGCTCAATAAGGGCGTACATCCAATCGTGCGCGAAAAGGGCTCGGTCGGTTCTAGTGGCGACCTCTGTCCGCTGGCACACATGGTGCTCGTCTTAATGGGCGAGGGCGAAGCCGAGTATCAGGGAAAACTGATGAGTGGTGCCGAAGCCATGAAACTTGCCGGCATTAAGCCGATTGAGTTAAAGGCAAAAGAGGGTCTGGGACTAATCAATGGTACACAGGCGATGATGGGCGTTGCCGTGCACGCCGTGTACGACAGTTTAGCGCTCCTCAAGACGGCAGATATTATCGGCGCACTCACCATGGAAGCGTTGACCGGTATTGTCGACGCCTACGACCCGCGCATTCACGACAAGGCGAGACCGCATAGCGGACAAGTTGCCGTCGCTGCAAATATGCGCCACCTGACAAAGAATAGTCAGTTGACGACGCGTCAGGGCGAAGTGCGCATGCAAGATGCCTATACGCTCAGGTGTATACCACAAGTGCACGGCGCCAGCAGAATGGCGGTCGACTACGTCAAGGGCGTCATCGAAACTGAAATCAACGCCGCGACAGATAATCCATTAATCTTTGCCGATGAAGGCAACGAGGCAGCGCTTTCCGGTGGTAATTTCCACGGGCAACCGATCGCCATCGCAATGGACACATTGGGCATTGCAATGGCAGAGTACGGCAATATTTCTGAGCGCCGCATCGAGCGCTTGGTCAATCCCGACTTAAGTGGATTGCCGGCATTTTTGGTTAAAAATGGCGGCATTAACACCGGCTTTATGGTACCGCAATACGCCGCAGCGGCAGTCGTATCAGAAAATAAAATTTTGGCACACCCAGCTAGTGTCGATTCCATTCCGACCTCGGCAAATCAGGAAGATCACGTCAGTTTTGGAACAATTGCTGCGCGCAAAGCTAGACAAATCATCGAACACACCCAGTACGTGCTGGCAATTGAGTGGATTTGTGCTGCACAGGCAGTCGATTTTAGAGATCCGCAACAGTTGGGTGATGGCAGTAAAAAAGCATATCAAATTTTAAGAGAAAAGGTGTCGTTTATGGAAGACGATCGGGTTTTATATACCGATCAGGACAATGCCAAACAGCTTATCGCCGATCAAGTATTGCTTGAAGGCGTCGAAAAAGTCGTTGGCGAATTAAAATAATTGGAGGCCACAATGAAAGTATTAATGGCAGAAGTCAATATCAGCGAGGGTAAAGACCAGAGCTTAATTTCGGCAATCGAGCAAATGTTAGCCGCAAAGGGCAGCTTGACGATTATGGAAGTCAATGCCGACGCCAATCACAATCGCACAGTATTTACCTACAAGGGCGATCCGCAAGAAGTGCTCGAAGGCACTAAAGAACTCGCTAAAATGGCGATTGATGCAATCGATATGACAAAACATACCGGTAGTCACCCCAGAATGGGTGCGGTTGATGTCGTTCCCTTTATTCCGGTAAAAGACGTCACAATCGACGAAGCGGTTGAAATCGCGCGCCAATTCGGTGAATACTTGGCGTCTTTAGGCGTTCCGGTGTATTTATACGAGGACGCGCAGCCAGATGCTAGTCGCAAATCCTTGGTTAAAATCCGCAAGGGACAGTACGAGGGGTTAAGCGAAAAAATGCAGCAGCCGGAATGGAAGCCGGACTTGGGTCCAACCACATTCAATGCCAAATCGGGTGCGACAGTTACCGGTTCGCGTTTTCCGCTGGTAGCGTTTAACATTAACCTCGATACTGACGATTTGGCAATCGGTAAAAAAGTCGTCAAGGCGGTCAGAGGTGCCACCGGTGGTTTCCAGCACGTCAGGGCAATAGCACTGGAAATCGAAGAAACAAATCAAGTTCAGGTTTCAATGAATTTGACGAACTACGAGAAAACGCCAATTCATCGCGTTTATGAGACGATTAAATCAGAGTTAAAGCGATACAACGTCAATGTTGTAAATACTGAATTGGTCGGTCCGGTGCCGATATACGCACTCGAAGAATTGTTGCAATACTATATTAAATTAACTGAAGATTTTAGTTTAGAGCAAATTTACGATTAATTACAAAAAAGTACTCAGTATTTTTGCTGGGTACTTTTTTAAAAGACAAAGTAACTGTTCAGTCAAGTTGTCATTTCGAGTGACAGAAGGGAGTCGAGAAATCTCGGGTTTTAAAAGCGAGATCTCTCCACTACGCGCTACGCACTATGTAATTATGTTTACTTCGTAAACACCGCTCACGAGTTCGCGTCCGGATATTTTTCCGGGTAACATCGAGATGGCATTGCGCTATGTTTTTCGACTGAACAGTTACGATACAAAGACTAAAAGGATGGAGATAAAATGAATAGTACTACTAAAAAACTGAGCAGGCAACAAGCTACGCTCAAGTTCTTGTCGTTTTCACTACTTGGTATCTTTATGTTCTTTGTGTCTATCAAGATTGGTGAAAAAACGACAATTCCAATTGATCATATCGTTAAAGCAATATTAAAAATACCACATTTTATGATTGTCTACGGCATTATCATGATAACTTTGGGCACGCTGCTACCATTTATCAATAAAAAATGGAACAAGAGCACGCTCAACATTGTTATCACGGTGTTAAATATTTTGGGGTTAATCTTTACATTATTCAGCATCTTTAAATTTGGTCCCGAAATAATCTCGCAAGATTCAATGGGACCCTATGTATTATACAAAGTTGTCATACCCGTAGTTTTAATTGTACCGGTGGGCTCAATCTTTTTATCATTTATCGTTTCTTACGGTTTAATGGAATGCATTGGTACATTAATGGAAAGAATCATGCGACCCATTTTTAAGACGCCGGGGCGTTCCGCGGTTGACGCCGTTGCATCATTTGTCGGCAGTTACTCGCTGGCGCTGCTCGTGACAAATGGCGTGTACTTGGATAACAAATACACAAAAAAAGAAGCGGCGATAATTGCAACGGGCTTTTCTACAGTATCCGCTACTTTTATGATTATCACATTAAACACCCTAGATCTAATGGAACATTGGAATTTATACTTTTGGGTGTGTTTGAGTATTACGTTTATTGCGACGGCGATTACCGCTCGCCTGTACCCGCTTAGTAAAATTCCCAATGAATATCACAACGGCGAAGTAAAGAGTGCAGTAGTTGAAAAGACAGATAATCGCAATGTCTTTGTAAGGGCTTGGGACACGGGCATTCAAAACGCTATGGAATCGAATTCTGTTGTCAAAAACACAATGCTCAATTTAAAAAATGGCGTTATGTTAGCGTTAAATATTGGACCGACAATTATGTCGATTGGCGTGATATCATTACTGTTATCACAATATACCAATATATTTGATATCTTAGGTTATATCTTTTATCCAATAACTTGGATTATGAGATGCCCAGAACCACTGCACGTTGCCAAAGCGGCGACGATTACAATTGCCGATATGTACGTTCCGGCGATTATTAGCACCAAATCAGTTATACAAGTAAAATTTATAATCGCCGTTATATGTATATCTGAAATACTGTTCTTCTCGGCATCTATACCGTGTATTTTAGCTACTAACATACCGGTAAAAGTTAAAGATATGATCATTATTTGGTTTGAGCGCGTGATCATATCGCTGATATTAGTTATACCAATCGCCAAAATGCTCTTTTAGATAAAACATTACACTAATAAAGCGGCGCCGTCTCAATATGATGGTGTCGCTTTTGATATGTTTTATAATTGAATTGAACAAAACCCTTTTAGACGCCGCAAGCCCACTAAATGAGCCGCTTCAGGATGGAGATACTATTGAATTTGTCAGATTTGTAGGAGGCGGATGAAATGCTGAAAATTGCAGATACAGAATTTAAATCGAGGCTTTTTATTGGTACCGGTAAATTTGCCTCTCCACAAGTAATGAAAGAAGTTCTGGCAGCTTCAGAGAGTGAAATGGTCACGGTGGCACTCAGGAGAGTTGATCTGAACAATCCAGAAGACGACATCATGTCTCAGATTGATACTGGACAAACCAGGTTTCTGCCAAATACTTCGGGGGCAAGGAATGCTGACGAGGCTATCCGACTTGCCAG
>PDWJ01005012.1_pt1 | contig 11382 bp, 7 predicted proteins | sample 1430881 | NCBI WGS metagenome assembly PDWJ01 (sample SAMN01162460, study PRJNA174530) | Oral metagenome, whole genome shotgun sequencing project. | biome: Marine environment; feature: Marine mammal; material: Swab sample of the gingival sulcus; isolation source: swab sample of gingival sulcus... | reverse complement strand
CGTCAATAAGCGCGCGGTTAAAGTGTGGGACAGGCGCGAGTTTAAAAACCTCGATGATTCCGTGGAGCTGGGCACCCGCAATATCAAAGTGGCGCTGCGTCGCCTGCGCAAGTTTGCCCGCACGGGCGCGGCCGATCAGTTGGATTTAGACGACACCATTTCATCCACTGCCCGCAATGCAGGTTTACTGGATATAAAAATGGTGCCCGAGCGCCATAATGCGGTAAAAGTGCTGTTGTTCTTTGATATAGGCGGTTCGATGGACCCCTATATACGGCTCTGCGAAGAGCTCTTTAGTGCTGCGCGCACCGAGTTCAAGCACATGGAAAATTACTATTTCCACAATTTTATTTACGAAAGTGCGTGGAAGAACAATATCCGTCGGCATCACGAGCGCACGGCATTGCTGGATATTTTGCACAAGTACAGCCGCGATTATAAGGTGATTTTTGTGGGTGATGCGTCTATGTCGCCCTATGAAATCGTTCAGCCCGGCGGCAGTGTTGAACACTGGAACACGGAGGCTGGCGAGGTCTGGATGCGCCGGGTACTCGATACCTACGATAAGGTCATCTGGCTGAACCCAGTGCCCCAGGATGAGTGGCGCTACACCCAATCCATCATCATGACCCACAAACTGCTCGATGGTAAAATGTATCCGCTCAGCCTGAAGGGGCTGGAAGAGGGCATGGCCTACCTTTCCAAGTAAACCTAGACATATAATGATTTGACCTGCCCTACCTCAACGCTCGTGAATTACCATGGGAGTTGAGGTAGGGCAGATCAAATCATTATGTCTGGAGTACTGGTGGTGTACCGACAAGGTGAAATGGATTACCTTTTAATCCTTCTAGATCATGTCTATTCGGCTTAGATCAAGTTTACTTTGCTGAGCGAATATGTGACTATTTTACAAAAGCCCCAAGTTTAAAACGTTAGGTACCTTTTGTGAATTCAGACCGCTGGTTATCTGTTGAAGAAATAGCCGAATATCTTGGTGTAAGCAAAGATACTGTGTACTCATGGATCAGTAAAAAGGGTATGCCAGCTCATAGAATTGGTCGGCCTTGGAAGTTTAAAGCTGATGAGGTGGATCAGTGGGTTAGGTCTGGTGGTGCATCAGATGACAGCAAGGAAGAAAAATAGTATGGCCTTAAACGAAGCGGATACTTGCCGGGTCTATGTGACGCCAAAGCTAAAAGAGTCTGGTTGGGAAAACAATCCTAGCGCAATAACTGAACAGTACACATTTACCTATGGCCGCGTTCAGTTTAAGGGTAGTAAAGTTCAACGAGGAGAGCAAAAACGAGCTGATTATTTACTTAAATACACTCGCGACTTTCCTATTGCCGTTGTTGAGGCTAAACCTGAAAACAGCCCTGTCGGCCAAGGGATGCAACAGGCAAAAGATTACGCAGAAATCTTAGGGCTAAAGTTTTCTTATTCAACCAATGGTCATGAGATCTTAGAATTTGACTACACCACTGGTGAAGAGCAATTGTTGTCGCGCTTTCCAACCCCTGATGAGTTATTCAAGCGGCTATGTGGCGATGAAGGTTTAAAGGATGAAGATCTTGATACCTTGCTGTCCCCTTACCACCGTGTTTCGGGATATTCCCCGCGCTACTACCAACAAATAGCCATAAACCGCGCAGTACAGTCGGTACTTCAAGGTAAAAAGCGCTCATTAATTACGATGGCAACGGGTACGGGTAAGACTGTCGTCGCTTTTCAAATTAGTTGGAAGCTGTGGAGTGCTCGCTGGAATCGCACGGGAGACTATAGAAAGCCTAGGATTCTATTTTTGGCAGATAGAAATGTGTTGGTTGATGATCCAAAGGATAAAACATTTACCCCGTTTGGTGATGCTAGACACAAAATTGAAGGCGGCAAAGTTGTTAAAAGTCGTGAAATTTATTTTGCCATTTATCAATCGATAGCCAGTGATGAGCGTCGTCCTGGTTTGTATAAAGAATTTCCGCAAGACTTCTTTGATCTAATCATCATCGATGAATGTCATCGAGGCAGTGCCCGCGACAACAGTAACTGGCGCGAGATTCTGGAGTATTTTGAGCCTGCCTTCCAAATCGGTATGACTGCGACGCCGTTGCGTGAAGACAACCGCGATACTTATCGTTATTTTGGCAACCCAATCTACACCTACAGTTTGCGCCAAGGTATTGATGACGGATTTCTTGCGCCATACCGCGTACACCGAGTTATTTCGGAAGTCGATGCGGCGGGTTGGCGACCAAGCAAAGGCGATGTAGACCGCTTTGGACGAGAAATCCCATATGGCGAATACCAAACCAAGGACTTTGAACGGGTTATTGCGCTAAAGGCTCGAACAGATGCGTTTGCTAAGCATCTCACTGACTTTATGAAGCGAACCGATCGTTTTGCAAAAACGATCGTGTTTTGTGTCGACCAAGAACACGCCGATGAAATGCGTCGGGCGCTTAATAACTTGAATTCTGACCTTTCACGCAAGCATCCAGATTACGTTGCACGTGTGACATCAGAAGAAGGGAGAATTGGCAAAGGGCACCTCAGTCGTTTTCAAGAGCTGGAAACCAGTACCCCAGTGATACTGACCACATCACAATTATTAACAACAGGGGTAGATGCGCCAACCTGTAAAAATGTTGTGCTTGCGCGTGTTGTCAACTCAATGAGTGAGTTCAAGCAAATTGTTGGCCGTGGTACTCGCCTACGCGAAGATTACGGCAAGCTGTGGTTTAACATCATTGATTATACCGGCTCCGCCACACAAAATTTTGCTGATCCTGACTTTGATGGTTACCCAGAAATTGAAGATGAAGTGGTGATTGATGAAGACGGTGAAGAAGTGGTTGATTACACTTTAACACCGGATAGTGAAGAGTTAGAGGTTGCTGAAGAGACGAGTGAATACGAAGTGAACACTGAAGGTGAAGGCGCTGATGACGAGGAACACGAACCGAGAAAGTACTACGTAGACGGTGGCAGCGTTAAAATTGCGTCTCATTTAGTCTATGAGCTAGACGAAGACGGTAAACAGCTTCGCGTCATCCAATATACCGACTACACCGCGGAAAAGGTAAAGATCCTCTTTTCCTCACTGGATGAACTAAAAGATAGCTGGGCTAACCCGTTAAAGAGAGAAGAGATCATTCTAGAACTACAAGAACGCGGGATCCAGTTTGATGATTTGGTCGCAGAGTCAGGTAAAACCGATGCAGATCCATTGGATTTACTTTGCCATATTGCATTTAACGTACCGCTGCGAACCAGAAAAGAGCGCGCTGACTACTTGAAGAAAAAAAAACCGGACTTTTTTGATCAGTACGGTCCAGAGGCCCGCGCGATCTTAACCTCGTTACTGGACAAATATACCGATCACGGCCCTAAGCAATTCAGTATTCCCGATTCGCTACAGGTACCGCCCATTTCTGAATATGGCAATGTGATGGAAATAGCCAGTCTCTTTGGCGGCGCATTGCAAATGAAAACCGCCGTGGACCAATTACAAACGCTGCTCTATAGCCAGCAATAACAGAAGTGACGATACGATTTATGGCACGAACAAAGAAAGCAGATCAGCCGATGACCACCGCCCAGCAATTAGGTGCGATTGTTAAATCGTCTCGGCAAATCATGCGTAAAGATAAAGGCTTAAATGGCGATCTCGATCGCCTGCCAATGCTCACTTGGATCATGTTTTTGAAGTTTCTCGACGACCTAGAACAAATGCGAGAAACCGAAGCCGTGCTAGAAGGAAAAAGCTTTCAGCCAGCCATCGAAGCGCCATACCGTTGGCGAGACTGGGCAGCAATTGAAGGTGGTATCACCGGCGACGAGCTGATTGCCTTTATTAACAATGATGAAGCAATGCGACCTGATGGCACGCGTGGCATCGGTTTGTTTGCGTACTTGCGTGGCCTACAAGGTGACAATGGTGGTGATCGCCGAGATGTGATTGCGACCGTGTTTAAAGGCATGCAAAATCGCATGATCAACGGGTATTTGTTACGTGATGTTGTCGACAAAATAAACGGTATTCATTTCAATTCATCTGAAGAGATGCACACGTTGAGCCGCTTATACGAAACCATGTTGCGTGAAATGCGCGATGCCGCTGGTGACTCCGGCGAGTTTTATACCCCGCGCCCAGTGGTCCGCTTTATGGTTGAGGTGATGGATCCTCAGTTGGGTGAGTCAGTATTGGACCCAGCCTGCGGCACGGGTGGTTTTTTGGTTGAAGCGTTCGAACACCTAGAGCGCCAGTGTAAAACAGTCGAAGACCGCGAAGTATTGCAAGAAAGCAGTATCTTTGGCGGTGAGGCTAAATCGTTGCCTTATCTGTTGGTACAAATGAACCTGTTACTACATGGTTTGGAGTACCCAAGAATTGACCCAGAAAATAGCCTACGTTTTCCGCTACGAGAGATGGGTGACAAAGATCGTGTCGATGTGATTCTAAGCAATCCGCCTTTTGGTGGTGAGGAAGAAAAAGGCATTCTTGGTAACTTCCCAGAAGACATGCAAACCGCCGAAACCGCAATGCTGTTCCTTCAATTGATCATGCGTAAACTCAAGCGCCCTGGTCATGGCTCTGACAATGGTGGCCGCGCCGCGGTTGTTGTCCCAAATGGTACCCTTTTCAGTGATGGTATCAGCGCTCGCATTAAAGAAGAGCTGTTAAAAAACTTTAATTTACACACAATTGTTCGCTTGCCAGAAGGTGCTTTTTCACCGTACACAGAAATACCAACAAATGTTTTGTTTTTTGACAGGTCTGGTCCTACTTCTGATATCTGGTTTTATGAAGTACAACTACCTGATGGTAGAAGAAAGTATACTAAAACAAAGCCAATGGAGAGTTCTGAGTTTGATTCTTGCCTAGCATGGATTAAGTCAAGAAAGGAATCTCAGCAAGCATGGAAGATAAACGCCACTGATGTCATAGAGTATACAGATGAAGGAAAGTTACGTTCAGTTAATTTGGATGTGAAAAATCCATTTAGCTCTCAGGAACAAGAATATCGTTCACCACAGGATATCATTAAAGAAATTTGGTTGAGTGAACAAAAAATAATGAATCTCGTTGAGTCTTTATACAACGAGATTGGGAGGTAATGCTGTGAGTTTTGTTACTGACCGAATTCCACTGAATGATGTTCTAAGTCTAGATTTAGATAAGGAAAAAGTAAATCCATCTGGTTTATATGAGATGGTCGGTGTACTTAGTTATGGTAAAGGTTTATTCAATAAAGATGAAGTTTGTGGCAATGCTACTAGCTACAAAATATTCTACAAATTGAATGAAAAACATATCGTAATGAGTCAGCTTTTTGGTTGGGAGGGGGCAATTGCTCTCTCTAATATGGAATTTCATGGCAAATATGTATCATCTCAGTTTCCCACATTTACAGTGGATGAATCGAGACTCGATAGGGAGTTTTTGGGTTGGTGGCTCAAACAGCCGAAAGTTTGGGCTGAGTTGAAGTCAAAATCAAAAGGAATGGGAGACCGAAGAAGAACTCTTAACCCTAATGCACTGCTTACTTGTGAAATTGATCTTCCCGACATTGATACACAGAGAAAAATAGTTGAGAAAATTTCTTCTGTAGCCAGAAAAGTTAATCAATTAATCTCGTTAAGAGGCAGTGTGTCGGAAAATTTCAAACAACTTCTGATTTCAATGGCGCGTAGACCTGACTTAAATGAAAGCGAAAAAATAGAAGCTGGTTGGAAGTATATTTCTCTATCTAACATCCTGGAGAAGTACGTTGAGGCTATAACTGTTCAGCCTGATAAGGAATATAAGCATTTCGGCATTTATAGTTTCTCTAAGGGGCTATTTCGTAAGTCGCCACTTATTGGTGAAACAATTAAAGCCACTAAATTGTATAAGACAAAACGAGATTTGTTTATTTATGGAAGGCTAAATGCTTATGAAGGTGCTTTTGGTTGCATTACAGATGAATATGATGGCGGGTATGTTTCAAATGAATTCCCAATGTTTGAATGCAACCCAGAGTTAGTACTCCCACAATTCTTGGTAGCATATTTTTCATCACCGTTTGTGTGGGAAAACCTGAAGAGGAAAGTCACAGGGATCGGCGGTGGTGCTGGGAACCGCAGAATTAGGCTCAAAGAAATCGATTTATTATCTGAACATATATGGCTGCCTCCTTTAGATTGGCAATTTAAAATTAAGGAGCTAGTTCAGACTAGGCAGGATGACCAGATTCAATTATTAGCTGCTGATAAACAAGTGGAAGCCCTGATGCCTTCAATTTTAGATAAAGCCTTTAAGGGAGAATTGGTTTAATGTCTATGCCTGCACCGACGTTTGCTTATGATGCTGGCACCCAGCCTGTCATTGCTCATGGCTTGTCTTATCAGGACGAGCAAGTGAGCGAGATGTTAGCTGGCCCCGTAAAGCATATTTTGCAAGATACGGCAGGCAATGATGAGCTTCAGGAGCTACTTGGCAGTGTGGTGAGCACGGAATTTGAGCAAGAGGGTTTACGCCACGCGCTGATCGATGAAACCGTGCCAGGTAAGTGGCGAGTGGGCGAAGCGATTGCCGAAGCCTTTGTGGCAGATAAAGGTAATTGCTTGTTTCCGTGGCCCACAGGGCGTGATCTTAAAAACCCGAACGCCAGCCCAGCAGGGTGCGATTTGACTGGTTTTCAACCTGTAAATGATGCTGAGCTTCCCTACCGTTTTGCGTTTGGTGAAGTAAAAACGTCTGAAGAGAACAAAGCGCCGCCAAGCGTGATGACCAGCTTGGGTGCCCAATTGTTTGGGTTACGAGATAATCGCCAAGTAAAAGATGCTCTCTTACGTTATTTAGGACTCCATGCGGTGCGAACTCCATGGGAGCCGATGTTTAAAAGCGCTGCCAAACGCTATTTAAGCTCGAACACAACGGACGTTGCTGTTTATGGTGTTTTGGTGCGCGATATTGCCCCAAGCGCTTCTGATATTGCTGGCCGAGCAAAAGCACTGGCGGCCGATTGTCCAGTGCAAACAGATATTGAAATGTACGCTTTATATCTTCCCCTTAACATGATTGGTACGCTGCCTGCTCGTGCTCAAGCGGCTATGCAGGAGGCGTCATGACGCTTTCACAAGAGCACTTACTACAGGTAGATCAGCATTGGGCTATTCAGTCCATTAGCGCTGAGCGGCGTGATACAGCTATGGAAATGGCTGAACGGCGCTTGGTTGATGTGGCGCTGGGTAATCTACTTGAACATACGGCAACTGCATTTGACAGCGACTTGTTAGAACAAGTAGCGATGGCGTATGAATTAGCCGCGATCGAAGGCGTTGGCGCTTTGTTGCACCCCGTAGCCAATCAAGACAATAAAAATATTCGTGAGCTTGCACAAGCTGGCGCGTTTCGAGCGTTCGGGCTTTATCGTGTATTACCCGTACCTAGTGACAATGAGGCGCGCTTGTTTCATGTTTTGCATGTGTCGGGTTTGGCCTACTGCGCCGATCGATGGACGGATTTACGTCGATGGTTTGAAGAGCAAAACAGTACAGTAGCAGTACCCAGTGTGGCTGGTGTTACTTGGGATAAGCGTTTGCTTTACCGAATTTTTGATTGTTGGTTGCGACTGCTGCGCAAAAACCGCTGGGACGACTTAGATCAGATTTCAGAGATTGTGCTTGGTTTAAGAAACGATCAAGCAAACTACGAAAAAGCGTTACTAGAACAAACTCAAGGTGCAGAGTCGCAAAGCATAGCCATGCGTTTAGTGGCACTTTATCACTGGGCAAAAGCAACAGAGCGTTTAGCTGTGTACATGTTGCAAGGCGAACCGGTAGCTATAGATGCGCAATTAGATCAGCATTTTGAAGCGGCGCAAAAAGCGGCTCAAGCCGCTAAAGACCCGCAACTCGAAATGATCTTACGCTGGTTACATGTCGCAAGCCGAAAAATGGTTGCAGGCTCGTTATGGTGGGTGGCTCATACGATTAACTCTCGTGTGACACGCTATGTCTCCCATGTGATTAAGCACAAGAGCTTATTTGAACTGTTACCGCCGCAACGGGCGGCGCTTCAAGAGCAAGGTTTACTCGACCAAGCCAGCAGGGCGGTCATTGTTGATTTACCTACATCCGGCGGTAAAACGGCGCTGGCACAGTTCCGCATGTTGCAAGCACTGAATCAATTTGATCAGGACGATGGTTGGGTGGCCTATGTTGCGCCAACTCGCGCTTTGGTTTCTCAAATTACCAGACGATTACGTGAAGATTTTAGCCCATTAGGTGTTCAAGTTGAGCCGTTAACTGGCGCGATTGAAGTCGATGCCTTTGAAGAAGCGCTGTTGGGTGAAGCACGTGCTTTTCAGGTTTTGGTTGCTACCCCAGAGAAGCTTCAATTGGTGATGCGAAACAAAAAAGTCGCTCGCCCATTGGCTTTGGTTGTGATGGATGAAGCTCACAATATCGAAGACGAGTCTCGTGGTTTGCGTATTGAGCTTCTGCTTGCGACGATTAAGCAAGAATCACCTCGGGCAAACTTTTTACTCTTGATGCCATTTGTTCCGAATGCTAACGATTTAGCTCAATGGCTAGCTGCCGATCGTGGCCGAAGCATCAGCTTAGGAACTTCTGCTTGGCAGCCGAATGAGAGAATTGTTGGTCTATTTGATATTCATAAAGGTGAAAAACGTGGTGACTGGAATTTAAGCTTTGAAACGTTGACGACCACTCAACGGACAATTCACCTTAAAGGAATCCACAATGTAGATGGGAATCGTCCTTTACAAAATCTGACGTACTCTAGCGCTAAGGGGCTCGCAATACAGGCTGTTGCTATGGCTAAGGTTTTCTCTAAGCGTGGTACCAGTATTGCTGTGGCGCAGACGATTCCAAATGCTTGGAATATTGCTCGTAAAGTTGCCGCAGAGCTTGAACCTTTTCTTCAGGTGCACGAAGACATTAAACTGGTTCAGCGTTTTCTTGCAGCTGAGATTAGTGAGGACTTTGAGCTAATTGATATGCTGTCAAGAGGTGTTGTTGTGCATCATGCAGGTTTACCCGCTGAGGCGCTTTCATTAATCGAGTGGCTTACAGAAGCTGGCCATATTCGAGTGATGTGCGCGACGACAACCATTGCTCAAGGGCTTAATTTCCCTGTTTCATCAGTTTTTCTTGCGACGAGAAAGTTACCTTACGGTAATGAAATGTCGCATCGGGCATTTTGGAACCTCGCAGGTCGTGCTGGGCGTATCGGCCACGACAGTGTCGGCGTTATCGGTATTGCAGCAGGTGCACTGCCGGATGAGATCCGGAAATATGTTAGTGATGCAACCGCATCGTTAGTTTCTCGATTGGAAGGGATGCTGGATGATCTTCAAGCTGTGGGTGAATTAGCAAACTTATCTTGGGTTATGCAGCAAGAACAATGGGCAGATTTCAGAAGCTATATCGCTCATTTGTGGAATGAAAAACGTAACTTGGACGCTGTAATTGGTGAAGCCGAACAATTATTGCGAAATACCTATGGGTTTGGTTCTCTTCGCGCTAAAGCTGATAAAGCCTCGCAAGAGAAAGCTGATGCGCTTCTTGAGGCTACCAAAGGATATGTTAGAAAGTTAGCTGAGCATCCAGAAAATGCTTCTCTTGCAGATGTTACAGGCTTCTCTCCTGAGGGCGTTCGTTTAACTTTATTGGATTTAAATAACCTTGAAAACAGATTAACGCTTGCAGATTGGGAGCCTTCGAGTCTATTTGGCGATAAATCGAAGTCTGTGCTGCCAAGCTTGATGGGGATTATGCTACGGGTTCCGCAGTTACAAAAAAGTTTAAGAGAGATCAGTAAAGGACAGGGGAATAGTCATCGGAAACTTGCTGATATTACACAGGCTTGGGTAACCGGTAGCTCCATTGAATCTATAGCGAAGACTTACTTTGAAGGTGATAGCCTTACAGATCAAATCTCTAAAGCATGCAGAGCGGTTTATAGAGATTTGGCCAATAATGGCGCTTGGGGGTTGTCGGCATTAAGCAAAATGCCAACTTCAGGGCTTGATTTTGAAGCCATGACAGACGAAGAAAAGCGCAGATTAAATAACCTCCCAGCGATGCTTTACCATGGTGTGAAAACCGAAGAAGGCGTGTTGATGCGCATGAACAGCGTTCCGCGCAGTATTGCTGAACGCGTCGGTGAAGACTTTAGGGCTCGAACTGAAGCCGGTGCAGAAAATACTCTGTCACCTCGAAAAGCCGGCGAATATCTGAAGTCTTTGAAACCGGATGATTGGGCGCGTTTGAAACCGGATAATTCCTCGCTGTCCGGCGAAGATTATTTGAAAGTATGGAAGCGGCTTTCAGGCGAAGCTTAAAAAGTAGTTCTTGCTCTAGAGGATTACATCCGGGCTAGGGTGCTCCCGGATAATTAAAAATACCCGGCGTAGGCGATGAGGCTCGCGGTTACAGCGACATTCAACGATTCCACACCCCTTTGCATAGGAATGTGCAGTGGCGTGTCAGAGAGCTTTTTAACTGCCTTGGAAACGCCCTCGGTTTCGTTGCCAAGGACGTAGATTTGGCGTGCCCCGGGTTTCGTAGCAAACAGTGATGCTGTCGCATCGGCCTCTAAGGTGGCGATGGAAAAGCCCTGTTTTTTCAGACTTGCCAGGCTGTCGGCGAGATCATCACAGTGAATGATCGGCGCGCGATAGGCCGTGCCGGCGCTGGCTTTTATGACCAGGGGGCCAAGGGCGGCGTTACCCTTTTTGGCCAACAGCACACCGTCGATAAAACCGGCGGTGGCGGAGCGCAGAATCATGCCCAGATTTTGCGGGTTGGTAATACCGTCCAGTGCCAGCAGGCGTAAGCAGGCGCAAGCTTTGCGCGGGAAGTGATGCGCTGAAGTCGTCAATGGTTTGAAAGTCCGGGCAGATAATATCGGCGCAAACCCCTTGATCCTGGCGCGCGTTTTTAGACAGTCGCGATAAGGCCGCGCGCTCATGGTAGTGAACGGTGATATTGCGCTCTTGTGCTAAGGCAATCAATTTGTCGATGGTTGCAGAGGGCTTGTTGGAGCGGGCGAGGTGCAAGGCGTGGCAGTCGAGGCGTTTGTCGGCCAGCGCTTCAGCCACGGCATTGCGCCCGTATACGGTAATGACCTTGGCGAAAAAAGCTCGTTTTTGTCGATATGCTGCGCTGTCTGCCATAAAAAAGCCCGCGAGCCCGATGCTCGCAGGCTCTTAGTAGCGTGGTCAGGCCGATGCCAACATCATTTTATGACGCATCGCTTTTTGGCTGACGCGTGTCGCGGCGGTTTTTAAGCGGGAGGCGATCATTTTGATGTCGGCACCGGAGATGGGGTCTTCGATTGCACCCGCGACGAAGCATACCACAGGTACGTTC
>PDWJ01008256.1_pt1 | contig 11384 bp, 14 predicted proteins | sample 1430881 | NCBI WGS metagenome assembly PDWJ01 (sample SAMN01162460, study PRJNA174530) | Oral metagenome, whole genome shotgun sequencing project. | biome: Marine environment; feature: Marine mammal; material: Swab sample of the gingival sulcus; isolation source: swab sample of gingival sulcus... | reverse complement strand
GCTTGCGGTTCTGGTCTGGAAGAAATGGGAGCCCATCAAAGCATTTTTTGCCGGGGTGTGGAAATCTGTGGCCAATGGTGCGGCAAAGCTCTGGGGAGCGTTGAAAACCGGGGTAAAAGCCTCTTTCGGGGTCATAAAGGCGGTGTTTATGAATTTTACACCCCTTGGCTGGATTATCAAAGGCTTTACTGCCGTGAAAAATTATCTTGGCACGGTGGACTGGTCTTCTCCGGGCAAGGCCATCATGGGAACCCTTGTGGCAGGGATTAAGGCTGTGGCCCTGGGGCCTGTGGAGGCTGTGAAAGGGGTGTTTGCCAAAGTCAGAAAATTTTTGCCTTTTTCTGATGCCAAGGAAGGGCCGTTGTCAACTCTGACGGCTTCCGGGGCAGCTCTTGTGACAACCTTTGCCCAGGGAATGGAGTCCGGGAAAAAGGGATTGACAAAGAAAGCGGCAACGGTGGCGGCGGCTGCCGGGATTGCCATCGCTCCCATGATGGCATCTGCCGGGCATGACGTTCCCGCTGCTCCTCCGGCTGTTGCGGATTCTGTCAAGACTGTGAGTCTGCCCACTGCAAGTGTGCCCACTGCAAGTTTGACAGATATAAAGGCAAAGGCCGGATATGAGGTTGTGTCTCCTGGGACTGCGGTTTTGCCGGATATCAGGGGCAAGGCCGGATACGATGTAACGCTGCCGCTAATGCCAGGTGCCGGGGTATTAGCTGATATTTCTGGTAAGGCCCGGTATGAGGCGGTACTGCCAAATGCAAGTCTGCCGGGGATTACAGCCTCTGCCAGGTATGAGGTTGAACCGCCCAGGGCTGCAAGTCTGACAGATATAAGGGCAAAGGCCGGATATGAGGTTGTGCCTCCTGGGGTTGTTGGTTTGCCGGATATCAGGGGCAAGGCCGGATACGATGTAACGCTGCCGCTAATGCCAGGTGCCGGGGTATTGCCTGATATTGCTGGTAAGGCCCGGTATGAGGCGGTACTGCCAAATACAAATGCAAGTCTGCCTGCTGAGAAGGAATACGACAGGACACCCAGAAGGCCCTGGATATGAGTCAGGACAGGCTCAGACGAATGATGCAGGATCTGCTGGATCAGGACAGGAGGCTTTCCTATGTCTAACCGTATTTACACGACAGTTCAGGGGGATACTTTTGATATTGCCGCCTACAAAATATGGGGCAATGAGATGGTGATGCATTATCTGGTCAAGGCAAATCCTGAGCATCAGGACACGGTGTTTTTCCCGGCAGGAGTGCAACTTGTAATACCGGATGTACCTAACCCCGTTAAAAGAGGGCCAGTACCGCCCTGGCAGGAGGCGTGATGGCAAAGATGAACCGGGCAGTTTTAACATTGAATTATGGCGGGGGCAGCATTTCAACGGATGTGTCCCCATACGTAGAGGACTTTATCTATACCGACCATGAAGGCGGCAAGGCAGATGATCTGCAAGTGACCTTGAGCGATCATAAGCACCTTTGGAAGAGCTCGTGGTTCCCGGAAAAGGGGGCAACTCTTACGGCATCCATTTCCACAAAATTTCACGGTGGACAGGGACTTTTAAAGTGCGGCACCTTTGCCATTGATGAAATCAGTTTGTCCGGGCCTGGGGATATTGTCCGGCTCAAGGCGGTGTCCAGTTTTACGGCCAGGGCATTGAAGCGGGACAAGAAATCAAGGAAATGGGAAGGCAAGACATTGAAGCAGATTGCAGGAGCCATTGCAGGAGAACACGGCCTTGCCCTGTTCTGGAAAGGCCCGGATACCCCTGCGTATCAGCGTACGGACCAGAGGGAAGAGTCTGATCTGGCGTTTTTGCAGAGGGAATGCAAAGACCATGACCTGAATCTAAAGATTTCTGACAACAAGATGATTATCTGCGCGTCTGCGATCCTGGAAGGTGCCGGGCATGTGTGGAGCCTGACGCGGGGGGATTCGTGCATCGGCACCTTTGAGTTTAACACCAAGACCTTTGAAATTTACCGGGACTGCCAGGTGGATTATTGGGATGTGGAAAAAAAGAAGCTGATTACCTACACCTTTACCGCTCCAGACGCACCGCCTGTGGGACAGACACTGAAGGTCAACAAGCGGATGGAATCCCTTGGAGATGCCATGAACAAGGCAAAAGCCATGCTCCGGAGAAAGAACCGGCAGGAAATTACGGGCAGTTTTGCAGAATAAAAACCCTGGAAGCCACGGTGAACCAGATGATCCGGCAGGGAAAGGTTACACAGACCTTTCCGGAGACAGGCAAGGTGCGGGTGGAGTTCCCGGACAGCGACGGGGTGGAGTCTAAAATATTGCCGGTATTGTTCAAGCGTACCATTGACAACTGCGATTATGACATGCCGGACAAGGGTGAACAGGTGGTGTGCATTGTCCTTGCCAATGGGATGGAACAGGGATTTGTGATCGGGTCGCCCTATTCTGACCCCGAGGCAGACAAAACACCGGTAGATGACCAGGACAAGAAGCACTACAAATGGAAAGACGGTACTTTTTTTGAGTATGACCGCAAGAAGCACCACGGAGTACTGGATATGCGGGAGCCGGACGGGGTGTTTGAAATTTTTACCGGAACCACTCACATCCGAATTGAACCACATCATGTATATATCCGGGCTGACCGGATTGATGAAAATGACGACAGATAAGGAATCAAGCCATGCCAGCATCGGTAAGATTACACGATATTTGTACCGGCCACGGGTGTTTTCCACCAAGGCCCAATGTCCAGGGTTCGCCCAACGTATTCGTAAACGGCAGGCCCAAGCACCGGGTGACCGATGCCTGGGGAGTCCATTGCTGAGGGGGATGTCACGCCTCGGTGCAGGCGACAGGTTCTCCCAATGTGTATACCAATCTGCTGAAAGCGGCCAGAATTGGGGACAACGTGGAATGCGGGAGTAAGAATATGACGGGCAGTCACAATGTATTTAAGGTCAAAAATTTTGAACAGTTTGTAAGGGCAAGGGAAGCGACCTTTGCTGAACATCCGGTGCTGGATCACAAGCCAAGGCTCCAGCATATCGGTACGGGCCTGGATGAGATTACCTTTGATATGAAATTTGTGGGTTCGCTGAATGTGGATCCCATGTCAGAAATCGACACCCTGCGGGGCATCCTGGAAGCCGGTGATGAAAAGCCTTTGATTATGGGAGGCAAGGTACTGGGCGATTTTGTCCTGACCAAAATGGAAGAGAAATGGACGATGGTGGATAACAAGGGTCGTGTGCCTCTGGCGGTTGTGTCCGTGACATTGAAGGAGTTTTTACCATGATGGAAGTCACTGTAACAGGGTCTTATGAGCCAATAGATGTGGGGGCATCCGGCATTGCTGAAATCGTCCAGAACGTGAAGACCATTTTGACCACAGCAAAAGGCAGCGTGCCTTTGGATCGGGAGTTTGGCGTGGACATGAGTTTTATGGATCAGCCAGTCCCGACAGCCAGGGCCATGATCATGGCAAGCGTGGTGGAAGCGGTCAATAAATATGAACCGCGGGTAAAAGTGACCAATGTGGGATTTGAAGAAGATGAAAGGGGTATTGAGGGCCGGATGATACCTGTGGTGCGCATTGTGATCGGGGAGGAATATCTATGAGTTTATTGAATCGGTTACCTGCGATTTCTTTTTGCGAGACCGACACGGAAGAAGTGGAAGCGGCGGTAATCCGTGAATATGAGGGCATCAGCAAAAGAAAATTGTATCCAGGAGACCCTGTGCGGCTGTTTTTACTGAGTCTTGCAAAGATCATCAATATGCAGCGGGTCATCATTGATACTACGGCCAAGCAAAATCTATTGGCTTTTGCCGCCCGCGAAAAGCTGGATCATCTGGGGGTGTTGACGGGCACAGAGCGGTTGCAGCCAAGGCCTGCCAGGACAGTATTGCGGTTTTTCATGGCAGATGCTGGCCATGAACAGGATATCTGGGTGGACGGTGGCACCCGTGTGGCTGCTGACAGTCAGGTCATTTTTGCCACGGATAAGGATGTAGTAATTCCCAAAGGCAATGCTTTTGCCGATGTGGATGCCCATTGCGAAGTGCCCGGAGAAATCGGCAATGGCTGGCTGCCGGGCCAGATCAATCAGCTGGTGCCTGATTTGTCCAGGGACGGGATTTTGGGGGCAGAAAACATCACCACAAGCGAAGCCGGTGCAGATGTGGAAGAAGATGACCGTTTCCGGGAAAGGATCTGGCTGTCTGTGGAGAGATATTCCACGGCAGGGACCCGGGGCGGCTATGAATACTGGACAAAGACCGCCCATCAACACATTGCTGATGTGGCTGTAACCAGCCCGGAACCGGGGATTGTGGATGTGTATGTTCTGATGAAAGGCTCCAGACTGCCGGATGCAGACATGATAGAGCATATTCACAAGGTGCTTGATGCGGACGATGTCCGGCCCCTGACAGACACCTGTTGTGTGAAACCGCCGGAATACGCAGATATTGCCGTGGATGTGGTCTGGTACATTGCGCCGGAGAACTCGGCCCTGACATCTACTGTGGCCCGGCAGGTGGAAAAGGCTGTGGCAGAATGGGTGGTCTGGCAGCAGGAAAAGCTGGGACGGGATATAAACCCGTCTGAACTGATCCATCGCATCCAGGAGGCAGGAGCATGGCGGGTTGATGTAAAACAACCTGAGTGGAAGGCGTTGGAGCTTTCCCAGGTGGCAAGGATTACGGATGTGCAGGTTCGGTTTGGAGGAATTGAATCTTGAAGCATCAGATGACAGATTTTGATTTCCGCAAACTGCTTCCAGACAGCATTGCAAGTGATGCGGTCATGGATGGGGCTGGCCAGAGCATCAATACCTGGCTTGCCAAAACCCAGGCTCTGCTGGATCAGGTGCTGATCTATGACCGGCTTGATCTGCTGTCTGACGATGTGCTGAATCTGCTGGCCTGGCAGTATTCCGTGGATTTTTATTCCATTGATCTGCCGGCAGAACAAAAACGGAACATGATCCGCAATTCCATTGCCTGGCACAAGAAAAAAGGAACCCGATGGGCTGTGGAACAAGCCCTTGCCAAGTATGGGTATGACGCAAGGGTGGTTTCCTTCCGGGATCTTGTTGAGGGTAGAGCAGCAGGTTCCGGGTTGTTTTCTCCTGACAGGGAGGTGGTTTCCGGTTTGAAGCATTGGGCTGAATTTGCCCTGGTCATGCCTGTGGAAAGCATTCCCGGTAATGGGGGATGGGTGGAACAAGTCCGGCATGTGGTGGATATTGCCAAGCCTGTGCGCAGTCATCTTAGTGGGATTTTTGCCGGGGATCAGACCGAACTTGTGGATCCGGTGTTTGCCCATGCCCTGTTTTCCCTCATTCATCAGGTACAGATGGATGCTTTTCTGCAGGAGGATACGGTTCCCTGGAATATTCGCCCCCTGACCACTGCAGGCGGCAGAACCGCACAAAAAAGCATACTGCCTGTGGTGTTTGCCCTGCCAGGGGAAATATTCCTGGAAGAGTTTATGGCAAACACAGGCCAGGCAAGCCTGCCCGATGCATGTGTATCCATTGCCCAGGCAAAAATTCCTGATGGTGCCCAGATTGAAGAAGGCAGGATCACGGCTGATCTGTGGCTTGCACCGGGCAAAAGGTACAGCGCCTGGGGCGGCCGGAATTGTCAGGAGGGTGTCGCAGGAAAGCCTGTGGGGTATTTGCATCCCATGGGTGTGAACATGGCCATGGGAGGGTCCAACATCATGCTGCCGGGGCAGCGTTGTCCTGTGGTGTCCATTGTTCGTTATGCAACCGGTCATGGCGGATTGGTGGAACCCGGCAGAATTACGGTGGAAGGAGAGCTTTCCAGGGCGTTGGCCTTCCCGTCCCTGGGAAGGATGGAACTTTCCAGGCAGGAAGAGGAAATTGCCTGCCGGGAAACAGGAAGGCTTGCACGCAAAACCGTATCTGTCTCTTCCAGGGGCAGGACATGCCAGCAGACTATCCCTGATGTTCTGGCAGGCAGTGTTCCCGGCAGGGTGTTTGGAGCATGGATGAGTAATCATGGGGTTTTTCTGCCGGAACAGCCGGTAATACACGCTGCCAGCCGCAAGGTAATGCCAGGGCCTTTTGTGGTTCCTGGCATGGGTATTCAGGAGGATTCTGCCCAAATGCCGGAAAGGACGGGTTTTGTCATGATTTCCGGCATACCGGAGCCGGAGATGAAAGGATCGGCAGGGCCGGCAAAAGTCCAGGAGAGGAAATGGGCTGCATCTTCCTGGATTGGGCAGGAGGCCTGCCATGGCCCTGGTGTGTGTGCCACGCCAGTCGGTTTTGGCACGGGAGCAGGCGGACAAGTGACAAGTGTTTCTCTGTCAGCTGAGGCAGCAGCTTGCAGGGCAGGCGCGAGACGCAGGATTTTTTCCGCAGCGTACGGGAATATCCGAATGATAACCTTTGAACAGGAGGAGTTATGATTTTACAACTGACAACAGCGGGACAGGAACTGGAAACCCGGATTCTGACCCAGGGGGGGCAGATGCCAAAGATCGCGCATCTGGCCGTGGGAGACGGTGAGTGTCCAGAGGACATGAGCCAGATGACCCAGCTGACCCATGAGACGTATCGGTCTGACATACTGGTAAAAGACCAGTTGTCAAGCCATGCTGTCAAGCTGCACGGCGAGGTGCCGCCGGATGTGGAGACCCGGATCACCCAGATCGGGCTTGTGCTGGCTGACGGTACCCTCTACGCCGTTGGCGGGTATCAGCCCGAGGTGGGAGGCTTTTTCAAGGCGGCGGGGTTTGCCTTTTCCTTTTTCGTGATTTTGTCCAAGGAACAGGCAGGAGAGCTTGCATTCGAATACAACCCCGTCGACATCCAGGCCATGGCTCTGAAAATCAGCCAGGAGGCCAAGGTGTCTGTGGATTTATTCATCCAGAGCTATTTTATCAACCTTTTAATGCTGTGTTCGGGCATGTCCGCGGACATCGCAAGAATCAAAAAACATCTTCACAAGTTAGAGACCATGATAACCAACAAGTAAAAAGGAGAAGCAACCATGGCAGACCTAAACGAACTCATTACAACAGTGGACAAGGACAGGCGTGTGGCATCAGAAGTGCTGACAAAACTACCGGAGCTTGTGACCGCAGGCCCTGAAGAAGACGTGGTGTTTGACATCGGCGAACCTGTAAATGTGCCGTCCATCGCAAAACTCCAGGCAGCACTCAAGGCTGATGACATCATGAAACTCCAGGCAGGCATTGCCGCCCAGAGTGTATTGACCCAGGGCCTGATCCAGGAAACCGGGAGACTGGCCGCGAAAATGGGCATCAGCCGGGCAACACCCAACTGGACGCAGCTGGATTTAACGCCCCAGACAAAGGAGGCAAAGAGCGACGATCCGCTGTATCGTGCCCAGATTGAAGATGGCATCCGGTTCCCCTATGAGGGGTATCTGGTGCAGGAGCCTGCTCCAAGATACTCGGATTCCTGCGCTCAGGTAGGAAATTATATCATACCAAAGCACACTATCGACGAGATTAAAAGGATCAACGGAGCTACATCAAACAAAATTGATGTTCATCAGTATCCTGCGTTTACCCGGACTGTGACCTACACCAGAACCTACTGGCGCTGGTATTATTACGGGTATTATTACTATTGGTGGCGCAGGCGCTATGGCTATTACTATACATACACATACTCCAGGACAGTGCCGGGAACACCCCTGAATGGGTCCATGGTAGCACAGACCTTTCAGGTGGATAACGAAAGGGTGCTGCTGGGACTTAAGCATCATGCGTACACCCCAGGGGCTTATGCTTCTGCTGCCAAGCCAAAGGTGCTGCTGGTAAAGGCGGCATACGGCATGCCCAACCTGGATGAGGTATTGGCGCAAGGCAGCTACAAGGAAGACTCGGCATATCAAAGTACGGCAAGTTCTCCTGCCTATCATCTCGTGACAGTGGAATTTGACCGGCCGGTGCAGCTGCAGGCCAATGAATCCTATGCCTTTGTGATTGTGGCCGAGGCAAAATGGGAGATTCATTACCGCAGCAATCAGGAGAGCAGCGGGAGCTTGTTTTACACCGAGGACGGCAAGTTCTGGTCATGCGATCTTGCCAAAGATGTCGGATATACGCTGCTGACTGCGGATTTTGGACAAGATGTGGAACGTGTGGATGTGGAGCTTTCTCCTATTTCTCTTTCAGGTGGTGTAGCGTCAATTAAAACCGCAGTGTCTGCAACCCTGCCTTCGGAGGGGGATTTCGGGTTTGAGGTGGCCATTAATGACCAGTGGAGAGATATTGGAATTTTGTCTGAACTCAACAGTCTGCCACCGTACACCCCGGTAAAAGGGGTATTTCAGGGAAGCCGGTATTCCATGCCCATTCTGAATATACAGGATACCCAGATCACGGCGTTCCGGCCGGACACGAGATTGAACTTTATCTCTCTGGATCGGCCTTTAACAGGGCCGGGTCAGGTGAAAATTATCTATGAACTGGCCGGGTTTGATCCCCAATACCATGAGTTTGCTCCGTGTCTGAAATCACTAACAGGGACGCGCCTTGAGCCGCTGATTCAGGAAGTATCATCTTCCACGGATCAGCAGGTAAGTACGGTTTCCTGCGTGTTTGATCTTGCTGAAGAGCAGACCTATCATCATGAGATTGAGGGAACCACAGCCACGGCAACCCGACTGTTTGACGTGAACAGTGTCATTGAATTGAGTGTATAACGGCCACGGGCCGACTGGGGATGCCATCCTCCAGACTCAGCCCACAACCAAGAATGAAAATATTTAAATAACTTATAGAAAGTTTCATATAAACAACAAAAAAAAACAAGGAGATAATTATGAATCAGATCACATTGTCAAAAGATGCCATCATCGGCGGAAAACAGTACCCCGCAGGTACCCAGGTGCTTGTGGCAAGTCAGGAGGTGGCGCAGAGGGGATATAAGGATGCCCGAAGGGCCGCCGCAAGACATCAGATTAACCAGATGACCGGGGCGGACGAGTTTTCCTTGCTGGGCACCACCAACAAAACCACCCAGATGCTGCTCTGGGCCCTGTGCAATATCGTTGTGGGGCTTTCTTCCGCCAACAGTTTCCATGACCTTCGCGCTGCATGCGAACCGTACAAGGACATCAGCCAGGGGTTTCTGGATCAGGTGGCATCGGGTGAGGTGCAGCTGGCACACCAGGGAGAGGAAAACGGAATCCCCGGTATTGTGGCAGAATTCAGCCAGAGAGCGTCCCAGATATTCCAGGCCCTGAACGGGACTGGCACGACTGGATAATTGGTAATGGGTAATGGATAAGTGATAATGGATGAGTGATGAGTGAACAACTCATCACTCATCATTCATAACTCATAATTCACAACAAGGAGGGAATAACGATGAAACATATTGTCATGGCAGCAGCAATACTGACCCTGGTCTGTCTGGTATCCTGTGCAGGGCGAGGGGTTGTGGATCCGAATTACAAAGCCATGCTTGATGCGCATGAGAGACTGGCAAGAGAATTTGCGGGGGCAGACAGGGCAATTTTCAAGATGGAAGTCGGCGACCAGCCAGTAACTTTGCCGCCGGGGGTTACATTTGTAGTAAACGCTCAGCCCTCGGATCCGGTTTACCCCGCGGTGTTCCGGGATTATGGGCGGGAGGCAAACCTGCAATTCTGGTCAAGTATAGTGAACAGTATTGTACAGCCGGGGCTGGGAGGCCTTTTCAACTGGCTGGGCCAGCGGGAAGACCGCAAAATGTTTGACGGGATATTCACAGGGCGTCAGGGTATCAGCTTTGGTGCCGTCGGGGATATTAATTTTAGCGGCGGTATTGGAGATTATGGATCAAGGGGATATCAATCCACGGTCACATCCACGGATACGGATACATTGACTCCTGCTCCTGTGGTGGTGCCCCCGGTTATTAACCAGCCAATGGTCGTGCCGCCGGTTATCAATCAACCGACAGTAGTGCCGCCCGTCATTACAACAGGAGGACAGACAGATGGAGAATAGACCAGGGCAAATGTCATTTACATGCGGGCTGTTTGGTACCCTGTCAAAGATATGGGAAAGGATTACAGGGCATGTCCCGCCGTTTGAAATATGCTGCCAGGAGCATGATCTGGCCTATTCCCAGATCGAAACTGCCGAGGACAGAGCATGGGCGGACGCAAATTTTCTGCGGTGCGTCCGTATTCATGGATATCCCCGGCTGGGGTATTTCCTGTGGCTGATTGTGCGGTTGTTCGGATGGACATCCCGCATTGTTCAAAAGCTTAGGAGCGGCCTGTCACTAATAGCATCAGGAGGATTGAAATGGCGGATTTTGAGCCGATTTTCGAGAAAGTAATAGAATTGGAAGGCGGATATCACCTGCATACGGTGGCAGGTGATCGGGGTGGGACGACCTATGCGGGTATCGCAAGGTCATATCATCCTGATTGGGCCGGGTGGTCAAAGATTGATGCAGGGATTTTTGATGCAGAGCTTACTGGCATGGTAAGGGATTTTTATCGCAAAAAATTCTGGCAGCAGCTAAAGGGTGACGCAGCAGTAAGGATTGTGCAGCAGATTGTGAGGACGACCCCGGACGGAGTGCTTGGGGATAAAACGCTTCAGGCTTTAAATGCTGTTGTGCAAGACTCTAAAGATGAAACGTCTTTTGTGCTGCTGTTCAGTCTGATGAAAATTTTCAGGTACAAGGATATCTGCCTGCACGATAAGCGGAGGAAAAAAGATACGCTGAAAAGTAACCTGAAATTTCTTTGCGGATGGATCAACAGAGTACAAAAGGGGCTGGTATTATGATTGATTTATTAACAGGTGGAGCCATCGGATCTATTATAAAAGGTGCCGGTACTATCATTGATGATCTGCACACATCCGAGCATGAGAGAATGCAAATAGAGCTGGAAGAGCAATATCTTGACGTGCAGCTTGCCGCTGGGCAAATGGAAACCAATGCAATGGAAGCCACGCATCGTTCTGTGTTCGTTGCCGGATGGAGGCCGTTCATCGGCTGGGTGTGCGGATTGGCCCTGGGGTATAAGTTCCTCGGATATCCTGTTTTGGTGTGGGGCTGGACACTGGCACAAAGCCACGGCTGGGTGCCCATGTCCCTTGAAACTCCGCCGAACCTTGATGCTGCAGACCTGTACCCCGTAATTATGGGTATGTTAGGGCTGGGAACCATGCGGACAGTAGAAGGACTTCAGGGCAAAAAAACCAACTCCCTGGGGGACTCCAAGAAGAAAGGACGGAGATTTTTGTTTGGCAAAAGGAAATAATAATAAATGGCCTTGTTGAACGAAGCCGCTCGCGCGGCAGAAACCCCAAACCAAAGTGGTGTAGACTCCTAATTGTGGGATCAAATGGAAGATCCCCAATATTTATAATT
>PDWJ01004914.1_pt1 | contig 11384 bp, 8 predicted proteins | sample 1430881 | NCBI WGS metagenome assembly PDWJ01 (sample SAMN01162460, study PRJNA174530) | Oral metagenome, whole genome shotgun sequencing project. | biome: Marine environment; feature: Marine mammal; material: Swab sample of the gingival sulcus; isolation source: swab sample of gingival sulcus... | reverse complement strand
CGGATTAAATCAGAACGCCTGGGGTTAAGCCTCATTGTATTCTTGCGTGTCAAAGCGTAAATGAATAGATAGCAAATTTTATGCCGGTGATTCAGGTAAGAGACCCAGAAATCACAAGCCTTTCAGATCCTTAATCTCCCAAAAAGATATTTTCATATATATTGGAAAGCCTAGTCATATAGGCTGGGCTTGTTCAACAATCGGATAAAATCGTAGTTCGCTCCTCACACGATCTATCCGTATTCGGTAGGTGCCATGAACAAGTTTTAACTCGAAAAAACTTGAGATTTGACCATGCCAATCATATACTGACCGAGTTTTATACGCGTATGTATTGTTACATTTTCCTACGGAAATAGCATGTAACAGGTAAACACATGAGACAAAATAATTGATTTGTAATTTCTTATAACCGCCACGGGCGGACCTAAGTTTTTCAACTCGGTTCGCCCACAACAAAGATCGAAAGAACCGAATGGGTTTACATCGGTCTTTCATATAAACGGCCACGGCCCGTCCTGGGTTTTATCAACACCCAGGCACAGCCCACAACGAGAATTAAAAAATCTGAGTGAATTACACAGACTTTCTGATAAAAAATAATATTCCCTGTTACATATTTGTATGTCTTGTGCCCAAGCCTGCCAGGTTGGCAAAGACGATATAGTTGGTGGTGAAGCTTTATCAACGACCCAAAAGGTATTGAAAATTTTAAAACACTCTGGTCCTTCAACGAGGTCTGCCTGTGACAAACAATAAAAGAACCCAATGCGTTTGCATCAGTCTTGCAACTAACAGCAAACAGGAGTAAACATGCCCCCTTATTCATCCCCTGCAAAAAAGACTAATATATATGATTTTCTGGCCCTGAAAAGCAGTACAGTCGGTGTGTTTGCCATGGTAATACTTGTGGGTATGGGAGAGCGCATGGCCGAACGTTTTCTGCCCATCTATATTCTGGCGTTGGGGGGAGGAACATTGGCAGTTGGACTGCTCCAGGCCATGGATAATTTTCTGTCAGCCATGTATAGTTATCCCGGCGGCTACCTGGCCGACAGGATTGGTACCAAAAAATCGCTGTTTATTTTTAATCTTCTAGCCATGGCAGGATTTGCCATGGTGGTTCTGATTCCCGCCTGGCAGGCCGTGTTGTGTGGCGCGATATTTTTTATCTCCTGGTCTGCTATCTCCCTTCCAGCGACCATGAGTTTAATTTACAGGGTACTGCCGCACAATAAGCGCACCATGGGGGCCAGCCTCCATGCCCTCACCGGCCGTATTCCCATGGCACTGGGGCCCTTGATCGGGGGAATTTTTATCCATTTGTGGGGCGAACAAACTGGTGTAAGGGTGGCATTTGGCGGGGCCTTTCTTTTAGCGGCACTGGCCATATGGTTTCAGCAGGTGATGATTGAAGCTGATCCCAAGTTCGGCGGATCCAACGAAGATGGTGACGAATCAGATACCTGTGAACTGGTCCCAGAAAAAAATCCAGTTAAGCTCTTCCAGATGATGAATCCTGCCATGAAACGGCTGCTGATATCCGATATTCTTATCCGATTCTGCGAGCAAATTCCCTGTGCCTTTGTGGTCATCTGGTGTATGAAGGCCATATCCCAGCCAGTATCGGCATTTCAATTTGGCATCCTCACCACTGTTGAGATGGTAACGGCCATCCTCATTTATATTCCCGTGGCCTGGCTTGCGGATAGTACCACCAAAAAGCCCTTTGTGCTGATGACCTTTGTATTTTTTACCCTTTTTCCCTTGGGTCTGCTGTACAGCCAGAGTTTTGAATGGCTCGTATTGGCGTTTATTCTAAGGGGACTCAAGGAGTTTGGAGAGCCTACCCGAAAGGCCTTGATCATGGATCTGGCGCCGGATCACTGTCGGGCTGCCATGTTTGGCCTCTATTATTTAATTCGGGATCTATTTGTATCTGCCGCCGCCTTGGGCGGAGCATTTTTATGGCAGATCAGCCCTGAAACCAATTTATGGACGGCCTTTGCCTTTGGCGTCGTCGGTTCCCTTGGATTTGCCCTGTTTGGCAGCGACATTGCCCCGTCAACCCTACCAGGACGTCCCGAAAGTGATTCTGACCGTTGAATTCAACGGATCCATTTTAAATTAAAGGGTCTACGAGAAATACGGCCGTGGCGGTCAGGCCAATTTGCTTCTTTTTTAAATAATTTTTTTCAGCACGCGCGGACAGATAATTGTAGATCAGGGGACGCAATTCAGACGCCGGACGTCCACTGACCCGGGTAAAAAATGCCAGCTGATTGTCCAACTCTTTTTCCAACGGGATATTTTGATCCCATTCCACCCGGTCAAAACAGACATCCGGGAACAGCCCCCGGGAAAATAAAATATTGATTTTGTAAAGAATGCTCTGGGGGTTATCATCTAAAGGCCGATTCATGATTTTTTCCCAAAGCGCCATGAGAATCGGGTGCTGACGACGGGCTGCCCACCCACGCACGGCACACCCTTTGGATGCGCATTGAATCATCTTGTCAAAGGCCTGAGGCGTGGCAACCCCTGGGGACATAAACGCAACCACCAAATCAAACGCTTTTTCCCATCCCCGAGAAACAATATCCACCTTATGCCAGTCTTCGTGCATCAAGGTAATTTTATCATTCAATTCGGGCGGCATATCTTCACGGAGACGGTCGAGCATCCCCTGGGAAAAATCCATGGCCGTTACTATGGCGCCATGCTGGGCCAGTGCAAGCGTCATAAGGCCGGTTCCACATCCGATATCCAGTACCCTCACCCCTTCAAACAAAAGGCCTTTGGATTCAAGTAGTTCTAAAATTTTTTTCATACGCCGATCCCGTAATTCCTTGGGATTGGTGTTGTATGTGGCCGATGCTTTGTCCCAGTATTCAGGCGTTGAAAACCCTTTGTGTACAGCGTATGTATCGCCCTGCTTATCCCCGATCCAGGCATCAATCCAGAACCTGTCGTTAAACACCTTGTCCATTTATACTGTTGGTTCCTTACATTTGGATCATTAAGTTTAATTGCACAAAAACTAGTTAGGGGCCATGGGGATGCCCTTACGCCCCAGGCCCTGAAATGGATGTATCGGATTTGAACAGACCAATCACATCGGTCATCACCACATACAATGCCGGGACAAAAACCAGGGTCAACAAGGTGGCGGCGACCAGCCCAAAACTCAGACTCACGGCCATGGGAATGAGAAACTTAGCCTGAAAACTGGTTTCTGTCAACAAGGGTGCCAATCCTGCCACGGTGGTGACTGAGGTCAACAGTACTGGACGAAACCGGTCCTTTCCAGCATCCATCACCGATTCAAATAAAGGCTGGCCTTCCCTGTAACTGGTATTGATAAAATCGATAAGAATCAGAGAGTCGTTGACCACGATACCCGATAATGCAACGATACCAAAAATTGAAATCATGGTGATATCGATTCCCATCATGTAATGCCCCACAATAGCACCAATCAGGCCAAACGGAATCGCCGCCATGATAATCAGGGGCTGAACATAGGATCGAAACTGGCTGGCCAAGAGCACGAACATGATCATCGCCGCCACAGGAAAGGTTCTAAATAAGCTGTCAATGGATTCCTTGGACCGCTTGGCCTGACCTTCCAGATCATATTTTACGCCTGGATACCGTTGAATCAAACCAGAAAGGTAATTTTTTTCAAGATCAGACACAATATTTCTGGCATTGGCCACATCTTCATCTACATCAGAAATCACGGTGATCACCCGATGACGGTCCACCCGGTGGACGGTGGAATATCCCCTGCCAGTCTCTATGCGGGCCACCTGATTTAACGGAATATCCCTGCCGTCCCGGGTGCGGATTCGCAGTTCGTCGATGCTGGCCTCGGTTTCACGCTCGGCCTGGGAATATCGGACCATCACCTTGATATCATCCTTTCCCCGCTGCACTTTAAAGACCTCATCTCCATAATAGGCTTGACGGATCTGACTGGCAATATCGGCCATGGTCACACCAAGATTCTCTGCGCCGGGCTTGATGAAAACCTGTTTTTCCATTTTTCCAGGCCTGAAATCATCAGTGATATCATAGGTACCAGGATACTTAGCGATTTCGTTTTTCAATTCCTGTGCCGCAGCCTCTAGCCGATTAAAATCACTGCCCATCAGACGAATCTCAATAGGATTCCCGCCAGGACCGCCGCCAATAATATTAAAGGTGAGTTGCTCGGTACCCAGCACATCACCGACAAATTCCCGCCACTTTGCAGCCACCTGAGATGCGGAAATATCTGGCCGCATCCCCGAGGGCTGAATCTCGATCCAAGCTTCCCCGCAATGACCACCATATACTGGCGGTTTCCAGTCCCGCCGTGGGATACTTCCCACCAGCGAGAAAGTGTTGATCACAAGATCCTCACCATTTTTCACCCGGTCTCTGAAATAATCATTGAGTTCAAATGCCCCTTTCTCAATCTGTTTGATGGTTTGTTCAGTGGTAGAAAACGGCGTACCTAAAGGATAAATGGTCTCTGAAATGATCCAATCAGAGTCGGTTTTGGGCATAAATGTAAAAGGAACATGTCCCCCAGCAACGAGACCAATACACACCATGAGGCATCCGACGGCAAAAGAAAGGGTAAAATACCGATTTTTAACACAATAGGCAAGCAGGGGCAGGTAAAGCCGGTGAATACTAAAATTAAGCAATTGTTCCATCCATCTGCGCAGGCTGCTGTGGATAAAGGAGATATCGTTTCTCAGCCACTGGAAGGTCAAGATGGCACGAAAACGACCAACCTTCCGGGGCAGTGCAAATGGGGCCAGAGACCCTTCTAAGTGGGCGGGCAAAATAAAGAAGGCCTCCATCAGTGAAATTACCAGAATACAGATCACAGCCTGGGGCATAATCGCTATAAACTTGCCCATAAGACCTGCAATAAACATCAGTGGGGTAAACGCAACAATAGTCGTGGTGACAGCCATCACCACGGGCCATCCGATCTGTTCCATGGAATCGATCACTGCCTGTTTGGAAGATTTGCCCAAAGAATAATGGTAATAAACATTCTCTCCCACGATGATGGCATCGTCCACCAGTATCCCCAGCGTCATGATAAACCCGAACATGGACAACATGTTGATGGACGCATCTATATACGCAAGCACCAGAAAAGCCCCCATAAACGTTATGGGAATGCCTGTGGCCACCCAGAATGCCAACCCCAGATTCAAAAACAGGGCAAGCACCACAAACACCAGAACAAATCCCTGAAGACCGTTTTTAAGCAACAGGTCAATACGATCTTGAACCAGATCGGATAAGTTATACCAATGGCCCAGGGAAACTCCTTTGGGCATATTGTCTTGGTTGGCTTTCAGGTATTCAAGTACCCGTTTGGAAATGGTAATGATATCCTGGGATGCGGTACGCTTGACCAGCACCATGACAGCAGGTTTACCGTTAAACCGAGGCTTGATATCTGTGTCTTCAAATCCGTCTTTTATTGAGGCCACATCCCCCAGTCGAATCAGGGTGCCATCTTCCAAGGTCACCAGGGGAATCTGCTCAAATTCCTCCCCTGTATATTTTTTCCCCTTGGCCCGAACCAAAAACTCTCCGCCTTCGGTCTTGATCTTCCCCCCAGGCAGCTCCAAACTTCCGGTTTTCAGCGCGGTCACCACACGATCAAAGGAAAGATTGTAAGTCCGAAGGGCGTGCTCAGAGACTTCCACAGAAATCTCAAACTCTCGAACCCCAACCAGATCGGCTTGGGAAATTTCATCGGTCTCCACCAGATCATTTCGAATTTTTTCAGCGGTATCCCTAAGTATCCGCTCATCCACATCACCATAAACGGCCACATAGACTGCCGGTTCATCATTTTTGATTTCAATGATCATGGGATCTTCTGCGGCTTCGGGAAAAGAATCAATCAGATCAATCTCTGTCCTCACAGAATCTAGGGTTTCATTGATATCCGTGCCAGCAGCCAGCTCCAGGTTCACTGCACCCCGCCCCTCAATGGCAGTGGAATACATGGTTTTTACACCATCAATGCTTTTGAGCTGTTCCTCAATCTTTACGCAGATCCCCTCTTCTACCTCCTCAGGGGTAGCCCCGGGATATACGACAGAAATATCAATCATATCCAGGGAAAACTGAGGAAACATCTCCCGCTTCATATTCACGGCGGTGAAATAGCCGGCAACGATGAGAAAGACCATAACCAGATTAACGGTGACCCGGTGCTCGACCGACCATTGCCCCAGGATCTTCATGCTTATTGACCTCCTGTTTTGACCTTCACTGCCATCCCCTCTCTGGCACCAGGCAGGGGTGACGTGATAATCTGGTCTCCAGGCTTGAGCCCAGAGCGGATAAACACATTATTCTCAAATTTTCTAAACGGGATCACGGGGCGGATCTCCAATTTACCTTCCCGAACGATATACAAGGTGTTATCTGCTTGCAGAAGGTAACGCGGGACTATAAATAAGCCATCTACCACTTCTCCAAAAATCCGGCAGCTAACAAAGGTTCCCGGTTTGAGGGTTGCTAAGGGGCCGGCGGACAGGTTCAAATGACCAAACTCCCCTTCAACAATGGGTGCCATCTGAACGGGACCGATCTCAACGGTCATGGGAAGTGTTCTGGTTTTTTCGTCAATATTGGCCTTTACCCGAGCCACCCGGGCCGTCCATACAAGACTTTCCCCCTCTTCCAGATTCGCAATAGACACCTCAACCGAGGGCATATTTCCAGTATCAAATACTTTCTGTAACCACTTAATCTGCTCAATAGGAATACTCACATCCACATTTAAGGCATCTGATTCATACACAGCCCCAAGCACCTGGCCGGGATTCACAAACTCACCCAGCTCTGCCGTTTTAGACAAAACAAACCCATTAAACCCTGCACGTATTTCAGATTTTTCAAGCACCAGATCGGCCTTGGCTAAATCATTGCGTGCTGCAGCCAGGGCGGCTTTTTTCAAAGCAGTACGGGAAGGAATCAAGGCCAGTCCATTCTCCACAGACTGAAACTGACTGCGAGCGGCGAGGTATTGCTGCTCCACCCGGTCCAACATTGTTTTTGATGCAAATTGATTTTTACTTAGCGCTCGGACCCGCTCCAGTTCTTTAAAGCTAAGTGCCATGTTATTTCGGGCAAGATCGGCATCGGCCTTAAGGTTTTCAATTTCGCGAGACAACAATTTGAGATCTGCCCGTGCCTGCGCCAAGCGGACTGCCGCTTGTTCTCGATCTAACCGAAAGCTGCGCTGGTCAATACGAATAAGAATATCACCCGCTTCAACTTTCTCACCCGCCTGGAAAACGGGATTCAGATATGCAATACGGCCGCCCACTTCAGCGGCGAGATTGACTCGAGTTCTGGGCACCACAGTACCATAGGCCTCCACCACCATGGTCTGGGTCTGGGGTTGAACAGTGGTGACCGTCACCCCAGGTGCAGCAATTTCAAATACCTTTTTATCTGGAGCCTGCTTTGACGTGATCAACCAATACGCCGCCAAACATGCAAGCCCTAAGACGACGACGACTCGTGCCAGCCTAAAAAAAAATGAACCCATATTGAACCGCCTCTAATACATATAATCGTGTATTGAATCTCAGAGCACACCCATTATAAGACCTGACATTCTTTAGTTATCAGGATGGATGCGTTGAAAAGAGTATTGAATACCTCTTTTACCTTTTTTAGAGGAGAGTTTCAATTGATTTTTAATTTAAAAATTGGTAGTTTCAAAAACTTTAAAATGTTGCAAGGATCCTTGAGGCCGAATTGGCAACGTGAACAGAATTGGAGACTGACCTTGAACGAGCTGTTATGGGCCGCTATGCTGGCCGTAAACTTTGGATGTATTATTATCGCCTATCGTTGTTTTGGGCGCACCGGCCTCTATGCCTGGGTACCGCTTGCCGCCATCGTGGCCAATATACAGGTGATCAAACTCGTGGACCTGTTCGGTATCACCGCCACCCTGGGGAATATCGTCTATGCCTCTTCCTTTCTGGTAACAGACATTCTCTCGGAAATTTATGGCAAAAAAGAAGCTGAAAAAGCTGTATACATCGGTCTTTTTTCTTTGGTCGTGATGACAATACTCATGAACTTTGCCCTGGCCTTTGTGCCGGCAGCAGACGACTTTGCTCAAGACAGTATTTACACAATTTTCGGATTTATGCCAAGAATCGCTGGTGCCAGTCTTCTGGCCTATTTCATCTCTCAAACCCATGATGTATGGGCCTTTGATTTCTGGCGAAACAGACTTCCAGCCAACCGTTTCCTCTGGCTGAGAAATAACGCGTCCACCATGGTCAGCCAGCTCATCGACTCATCCCTTTTCACCCTTGTGGCCTTCTGGGGGGTTTATCCATCTGGGGCATTGTTCGAGGTTTTCTGGACAACCTATCTGATCAAATGGGTGGTAGGGGCCGCGGACACCCCATTTATCTATATCGCTCGCCGGTGGTTTGATCAGGGGAAAATACCAGAATAAAAGCAACGCGACCGCAGGTCAGGGCGTGGGGCAGTCTCACGCCTTCTTTTTAGTTGCGGTTCTGGGCTTGCCCGCCACTTTTGCGGGGGACTTCGCCGACTTGGGGGATGTGCCTCCCATCTTTTTTGCCGGGGCCTTGTCCGCTGTTTTCTTTTCAGATTTGATTGCCTTTTGAGGCGCTACCCCTCTTAAAAGGGGCATCACTTCATCCCGGCGGTCTGCCAGTAAAAATGAGATTTCCTCCTTTTGTTTTTCATCAAGGTTTACATCCGCACCTTGGAAAAAATCGAATAAATTGTCTGCAATATCAAGCATTTTATCATAGGCATCGGCTTCCTTCTTTGTCACAAATGTCATCTTTTCCTCTCCATTCCTGACAACGATATATTTGACAACAACAGCCATATAGTCTCCTTACAGTTTGGTGTTGGGATTCAAGATCGATTTAAAGCGCCTGTCCCATCGGTTTTTTCTGTCCTTGTCGGATTCCAGGCAATGCACCGTGCCACCGCCACCATACAACCCGTTACCGGATCCAGTGATCGCCTTTTGTACCCGTCCCATGGCCATCCCCCCATGGTCGGCAAGCGTTCTGTTCACATCCTACCAACAGGGTCTGCATCGGGCAACGGTTAATTCCCCAAACGATCTTCCCGTCAATGAACCGTTTTAGTATCACTCTCCGATTTCAACACCCTGTCGCAAAGCACGACAAGCAACAAGACTGGAAGCCCCAGCACCGTGGTGAGTATAAAAAAAGAAGAATACCCCAAGCTGTCCACCAGGGATCCTGAATACCCAGAAAACACTTTAGGAATCAACGTCATTAGTGAAGAGAACACCGCATATTGAATGGCCGTAAATCGAATATTGGTCAGGCTGGATAAAAACGCAACAAATGCCGCTGAGGCAAGACCTGCTGCCAGATTATCTGCAGAAATCACCAGGTAAAGCATGACCATGTCCGGTGTACCTTGGGCCATTACAACAAACAGCAGATTGGTCAGGGATGCCAGCAATGCCCCAGTAAATAAAATGGGCATCACCCCGAATCTCAAGGTTAAAGCCCCACCCAGAAATCCCCCTGCAATGGTCATAAACAACCCAAAGGTTTTCACCACACCGGCGATCTGTGTTTTAGTAAATCCCAGATCCTGATAAAATACATTAGAAATCACCCCCAGAACGATATCAGATATCCGGTAAAGCCCGATGAGTGCTAAAAGTAGGCAGGAGACCGTCATACCATAGCGGCTGAAAAATTCCGATACGGGATCAATGTAAGTGGTTTGTACCATTTGTCGATCCACCCACCCAAGCCTTGCCAGGCCCCATGCGATGCAAAATGCCACTGCAAGCCCCCCTGCAAGCCTGAGGGTCTCCACCATAAATCCTGCCAAATGCGGGTTACTCGTCCATTGACCCATCCCGTTTTTCATTATCGGGGCCAGGTTGGTGGTGAGGACAAACCATCCCACAAACCCTGCCGCGGCCAGTAAAAAGAATAAAAACGAACGGCTATGATCTGAAACCGTTGATTCAAGATTCTGGTCAATGCCGGTAACCGGCTCACGAATAATGCACACCGTGACCATACCCACAGCCATCATTGCAGCCATGATCCCGTAGGTCAGCTGCCATGCCTGATAATTGTATGTTCCTTTTGACGTGCCAAAAAAGGCGGCCAGAAACAATGCACCCGCGCCTGATACCAGCATACCCACTCGGTATCCAGCAATATAGGCGGATGCCATCATGGCCTGAAGTGACTCTCCGGCAGACTCAATACGGTAGGCATCAATGGCAATATCCTGGGTGGCAGAAGAAAAACCAAGCAGCACTGCGGCGGCTGCCATAAGGTGTAATTGGATACGTCCCCCGGCCGGATCCACAAAAGCCATCCATCCAATGGCAAGTGCGATGGCCAGTTGAGCCGTCAGCATCCAGGCCCGCCGTCGGCCAAGTTTCCGAGTCAAAACAGGGATGGGCATCTGGTCCACCAGAGGGGCCCAGACAAACTTAAATGAATAGCCAAGTGCGGCCCAGGAAAAAAAGGTCACTGCAGACCGTTCCACCCCGGCTTCCCTCAACCACAAAGACAGTGAGGAAAAAATTAACAATATGGGAATCCCAGCAGAAAATCCCAAAAAAAGCATGGTGACCACCCGGGGATGGCAGACCGTGTGGCGGGCCGAGGCCAAGCCCTTAAAGGATAATTTCAAAATCGCAGGATACTCCGAAACAGGCTGTGGATAATTGTTTTGCTTCAAAAAATTGCTGGCCCTGTTTGACCATTTGATCCATCTCATCGTCGGTGCGATTTTGGTTGATATGAATCAATCCCAGTTGTCCGACACCAGCACTGACTGCCAAATCCAGGACCTGCGACAGGGACGAGTGCCCCCAGCCTTGTTTGCCGTTATATTCCTCATCGGTGTACTCGGCATCGTGAAATAGGAGCGATGCGCTGTCACAAAACGCGATATAGTCTTCAATGTGACGGCTCTGGGCATGGGCAAAGCCCAGCTCGTTATCGGTGATAAAGACAAAAGACCGTTCATTCTCCGTAAATTTATACCCGAGACTATCTTTGGAATGGGACGTAGGAATCGTATCAATATGGATAGATCCAATAGAAAAACTACCGGTTAAGGATGAATCAAACTGGATCTGTGCCGGATAATCCTCAAGGCGGACCGGAAAAAAAGGAGACTTCATCACTTGGCCGAAAACACCCCGGGTATCCAGTCCGTCAAATGTTCTATCTTGGGCGATAAGACGGCAATCATGGGACAGCAGGGGCAGAAAAAAAGGGATCCCCAGAACATGATCCCAGTGGGTATGAGTCATCAGTAAATACAATTCTTTT
>PDWJ01006191.1_pt1 | contig 11386 bp, 18 predicted proteins | sample 1430881 | NCBI WGS metagenome assembly PDWJ01 (sample SAMN01162460, study PRJNA174530) | Oral metagenome, whole genome shotgun sequencing project. | biome: Marine environment; feature: Marine mammal; material: Swab sample of the gingival sulcus; isolation source: swab sample of gingival sulcus... | reverse complement strand
AAAATAGTGAGAGTCAAATTGACAGGTTGCTTGAAGAGTGCTCTGCTTTGGAACTTGAGACCTATGTGTTTCTTGCAGAAGAGGGTAAGTTTCCTAAGTTTAGTCGTGTTGAAAAGGCGAGAGAGATACTGAAGAGTAAGAGAAGTGAAGATATTAGAGAGGAGAGGTAGAGTGGGAAAAGTAGAAGAGGTTAGTCTTAAACCAAATATGGTTCCAATGATTATGGGGACTGCTATTAGTTCAGCATTAAAATCGCTTAGGGACGATTTGCTTAGAAGTGTTTTAGATGAGATAAGCAATGGTATAGCAGAGACAACAAAAGAGATGATAGGGTATTTAAACTCCCTATCCGTATATGATTTAGAAAGTTATATCTCTTTTGTTGAGCAAAATAAGGAGCTTGGGGGATCTGAAGAGTTAAGGTGCTTAAGTTGTATTAATGAGGCTAAAGAGCTTCTAAAGGAGAAAAAGAGGGAGGACGGAAGACCGGAGACCGGAGACGGAAGAGGGAGAACTGAAGATGGAAGATCGGAGACGGTGCAGGCTAGTAAACACTTCTCTCTTGAAGCATTGACCATTACTTCTCAACCTTATGATAATATACCCAGTCTAAAGAGTTTGGCAAACCTAAGTGAGCTCGCTAAAGTGCTTGATATGATCTATGAGTTTATGCCTATTACTATTACCAGTTGTTTTAGGTCTCCAAAGGTTAATAGGGCTGTTGGTGGTAGCTCTCGTAGTATGCATATGAAAGGGCTTGCTTGTGATTTTCGCCCAAGAGAGAACACCAAAGAGAATAGGGATAAGCTGTTTGAGTTTATTACTGAGCATTTGGAGTTTGAGAGGTTGATCAGGTATAAAAAGAGACTGTTTTTTCACTTAGCTATTTTGCCAAAGAGGGAAGGTAAGAAGCCGGGAAACTTTGTTGAGATTAGGGAAAGGTAGATACAGGGCATGCTCTGTATCTATAATTATGAATTGTGAATGGGAGAACCCTCACCCCAACCCTCTCCCTGTAAAGGAGAGGGAGTAAGAGGGGAGAAAGGAGGTTTTGTGGTATTTGTAGTAATAATGTTTCTGGCTATATGTATGGCTTTAGGGGTGTTGTTTATGTACCCTTCGGGTATTCTGGTAGATATTTACAATAATTTGAGAGATTGCTTTTCCCAGTTGGGCTTGATTTTAAAAAAAAGAGGGCGGAAAAAATGAGAATGATGAGTTTTTTAAACCGTGCTATTCACGGGGCTATTGGAGAAGCTCAGATGAGTCATGATGATTTGAAAGCTTTTTGTAAATCAAGAGGAAAGGAGTATAAGGAGCTTTCAGATAATGAGGCTAGGAAGCTTTTGGAGTGGATAAGAAGGAAGGTTGGAGAGGGTTTTGTTTGGGAAGAGGGCAAGTGGATAGTTCCACCTCCAAAAGATGAGGGTAAAATGCCGGCTATTTTGAACAAATTGCTCCATAAAGAGTTTTCTCATGCCTCTTTGGAGAAGAGATCAAGGCACTTTTATGGTAAGCCTTATAAGGAGCTTACAATGGAAGAGGGTTGGGAGATTTATAGGAAAAGATGAACCCGTGAACCCTCACCCTAGCCCTCTACAAAGGAGAGGGGATAAGAGAGAGTTATGAATTATGAATTAAGGATAGTGTTATGAATAGTGTAGCTTCTAGACTAAAAGAGAAGATAGGAAAAGAGCATAGGTGTTTTAGGTTTTGGTATGAAGATGATAAAGTTGAAATGATGATAGATGATGCTAGTGAGCTTTCCTTTGAGGAGATGAAGTCATTTTTTAAGGGGGATATGACTCTTGTACCTATGCAAAAAACAGGGCTTAAAGATTGTAGAGATAAATCTCTGTTTGAAGGTGATATTGTGAAATATTGTCCAACCGATGAATTTGCTCTTGTTGTGTTTAGGGATTGGAGGAGTTATGTCTAAGTTTTTGATTGACAGTGATGGTAATAAGGTTAATACCAAGTATATCGGTAAGGATATGCTAAAGAGGGATAAGGTTGTTAATGGGCTTTTTAAGGATGCTGAAAAGCTTCATGGGCAACTAATAAAAACCAAAGAGAAGATGCTTATTAAGATTGATGAGTATCTTGAATCTGTGGCAGATCAGTATAGTGTTGAGTGGAAGGGTAATACTGCACTACTGAACTTTTCTGCAAAGAGAAAGGTGGAGATTACTATTAGTGATAGGATTAGTTTTTCTGAAAAGCTAAATATTGCTAAAGAGCTTATTGACAGGTGTATTGAAAAGTGGTCAAAAGACGCTTCTGATAAGCTAAAGCCTATAATAGACAAGGCTTTTAGTACCGACAGAAAGTCAAAGGTGGATGTAAAGCAGATTTTGAAGCTTAGAACTCTGAAGTATAAAGATGCTGAATGGGAAGAGGCTATGAAGCTTATAAATGAAGCTATTACTATTGAATATTCTAAAAGGTATGTGAAGTTTTATGACAAGGATAAAGAGGGTAAATGGAAGGCTTTGGTTTTGAATTTTAGTGCTATTTAAAAACCCTCACCCCAATCCTCTCCCAGAGGTAGAGGGAGAAAGAGGAGATGGGAAAGTTAACGACGAATGGTAGGGCAAGGGCATGCCCTTGTTCTACGGGGATTGTGTTATGGATTTTAGGAAATTTTTTATAGATGATACTCTTGATTTGCTTATGAAGAGTACTCAGTATGATAAGTTTATTTACAAGTTAAGGAGAATGCTTGTTGAGAACTTTACAGGTAGTACTAGAGCTGTTTCTCTTGATGTTATAGAGAGGATTTTAAAGGGTTCTGGTAAGCTTACTAGCAAGGAGATAAAGGCTTATGAGAAAGAGGTAAAAGAGAGGCTTGGGGAGAAGCTTGCAGAAGAGGTTGAAGATGTTGTTAATCAGGAGACTGTAAAGCTTTTTGAATACTCTAAAAAGAGGTTTGCCCTTGACAACTCCAAAGGTGGTGGTGTATTCCCCTCTCTTGATAGTGTTGATCTTCGTTGTATTGATATGTTAAATAGGGCTAATACTACTTGGATTGGGGATCATGGGGTTAAATCCCCTGTTACTAAAGCTGTTTCTGATACCTTGGTTAATGCTAGGAAAATGAAGCTTACTAGAGACCAGACAGCTCTACTTTTACGGCGAAAATTTGGGGATCTTGTTCCTGAAAAGATTGCTGAAAAGTATGGAGAGGATAGGTATTTTGATGGTTTTGTACGAGGTCATGCTACTAGGGTTAGAGGGTTTTCTGATATAAATAGTATGAAAAAAGCAGGGTATAGTAGCTATATTATTTATTCTAGACTTTCAGAAAGAACCTGTCCTATATGCAAAAGGCTTCATGGTACAGTGTGCAGTGTTGATGCAGCTCTAAACAATATGGAGACCTATTTTGAGGGAGCAAAGCTTGGAGATAGCGGAAAGATGAAAAAGGCTTTTCCTTGGCAATATGAGAAATTACCACCAAATAAAGCTCCTACAGCTGGACTTATGCCACCCTTTCACTTTAGATGCGAGTGTAGAATTAGGGTTTATAGAGAGAAGTTAGGGGAAATTTCTGTGAGCGAAAAGAGTGTAAACCTTGCAAATAAGGGTAGAAGAGTTATCTTTTTAGATAGAGGGGAGGATGGGAGTAGTAAAACAAGAGAAAGACACCAAATTATTTATAGCTTTCTAGACGGAGCTGGAAAAGAGTGGCATTTTACTGAAAACTCCCTCACGCATTGCAAGGAAAAGATAAATAAAGGTAGTCATCTTAGGTTTGGTAAAAAAGATCCTGTAGGGTATAGAAAAACGGTTTCAGCAGTGCAGAACCCTAGATATATAGGGATTAATCCCCTTACGGAGGATATGACTTTTATAGGTGACAATGGTTATGTTGTAGTAATGAGGGATAATATAGTATGGACTAGTTATTTTGGGGGTTATGCAAAAGGTAATAGTCTTGAAAAGAGTAGAAAAGCCAGTAAAGAGATGTTGAAAAAAAAAGGGTTTAAGGTTTATGGATAATATAGTTTTAGATGTGCTTGGTCTTAATCCGAGCATGGAAAGTGTAGATCTCGTTCTCCATGGAAAAACAATAATGGAAGGATATATTACTGATTACGATGAGTATTTGGATATTGAAACAACTCCTACCTTTATTTTGTCTTATACAAAGGATAAAACTTTGAGGATTTTTAGTATTGAAGCAGGTATGGATAGACTTATAGAGGATATTCAAGTGGGTAAAATTGATAAACTCAAAGGTTTGTATGATATTCCTGAATGGAAGCTTTACGATTTAACGGCAGGAGAAGCTGTTTTACACGCTTGGGTGCAAGCTCATAGGCGTTACCCCTTAGAGTCGGTACAAAACAAGGTAAGAGAGGCTTGCAAAACCCTTAGAAGAGGGGAATTGAGGTTTAAGGAGATATTGGAAGCTAAAGAGGGGTTTAAATTTGGGAATTTCCCTACAAAGTAGAAATAGAGATTGGTGAGGATTGGTAAATGGATAAAGATTGTAAATACTATGAAGCTTTGGGTAGATATGTTGAGCTTAAAGAGAGGTTTGATGAAGCTCTTAAAAAGAGGGACGATGTTGCCAGTAGATTATCTTCAGCTCTCAAAGTAGCTACAGAGCAAAGAATGTACTCCGCTCTTGATATTGAAAAATGCGAAGAGCTTTTTATACAGGTTAAGGATGCTGAACAACTGGTAGTAAGAGTTAACTCAGAACTCAATGAGCATGCAGAAGTGTGTGGTAAGCCCAAAATTGAAAGAGGTTGTTTTCCTTTTTAGTTTTCCCAAAAAAAATGCGAATTTGTAAATTTAATGACAAAACAGGTATGAAATTAAGCGAAATTGATAAAGATAAATACTATACACCTGGGGAGGTTGCTTATTTTCTCGACTGTAGTATTTCTACTGTTTCGAGGTTGTGTAAAAAGGTTCTTTCTCATAATACTGCAGTTGGGGTTAGAATTAAGGGGGAAACTTTGATAAATTATATAAAATCTAAAGAGGTTAAGAGGGTTTTTTAGGAATTGTATGGGCGTATTGCAATACGCCCATACTCTATTAATTATACGCCCGTACAGAGGAAATAAAACAAAACTACATATTGTTAAATAATAATAAAATGCAAGTGTAAAAGCTTGCATTTTTTTTGTTTGTTGAAACTCTTTTACACCTATTGGAAAATATGTTTTTTTTTGTTTATTGCCTTTAAAAACAGAGGTAACAAAGGTGAAACAAACTTTAAAGTATATAGCCGATTATGGTTTTATGACGGCGTTTAGTGGTCTTTCTTTAGGTTTGATTTATAAGTATTTTTCAAACAAGATGAAAGATGGTCAAAACTCCTCTCCTAAAGCGGATTGGAGAGGTCATCACTTTTTTGCAAAATCAAACCAGCTTATAAATGTTGATCTGAAATCTTTACCTATAGATGATCCTATAAAGAGGGAGATTTTTACTAGGCTTTTAACTATTAAAATAACTGTTATTAAAGAGAAGGTTAGGGATTTTTTAAGTAGCGATTCTTCTTTAACTATGTCTGACGCTGATTTTAACAGTAAGGCTTTGGAACTTGTGTACAGTTCTATAAATGAGTATGAGAAGTTGTTTAGGGTTTATTACTCCCCTTCTATTGCAAATTATGTAATAAATAAGTTTTCAGAATGGCATGAGCCTCATATAACCATGACTGCTGAAGTGCTTGAAAATGTTCTTAATAGTAAGTATAACTCTCGTGAGGGTAAAATTTGCAATATGCTTTCTATTCTTTGTTTAGGTCTTATTACAACGGTTACGGATGCTGAAAAGAGTATAAACAGTATCAATGGAACTTTGGCTAAGATGGTAAGAGAAGAGGTGGATGGCGAATTGTGAGTGGGAGACGGATCTGCCTGTGCGTGCCACGCACGCAAACAGGAGACGGAAGATTGAAACCAGGAGTTGTACGGGGCAGTACGGGGTAGAACGGGGCATATGTAAATAAGGAGATTTTATGAAGTTGTTAAAAAATATTGATGTTAAGCTTATTTCTATTCTGGAGTATCCTCAAAAACCTGCCAATAAGAAGCCTTTAGTGTTTAAGGATTCTACAAATAGCCTTGAGATACAGACTACTATTGAGAAGTTTAGTAAGACTGAAGGGCTTTTATATGTTACGGTTATGAGTGCTAATGAAGCTGATACGGATAATGAGATGGCTACTAGTGATGAGATTAAGAAGGCTTGTCATAGTTTTATGAAGTCAGGGACTTTAAACCGTATTGATAAGGATCATAATCTTATACCTAACGAGTCGGTGGCTGTTGTTGAGAGCTATATAGATGAGAATGGGAGTTGGAAAGCTTGCCTTGATATTAGTAGTGATAAAGAGCTTTGCGAGAAAGCGGAAACAGGTAAACTTACGGGTGTTTCAATATATGGAAGCTGTGAGAAAGAGGAGGTAGTTAAGGATGATAACGGCTTTACTGCTTCTATACTTAAAAGTTCTATGGCTGTTCATGAGAAGCTTATGGCTCTTATTGATAAGGTTGGATTTATGAAAAAAAGTAATGAGGAGGAAGAGGATATGAACGAGAAGGATCTTGCTGATATCTTGGAGAAAAAGTATGGCCTGAAGCCTACCGGCGAGGAAGAAGAGGGCTCTAGAACAGAAGCTCCGGATATGAGCAACTATGTTGAGAAAGCTAAGTATGATGAGCTTGTAAAGGATGTAGAGAAGCTTAAAAAAGCCAGATCTACACAGGAGAACGATACTGAGAAAGTTAGTTATGAGGATCTTATAAATGATCCTGAAAGGCTGGAGAAGTTTATGAAGGAGAATCCTAAAAAGTATGAACTTCTGAAATCTGAATATATTGCGAAGGAGTTATAGTATGGCTGGTTTTATTCCTGATATTTGGAGTTCTAAAGTTCTTGGAGCTTTAAAGAAGAGACAGAATCTATTTGATAAAACAGATAGATCTTACGCAACAAAGGTAGGTGGTAGTATTGTTATTCCTCATCTTGGAGATGTTTCTATAGAGGATGAAACTTCAAATAGTTTTACCACTACTACACCTAACAATAAACTCGACACAAGAATTATGCTTAATAGGCAAGCTGTTGCTACTATTGGGGTTGGTGTTGTTGAGAATACTCAAGCTAATACTAGTCTTATGAGTAGATACTCAAAAGAGGCTGCTAAAAAGATTAGTAGAAATCTTGATTCCCGTATTGTTGAAGACATGTTAAAAGATAATGAGAGTGCTAATAAGCTAAAGTACTCTGATTGTGGTACTGGAGTTACTAAACTTACAAAATCTGTTGTTCTTGCTGCTCAAGAGGTCCTTAATAAAAATGAGAGCGATATGGAGAATAGGTATATTGTTGTTGATCCAAAAGGGTATAAACAGCTAGGTGAGATTGCTGATTTTGTGGACTACAACAAAATTGCTTATAGTATGCAAAATTCACCACTTAGAACCGGTATTATTGGATCTGTATATGGTTTCCAAGTTGTATTAGTTCCAGAGCTACCTAAGGTAGATGGTAATGGAGTTTTCACAGGAACTAAGAACAAAGCTCCTATCATCTTTTTCCAAAAAGAAGCCTTTGCAACATCTATCCAAGCTGATCTTATTGCAAAATCAACCTATAATAGTGCTAAGGCTATGGATATTGTTCAGCTTATTACTATTTGGGGGGCTAAGGTTATTGACCCTAAAGGGATTGTTACTGTGAGGGAGAACTAAGACCCTCACCCCAACCCTCTCCCTGAAAAGGAGAGGGGAAAATAATGAATAGGAGATTTTATGAAAAAAATTAAGACTGGAGATATTCTTTTTACTTCCGGCACATCTTGGCTCTCTCGTAAGATTCGTGAAACGACAAACTCCCCATACTCCCATGTAGGGGTTTGTGTTAACTGCATGAGTGGTAAGCAAACTACCACTCTTGTGGTTGAAGCAGTTGGGGATGGTGTTGTTATCACTCCATTATTCAAGTATCTACGAAACTATAAAAATAGTGGAAGAGCTTATCCTGGTAAAGTTTATATTGGGAGGTATAAAGGGAATATTACAGCTATAGAGAGAAATAGAATAGGCACCTCTGCACTTCTAAATGTAGGTGTCCCTTATGATGATATCTCAATAGTAAAACAAGCATTAAACGACTGGTTTGGTTGGGAGCTTTCAGACAATGATGATTACAAGGTTATCTGTTCTGAACTTGTTAAAAAGTGTTATGGTGCTATTGGTATCCCTCTCAAAGCTGATGAAAAAGGGTTTTATACACCTGCTTCACTTTCTAGATCATTTAATATTGAAAAAATTCACTATAGTAGTTTTCGAGGTAGATAATGAGTCAAGCAATGTATAAAGCAATTGAGAGATTGGGTAAGAGTAAAGAGTGTGGCATGGTTAGAAACCTGCCTTGTAGTAATCTTTCAGGGAAAGAGGTTACAGATATAAGGCTTGGTAATCATGCTTATTTGGAAAAAGATAGTGGAGTAGTTTCTATTTCAAGTCCGGAGAAGTTATCCTACTCTGATTTTGATACTATAGATCTCAATCAGCAAGGTAATGACAAAGATATTTTTAAGCCGTACGATAGATCTAACTATAAGAGTGAAGCTGAGACTATTAATAATTCTAAAGGATACAGCTCTCTGAGGTCAACTGAGTTCAGATCTAGTGATATGAGCTATAACTATCATGAAGCTTTTAATCTTTATTTTTGCGATTCGCTCTTCTTTGATGAGCATTCAGATGGAATTAGTAAGCTTAGACAATATAGGAATAGTGCAACCCCTGCCCAATTAGCTTGGATACTTAGTTTCTACGAAGGAGCAGAAAGGATTGAGGATGTAATAGAGGCTAGAAGCTGTAATATAGCTTATAACTTCTCAAATCCTTATACACTTTGGAAGAGTGAATATGAGTTAGCCGGATCTGGTGATTTAGTTGCAGCTGTAAAAGATCTCACAAAAAATGAGAATAATAGTACTCTTGTCTCTAGTGTGTCCTTTAATGGATCTGGAATTAGTGTAGAATCAAGCAATATTGAAATTCCATCAATAACCTCCCTAGCTGGATTCGTAGAGATTGAGTTTCAAAGTGGTTCTGATTTTGGAGCCCCTACAACAGATGGTTTTATAGGTGTTTGCTCAAAAGGTAGCTTTGCAAACAACTCGCTTAGTCTATTCTTTGGTTTTAAGCTTATAGAAGACAATGTATTTCCATCTTTTGGGTTTTTTAAGGGTAATGTTCCAGTTGCAATCATAACGGCTAATACAGCCCTTAAACCAAGCGAAAAGTATAAGCTGAGATTTGCCTCTAAAAATGGTAGTTTTTCAATCTCTCTAGATGGGATAGAGCTAGATCTTCAAATAGCTACTACTAAAGGCTATGAAAACTACATAGGCAAATGGTTTAAAGAGGTAAATTATAACAAATGCCGTTTAGCTTGTATAGTTCCAAATCTAGGTAAGTTTAAGGGTACAATTTTTAAATTTAAGGCAAAAGGGGAATAAATATGCATTCAAAAGGGAAAGCATTACAGATTACTCTTAATAGAAATATCCCAAGAGAGATTGCAGGTAAGTTCTTAGTTTATCACTCTCTTTTTGGAGATGTTAAAGAGGGGAATACTTACTACTTCACTAATCAAGCTCCATTTAGAAAATATACTCCGGAGATCTTTAAGTATGCAGATCACTATGAAGGGGTTAAAAATCTTGAAGGGGTATATATTAAGCTTACTACTGAGGAGATTGAGGAAAATAGTCTAACTGCTGCTTATAGCGATGAAGAGACAGGTTTGGTGGTAGTAACAGATGAGAACTATAGGGAGCTTCTATCTCTTATGGTTCTTGAAGGTGAAGAGGAAAATACTTTTAGTGGTATGGAAGCAGAGAGTTTAATCTTTGGGTATGGGTAATGACAGAACAAGAGGTTAGAGCTTTTATAGAGGGAAAGGTTGGAGACAGCTTCCCTCATCAAGTGATCTTAAAGGAGAAGTCATTCTCTTATCAAGAGATTTCGGATAAAGCTGTACTGTCTAAAGAGGAGTACATCTTTGGTGTTAAGATCTCTACAGCAGAGAGTGCAAACACAACAGAACTTGAGAAGAGTTTTATAGGGGATTTAGGACTCCCCGAAAATGTGTTTCTTTCTCTTATTGGTGTAAGGGAAGCTCATATCCAAACCTCTTGGATAAGGGTAATAGAGCTCAAAGTAAACATTGAATATTAGGAGGATGTATGAGTGGGTTTAGTGCTGCTTATGTTAATGATGATAAGAGAATAGCGAAGAGAAAATATAGTGTTTTCTTGCGAGAAAAAAATGAAAGAAGAGTATCGTTTGATCATGAGGATGATCTAACACAGGCTCTTGAAAAAATTACCAATAGTGATTTTGTATATATTTCCGGAACAGACACAAAACCGATCTTGCGACCGGAAGCCGGAGAGAAGAAACCTCTCTCTGACAGAGAGCTTGTTGTAAGTGAAAAGCTCGTTCTCAAAATCAAAGATCTACAGACTTCCGGAAACAATTACAAAGCTGTAAGAGCTCTCATGACTGAAGGCTTTGATGTAGCTATGGTCGACAAAAAAAACAAACTTATTAAGATTGCTTATGGCTTTCGAAGTGGCTACGCTCAGCTTGGTGATGATGAGTATGAAGGTATTGAGATCTCTGCTGAGGAGGAAGGAAGAGATGCGGCAGACCAATTTGATATTATTGATTTTAACTCATAGGGGGAGCAATGGCAAAGGTAAAAACAGATCTGAAAACCCTTGGGAAAGCTTTTGATATTCTTGATGATATGAATCTTTCTGCTACAATGGGTGGAGAGGGTGATGAGCCCAACCCAACCTCTATTGCAAAAGTAATGTTCCAAGAAGGAAAGCTAATTGAGTTTGTTAATATTATCTCCGGAAAAGATGAAGAAACTTACGAGATAGTTGACGCAGTAGAGTATATAGAGCTTTTTTTTTCAGATTTCACCAAAGGGTTCGGAAAGCTAATAACCTCTATGGGAGCAGACTTAGTAAAACCCCAATAGGTGAAAATCCATTTATAACATACAGGTTTCTATTATCCTCAGAGATGGGGATAATAGATACAGAGATAGAATTTGATGAAGCTGTCAGGTATGCAAACCTATACCTAAAAAAACAAGAACAATCCCACAAGAGAATTACATGAAGAATCTAGAGTTTAAATTAGTCATTGATACCAAAACAGGCAAACTCTCTCTAAAGGGAGTTGGTCAAGAGATTAAGGGTATTAATACGGGTCTTACCAAAACAAAGAGTAAAGGGATTGCTGTAAATAATACCTTTTCTCGTTTAGGGTCTATAGTAGCTACTGCCTTTGCTGCAGATAGGATTAAAAACTTTGCTGATGCATTT
>PDWJ01004913.1_pt1 | contig 11386 bp, 11 predicted proteins | sample 1430881 | NCBI WGS metagenome assembly PDWJ01 (sample SAMN01162460, study PRJNA174530) | Oral metagenome, whole genome shotgun sequencing project. | biome: Marine environment; feature: Marine mammal; material: Swab sample of the gingival sulcus; isolation source: swab sample of gingival sulcus... | reverse complement strand
TACGCTCTGAAATGTGCGTACCTTTTATATACTTGTTTTTCATTGGTTTTTAATAACTTACAAAGATAATTATTTTGTAAAGTTATCTTGAACCAAAAATAAAGAATAATTTTTTTATATTTGCGACCCAATTTAAATTAAAAAAGTATGAAAAAAATTTTATTAGCAATTGCTTTCGTAGCAATCGGAGTAGTATCTTGTAAAAAAGAGAAGAAAAACGAAGTAAAAACAGAAGCACCTGTTGAAGTTAAACACAAAGTTGTTAAGGAAGGAAATGTCAATGTTGCGACTTCTGTTGTGGAATGGATTGGTTCAAAACCTACCGAATCTCACAACGGAACGATAAAACTTTCTTTGGGAACGTTGAACGTTGAAGAGGGAAAAATCAAAGGCGGAGAATTTGTTATTGATATGAATTCTATTGCCAATTTAGATGTAGAAGGAAAGTATAAAACAAAATTAGAAAATCACTTAAAAGGTACTGATTTCTTTGATGTTGCGAAATTTCCAACAGCAAAATTTGTTATTGCTGATGTAAAACAAGACGATGAAAAAGTTGATGTTACTGGTAATTTGACAATTAAAGACAAAACAAAATCTATCACTTTTCCAGCAACATTCAAAACAACTGAAACAGGATATGTTTTAGAAAGTGAATCTTTTAAAATCAATAGATTAGATTTTGGAGTGACTTATAAATCAAAAACAATTACTGCATCATTAAAAGACAAATTTATCAACGATTTGATTGAGTTTAAAGTGAAATTAAACGTAAAAAAATAAGGTTTCTAATTGAAATTGCATTAGTCCAAAGTTCCCTTTGGACTTTTTTTTGTGGAAAAAAGGAATGATTTTTGTATGTTTGCTAAAATAACTTAAATTAAAAAAATATGAAGAAAGTATTGTTAATTGTGGCTTTTCTTATTGCAGGAATTGCTGTCGGTCAAGAAAAAGAAGTTGATATTGAAACTTCTGTTGTAGAATGGATTGGTTCAAAACCAATGGACTCGCATAATGGAATTCTTAAACTATCACATGGAGTATTAACACTTGAAAACGAAAAAATTAAAGGCGGGAATTTTGTTATAGATATGAATTCTATTAATTGTTTAGATTTAAAATCGGGTAATGGAAAGGAGCGTTTGGAAGGTCATTTAAAAGATAGTGATTTTTTTGATGTTGAAAAATTCCCAATAGCAAAATTTACCATTACACAAGTAAAAGAAAAAAATGAAAAAGTTGAAATTACAGGTGATTTGACAATTAAAGACAAAACAAAATCTATAACTTTTTCAGCAATGTTTAAACAAACCGAAACAGGATATAGTTTGGTTAGTGATAAGTTTATAATCAACCGATTAGATTTTGGAGTGACCTATAAATCAAAAACAGTTTTTGCTAAATTAAAAGATAAATTCATAAACGACGAAATAGAATTCGTAGTTAAATTAAATGTGAAAAAATAATTTTTAAAAGAAAAGGCTGTTTAAATTTTTAAACAGCCTTTTTTTTATTTTCCCCCAGAGATATAAAACAACGTTTTTGCCAAGAAATCTTCTTGTATATTCCCCAAATTTTTTAGGATTTTACTTTCATCTTTTTTACGGATAAGTGAATTTTGAACATAACCATTTGACGAACTATAGTTTTTTGCATTTTTAGTTTCAAAAGCAATGAGTTTTAATGCTTTGGTGTGAGAATTGTCAAGATTATAACCGCCTTTTGTATAATCATCAGAGTCGTATAAAGTTATATAACCAAATTCCTTTCCTGCCGTTTTTCGTCCTATTAGCTTCACAATGATATGAGCTTTTAGCCCATTAATTAAGGTCTCAGCAATAGATTCTGTTTTTTCTGTTGTGATAAAATAAACTTTTCTTAAATTCAAAGTATTGATTTTTTCGGTAAAATCATCGTGTTGAATTTCATCAGTAAATCTATAAATAAATTTTTCAGCATCGTTATTCTTCATCACTTTTTCATTCCAAACTTCCTTGCAAAAAACTTTATTTTTGAGTTGTCCCGTAATCATACTTGCCAAATAAGAAGCTGTTTTTAACGAACCTTTACCTTTATTATCACGTAAATCAATAATTAATTTATTGACACCAAAATCTTTGAAATCCTTAAAAACAGAGTTCAACTCTTTGTCAAAATTAGGTGAAAATTTATCGTAAAATAAATATCCTATTTTGTATTCGTTATAATCAAAAGTTTTATACATTTTTATAGGAGTTTCAATAATTTCAGTTTTTGTAAGGGTATATTTTGTAGTACTATTAAACAACGTAATTGTGTAAGAATTTTTATCAAAAATAGTTTTTATATTACTTGTAGTTAGTTGAGTATCATCAACTTTATCAAATGTAAAACCTCTTCTAATACCTTGTTTATCAGCATCTGAACCTGGTATAACATTAGTTATAGTAGCATAAATTTTATCTCCTACGGATTTAGTTTTATAGACTATTCCTGTTCCAAAATATTTGTCTTCTTTTTCTTTTTCTAATATATGATAATCATCAATAATCTTAGAAGTTTTATCCTCTTTAAGAAGTTTATTATCAATTTTCCTCACTTCATTTATGCGTAAAACATCAAATAATTCTTGAGGATTATTAAATTTTTTCAAGTAATCATTTAACTCTTTTTCGTCAATAAACTTGTCGTCAGCCAAATTAGGAATTTTTTTCTGCCATTTATAATAAGCGTTCATTCCGCCCCAAACAAATTTATTAAGTTTAATGTCGTTAGGCGTATTTTCTTCTATATCAGTACAGTTATATAAAAATATTGAACCGCACAAAAATAATGTTTTAATAATTCTTTGAACTTTCATATAAAAATTTATTCTAAAATCGACGCAATTTAATATTTTTTTGTTTAATATTGTAATTAATTTCAAAATTTTCATCCTTTAAAAAGTATCAGAGATGTCAAAATATCAGTATAAAAAAGAAAAATCAAGCAATAAAATTAATAGATATTTGATGTTAATAATCTTTATTGGTATTGTTTTTGTTGGCAAACAACAATATGATAAATATATTTTAAACAAGCGTTTTGCTGATGTGAAATCTGCTTTACAAAAAGTGTCATTAAATTTGAATAAAAGTGAAATTGCAATGATAGAGTTGCATAAAATAACTAAAATTTTAGAAAAATAAATTATGAAAAATATAATAATTGTAATTTTATTTTTGATGTCGGTAAATTTATCGGCACAAGGAATATTTGATAAATTAGAAGATTTGGACGATGTGTCAAGCGTTGTGGTTAATAAGGATATGTTTGAATTGCTTAAAAAATTCCCTGATACAAAATCGGAAAATATGGAGTTGTTTAATACCATTAAAGGTTTGAACGAGTTAAAAGTGTTTTCAACGACAAAGCAGAATGTTGCAGTTCAAATGGAAAATATGGTGAAAAATTCGGCGAAAAATAACAATTTGACACAATTAATGCGTGTAAAAGATAGTAATTCACGTGTGAAAATTTACGTAAAATCTACAAATAAAAAAGATATTGTTAGTGAAGTTTTGATGTTTGTAAATAGTACAGAAAATACTGAAAAAACAGCAACAATCATTTCTTTAACAGGACAAATTGATGTTAATAAGCTCGCAGGAATTGCTAAAAAAATGAAGTAATTTTTTTTAAATTAGATATTCTTAAATCATTTTGAAATCTTACATTTGCGACCGCAAAAAAAATAAGAATGTTAAGTGATGAAAGATAAAAAATTTAGTCCAAAATTATTTACACTTTTAAAGTCGGGGATTTCAAAACAACAAATTATAGCCGATAGTTTGTCTGGTATTGTCGTTGGGATTTTGGCGTTACCTTTGGCAATTGCTTTTGCTGTGGCATCAGGAGTTTCGCCAGATAAAGGATTGATAACCGCAATTATAGCGGGATTTTTTATATCTTTTTTAGGTGGAAGTCGTGTGCAAATTGGAGGTCCTACGGGAGCATTTATCGTCATTGTTTATGGAATAATTGAAAAATTTGGCATTGACGGACTTTTGATTTCTACCATTTTAGCAGGTTTTATTCTTATTGCTTTTGGTATTTTACGACTTGGTTCGTTGCTTAAATATTTTCCATATCCTTTAATTGTGGGATTTACCAGCGGTATTGCATTGGTTATTTTTTCAACACAAATTAAAGATGCCTTTGGTTTAGAAATTCAAAAAGTACCATCTGAATTTGTTGAAAAATGGATTACGTATTTTCATAATCTTCACACGATTAATTATATTGCTTTAATAATCACATTTTTAACAATTCTTATAACGATTTTTTCTAAAAAAATTACCGAAAAAATACCAGGAGCGTTTATTGCTATAATTTTAGCGACTATTTCGGTTCAAATTTTTGATATTCCTGTAACGACTATTGAAAGTTTTTTTGGCGAAATTCCTACAAATTTTAGTATTTCTATTCCTAAATTTCATTTTTCGGATTTACAACATTATATCGTCCCTGCCTTGACGATTGCTCTGCTTGGCGGAATAGAATCGTTACTTTCAGCGATTGTTTCTGATGGAATGATAGGCGGAAAACATCGTTCAAATACAGAACTTATAGCACAAGGAATTGCAAATATTATAACGCCTTTTTTTGGCGGAATACCAGCAACGGGTGCGATTGCCAGAACCGCAACTAACGTAAAAAATGGCGGACGAACTCCGATTGCGGGGATAATCCACGCTTTGACGCTGTTATTTATAATGTTATTTTTGGGTAAATGGGCAAAATTAATTCCGATGTCAGCGTTGGCGGGCGTTTTAATTGTTGTGTCTTATAATATGAGCGAATGGCGTTCATTTTTGTCGGTTTTAAAAGGTTCATTTTTTGATAAAATTATTTTATTAACCACTTTTATACTTACTGTTTTTGTCGATTTAACCGTAGCGATACAAGTTGGTGTGGTGCTTTCAGCCTTGTTATTTATGAAACGAATGGCAGATATTACGGATAAAAATATGGAAAATATCATCGATAGCGATGTTTTAGAGGATTATTCTAAATTACCTGAGGGTGTTTCGGTTTATGAAATTAGTGGTCCTTTATTTTTTGCATCGGCACGACGATATTCCGAAGTTATTGAAGAAATAGGAATAAATAATAAAATTATAATTCTGCGTATGCGTCACGTTCCTTTTGTAGATTTAACAGGAATGAAAAATTTAAAAGAAGTGATTTTAACGCTACAAGATGAAGGAATTATTGTTTTGTTATCAGGAGTGAAAAATTCTGTGCAAAACGATTTTGAAAAATATGGAATTTTAGATTTGATTTGTAAAGATAATTTATTTGGAAGTTTTGATTCTGCCTTGAATTTTGCGGAAAATAAAATTTTAGAGTTAATTTAGGGGTAAATTTTATTTATTTTTTAATAAATAGTTGGTACATTTGCTCGGTTTTTAAAAATTAGAATATTATGGCATATTTAACCAAAGACAAACTCTTTTCAAAGCAATGGATAGTTGATTATTCAATGATATTAATCGGAGCGTTTATAATGGCAGCGGGATTTGTATTTTTTATAGACCCACATAAAATTGTACCAGGTGGCGTATATGGAATTTCAATTATCATTAACGATTTAACGCAAGGTTCGTTTCCAAATGGATTATTTGGACTTTTTGTAGAGACTTTTCATCAATATAAAGACGGAATTCCGATTGGATTGGTTAGTTGGTTGATTAATATTCCGTTGTTGATTATCGGTGTGAAAATTTTAGGGCCTCGTTTTGGTTTTAAAACTATTGTTGGATTTTCAGCGTGTTCGTATTTTATTGATTTACTGACCTCTATGTGGGGATTAGACCCTTTGGCAAAAGATGTTTTATTATCTTGTGTTTTTGGTGGAATTTTAATTGGTTTAGGTTTGGCACTGATTTTCAAGGCGAGAGGAACAACTGCTGGGTCTGATATTATTGCGATGATTATTGCAAAATATACTAAAATGTCTTTGGGGGAATTGATTATATACATTGATTCTGTGATTGTTTTGCTGGGATTGGTAGTGTTTAGAGATTGGCAAATTCCGCTTTATTCTTGGATTGTAATTTACATTACAGGAAAGGTAATTGACCTTGTTATGCAAGGAGGACACAACAATAAAGCATTGGTTATTATATCTGAAAAACACGAAGAAATTAGAAATAAATTAGTTAATGATTTGGGTAGGGGAGGAACATATTTAAGTGGCGAAGGAATGTATAATGGAAAACCAAAAAAGATAATTTACACGATAGTAAATAGAAGGGAGTTTTCACTTTTAAAAGGTTTTATTCATAATATTGACCCTAATGCGTTTATTTCAATTTCTAATGCAAACGAAATTTTAGGTAATGGTTTTAAATCGTTGGAGCAGTCTGTTGATGAGGAAAATTAACTTGTGTTCAAAATAGAATTATCTAAAAATCTAAGAAACAAAAAATATGACAACAATAGATAAAATAGTATTAATTGTTTCTTTAATAGTTTTTGTTTTTGGATTAAAAAGTCTTTTAAAAAGGTTTTATATTTTACACAAAGGCGTAAAAACAAAGGCAACATTGGTTGGTCTTGAACAATATAAAACAGCACATACTGGCGATGGTCGTACCACCACTTTTTATCCGATAATAGAATTTTATGATGAAGGTATTCTTATAAAGCAAACTTTGTCGGAAAGTATGCCTAAATATGTTAATAATAAAGAAATTACAATTACCTATTTAAAGTCAAATGGGAAATATGAAATTATAAATCACAATAATAATTTCTTTTATAAAATTACTTTAATTTTGACTTTTGTTAGTGCTTTGAGTTTGTTATATTTTTTCAATAAATTTTTTAAAATTTAGTGTATTGTTAGAATTAACAACTATTTAACGAGAAAAACGTTAAACAATTCTTACTTTTGTCCTTTCAAAAAATTTATAATAATGAAAAAAATAATCACAATATTAATAACGTTTATCTCGGTAACGTTATTTGCTCAGCAAGAATATAAGGCATCACGAGAAAAAATATTTGACTTAGACCACACGAAATTAAAAGTAAATTTTAACCTTGAAAATTCTACAATGAATGGCGAAGAATGGGTGACGTTAAGTCCACATTTTTATTCGCAAAACGAGTTGATTTTAGATGCAAAAGGAATGTTAATTCACGAAGTTTCTTTAAATAATTCAAATTTAAAATATGATTATAACGAGGAAAAACTTACGATAAAATTGCCAAAATCTTACGAAAAAGGCGAAAAATTAACTTTATATATCAAATATACCGCACGACCTGAAAAGGCAAAGGAAGAAGAAGATGCAAAAGGTTTATATTTCATTGACCCAAAGGATGAAGACCCTGAAAAACCTACGCAAATTTGGACGCAAGGCGAACCAGAATCAAATTCGTGCTGGTTTCCAACGATTGATGCACCAAATCAAAAAACTTCACAAGAAATTTATATTACAGTTCCAGATAAATTTGTAACGCTTTCAAATGGAAAGTTAGAAAATCAAACTAAAAACGCAGACGGAACACGAACAGATTATTGGAATTTTACTCAAAAACACGCTCCATATTTATTTTTTATGGGAATTGGCGAGTACGAAATTATTGAAGATACACCATACAATGGAAAGCAAATAAATTATTACGTTGAGAAAAAATATGCTCCGTATGCCAAAGAAATTTTTGGAAATACGCCTGAAATGTTAAAGTTTTTTTCAGAAGTTACAGGAGTTGAATATCCTTGGAATAAATATTCGCAAATAGTTGGTAGAGATTATGTTAGTGGAGCAATGGAAAACACCACAGCGGTAATTCACGGCGAACAAGCCTATCAAGTTTCAGGACAATTAATTGATGAAAATACACACGAAAGCACGATTGCTCACGAGGCTTTTCATCATTGGTTTGGCGATTTAGTCACGACTGAAAGTTGGGCAAATTTAACGGTAAATGAAAGTTTTGCGAATTATAGCGAATACCTTTGGTTTGAACATAAATATGGAAAAGATTATGCCGATGCACATTTGTTTGACGTTGTGAGAGGTTATAAAAACGGGGAAAATTCAGAGAAACATTTGGTTCGTTTTAAATATGACGATAAAGAAGATATGTTTGATGCAGTTTCGTATAATAAAGGCGGTACAATTTTGCATATGTTACGAAATTATGTTGGGGATAAGGCATTTTTTGCATCGTTAAAAAAATATTTGACCGATAATAAATATAAAAGTGCAGAGGTTCATCAGTTGCGTTTGGCTTTTGAAGAAGTTACGGGAAAAGATTTGAATTGGTTTTTTAATCAATGGTATTACGGAAATGGACACCCAAAATTGACAATTTCTTACGATTATAACGATGTGACAAAAGAAGTAACAATAAATATTGTTCAAAATCAAGATAAAGTGTTTCAATTCCCTTTTGTTATTGACATTTTTGACGGAAAAACATCAAGACGAGAAAATGTATTTGTAACCAAAACAGAGCAATCTTTTACTTTTAAATATGATAAAAAACCGATATTTATTCAGTCAAATGCGGACGGAGTTTTATTGTGTGATATTACAGAAACAAAGTTATTAGGCGATTATATTAATCAACTAAAATACGCTAAAAACTACAAACACAAGCGACAAGCGTTAGAAGAAATTGCAAAACATCAAGATAATAAAAAGGCTTTTGAGGCGGTTGCAAATGCTATTGATGATAAATTTTATTTAATCAGAAAATTGGCAATAGAAAAACTTGATTTGAGTGATAAAGGCGGAAAATCACGAGTTATTAGAAAGCTTAAAAATATCGCACAAAATGACCCAAAAACATTAGTTAGAGCCTCTGCAATTGAAGTGCTTGGAAAATTAACAGACCCAGAATTTAAACCTATTTTTGAAAAAGGATTAGAAAGTAAATCGTATTCAGTTATGGGGCAATCGTTAGTTGCAATGTTTTATTTGGATAAGGATTTTGCTATTAAAAAGTCAAAAGAATTACCGATTGAAGTTAAGGAAATTATCGCAACGCCACTTACAAGAATGTACCTTAATGAAAACGATGAAAGTGAATTAGAATTTATCGCAGGAAATGTGCTTACAGGAATGTATATGACTGAGGATAAAAACGTTCAGGCGATGTATGGGAAAATGTTTCAGAAAATTTCTATAAGTAATAATACAAAGGCGGTCAAAAATTTGACAAATGATATTATTAATAAGGCAAAACGCTATAAAAAATATGGATTTGACCAAGTAGGAATTCAAATGCTTAGAGTTATGGTAAAAGCACAAGAATATGCAAATCAACCAAATGCCGAAAAAAATATCAAAATTATCAAAAAAGCAATGGAAAAGATATTGTAAATGATTAGGAATTTAATCAATTCCTAAATCATCTACTATTGAATGTTTTGGCTCTATTTCACTTATTGGAATACCCATATTTTTACTTATAATTCCTGAAATTATTCTTTCAACTTCATATTTACTTGTGATTTTGTTGATGTCGATAATTTGTTCAAAATTAAGCGATATAATCCAATCGATTAGTTGTCTTATAGTGCCTTTTGTTACAGGTTTTTTTCGTTTAATTGTGCGTATTCCTAAAAATTTCACATAGGAATCTAAATTTGGATTAAAGTCAAGAGCAACTAATTCGGGTAATTTAAGTCCGAGTTCTGTTTCTATTTTATCCCAATTTGATTTTAATTCTGAAAGAGGTAAAATATCCGATAATTTGGTGTCGGGTTTTATTTCTATGTTATTTATTTTCAGTTTTTTGAAAACTTTCTTAATTTGATAAAAAATTATTTGAGTTAAACATTTGTCGGTTGGTTGGGTTGAAATCATCTTAAAAACAACATTTGCAAAATCTTCAACAGTGTTGATTTTTTCACATTCGGCATTTGGGATTTCAATTCCAAATTTATCTTCAACCGACATTATTAATTCAACAGAATCTAATCCCATTTGTATATAGGTTTAAATGTTTTACAACGTAAAAATCGCCAATAAAGTTCCCATTAAAATAGCGATAAATTTTTTGAAATTAAATTTGTGATTTTCGGTACTTTCAAAAAGAATAATTGTTGAAATATGCAGAAAAACACCAATGATAAATGCTGTTATTTCTGTGTGATGTTCGGTTAAAAAAGGAACGTTATTTCCTAACATATAACCTAATGGGCTCATCAAAGAAAATATTGTTAAGGCTAATATAATGTTGATTTTGTGTAAGTTACTATGTAAAAAAAGCGTTGTTAATACGATAGCAATAGGGATTTTATGCACTACAATAGCGAATAATAAATTTTCGTGAGCCGAGTGAATAGGTAATCCTTCTGAAAATGCGTGAATACACAAACTTACAAATAACATTAACGGAAATTTATGTTTTTCGTTGTCGTGTAGATGAATGTGTCCGTGTTCCAAACCTTTTGAAAAAGACTCTAAAACCGACTGAATTAAAACTCCGATTAAAATTAAAATTCCTATAAATTTTGTAGAATGTTCTACGTGCTGATGTCCGTCGTGTTGGTGTCCGCTATAAATTTCTGGAAGTAGGTGTAATACTGTGATAGATAGCAAATAAGCACCACTAAAAGCCAATAATAAACGTACTATTTTTCTGTTAGGTTTTAAAAATAAAACCAACAAAGAACCTACAAGAACCGACGAAATTAATAAAATATAATTCATTTTTATTTAGCAACTAAAATTAATCTATCCGAAGTTTTATTATCAAATTCATTTAACGAATAGTCGCCAAAAGTATGAATAATTTTTAAACCAACAGTATTAAAATAGAAATGAAATTTGTTTAAGTCAATAAATTTGACTTGTTCGGTAAATGAATGTTGTTTGTTGTCGGCAAAAAACGAAATGTGTTTTAAAATAAATCCATTTTTTATTTCTCGTTTGATATTAAATTCTATTCCGTCAATAGTTTTAACTTCCGAAGTCACTAAATTTGAACGTACTTTTTCAACGTTTAAAAAGTCTAACACTAAAATTCCGTCTTTTTTCAAGCCAGTTTTCATACTTTTTAAAACTGAAATATCTTCTGAATCATTAGTAAAATAACCAAAACTTGTAAATAAATTGAAAACTGTATCGTATTTATTTTCAAGAGGTTTTCGCATATCCCAAACTTCAAAACTCAAATTTTTATTCTCAAATTGTTTTGCGAAATTTATACTATTTTCACTCAAATCGCCACCAGTAACATTATAACCTAACGAATTTAAAAACACCGAATGTCGTCCTTTTCCGCAAGGTAAATCGGCGATAGAACTTGACGTTTTTAGATTTAAAAATTGTGTGATATTTTTGATAAATAATTGAGCCTCAATATCATTTCTGTCTTTGTACAAAATATGATAATAAGG
>PDWJ01004912.1_pt1 | contig 11388 bp, 8 predicted proteins | sample 1430881 | NCBI WGS metagenome assembly PDWJ01 (sample SAMN01162460, study PRJNA174530) | Oral metagenome, whole genome shotgun sequencing project. | biome: Marine environment; feature: Marine mammal; material: Swab sample of the gingival sulcus; isolation source: swab sample of gingival sulcus... | reverse complement strand
ATCTACAGCTACGGCCAAGCTCGGCTGATAGTTTGCCGCTGCAAAATAAGCCCCGCGCATGGTAGTTTCTTCACCCACAGTGGTCGCTGCCCTAATGCCCACCTCAGCACCCAGCTCTCTGGCGCGAATCAGGGACTGCATCACCGTAAAAGCACCTAAGCTGTCATCTAGGGCGCGACCTGCAATACAATTATTTTCGAGCAAATCATAGGTATAGATGAAAGTCGCAAAATCTCCCGGAGTTATCCAGGAGAAGCCTTCCTCAGCCGATGAAAATCCACAATCCACATACACTTCGTCCAATTTTACTTCGCTTTTAAGCCCGCCATCTCGTGTCAAAACACCCACCACACCGGTAATTCTTTTCTTCCCGAGAATAGTCATCCTTTTACCGGGCAATAATTCCGGATGGATATAACCAACTTTCGTGAGTTTGACATAACCGTCCTCCGTGATATGAGACACTCTATAGCCAATTTCATCAATATGTCCCACCAACAAAACCTTCAAAGCACTGTCCGGGTTCAAGGTTGCTGTAACATTGCCGGTGTAGTCCGACGCCACCGTAAAGCCTTGTGATTTCATATAGGTATAAATCTTCTTTTGCAATTTTATCTCGCCACCGCTGACAGACTCAGTCGAAATCATATCGTAGAGCAATGCAAAATCCATTGTTCCTTCTCCCTTACAGAAAAAAAGTGCCGTTCCCCGGAGTTAGGAGAACGGCAAAACAAGCTAAAGCCCGTTACTTCAACTTCTTATAATATTGAAAGTCCCATTGCCCTATCGGCGTTCTGCCTGGACCGGACACCTTGCCATAATCGATTACTTGAGTATAGGTCGTGAAATGAATTGGCACAATCACCATTTCTTTCATCAGGATGGACTCCGCCTTCTTCAGATACTCATCCCTTTCCGTCCCTTGCATTTCACTAGCCTTCTTGACAGCCTTGTCGTAAGCTTCATTCTCGGGATTCATCGTCTTGTCGTCCGGCACACCGTCATAAGGTTTATACCTCCACCTGATGTCGTTCAACCCAGCGGCCGTAAACAGCGCCAGCATAGTCATGGGATCGTTGTAGTCGGCACTCCAACCCGAGAGGCTCATTGTGTACTTACCCGCACTCACAGAGCTTAGGAACACGGAAGATTCCTCCACCTTGAGCTTCACATCGATGCCGAGATTATCGTGCCACATTTGCTGTAGGGCCTCACTGATACGGCTTTGCGCATCACTCTCGTAGTAGAGCAATTCCAACTCCGGGAAACCCTCACCATTGGGATAGCCCGCCTTTTTCAGATATTCTTTCGCTTCTTCAACCCGAGCCTTATACGGATCTATCTCAAATTCAGGCTGAACCTTGCCATTTTCATCAAGCGGTCTCACACTCTCGCCGGTCGAAAGCTTAAAGCTGGGAGCGACAAAGGCTGCCGCCGGCACAGAGCCATTTTTCAGTACCTGATCACAAATCTTGTTGCGATCGATAGCTAGAGAGAGCGCTTTTCTAACATTGATGTCATTGACAATATCGGCGTCCATATTGAAACCAACATAGACGGTGCCAAGGGCAGGCTCACTCACGAAATTGGGATCCTCGGCAAGCAGCCGCGGAATTTCTTCAGCCGGCAGGGTGCTCGTCACATTGATTTTACCGGCTTCATAACCCTGCAGCGAGGTCGTTGCATCGGTGATCAAAAGAGCCTTAATCCCTTTCAAATCGACACTGTCTTTATTCCAGAAATTTTCGTTTTTCTTCAGAAGCAGATGTGAACCTATCTTATATTCAGCAAGCGTAAAGGCCCCGTTGCTAATACATTTACTTGGATCCTTTTCCCAGCCCTCACCTGTCTCTGCCATGTCCTTGCGGCAGGGCATATAGGTAAAGAAGGAAACGAGGTTCAGGAAATAAGCTGTCGGCTGAACGAGTTCTACTTTCAAAGTCTTGTCATCGATTGCCTTGACGGCGACATCCTCGCGTTTGCCCTCACCGCTAAAATACGCATAGGCTCCCTTGATATAGTCGGTAATCAAGAAAGCATAGGGCGACGCCATCTCAGGGGAGCAAGCACGTTTCCAGGCATACTCAAAGTCATGTGCTGTCAGGGGTTTACCGTCAGACCACTTCAGACCATCTCTGAGGGTAAAGGTGTAGACTGTGTCTTCCACCCCTTCCGAGTTGGCGCTCTTCTCACAAGATTCGGCCGAAGCCATCTTAATGCCGTCCTTGGTGTCGCGCACGAGACCGTCGTATAAATTGATAATAACATGTCCTCCGACCCCCGATGTATTCAGTTGCGGATCCCAGGTCTTCGGTTCATATCCCAGATTCCACACCAAATAATCCTCGATATCACCTCCACCGGTGTTGTTTGTTTGTCCGGAATTTTCGGATGCGGCTGCGGTACCGGATGTATCCGGCTCGTTGGCGGTGCAAGCGGTGAAGCTAACCAACAAAAACGCGGCCAACAGGATTGCAGTTAGGCGTTTCATGTTCATAATCCGTCCTTTCTATATTTATTTGTATTCTGCCTGCCGGCAAAATGACACGCAACATAATGACCATCACCAAAGTCTCTGAGAGGCGGTTCCTCCATTGCACATTTCTCCTCGGCATAGGGACATCTCGTACGGAAATGGCAGCCCGAAGGTGGGTTAATCGGGCTGGGAATTTCGCCAGCCAAAATTATCGGTCTAAGCTCTCTCGCGAGCTGAGGGTCGGGCACAGGCACAGATGAAAGAAGTGCTTGTGTATATGGATGCTTGTGTTTTGTGTAGATTTCCTCGCTTTCCCCTACCTCTACAAGCTTGCCAAGATACATGACGCCTATGCGGTCGGAAATATGCCGCACCATCGAGAGGTCGTGGGCAATAAACAGATAGGAAAGACCCAATTCCCGCTGCAAATCCTCCAGCATGTTGACCACCTGTGCTTGGATAGAGACATCGAGAGCCGAAATCGGCTCGTCACAGACGACAAATTCCGGTTCTACGGCAATCGCCCTGGCAATCCCTATGCGCTGGCGTTGGCCGCCGGAAAATTCGTGCGGGTAACGGTTGGCGTGATCCTTCACAAGTCCGACATAATCCAGCAATTCATAAACTCTTTTGTTCTTTTCTTCCCTGGTTTTCAGTTCCGAATGCAAATCCAGCGCCTCCCGCACTATATCCAGTACCGTCATGCGGGGATTGAGCGAGGCATAGGGATCCTGAAAAATCATTTGCATTTTCTTCCGATAGGGCAAGAGTTCTTTGTTGCGGAGATGACTGATTTCCCTGCCGTCGTAGCTTATGCTCCCCTGTGTCGGTTCATAAAGGCGGGTGATGGTACGACCGACAGTGGTTTTACCGCAACCGGACTCACCGACGAGACCAAATGTCTCATTCTTGCGAATATTAAAGCTAACGCCATCGACGGACTTAACTGCCCGCTTTTTGTCCCCGAGGATGCCTGTATTCTTATAAAAATATTTTGTCAGATTCTTGACTTCAAGCAAATTTTCAACACTCAAGCCTAACACCTCCCCTATGCGCCTCATAATCCGTGTTGCTGGGAGCTCGCTCATCCAACAGCCAACACATAGCATTGTGCTTTTGCCCGCCAAAATACGGGGGCAATTCCTCCGCACAGATACGCATACAATACTTGCAGCGCTCGCTGAAGGGGCAGCCCTGGGGCGGAGAAATGAGATTCGGAGGTGTCCCCTCTATCGGAATGAGCCTTTGCTTTTTCCCCTTTTCCACATGCGGAATGGATTCTAAAAGCCCCATAGTATAGGGGTGAAGGGGCCGGTAAAAGATGTCATCCGTACTCCCTCTCTCCATAATGAGCCCACCGTACATAATGGCGATTTTGTCGCACACTGTGGCCACAACTCCGAGGTCATGCGTGATGAGAATTGTCGTCATACCGAATTCGTCATTCAAGTCCCTGATGAGGCGCAGGATTTGTGCCTGAATCGTGACATCGAGCGCCGTGGTCGGTTCATCCGCAATCAACAATTTCGGCGTCAGTGCCAAGGCGAGCGCAATCATCACGCGCTGTCTCATGCCGCCTGAAAACTCGTGCGGATAACTTGCCATGCGCTTTTCAGCAGCCGGGATACCGACGAGGCTGAGCATCTCTACAGCTCGATTGAAAGCTTCCTTTTTGCTCATCTGCTGGTGTTCCAAAATCATTTCTATGACCTGATTGCCAACGGTAAAGACAGGGTTGAGAGATGTCATCGGATCCTGAAAAATCATCGAAATCTCTTCTCCCCTTATCCTTCGCATCTGTCTCTTGCTCAACTCAAGAAGATTTTTATCCTCTAAATATATCTCGCCATTCTTAACACGACCGGGGAATTGTAGTAACCGCATAATCGAGAGACTGGTAACACTCTTGCCGCTGCCGCTCTCTCCGACAATGCCCAAAATTTCCCCCTTGTCGACTTCTAAACTCACGCCCCTCACAGCTTTGACTTCTCCCAAATGGGTATAGAAGGAAGTCTCTAAATCCACAATTTTCAATACTGTATCCGACATATCCACCTCACTGTCTCAGCCTTGGGTCGAGTGAATCTCTAAGGCCGTCACTGAATAAATTGAGTGCCAGAATCGTGATACTTATCGCCAGAGCTGAGGATAATAGCTGGTAGGGATGGCTATAGAGGGCCGGCAGTGCGTCATTGGCCAAAGCTCCCCAAGATGCTTTCGGTTTAGAGACGCCGAGGCCGATAAAGCTCAAAAATGCCTCTGTAAACATGGCTGCCGGGATACGCATCGTCAAGGACACCATAATCGGCCCCATCGCATTGGGGATAAGATGCCTAATTAAAACCTTGCGTGTCGGCACACCAAGCAAATTTGCCGCCAGCACAAATTCTTGTTCCCGCATACTGAGGACTTGCGAGCGCACTATTCTAGCCATGCTCACCCAATAGGTCAGTCCCATCGCGATGATAATTGATTTGAGACCAGGACCCATAACCACCATGAGCAGTATCACGTAGAGCATGAGCGGTATAGAGCTGATTGTATCCACGATACGCATCATAATATTGTCAACCCGACCTCCGTAGTAGCCCGCGATACCGCCATAGAGAACCCCAATCACTAGACTTACCAGTGCCGCGACCACACCTACTGTAAGTGACATACGCGCCCCGTAGACAACGCGGATAAACATATCACGACCAAGCGAATCCGAACCCCAGATATAGGTTTTGTTGTGCACTCTTCTGGCGACCTCTACCCTCTTTCCGTCGTAGTTCACGTCAAAGCGCCTAATTTTGTTATCTAGGATGTGCTGTGCCTCAGAGATACTCACCGTACCCCCGGCAGGCGGATTATCTCCGAAGTACTTCTGCAGATAAGTGACGTCCTTAATTTGAAAAACACCTGTGTCACGGTGCGCCGCTTCCTGACGGACAAACTCCGTTTTAGCGTTGAAATAGATGCTATAATCAATCACAAGTTTTTTGCCGTTTATTTCATATATACGCAGTCGCTCAGTCCTCTTATCCGCAACCAAATTACCGGCTCTGAGGAGATTTCCGTCCGCATCCGTTTCAATGGCTTTAAAATCACTCGTCAAATAGACATAGCTACCCGCTCCGAGTTCATAAACATCAAGCCAAGGCGGTATATTCGCAAAATCGAGTTCTTGATCCGAATACGAAAATTTCCAAAACAGAGGGATAAAGATAGCGGAGAGTACGATGATGGCGACGACAATCAGTGAGAGGACAGCGCTTTTGTTCTTCTTGAGGCGCCGCCAACAGTCTTGCCAATATGTGAGACTCTGTCTTTCGAGCTTTGTGGATGTCCGGCTATTCCTGTCTACAGGCTCCCATAGTTCAGCTCTTTTATCTGTCATTACCGGCTACCTCCCCTATCATTCCAGTTTTATTCTGGGATCGACCAAGACATAGACAATGTCGACAACCAGTACGGCAAACACGAGTAGTACCGCAAAGAACACCGTAACACCCATAATGAGAGGGTAGTCGCGATTAATGATACTGTTGGTAAACAGGCTGCCAACGCCGGGAATGCCGAATACTTTCTCAATCACGAATGAACCTGTGACTATACCTGCGAACATCGGTCCACCATAAGTGATCACGGGCAAGAGCGAATTTCTCAGGGCGTGTTTGTATGTCACTTTGAACTCGGAAATGCCCTTGCTCCTCGCTGTACGAATGTAATCCTGCTGCAGAACCTCTAAAAGACTTGTCCTGCTAAGTCTGGTAACAAAAGATAGTGAAAATGCGCTAATCACAATGATAGGGCCGATATAGCTCGACGACGTTTCCACCCCAAATGGCGGTACCCAGCCTAAAGTTTTGCTGAAAATATACAAAAATCCGGTAGCCAAAACGAAGCTGGGTATCGTAGCCCCCAATGTGGCGAGCACCATAAAAAAGCGGTCAATGAACTTGTTTTGCCGCAATGCTGATATGGTACCGAAAACAATGCCCAGCACCATAACCAAAACAGACGCAACCACCCCGATGCGAAGAGAATAGGGGAAGCCGTCGCCAATAACTCTGTTTACGGTGAGACCTGCCTTCGTATAGGAAACGCCAAAATCTCCCTGCACAAAGTTCTTCAGATAAATGAAATATTGTGAAAGTACAGGCTTATCCAAGCCATACTTACGCATCATGGCCTGGCGGATTTCCTGGTTAGGCATTTTTTCATTGGCAAAGGGATTCCCGGGAATTGCTTTCATCAAGAAGAAGGTTATAGTGATTATCATAAAGATGGTGATAACCGATGAAAACACCCGTTTCAAAATATACTTCAACATTTTGACTCCTAGCAAATATCGCGCAATTTTTTAGCAGAACAACGGGAATTTTATATATTCCACCTTCTCTCAACACTAATTAGATCAAACACATAACTCAACCCGCCAACGCCATTCTCTAATATATATAGATTATCATAAATAAAAACACACCTAATGTCAATGAATAATCATTTTTATGTTTATATAGTCAGAAACAGGAGTCTATTTAAGACCACAGAAGGCTTATAACAAGCGCACTTTTTTACAGCATTGCCATTTTCTATAATGTATTTATTTAAACTGTAGTTTGCATACGAAGTGGCTCCCTCGGCCTAAGAAAAAGACATTTGAAGAGATTTTCCCCTATTGAGGAGTGGTACAGATATTTTTAAATCGACGTTGTAGGAAGAGACCCACGGCGTCGGTACGCAACGCCTTGGAATTCGACAGCCGCGCCGCCGGAAGTGACATCATTAATAGCTTTCATGAGCTGCTCCTCCCGCTCCGCCACCGCGCCGGCCTGCCAGCTGACAATCTCGGCATAGTCAGGCTCTGTCTGATAAAAATCATGCTCCGCCAGCTGATAGCGAAGTTTCTCGGCCACACCATAACCGACTGTGATCTTATAGAGGCGCTGCGCCACCATCAGACATGGTACCGCCGCTTTCACAGCCTCCGCCGCCGCTGTGGAATAGGCCTTGACAAGGCCGCCCGTACCGAGGAGAATGCCGCCAAAGTAGCGAACAACCACAATTGCGGCATCATCTATTTTCTGTTGCAGCAATATGTCCAAAACGGGCATACCTCCTGTTCCGCGGGGTTCGCCGTCATCGGAGTACTTTTGTAAAGTCTCGTCTCCACCCACACGCCAAGCATAGACATGATGTCTCGCGTCGGCATACTCTCTGCGCACCTCAGCCACAAAATCATCCGCCTCCGAGCCGGTCTTAATCGGCCTTGCAAAACCGATAAATTCCGACTTTCGGTCGCAATATTCAGACCTACCCTCGCCCGCCAATGTCCAATAAAACTGTCGCATATCCAGTCCTAGAGACAACGGCTGACCACTCTCTGGGTCACCCTCCAGCCGCAACCTTCGACCAGCGCCGTTGTCATCCTTACATCCTCCATCTGCTACCAATTGTAACAACATCCCCCAGCGATGAAAACCTCCGGCCTCTCCTCTGTCTGACGCTATGATATAATGGAAGACGTAGTAGATGCATAATGTCTCGTTCCTTATGAAAGGCTTGGTGTTATTATGGTCAGCTATACAAAAGAAGCAATTGTCAAACAATTTGTCACTCTGCTCAACGAAAAACCTCTCAAACATATCACGGTTACAAAGATTATCAAAGATCTGGGACTGAGTCGCAATACTTTCTACTACCATTTCCGGGACATTTTCTCCCTAGTTGAGTACTGGTTCAAAGAAGAATACCTGCGCGTCAAGCACCAGATTGACAGCGCGGAAACTCTGCAAGAGGGCTATATCCACGCTATGGAAATTTTCAAAGACAACAAGAAAGCCCTCAAACATCTCTACGAATCGGGCAAGGAAGCCCCTCTGACACATTATTTGTCCATCGCCGTTGATGCAGCTATCGGACGCTATATGGACAAGTATTTTCTAGAGAAGCATCTCCACTCGCTGGAAATTTCGAAAGAAGATTTCAGTTTCCTCGCACGCTACCATAAATATGCAATCATAGGTTTTATTATCGAATGGTTAAACAGCGACACCGATGAAAAAATGGAGAGTCTTATGGAGCAGATGAGTCGACTGTCCACCGAGAGCATATTGCTCTACCTCAACCGCATTGAGCATCCGGACGACCACAAAGTCCCGTAATTTCAAACTGCGCAACTGTTTTTAGTGTATGGTTCTACCTTGCATAGCCGAGTTACCTACAGCTATCAATTGTTATGACACCTGCCTAAATTCTTTGCATTTTAACAATTTTGTATATGTAAACAACTGTATTTCTTTGCGATAATAATTATATGGAGTCTGCTTTTCGTATGTTTATGCACGGGCATCAATGGCCGGACACGGGTTATGCCCGCAAAACTACAGATATTTTGCCTAACTTGGAAGAAAGGACCTCTCGGCGGGAAATAATTTACAGCAGTTGCAGCACAAGGAAAGGAAGGGAGCATGAATCTATCATCACAATTAAAAGCACTTGGTCTCAAAACTGCCTATAAGTATATGGACAGCAATCCGGAAAAGAATATTCCCAAGCTTATCAACTGGCTAGAAAAACGAGATAAGGAAAAGGTTCTTGAGCCTCAAATCAAGGGTATTCGTGAAGCCATCGAGGATCCTGACAACAACTGGAATCAGCTCGTCAAGAGTCTCTGGACAGACATTGATAAACAACAGAGAAAACTGATTTTTCAGAACTTTGTTATCAACGGGTCACTCATAGGTTCAAAAATTCAGATGGCAACCAGTAAAAAGCATGATTGCAATATCCCTTGGGCTATCCTCATGGATCCGACCTCCGCCTGCAATCTCAAATGTATCGGTTGCTGGGCGGCCGAATATGGGCACAAGCTCAACCTCACCTTGGAAGAACTGGACGATATTATTCGCCAAGGCAAGCAACACGGCACCTATGTCTATATCTACTCCGGCGGTGAACCTCTGGTCAGAAGGGATGATATTATCCGTCTCTGCGACAAACACAGAGACTGCTTCTTCCTCGCCTTTACCAACAGCACCATTATCGACGAGAAATTTGCCGATGAGATGCTCCGTGTCGGCAACTTTGTCCCAGCCATAAGCGTCGAAGGTTTTGAAGAAGCAACAGACGCTCGCCGCGGCAAGGACACCTATCAGAAAGTTATCAAAGCCATGTCTCTCCTGCGTGAGTGCAAACTGGCCTTCGGCATCTCCTGTTGCTACACCAGTGCCAACACGGAAGTTATCGGCAGCGAAGAATACTTTGACACGATGATTGCTATGGGCGCTAAATTCGCCTGGTTCTTCACCTATATGCCGATTGGCAACGATGCCGTCCCCGAACTCCTCGTCTCACCGGAGCAGCGCAAATTCATGTTTGAACAGGTTCGAAAGTTCAGAAATGAAAAACCCATCTTCACCCTGGACTTCTGGAATGACGGAGAATTTGTCCACGGCTGTATCGCCGGCGCCAGAAGTTATCTGCATATCAACGCCAATGGGGATATTGAGCCTTGCGCCTTCATTCATTATTCCGATTCCAATATCCGCGAAAAAACTCTCATAGAGGCCTACAAATCTCCGCTCTTCATGCAATACCGCAAGAATCAGCCGTTCAACGACAACATGCTGCGCCCCTGCCCGGTCCTTGACAATCCGGGCAGACTCACTGAAATGGTGGATATTTCCCAAGCCAAATCAACCGATATGGCCTCACCCGAAAAAGCCTCCGACTACTGCGATAAATGCGTGGATGCCGCTGCCAAATGGGCCCCGGTCGCCGATGAGATTTGGGAGGAAAGACTGCTGGTAAGACAACAGACCCAAAGAAGACGCTAAAAAGATTTGACTTTTCCAGATAGCTTTGACATAATACTAAAGCTATCTGCGGTCGTGGCGGAACTGGCAGACGCGCACGTTTGAGGGGCGTGTGGTGAACACCATACGGGTTCAAGTCCCGTCGACCGCACCAAAAAGTCGTATTCGATTACCTACCGAATACGACTTTTACATTTTGCCACTATGGGAGACGGACACTCCGGAAACCAACCCGACATGGGATTAAACGGTACACTCGGCCGGGTTCACCGCACTCCCCGCTTCCCGGAACATCGGGCAAGAGCTAGTTATTTCTTGGGATTACCCGCCTGCACTTTCTTAAATCTGGCAAATCTCGGGAGGCCCATTTCTTTTGCTTGCTGCGGCTGACCCTGAATCAACGGCAGAGCATAGTCGATATATTCCTGCTTTAGGCCGTTTCCGGCTTCGTTAATCCACTCGCGAGGCACGGTATCCTCCTTGTTGGCAACCTCGGCCAGAGGTCTCAGCACATAATCAATTTTATAATCTTTGCCGGGCTGGCGCTCAAAAGCAACCATGAGGTCAGTTTTGCCGGCCAGAGCCGCCTCAACTGCCTTTGCCCCTGCCATGAAGGCTTCCTCAATATCAACTCCGGAAGCGATATGGGAAGCGCTCCTCTGCATCAGCGAAAGCTCCACACCTCTCTTCTTACAGTCGAGGTTCCTGCCGATATAATCTGCCAGAACCTGAGCCGTGCCGCCAAGCTGCTTATGGCCAAAAGAATCCACCGCCACTTCTCCGACCAACTCCGGAATAAAGCGTCCATCAGCAGTCTGAACCCCCTCGGAAACAGCGATAACAACACAGTTCTTCTCTTCGTAAACCTCTTTAACCTCGGCCATCATGCGCTCGAGTTCAAAAGGAACCTCAGGCAGATAGATAAGATCCGGCCCGTCTCCGGCATAACTGGCGAGCGCTGCTGCCGCAGCGAGCCAACCGGCGTGTCTGCCCATAATTTCCATGACGATGACGGTGCCCCTGTCATAGACATGGGCGTCCCGTGTAACTTCCATCGCCGTAGTCGCGACATATTTAGCGGCGGAACCGAAGCCGGGGCAGTGATCT
>PDWJ01004911.1_pt1 | contig 11388 bp, 11 predicted proteins | sample 1430881 | NCBI WGS metagenome assembly PDWJ01 (sample SAMN01162460, study PRJNA174530) | Oral metagenome, whole genome shotgun sequencing project. | biome: Marine environment; feature: Marine mammal; material: Swab sample of the gingival sulcus; isolation source: swab sample of gingival sulcus... | reverse complement strand
GGTAAGATTTTCGAGAATGGTCAATCCGGGCAGCAGGCTTTCTCCCTGAAAATGGAAACCAAAATTTTTCTGGCGAAAACGGCTGCGAAAAGGCTCGCTTAAGCCGCTTATTTCGGTATCATCGCAGTATATCCTTCCCGTTGTTGGATGAATAATGGTGCCGGCAAGAGACAGCAGTGTCGATTTCCCGGAACCATTTGCACCGCTGATAAGGACGCTACTGGCGGAAGGGATGGTGAAGCTGCACTCTTTTAATCCCCAGATTTCGGTATCTTCCCGCAGGTATTTTTTGCTTACATTATGAAAACGTATTTCCATTAGAAAGCCTCCGGATCGGCGCTGGCAATTTTCCATATTGGCAACAGTGAAACAGAAAGCAGGGGAATAACCGTTATGCAAAACAGCAGGCCCACACTGCCTAAATCAAACATCGGATAAAATCCGGCCTCTGGAAAAATTGTTGACCAGCCCCGCAGTATTTGCGAAATAAGCCCGCCGCCTAAGAGAAAGATATGACACCACGCCAAAATAGTTCCGCACAGCCAGGAAAAGAGAATGATCACTCCCACCTCATAGAGGCGGCAGCGTATCACCATGGTTGTTGTCCAGCCAAGACTGCGCAGCAGGGCAATTTCCTTACGCTCACCGCTCCATAAACCGGAGAGCTGGTCGATGGCAAAGGTCAGCAGCGCAAAAAGCCCTACCAGTGAGATAATAAGAAAAATAGCCGTTCGCCAGCCAAAAATCATAGTATAGGTATTTTGCAGATTCTGGCGAATAATAACCCTGCTTGCTGGATAGCGTTCCTTTATTTTGGCGGCGATATTGGTCTGTTCAATCTGCCGGGGTACGGTGAGTGCCAGGTCGGTAAACATACCTGCCGGAACTTGGAATAACTGGCGAAAATCGTTGCGCGAAATTTGCATCAGATCGGCACTGACCATCTCTGTTTCTGGCGGGAAAAGAGCCTTGATATGAAAAAGCACAGGAGTATCATGAACATCAGCAAGGGCAAGGTCATCTCCGGCCTCCAGTTGCCATAGCCTTGCAATCCCCTGCCCTACAATTGCCTCACCAGGGGCAAGATCATCATCTACACCGATAACAGAGTAGGCGGTACGGGTACGTGCATCATAATAGTATCCCCATAGCCGTCCCTCTGCCCTGGCAACACCGCGCAAACCGCTTAAAACAGGCAGCAGCTCTGCACTGACATCAATCTGTCTTCCGCCCCTTTGCATCTGCACCACCATATCGGGAGCATTTTTCAGCCAGAGATCGGTATTTTTTTCAAGTACATCGGCAAAGAAAAAAATACTACCATAGCAAAAGGTTACCAGCAGAAAAAGCAGGGTCATCCCTGACCATTTCAATGGGCTTCTGCGCAGCCGGGTATAGACATAGTCGACGAGCAGGGTTTCCCGCAGCAGGGTGGTATTCATTATCTGCCCACCTCCTGAGGGGGAGGAATAAAGAGACTGCTGATACTGTGTTCCATTGCTCCCGGCCCTTCGCGGTAGGCGGATTGCAGATCACTCAGCAGCGGATTTCTGGTATGCGGTGCTTCACAAAACAGCGCCAGATCAGTGATATATATTGCGCTTCTTTCTGAAAAAGAGTAACCGGGATCAGGCTGTTTATAGAAACAAAACATCCCCACTCCCACAAGTACAAGCAGGGGCAGGGTGAGGAGAGTTATAATAACGCGATGACCGCTATTCATGGAACTCTACTGTTTTTTATGATGCTTCATTGGCAAAATTTCCTTGAGTTTTGCCAGGGTAAGCTCGGAATAGCGATACAGTGCCTTGCCATGATGCTCGGCCATGAATTCCTCAGCACTTTTCTTATCAACAAAGGGGATAAGATCCGGTCCCATTGGCCCCATAACATCACTACCGCCAACATACCATGCCTGTGTCGCATCAATAAATTTTGTGGAATAGTAGTCTCGTAACTGCAGCTGTGCCCCACCATGATCCTTATCGGCAGGGTTGGTCAGCAGCAGACATTTTGGTGCACAAAAAGCAACCACCTCTTCATCCGGTTTCTGCATCCGTCCTTCCCACATTGGGTTTTTGGCAACAATCATTCCACAACGAAAACATCTCACCGAATCCCCTGCAAAAATGGAGGTTGCCGTAATGGTGATACACAGGAAAATCATACTGAACAGCATTGAGATTTTCATCTTCATAACACGTTCTCCCTTAGTAAAGAAAATTGAAACCAGCTCCAGCCATAGGGGTACATTCCCTTGTATTGTACTTGACCTTTTAAAGGGCACGGTAAACACTCAAACGTCCTCTCCCTCAAGAAGCTGGCATAAATTCATTTTTCTTTTTCTTGCAGCATTTCTTTCACCTTACTTGAGAGTTGTTCATATGTTACCTTACCGATAATTCTACCAATAATTTTACCATCTGCACCAATAACAAAAATGGTGGGAATTGCCATAAGCCGGAAGCGGTGTTTACTGGTAAGAATCGGATCATAGGCAAGGGAAAAGGAGATCTTTTTCTCTCTGCCCAGGCGAGCCACATCTTCTCTGCTATCGCCAACATTGATACCAAGGGTATAAAAACTATCTTTTTGGCCAGAGCTGATAAATTTCTCTAACTTCTCCAGCTCATCCACACAGCAGGTGTTGGAGAAAAAGAGCACGATCAGCGGCTTGCCCAAATATTTGCTTAATACCACCGGCCGATCATCTTCAAGATAGAGCGCACCGGGATCAGGTGCTTCCATTCCTTTACGGGCAGGTGCCGCCTTCTCTTTATCACAGCCACAAAGAACAATAAGGAGAGAGAGAAGAAGGCAGAGCCGACAAAGAGAGAAAAAGGATGAAATATTCCTCATTACTCAACAATTTTCCCGAAGTTCAATCTGATAACCCTTTCTGCCTCTTTACCCAGATCAGGATTATGGGTTACCATAACAATAGTACGTCCCTTTGCATGCAGCTTCTTAAACAGTCCCAGCACAATCTTTTCATTCTCTTCATCAAGGTTACCCGTGGGTTCATCAGCCAAGATAATGGTTGGATCATTGACCAGTGCCCGGGCAATACAGACCCGCTGCTGTTCCCCACCTGAGAGCTGGCTGGGTCGATGGTCGTAGCGGTGTCCCAGTCCCACTTCATCCAGAATGTTTCGTGCCATGGATTCATCTTGCACAGAGTGCAGGTACTGCGCCACCATAATGTTTTCCAAAGCGGTGAGATAGGGCACGAGATGGAACTGTTGAAAAACAAGGCCGATCTTTTCCCTGCGGACAACAGTTCTGCCATTATCATCCAATCCGGCAGTGTCAGTACCGCCAATCAGGTAAGAACCGGAAGTGGGGGCATCGAGCAGGGAGAGAATATTCAGCAGGGTGGTTTTTCCCGCCCCGGAAGACCCCATAATTGCTACCCACTCTCCTGTAGGTACGCTAATGTTAATATCGGAAAGGGCGACAACCTCGCCAAATTTACGCCACAGGTTGATAACCTCAAGGGCATTTTTCTGTTCGTTCATTATTCTCCTCCCCGCAGCACCTGTGCCGGATCAATGCGTACCGCCTGACGAACAGGCAGTACTGAGGCGATAATAGCGCTGAGCAGTGAAACAGTTATAGTTATTGGAATGACTATCCAGCGAAAGCTGATTGATGAGTGAAAGACCATCTCGCCAAGAAACTGGGCGAGCAGGAACCCCAGGATTAGCCCCAGGAAAACACCGATGGAGCCCATCACCAGCGCTTCTACTTGAAAAAGGCGCTGCACGGTATTGTTTTCGGCGCCAAGAGCCTTGAGCAGGCCGATTTCTTTGGTTCGTTCAGTAACAACTGCCATCATGGTAGTCATTACACAAAGGGTTGTAGTGGCAAGGATCAAGAGAATCACGGTGGCGATCAGCCCCTTTATCTTGTCAACAACCTTTCCTTCAGACTGGCTTATTTTACGGATTGGCCGGGCATCAAGTTGTGGCAGAGCTGTTTCAATCTTTTCGCCCAGCTGGTCAACATCGACCCTGTCGGCATAGAGACTGAGCATCGCGTTGCTTATTCTTCCCGCACCGTCAAGCAATTCCTGGGCAAGATCTATAGAGACGATAATCTGGTTATCGGCATCCTGGCCGCTTTCAATAATGCCTTTTACCCGCACCGTTTTCTGCTTATGGTTGTGGTCATTGACCACGTTGACTTTACTGCCGATCTTCAACTCCATCGTAGCGGCAAGGGTCTTGCCGATCATACAGTTCTTATCATCAAAATCAACTGAAATCCAGCTCCCTTCAACCTGCCAATATGCCGAAAGCTTCTGCAAGCCGGGGAAGTCAACCCCTGCCAGAATTGCCTCACCCTGGTCGAGGTGGACAACACCATAGAGATAAGGACTCACTGCATAAATGCCATCGGCAGGGATCATAGCCATTGCCTGTTCAAAGGTAGTCGTATCCATATCCCTTTTATTGGAATCGCTGGATGGGGCAAGGATAAAATTGGCTCCATAGGTGCGAAGTTCCTTATGCATTTTCTGCGAAATATCAAAGTAAAGTAATGAGAGAGCGGTAACGATAATAGCACCAATGGTAATCGAGAAAACCGAGATTGCCACTCTATTTTTCCGCACGGTCAGCGAACGGGTTATAAGGGTTGTAAACATCTGTTTCATTTTTATTTCTCCCCTGATCTATGCCCGACCATGCAGCACTTCTGCCGGATGGAGTTTGGCAATCAGGCGGCATGGCAGAATGGAACCAAGAATAGCCACCAGAATTGAAATCAATACCACTACCGGCAGGGTAATCCAGCTGAAACCAACTGTTGAGCCAAACAGACTGTAGCTGACAAACTGGGCAAGAACAATGCCGGCAATAAAACCGAGGATACCGCTGATGAAGCCGACCAGCGATGACTCTGCTATAAACTGCTGAAAAATAAGTCTATTGCTGGCACCAAGAGCCTTAAACAGTCCGATTTCCTGGGCGCGCTCCATAATAGAGCTGCTCATCAATGAAGAGATACCAAGAGCAGAGGCGATCATTGCCGCAACGGTGACAACCAGCAGCAGAGCCTGTAACTTGTTGATAATTGCCCCTTCACTGGCCGCGACCTGCCATACCGGTTTTGCCGTTATATCCGGCAACTCTTCTTCTATCTGAGAGGTGATGGAGCTGACATAGGCAGTACAGTACCAGACATCATACTCTGTCATATCCAGGGAGTCTGGATCACGGTGTGCCCGACGTGACAGCGAATCTTCCGGGACGGTCAGGGCGCTGACACTGACTGAACCCACCTTTCCTTTTTTATCGAGCAGCTGCTGCGCTGTTGTCAGAGAGCCGATAATGGCATTATCCTCGGCACCGCCAGTGGTCAAGATACCAGAAACGGTTGCGATGCTGTTCTTTTCCGGGTGTTGTGGATTGGCAAATGTTATCTGTTTGCCAATAGCCAACCCGGTTTTCGCTCCGGCAAGCACCTGTGAACCATCTTCTTTCGGCCACGCACCTTCAACATGCCAGTAAGGATTAATCAGTTTGGTGCCGGTGTGAAATTCCTTATCGGCTTCAACCGGCAGATTATGGTCAAACCAGGTACCAATAAAACGAACAGGTTTTTTTTGCCCGTCTACCGTAACCAGCGCATTAAGATATGGGGCAAACCCCATAATATTATTGCGCCAGAAAATATCCATAATTTTGGGCAGATCAGCCTCGGCAAGATAGACTTTACCTTTAAGCGGATTATAATCGACACCGCCAATCTCCAAAGAGAGGCTGTCGCTCTTTGGCACCAGATTGATGTTGGCGCCATAGGTCTTCATCTCCTTGGCCATCTTATCGCCGATATTTATCGATACGCACATCAAGGCGGTGATAAGGGCGGCAGAGAGAAAAACGGTTAATACCGCCAGACGGTTGCGTTTCTTCTCCCGTGTAAAGGAGCGCAGAATAATATGAAAAAACATGAAACGGTCTCCTCTTTCCTTATTGTTCTTTATATCCGTCTATGCGCACAGAGCGGCGTTTGACTTTGGTAAATTTATCAGGATCATCAACAAAGGTTTTCATGCTCTCCTCAGATTCGAAGCTGAATTCATGCCCTTTATACGAATAGTGAAAAGGTGCCTTCAGGTTGGAAAGCTCCTTGCCTGTAACCGGATCCTTTACTGTTATTTCCACTTTTTCAGAGAAGTAGTTTGCCCCGTCTTCGAGTGTACTTTTTTTGATAATAATTTCATCGTCGGTCATTTCGCTTGGGAAAGGAATAGGGTTACATCCTCCCGGTTTGCCAATGGATGGAATAAAAATACTGACATTGCAGGCGATGCAAATCACATTTTTATTACTCTCCAGATAACCATCATCACCACAGATCTGGCAGGCATCAAATACCACACCGAATTTATTGGAATTTTCATAACGCTGAATGATAAAAAAGCGCACCCGATAACCATCAGCAGTGATATAGGAGTAACGGTGTAGCCCGCCATCACTAACATCAGCAATTTTTATTCTAACCAGATCATCCTTATCAGCTGTTATCGGCGTTGCCGGAGAGAGTTCTGGCGGTTTACTGACAACCATATCATACCAGCCCTGAAAAGCAGCAGCGATCAACAGCAGGACAAGACTGGTTACCATTCTGCGCCTGTCGATCAGTGTTAAAGCAATGCGTTTTCTTTGTTCCGGTTCCGGCAGACTCTTTTTATCGTCTTCACGTAAGCCGCGGTGTCTTTTTATAAAAAAGAAGATCAGCCCTATCGCTGCAATAGCAATAAATAAATAGTTCCATAACAGTGCTGCATCATGCGCCTTTGCCACATAGGAGATACTCTCTCTGGTTGCAGTAAGATAATCCAGCCGGATAAGGTTAATTATCAGGTTTGCCACCCATTGTGTCGCCAGCAGCAGGTAGAGTGCAACAAAAAGCAGACGGTTAACGGCAAAAGAGATGCGGCGGAAAAAAATGGTAAACAGCGTGCCAAACAGGACCATCGCAGCACAGCCAAGCAGCAGCGCACCGCCATTGATGATCAGCGTGGTGTTTACTACCCCCGTTGAGGAGAGGGATTCATCGGAGATAATGATCCACAAATTGATGGCCGCCTGCATAAAGAGCAGCAAGAGAAAGGGCAGGGCAAAGATGATAAAGCCTGCTGTTGCCAACCGTCCCCTATTGAGCAAAGAACTGAACAGGGAAAAAAGGCCCCAGACAAGCAAAAGAGCCGAAAGCAGCAGCGAGAGTTCGCTGAAATAGTGCGTGGCAATGGTTATTTTTGCCAGCAACATTCCGACAATAATAATACCGCAAATCGCGACAATAATGCGCGACAGCTCTCTATAATCCTTTTTAGCCCATAATGCGCAGATCCCAGCGAAAAAGATAAGAGCAGGAAGAAAAGATTTGGAGATTGCAGTAAAGAAGGTAACGAAATCAGAAAATGGCGTTGTCATGGAATCTCGTTTTCCAAAAAAAAGGAAGGAAACAGCCCGTAAAACTGCGGACTGTTTCCTGTTATATTACCCTATATCGCCTTTAACAGGCGATAAGAAAGAAACCCTGTAGTAAATTTACTCTCACCTATTGTAACACATCTACACAGGGCAGAGTAGTATAAATGTATAGAGCTTCTTTATTGAGCTATAAAAGAATTACATTTTGAGTCCAGAATATTTGAACGCATAGTTTACAGTAAAAGGAGCAAACCATTTGCCAACGCCGGTAGCCTTGTCTGAGTGACGACCAAAACCCTGCTTGCTGGGAGGCTCGATAAAATAGGTCAGTTCATAGTTACCAACACCAGGCATTTTGATGTTTGCGCCATAGTGAGGACCATCAGCTGCAACCATAGGCATCAGGTTTCCACCAACTTGCTTGCCGGTGTCTTTGTTGGTCAACGTATACGCAACGGTCAGATAAGGCATCCATTCGCCAGCGCCAAAACCGTTTTTGTTGCCTTTAACTGCATGAATGTCTGCTTCAAGGTGAATGTCTGCTTGAGAGGCAGGCAGATCAATACCACGAGGTTCCATGGTGATAGGCTGCAGATAAACGGCAGCGACTTCCATTCCGCCCATCTCTTTAGCATCACCAATGGGATACTCTTTGAAATCGGCAGAAAAAGATGTTGTTGCGCTTAACAGAGAAACTGCAGCTGCGGTAAGTAATACTTTCTTCATGATAAATTCTCCTTTACTAGGATTTTTGTTAAAATGTCCCAGATACAAATCTGCGACGGTATCTCAACTTTTTTTTCTTGCCACAAACCATCCTCCTGCCAGCAGCAGCAATAGAATAATTTGCGGGATAAGACTTTCGACATAGGGATAAATGCCCAGCATGGTAATTTGCGGCACTCCTGGAACCAATGTTGGTTCAAACAATTTGCCTTCGACAAACTCCATCATACCCTTACCAGCGAAGACAAAGGCCATCAGATAGAGCAAACCTCCTGTAAAGAGGAAAAAGGCACGGAAAGGCAGACGGACAGAAGTAAAACGCATTACCAGATAAATAGCGACCAGGGCAAGACAGCCGACCACAAATCCCGCCAGTATAGCGGTATTGGCACTTGCACCTGTGGCCTGGGCAACAAGGGCAAAATAGAATAGAATCGTCTCTGCTCCCTCACGGTAAACGGCAAGGAAAACAACAAACCATAGCCCCCATAAAGAACCTTTGGAGATAGACTCGCTCATCTTATCCTTGACATATTTATCCCATTTGTCGGCCTCAGCCTTACTGATAAGCCAGTGGCCGACAAAGAAGAGGACCACCACGGCAAGCAGCATGGTCGCTCCTTCCAGGATCTCCTGACCGGCCCCAGAGATATGAAACACCTTTTGAAGAAGCCATGCAGTAACAAACGAGAGGACTATTGCCCAGACACAACCGCTATAGACGGTCTTCAATTTGTCTTTATTGCCGCTTTTTATCATATAGGCAATGATCGCAGTAATAACGAGGATGGCTTCAAAACCTTCACGCACAATGATCAATAAGGAGAGCAAAAAGGTTTCGATAAATCCAGACTCTTTTTTACCGCTCATGTCACCCGCAACCTTGGAAAACTTCTGCTGCATCTCCTCTTTTGTTGCCTCGATTTCAGCGGCAGATTTTCCTGCTTTCATCTGGGCAACAAGTCTGGTGAAATAGCCTTCCATCTCCAGTTTAAGGTTCGTGTCAGCCATCGCCACCTGCTGCTCCATGCCACTGCCTTCAAAAATATCAAAATAACTGTTTTGTACAGCCATTTTTGCTTGATCGACCTTGCCTTCTTTATACAGGACCAAGGCAGCATCAAGTTTGCTGAACAGATCAGCGGTAACTTCTTTCCAGTCTTTTGCAGGCTGTGCCGCATTTTGCCGCTCCTTACGCTGCCGGTCTGTAAGGGCCTTATCGACCATTGGCAGTCCTTGCGTGTCGGAGAGGAGATTGGTTAGAAACGTATTGACTATTTCAGTAATCTTTTCATCATCTGCCATCTCCTTGATCATTTTATGCAGATCAGAGAAGGTATTGTTATAATAGAAATCTCTTTTGGTGGAAATCCCTCGACGGATACCGGTTTCAAGGAGACTGTTTTTATAACCGGTAAACTGCGCCTTGGTAAGAAGCTGATCAGCTTCGTCATAGCTGCCCCGGGAATAGGCATCGAGGAAATCATGAAGCAGCCCTTCAGTGAGTTTATAGCCGTCAAGCCAGACTGGGTCGATGCTGCTAATATCCACTTTTTGTAAAGTTTCCGCCCCGGTCACACTGTGCCCAGATTCCTTGACTTCCTGCAGGGCTTCATCAATCCCCTTGTTCAACTTATCAACCGCTGCCTGGACATCAGCAGAAGATTCTCCGTTTATCATCATCTTCCGGATCTCTCCGAACTGACTTTCCAATTCAAAACTTACCGCAGCAGAAACATTGATACGGATAGGGCCTTCAAGATTTTCAAAGATTTCAAAATACGCCATCTGTACAGCGGTTTTTCCTTCTTCAAGATTGCCCTGCTTATAGAGCTCTGCTCCTTTGTTCAGACGGGTATTGATTTCTCCGGCAAGGCGGTCGTAATCTGGAACCGCAAAGGCAGCAACGGAAAGCAGCAAAGAAATACACAAAGAGTAAACCAGTCTTATTATCATGATATTATCCTCAAAAAAAATAATTTTGCCTGAAGAATAGGCGCAATAGTTTTCTGTGTCAATAATATATTTAAGGGGAGACTAAAAAAAAATAGTTTTAAGCATATGCGCCTTTTCACAAACTGTTTTCTCATCTTTACAAGAAAACAATAATCACTGCAATATCAATATTTTAAAATATTCAGCAGGTCGACAATTTCCCACTCTTATAATTTCACCGACGTGGTTAATACAACAATACTATTCTATTATCCTTGACATTCCTTTTTTTTACTGTAGGCTGTATGCAAGTTGCACTATTTGAGAAGTGCGAAAGTTTCCTGCCTAAGGTGTAGTCCTGGTAAATCTGAGAATACCCCCAAAGTTAGAAGCGTTTTTATTTATTTTTTTATCAGGAGAATACTGATATGGCTAATGGTACTGTGAAGTGGTTTAATGATGCAAAAGGTTTTGGTTTTATTGAGTCAGTCAATGGTGGAGAAGATATTTTTGTCCATCATTCAGGAATCAATGCAACTGGCTTTAAATCCCTTAACGAAGGAGATCAGGTAACATTTGATATCGAAAATGGTCAGAAAGGCCCTGCTGCCACAAATGTTACTGTTGTATAGCAATATAATAACAGCTTTTTAGCACCTTACTATTCGGAGATTTGAACCCACAAGATATGTATCTCTCTCAGAGAGGGGATGCTGAATTGGGTTCTGTTCATCTGGATTAGTTGTTTAAACAAGCCTTCTGGATATTTTGCCAGAAGGCTTGTTTCGTTTTACAGTCACGCTTCTCACATCGGGCTGCTCTGTTCCGTATATTTTTCTGCATAGCCTTTTTCTCTGGCATATCTACCTTAGATTCAAACAAATAGCTGGTACTGACCAAAATAATTAGGCATGTCGAAAAAAAAATAACAATCGATGAAGATTTCGAATGCCTTCCTTCTCTTATTGAGGTATTCTCATCATACTTTCCGCTACTCTGAGGAAGTTGACTTTTGGCAGTATGATAACTGGTTTTTAGTACCACTATTTTAACCCACATTAGAGGAGGAATTATGCTAGAAACATATCAAGGTTTTTTAACGTTAGGAGTTATCGGGGCAATGTTGCTCGTGGGCATCCTGTTACGAGCTAAGATAAAAGTTTTTCAAAGCTATCTTGTTCCAGGGGCCATTCTTGGCGGTGTCGTAGGTTTTTTTCTCGTCAATTCAGGAGTGGGTGGATTAAAAACGGAAAGTTTTCTCCCATTTACCATGCATGCATTC
>PDWJ01004907.1_pt1 | contig 11394 bp, 12 predicted proteins | sample 1430881 | NCBI WGS metagenome assembly PDWJ01 (sample SAMN01162460, study PRJNA174530) | Oral metagenome, whole genome shotgun sequencing project. | biome: Marine environment; feature: Marine mammal; material: Swab sample of the gingival sulcus; isolation source: swab sample of gingival sulcus... | reverse complement strand
AATCTTATCTTCCCCCGATTTGTTTACTAAAATACAAAATTAGTAAAAAATCGACCTCTTTTTATTTTTTCGCAAACGTACGAGGTGTTGGGTATTAGGTGTTAGCTTACCCTCTAACGTGTGTAATTAAGAATTAAAAATTAAAAATGAAGAATTGCAGGCGCGCACTTGCGCGTCTGCTTTGTGCTCTTTGCGTCTTCTTTGCGAACTTTGCGGTTAAACAGAGTGAGAGGGGCGTACACGTTAGAGGGAATAATTCTTAATTTTTCATTCTTAATTTTTCATTTGGAAAAGGGCTAAAGGCTAACGGCTAAAAGCCAAAAGCCGGCAAAGAAGTGAGAGGGGCACACGAGAGAGCGCATTAACAATTGACAATTAATTTAACTCTTTGCGGTAGCAACCTTGTGGTTGTGAGAACTTAAAATTTTTGATAACGAAAAATTGCGAAGCAATCACGAACACCTTAATAGGAAAATTATAAATTTCGTGAGTTAAATCGTCCATAGTTTAGGGTCTTTTAATACCTATTCAAAGGTTTCTTTTATGCTAAAAGATTATTTTATTATGAACATTTTTTAATGTAATATCATTATTAAAGTTAGCGTCTTTCTAAATTTGATATTTAGGGGTAGCTGTATTTTTTAATTATTTTAGTAAAAAAAATGAATATGAAGGGAAATAGAACTTTTACAATGATAAAGCCGGATGCTGTAAAGGCAGGGCATATAGGAGCCATTTTGAAGCATATCACCGATGCCGGCTTCAAGATTATTGCCATGAAATATACGAAATTGTCATCTGAAATGGCGGGCAAATTTTATGAAATACACAAAGAAAGACCATTCTACGGCGAATTGGTAGAATTTATGTCTTCTGGTCCTATCGTCGCAGCTATTTTGGAAAAAGAAAATGCCGTTGAAGATTTCAGAAAATTAATCGGGGCTACCAATCCTGCCGAGGCTGAAAAAGGTACAATCAGAGCCTTGTATGCTAAGAGCTTGGGCGAGAATGCCATTCACGGAGCAGATTCTGATGAAAACGCTTTGATAGAAGGCAATTTCCACTTTGCCGGAACTGAAATGTTCGATTAATTAAGTAGTACAAACACATACTTATATCTCGAAGTTAATTTAATAAAAACATAAACTATCAAAATGAGAAAAAAGATAGCAGCAGGAAACTGGAAGATGAACACCAACTTTGAAGAGGCTGTACAATTGGCACAGTCAATTGCCGATACTAACATACCGGAGGATGTAACGGTAATATTGGGCGTACCGTTTGTTTATCTACAGAAAATAAAGGGTATAACAAATGACAATGATAAAATTTTTGTCAGTGCTCAAAATTGTCATCAAAACGAAAATGGTGCTTACACCGGAGAAATTTCAGCAACAATGTTGAATTCCATAGAAATACCTTATGTTATTTTGGGACACTCCGAAAGAAGAGAGTATTTTTCCGAGACACCTTTATTACTAAAAGACAAGGTGGATATTGCCTTGAAAAACGGATTAAATATAATTTTCTGTGTCGGTGAATCTCTTGACATTAGAAAAGTGGGAAAACATCAAGCCTATGTTTGTGACCAAATAAGACAAAGTCTGAAAGGGTTGACTAGTGAAGAAATGAAGTCTATAACCATAGCCTACGAACCTATATGGGCAATAGGCACCGGCGAAACAGCTTCACCCACACAGGCACAATCTATGCATAAAGCGATAAGACAGTATATCGGTGAACTCTTCGATAGAAAAGTAGCCGAAAATATATCCATACTTTATGGTGGAAGTGTAAAGCCGGGCAATGCCAGAGAAATTTTCAGTATGCCTGATGTAGACGGAGGCTTGGTAGGAGGCGCTTCACTAAAAGCTGACTCATTTATAGACATCATTAAGTCTTTTTAATAGAAACCGTTAAATAAATATTAAGGGGGGCTGATATATTAATTTGACATATTTTACTGTCATAAAAGTCCCTTTTACGTTTTAAACGATACTAAAAAGGGGCAAATGTTGTACATTAGTAACATATATTTATATAAAATTCTTTTATAATTATAAAAGTGTTACATTTGCGCAGTTTTTTGAAAACTATTCTGACCACAAGAGATTTGTGGGATTAAATTAAAATTTTTTGTATGCAATTAAAAGGTATTGTTAAGTTTTTCTTTGTACTGCTTGTTATTGTTGTATTGCTACAGTATCTGTACATATACCCTACTTGGAAAGTAGAAAAAGCAGCCGATGAGTATGCGAGTAATGTAGCTTCTAAAGCAGCGGCAGGAGAAGACTTATTTGAATTGGAGAAAAAAGCGAGGAGTCGTTATTTAGATTCTATTTCAGACGAGGTAATATTCAAAATTCCCCTTTTGGCGGATTACACTTACAACGATCTGAAAAAATCTCAATTAGCATTGGGACTTGACCTTAAAGGGGGTATGAGTGTAATCCTACAAGTAAACTTAAAGGAGTTTTTCGTTACACTTTCTAACTATAACAAAGATGCAACTTTCAGAAAAGCTCTTGATAAAGCAGAAGCCAATATGGCTAGTTCAAGAGAGGATTTTGCTACATTGTTCTATAATGAGTGGCAGAATATTGCAAACGGAAAGAAATTGGCTAAGATATTTTTCCGTAATCCTGCTTTGAAAAACACTATAGATCTTAATAGTTCGGACGAAGAGGTAATGGCTGTACTTAGAGAGAAAGGAAATCAAACTATAAAGCAGACCTTTAACATGCTTTCAAAGCGTATTGACAAATTGGGGGTTGTACAACCTAACATATCTTTGGATGAAAGCAGAAACTTGATATTGGTAGAATTACCGGGTATTGACAATCCTGAAAGAGCTAGAAATTTCCTACAAGCAAGTGCTAAATTGGAATTTTGGGATGTTTATAGGATGAGCGATCCGGGTATATTTGATGCTTTTATAGCTGCTGACAATAAGTTAAAAAAAGAACTTGGACAAGAAGTTAAAGAAGAAGTTCAATATGATACTCTTTGGACAATGAAGCTCGATAGCTTAGGAAACGAAACCGGAGACTCTACAATGCAAGTTGTAAAGAAAGAGGGTGTCGCTAACCAAGGTGGACCACTATTGAGTAAGCTTTCACTTATTGCCACTTCCCCACAGGGTGCTGATACTCCTATAGCAGGAGTTGCAAATAAAAATGATAGAGAGGCCATTTCCAAATTACTCGAAAGTCCCGGGGTACGTTCTTTGTTCAAAAAAGACTTGTTCTTCCGATGGGCTATGGATCCTATCTCTAAGATTGATGGAGATGATAATACAAGCCGATACTCCTTGTATATGCTTAAGAAAGATCCTAGAAGCGAAAAAGCACCGTTGGAAGGAGACGTAGTTATAAGCGCAAGTCCTAACGTTCAAGATGACGGAACTGTCGAAGTTTCTCTTACTATGGACAATAAAGGCGCTAAAAAGTGGGCAGTTATGACCACAAAAGCAGCCAATGACAAAAACAGAGCTATCGCTATAGTATTGGACGACGAGGTGGTTTCCGCACCAAGTGTGAATGTTCCGATTACGGGAGGTCGTTCTGCGATTACAGGAAATTACTCTATGCAAGAGGCTACTGACTTTTCAAGAATCTTGGAAATTGGTAAACTTCCTGCAAGACCACAAATCATACAAGAATCTACCGTTGGACCTTCTTTGGGAGCTGACAATATCAGAAAGAGTACCAATGCCTTGATTATAGGTTTCGGTTTGGTGCTTTTGTTTATGATTTTGTATTATGGAGGCGCAGGTGTCGTTTCTATAATTGCACTTTTATTGAATATCTTCTTTATATTCGGTGTACTTGCATCGATAGGAACTGTATTGACAATGCCCGGAATTGCCGGTATCATATTGACAATCGGTATGGCTGTTGATATCAACGTTATAATCTACGAAAGAATTAGAGAGGAATTGAGAGAAGGAAAACCATTGTGGACATCCGTTGAAAATGGATTCAAATATTCTTATTCTGCGATTTTCGATGCTAACTTGACTACTATCTTGGTAGGTATAATTTTGGCTTACTTTGGATTGGGCCCAATCAAAGGTTTTGCGGTTGTACTTATCATAGGTGTATTATTGTCATTGTTCACCGGTCTGCTACTTACTAGAGTAATATTTGAATGGTGGATAAAAACCAAAGACAAAAAGATTTCTTTCTGGAATAGTTTCACTAAAGATACATTGGCACATCTTAAAGTTGATTGGCTTGGAAAGAGAAAAATCGCCTATATAATTTCAAGTACTTTGATAATTGTCAGTTTGATTTCTGTATTGACAAGAGGTTTTGAGCTTGGGGTTGATTTCAAAGGAGGATATTCTTTCAATATCGAATTTAATGGTGTTAAAGAAGTAGAGCCGGAAGATATTAGAAAAGCTCTAACGACTTCTTTCGGTTCAACACCGATTGTAAAAGCGGTAGATACAAAAAATACTTTGAACGTTGTTACTTCTCATATGATTAACGACAATTCAGAGGGAGCGACAGATAAGGTAATCGAAAAAATGTTCAATGGCTTGAAGAGCGTTTATCCTAATATGGATTTGAACAAATTCAAGAAAGAATATGTGACTGATGCCGTTCATATCACAAGTTCAAGTAAGGTTGGTCCTACAATAGCAGACGACATTACAAGAAGTTCTTTCTTAGCAGGTATTTTGGCACTTATCGCTATCTTCTTGTATATATTTATAAGGTTTAGCAAGTGGCAATATAGTTTGGGAGCGGTCGCAGCACTGTTCCACGATAGTATAATCATATTGGGAGCATTCTCATTGTTCCATGGTATCGTGCCTTGGTCTTTGGAAATAGACCAAGCGTTTATCGCAGCAATACTTACCGTAATCGGTTATTCGATAAACGATACGGTGGTGGTGTTCGACAGAATTCGTGAGTTCTTGGGTATTTATAGGGACAAGAGTGTTACCGAGGTTATGAATAAATCTATAAATAGTACTTTCAGTAGGACTTTGATTACATCACTTACTACATTGTTTGTGATATTAGTATTATTCTTGTTTGGAGGTTCAAGCATTAGAGGTTTTGCTTTCGCATTGTTGTTGGGTATCATCATTGGTACATACTCATCAATATTCGTAGCATCGCCAATAGTTAGAGACTTGGCTAAAGATTTGAGCAGTAAGAAAACAGGAGGAAGCGGCGGAAAACAGTTCAGTAGAGCTAAAAGATAGTATTAATAGAAATACATAAATAGAAAAAATGAAGGGGAAAGTTTTTAAGCTTTCCCCTTTCTTTTATACTAACCGAATTCCTATACCAAAGATTGGTATAATCTCCTCAAATCTATCCTAAATTATTAGCGGCATTATACCATTCCTCTGACTGTCCGCCTTTCAATGGACGAGTGCCAAAAAATTGTGCTATAGTCTCCCCTACTTTATCATAAACCTCTACAGAAATTATATCACCGAAATCCGTAGGACGACGTACAACCCAAGCACTATCTACTCCTTCCATATTCAAGTGCAGATTAAAACCGGGGTCAATCACATTGAACCACTTTTCGTGCCACATAGTTTTGTTAATTTCTCCGCTGTGTATTTGAATCATACCCTTGTTACCTACAAATACCATAATCGGAATTTGCTGCTCTGCCACATTTTCCAAGAGCGTTACCACACTGTCTTTATTTATCTTTTTAACATACTCTTCGGGAGCCAATCTCAAAGATTGCAATCTACCCAAGCCGTGCTTTATTATCATACCATAAAAGTCATGAACATGCTTTAGCTCTTTCCAAGCCTTGTGGAAAGCTTCGATATCTACATCTTCATCTTTTTTGGTTTCCAATTTCTTTTCTTCAAGTTTTACGACTTTTTGCCCCTGTTCCTGATTATCCGACTTATATTTTGCTACAACTTTGTCATATTCTTCCTCTACACTCTCGTCGATAAGATAAATCTTATGAACAGCTAAACCGTCTTTAGAGAAAAATTGAATACTCTTACGAGTTTTGCCTCGTGCTTGTTCCTCTACGGCAAAAGCACTATCCCAATGACTAAAAAATATCCTCAGATTAATAGTTTTAGAAACTATCGTACCCATAGGAGTATCTTCCTTGAAGTCGCAATTCCTATACTTACCTGTTCGTTCAATGACACAATCGTCATTTCTAGTCAATCCCATGACCAACTGCAAGGGCTTTAAGTCCAACAATATTGCTTGCGGCTTATTTTTCAATCTTGTAACGGTAGTGCCGACATTTAGAGCCAACAATTCCACTTCACTAACGCCCAATTTTGCGGCAGCATTGCGAATCCTCAATCTTGGATTTTCTTTCAATAAATCTTCCCATTTTTGTTTTAGAGTACTATTTTCCATATTTCTATTATTTACTTAATTCATTAATTAGTTTCCAAAAACGACCATTGGTGTTTTCGTAACCGGATTTTCTATTATTTCACAAGGATAATTATATGCCTCCTGTATATATTCGCGAGTAAAAATTTCTTGGGGTGTTCCCTTACCGAGTATGGTTCCATTTTTCATCAGCAAAACCGTATCGGCAAATTGTGAAGCAACATTCAAATCGTGAAGTACCACAATCGCCGTATTGCCCTCTTTTACAAAATCTCTTACACGCTCCATTATCTTATACTGATGATAAACATCTAAATTATTAAACGGCTCATCTAATAATAGCAACTTGTTTTTTATGCCGTTATCATCCAATTGGCTAAAAACTCGCGCCAAGTGCGTTCTTTGTTTTTCACCGCCCGACAAAGTATTATATTGTTGTTTTTTCAGGTCGGCAATATCCGTTTTTTTGATATTATTATTAGAGACTTCAAAATCTTTTTTCGTTGGTATATTCCCAAAATAAGGATAGCGTCCCATCAACACTATCTCATCTACCGCCAAGGGAATAGAATCTGAATTTTGCTGAGAAAAAACGGCGATGTGAGGTGCCTTTTCCTTGTATTTCCATTTCTTTATGTATTTGCCCTTGAAAGTGACCTTGCCTTTGCATTCTATTTCATTGGAAATGCTTTTCAATAAAGTTGTTTTGCCGGCACCATTAGGTCCCATAATGACCACAATTTGCCCAACAGGTATCTCTACCGATATATCTTCCAAAAGTTTTTTACTTCCAACACTATATGTAATCTTATCGAGACTTAACATAAGGCAATCACATTGACTTTTTCATTCGTATTAATATGACGATAAACACCGGAGCCCCCATAAATGCAGTAATAATTCCTATGGGCACCTCTTTGGGCGGTGCTATCGTCCGACACAAAATATCGGAGCCTAACAATAATATCGCCCCGTAAATAGCCGACAGAGGCAAAATAATCCTAAAATCGGACTTCAACAACAACCGCAAAATATACGGCACTATCAAACCTACAAATCCTATGCTTCCGGCAAAAGCCACCGAAGTACCCACGATTAGCGAAGCAAACAAAATTATACTTTTGTGATGAACTTTTACATTTACGCCCAAATGTTGTGCGTTTTGGTCGCCCAACATCATAGCATTAAGCACCTTACCATTTCTAATGAGAAAAAACAAACCGAAAGTAGTAACTATCGCAAGGATTATAACCTTAGTCCAATTGGCTGCTCCAAGGCTTCCTAAGCCCCAAAAGGTCAAATCTCGTAATTCTTCTTCCGTTGAAACAAATGTAATTAATCCTGTAATAGATTCTGCCAAAGCAGATATCGCCACACCGGCTAACAGCAGTAAGGCTAAATTGGTTCTGCCCCTTTTTAGTGAAATACTATAAACAGCAATCATAACCAATACCGCTCCGGCAAAAGCAAAAAGCGATAGCAACGAATAATGCAAAAATACAGGAATATAAGGCTTGATATAACTTCCCAATACTATGGCAAAAGCAGCAAACAAAGACGCTCCTGACGATATTCCCAAAATACGAGGCGTCGCCAAAGGATTCTTGAACATACCCTGTAACGAAGCTCCGGAAATTGCAAATCCCGCTCCCATAATTATAGCCAAAATAGTTCTTGGCATTCTCACACTGTAAAAGACATAACTGTCAGTCATAGGCACAGAAGCCGGGCTTAGTATTAGATTTTTTATGGTTTCCACATCCAACGGATAAACACCGATTCGCATAGAAACTCCAAATAATACCGCCAAAACCACTATGCCTGCGATAGCGTAAGTATATAGAAGCTTATTTTGCATACGCCGATAACTCCTCGTTTAGCTTTTTGATAGCCTTTCCTAACCTTGGTCCAAAACCTGTCAAAAACAAGCCGTCCATTGTTATCACTTGCTTTTTCTTAGCCGCAGTGGTTTGGGTAAGAGCCGGAATTTTGCTCAATCCATCTACACCACCCAAGCTCTGCAAGCCGGAAGTAAAAAATAACAACACATCGGGATTGGCAGCAATCACAGCTTCAGAAGTCAAAGGCTTATAGTCTTTATAATCTGTTGCAATATTTTCGCCACCTGCCAATTCTATCATCTTAGCAGTTGGAGTTTCCTGTCCTGCCACCAATAGCGTACCGGCACCACGAGCATAAACAAACATAACTTTTGGCTTCTTATTTATAGGCTTTAGCCCCTGCATATCTCTATCAATATTAGCGATAATAGAATCGGCTATCGCTTCTTTTTTGAAGTCTTTTGCCAAAGCTTTTAGAAGTTGTTTTGCCCCTTCAACACTTTTTTCCGCCTTGTAATAAGACACCGGCACCTTAGATGCCTCCAATTGAGTTTTAAGCTTATCGGGAACACCTTTTTCCGTTGCAAAAACACGTGTCGGTTTTTGTGCTAATATCGCCTCTATATTTAGCCCTCTTGTATGTCCGAGCTGTGTGGCTTTTTCCTTAATCCTACTCGGATACATACTGGTAACATCGACAGCAACAATTTGGTTTTCCAATCCAAGAGCGACCAATATCTCAGTCAAAGTACCATCAAGGCTAACTATTCTCTCTGTTTTAGCTTTAGGTTCTTCTGCCTTTTTATCCTGTTTTTTATTCTCTGAGTTACAAGATAAAATAAATAAAGAAAACAACGCGATTACAATTATTTTTATAGACTTCATATTACTAATATTTAAATTTAATAGCATCATAAAACGGGGACACCTCCCTATTCTTATTTAGACCACAAAAATATAAATTTATTCTTATTTAGACTTAATTTTGTCTTTTTTTATGTCGGAGTAAGGTATAATTTTGAAAAAATCACCCAAAACCCTTTGCTATTAAAAACAATAGCATTATATTTGTAATGTTTTTATGAAGTATTCAGAGATAAAAAGGAAATTAATTAAAGCAGGTTGCTACATCAAAAGGGAGGGGCGTAATCACGGAGTTTGGTACAGCCCTATAACAGGAGGTGTGTTTCCTATTTCTCGACACAACAAAGAAGATGCTAAAATAAAAACACAAAAGTCAATAGAGAAACAATCCGGGGTTAAGCTTTAATTCCGATAAAATAAATAAGTTGTGAAAATTGAAGTAATTATACAAAAGGCTGATAATCGTTACGAATTGGTAATAAATCCCGAAAAGGACTATCCTATCGACTTTGGCTTATTCGGCGAGGGGCATACCGTAGAAGAGGCAATAAAAGATTTTTATATTTCATTGGAAGATATAAAAGAATTGTATAAAGATGAAAACAGAGCATTTCCTAATAATTTAGAGTTTGATTTTAGATATGATTTATCTTCATTTTTAGAATATTATTCCGGAGTTTTAAGTTATGCCGCTTTGGAAAGGCTAACTGGTGTTAATCAAAGCCAATTGAGTCAGTACGTACAAGGCTATCGTAAACCGAGTAAAAAAACAACCAGAAAAATAGAGCAAAAACTGCACAGTTTTGCTCAAGAATTGAAAGCAGTGCAGTTCGTTTAATTTGAAAAATAAACATTTTAAAACATAAAATATTAATTATGGAAGCATCAAACAATAGAATTATCATCATCGGTCTATTGCTAATCGCAATAGGGATATTATTACGGTCGATAAATAGCTATTTTCTAATTTTCACCTTTATTGGTGTTATAATAATAGTCATTCGTTATTATAAAATATACATTAGAGATTAACCCCAAAAATGATATTTTTTTTCAGGTTAACGGGAAGAATTCGGACTAAAGTTCTATTGAAATGTTTACTTTTCCCCCAAGTCCTTTTTCCACAATTTCAAATAAAGTTTTCAAGGTCATATTGCTACCATTATTTTCTACGCGTGAAATATAGGTTCGCTTTTTATTTATTAGTTTTCCAAGTTGCTCTTGGGTCATTTTTTTCTCTTCTCTGGCACTACGCAAAAACAGACCTATTTTGAACGATTCAAAATCCCTTTCGAGTTCGTCACGTCGTTTCGTTCCTTTTTTTCCATAAACGGTATCTTTTATATCTTTCCAACTTTTAGTTTCCATTAGTTTTATCAATTTATTTTTCCAGTATCTCTTTGTATTTCTATTGTTTTGCTATTAAAGGGTATTTTTCGGGATTTAACAATCCTTCGACTTCCAAATCAACATCTAACGCTTCCCAACGAACAGCATCATCCCCATCCATTTTTACATCAAAAACATCTTTTATCTTGGCTTTTTCAAACCACGGATAAAGGTCAAAAGGAAGATAAAAATCGCCTGCCGGAATACTCAATAATAATCCTTTCTTTGATATAGTCAAAACCTTAGCCTCCAAAGTATCTGTTCCATTGTTCTTTAAAGTTGCTTGCATTTTCTTTAACTATTTTTAATATTTTATTAATATCGTGTTTCTTGAACCCTTTGTTTTTAGCCAATTCTATTTTTGGTTCTAACCACACTTTAGCTTTATTGTTATCTTTTTCAATATGTATGTGCTTACGAACTTCTTCTCTTGAAAAAACTTTAAAAACGAAACCGCTTTCTGATAAAAACTTAGGACTCATAACTCTATCATTACAACACAAAGATAGTATTTTTTATCCACACATCAAATATTTTATACCCTTTTGGGATTCTAATAGTTTTATAGAAAGTATCAAAAAGAATAAAAACATCATAATAAGCCATCTCTCTATTATGATTTTTTCTTAAAAATCACAATAACATAACTCCTTATTATGATTTTTTGTAAAAAGTCATAATAAGAACTCTCGTTATTGTGTTTTTTTTATACTTTTGCACAGTAGCAAAAGCTATAATTATGAAAAATTTTCAATCAGGAACCTATCAAGACCAGAGATATTACAAAAGTTTTCAACCAAATCCAGTTAATAGAAATTGGATTTTGGACGATATGAACGTATTAAAATTATTGAGTATTGCCGACCGTCAAATAGGAAGATTAGATATGTATTCCGAATATGTAAATATTGATTTATTTGTTCAGATGCATATTGCAAAAGAAGCCACACAAT